>WNFS01004252.1_pt1 | contig 23425 bp, 21 predicted proteins | sample 5400141 | NCBI WGS metagenome assembly WNFS01 (sample SAMN13153358, study PRJNA577476) | soil metagenome | isolation source: 60 cm saprolite under Madrone tree | place: USA:California | collected 2016-06-14
ATGTTTTCCACGGAGGGGCCCACGTGGCGCGCAACGCGCTCAAACCACATCAGATCCTCGCGCGAGAAAGGCCGACGGCCGTTTAACAGGAAGAGCCGGCCGGCCGGGCGGCCCAGCTGATCGAAAGCGACGGACATGAAGGAACGCAGCGCCAGCACCTGCTGTGTGACGGTCGGAAGACGCGGCAGAGTCTTCACGGTGCGGCCGTCACGACGATCCCAACCGAATCCCGCGCCGGCACCCACCAGGCTGTTCCAGCAAATCGTGGCGTCCAGGTCGTCCAGAAGGAAGCCGTCGGCGCGCGCCAGCGGCAGATTTTCCGGAATGAGCCGTTCGCTCTCGCCGGATTTCAACTGCCAGACGAAAATGCGCTCGAGGTCGGAGTCGCGATACACCAGCATGGCGCCATCGGTGTGAAATGCCTGGGTCAGCTCCTCCAACAGCAAACGCAGCGATTCCGAGAGACCCTGGTCCACCTGCATGGTGGAGCTGAGGCGCGCGAGCAGCTCGTTTTGCGCGGCGAAGCTGCGGCTGAGGTCCCCCAAAAAGGCGCTGCCGCCGCCCGCAGCCAGCGTCGCGCCCACCAGCCCTAGCCAGGCGACCACGCGCATCCAGTGGATTTCGCCCTTCACCGCAGTCATCATGACGAGGAGAAGCGCCAGGCCGCTGGCTAGCGGAAACGCCACGCGCAATCCCCAGCGAATCCCCGCGGCATAACAGATAAATAGATACGGAAACCACGCCGGCACGGTTGTGGGGCTAAGGTACATAAAAAAGCCGAGGGCCAGGAGATCGCAGGCCAAGGGCAGATGCCACGTCAAGCCGCTTAGCATCTGCTCGAAGAGCAGCGCAAACACGGACAGAAAGAAATAGGCGATCAAGAAGTAGATAGGGCGCTGCGCGTAGTTGGTGGCAGTCTGTTGAAACAATGCGATCAGTGCCAGCAGCACGATAATTGGGCGCGCGTAAGCAATCTGGCGCTCAATGTGCCGGCGATCCGATTCGTGGGGGCTCATGCGCGGGGACGCAGTTCCTATGCGGCTAGTCTAGCAGCGTGCAGGACCTCCGGTGCAGGGCTTGGAAGGGCAGTTTTCCAGATTGCAACGGGAAGGTGAACTAAGATCGGAAACGGGAACCAGCAATCGAACGTCCCACAAACACTGCGAACGGGGAGGCGGCTTTTGAATTGGTTGGCTTTGAGGCATGAGGAGCGGTGATCGCGCGCCGCACAGCGGCGAGCGGCGCGTCTTCGACGAAACGAACACCTCTTCCCTCTGTAACGATTCCCAGTTCCTTCCACAACGAGGCCAGGTCAACCTGCACCGGGTTGTCCTTCCATTGGTCGTACAAATCGCCGAGCACCGAGGTGCCCGTCGCCTGATCACCGATTTTCAGGGTTTTTGGGAGTTCCCAGTCATGCGTGATGTCGCCCCCCGCGTCCAGAATTCCGCGTAGAGCGTCTTGCAACCCCTTTTGATTGTGCGTTCGCTTGCGAACCTCGACGTCCGCCACAAGACAAAAAAGGGCGCCACCCCAGTACGTCCGCCCCCAACTATGCGTGTGATCCAGCCCGCGATCGCCCTCCTGCGGCTCACCCTTTGGCATGTCGCGCACCAGGTCGGCCCACATCCGCTCCGCGCCCATTTGCTTCGCCTGGATGCGCGCTATCGGCTCCACATATACCGCAATGCCCTCTTCTATCCAATGATGCTCGTCAGCCATCGAAGGAAACGACAGGTGCACCATCTCGTGCGTCAGCATCCAATCGTTGGCCAGCTCAGCAACCTGCGTCTGCTCGCCCACGCGAATCTTGATCAGGCCGCCGGCGTAGCCAAATGTCTGTCCGTGCCGCACGCCCGAGCCGTCCCCGGGAATGATGCGGAGTTGGACGCGCGGAACGGGATAGCGGCCGTAATACGTTGCAACCGCTTCTGCCGCGGACTGTACCCAGTGCAGCAGTTCCGCGTGCGTCAGCTTCATCTCGCCCGATTCAATGCCTACGTCAATCTTCGAGCCACCGACGAGGAGAGTAGAAGTCACGTCGCTTGCCAAGACCAGAATGCCGGCAACCAGAGGAAGGCAGGAGCAGAAAACAAGCCTGGCGATCCTGAGAGAGGACATTTCGCAGACCATCGGTCAATAGGATTGACTTCGCGCTCCACGGGTTGCATTCAGCACGAAACCTTCGCTATCAGCCTGTGAGGCGAAGCTCCTTCACTTCTGGTGGGACGAACAGGCGTTTCAGAAGGGCGTCCGCGCAGATTATGCCCGGACCGAAAATCAAAATAATCAGAGAGGCAATCAGGAATGTGTAAGGCGCAGCCGCATAAAATTTGTCGGGATCGGAGAAAATCGAAAAGAGAGCCTCCCGATCCCCGATCACGTACGCCATGATCAAGTTCACCGTCAGAACCAGCGCGGTTAGACGCGAGAGCAATCCGAGCGCCAGGAAAATGCCACCGAAAAGTTCTACGCATGAAATGGCCACCGCCATCCGTCCCGGCATCGGCAAATTCAGGCTGGCGAAATATTCCGTGACCTTGTCCAGGTGATGCAACTTGCCCCAGCCGCTTTGCACCAATTGCCAGCCCCAATAGAGGCGGACGGCGAGCAGGAAAGGTGATCGCAAGAAGTCAACGGCTTCAAAAAACCATGCGTACATGCGCTGCAGGCGAAAGATGAGTGTTTTCATAGGAGCAGTGGACTCCTGTTCTGCAAGAAGAGTTCCGGAGCCCAGAAACTACGAAGCCGCCACCCACACGCGCCTTAATGTGGCCGACGCGCGGAATCGAATTTCGCCACGAAGACGCCCGCTCTATGAATCCACATTCAGCGACAGAACCAACCGAGGGTCGCCCAATTCTGAAACCACTGCTGCACCAACCCCACGCGGTCCTCCGCTGGAACCCGGCTTCTGCGAAACGCGGTCTCGATGGCTTTTCCCAGCGTCTTTCCGTCCCGCAGGGCGCTCAGAATGGCGAATTCCTCTCGCTCGATTCGCCGGAAATATACGGAGTCGTCGACCCGGTACACGGCCAGAAAAATATTCGCCGCCTTCAGCTTCGCCACTGCTTGCACGCGCTTGCGCTTGTGCCGCTCCTGAAAGGCGTTGCTGGCGAAATCCGTGTCCTCGTCCTCTTTACGCACTTCCAGCAACAAATCGTCGACTGGATACTGCAGGTCCAGCAGCCGCACGTGCGGCTGCAATCGCAGCTTCAGTTTGGCGCCCGTGTCTGCACGAAGATCCTCCGGCCGGAGCGCCGGCTCGGCCTTGCCATCGAAGGCCTCGATGTCCGCCCATTCCAGCCGCGCAATATCGATCGCCAGGGTCTGCTTCGGTCCCGCCCATTTCGGATGCTTGCGCAGCCAAGCTTCCAGCCGCGCCCCAAGGTTGCGCAGGGTGAACGACCGCGAGGGGCAATCCACCAGGTACGCCTTGCTCATCGCCTCAAATTTTTTGTCGCCCAGCACCGCGCGCAACCCCGGAAAGTCCTCGATCATGCTGGAGAGCACGCGAAACCAGTATTGCCGATTGTAAATTTCCAGCCGCTCGAACGAGGTCAGTCGATCATTGGGCTTGATGAAGCGCGAAGCGTACGCGCGCATGGACTTCCCGTCCGGGGCCTTATTTTGCATGCGCTCCGACGCGGTCAGCGGCTGCATCACCGCCCGCGCCATCGTTCGTTGCAGCGCCGCGAGTCTCATACCGCCGTTGCCAGCAGGGTGGAAGACAAAAACTTGTTGGCCTTGAGCGCCTCGCCATGCACTTCGTCAAAGGAAGGAATGCTGTCGTCCCATTCGAGCAAAGTCGCAGTGTGCCCCACGCGCTGAATAGCCCGCTCGTACAGCTTCCACACCGGGTCGATCACCGGATGATCGTGCGTATCCAGAATGTATCGCCGGTACTTAGAGTGTCCCGCAATGTGAATCTGTGCCACGCGCTCCGCGGGAACGCTGTTCACATAATCGAGGGGATTGAAGCTGTGATTCTGCGAAGAAACATAAATATTATTCACATCCAGCAGGATTCCACAGTCTGCCCGTTCCACCACTTCGTTCAGGAACTCCCACTCGCTCATCTCGGAAACGTGAAACTCCGCATAGCTGCTCACATTCTCGACCGCCACCGGGACTTCCAGAAAATCGCGCACCTCGCGCACTTTTTGTGCGGTCAACTTCGCTGCCTCAAACGTGTACGGCATGGGCAGCAAATCGTGCGTATACCGCCCGTCTACGCTGCCCCAGCACAAGTGGTCAGAGAGCCACGGCGTCTTCGTCCGCTTCACCAGCTCCTTCAGCCGCCGCAAGTGCTCGCGGTTCGGCTTCTCCGCCGAGCCGAAATACATGGACACGCCGTGCTGTACGACTTTGTACTGTTCCAAGATCTCGTCGAGGATATGCAGCGGCCGCCCGCCATCGATCATGAAATTCTCGGAAATAATCTCGAACCAGTCGCACACCGGCTTGCGCGTCAAAATGTGGTTGTAGTGCGGCGCGCGCAGCCCAATCCCAATCCCATACTCCGTAAACCCATTGAACCGATTTGCAGGCATTCCCGTGGGCTCCGACCGAAGCTAAGTAAAAAAGGAGGGCCAGCGATGCGCACCAGCCCCCCAACAGGTGAGAAACGTTCGTTTGAGGCTGTGGTTACGAGGGCTTCTTCTCTTCGGCCGGCATCTTGCTGCCATCGGTTGCGCAGCCGCCCTTGCCCTTGCAGGAGTTCTTGCCCTTGCAACCATTGTCGCTTGACTTGCAGCCGCCCTTGCCCTTGCACGAGTTTTGGCCCTTACAGGCGTGCTTTTCCTTCGTGGCCTTCTCAGCCTTCTTCTCTGTGTCCTGAGCGGAAGTGGAAGCCTTCCCCCCGGGAAACAGATTGGAAGCCTGAATGCTGGCGCTGGTGCCCGCGAGCAAGCCCGCGACCGCCGCACCCGTTAGTAAATAGCGATTCGACTTTGTCATTTTCCCCAACGACCTCCTGGTGAATTTTACTGCTGTGCACTTCGAGCAGCCTTCTGCTCAAAGACCGTTAAACCGCTAGGCGCAATGGTCGGTACGTAACCATTACAGAGCACGTGGGCTGGCCAGGACCTGGGCCTAGGGGCATAACGGAAGTACACGATACCCCCAAGTCGCGCAAGCCGCCACAAAAACTTTTCTACGCCCAATGTAAGATTTTTGTCACCGGGGATCAGGCGCTGCTCCAGCCCTATTCTTGCGCCGAATCCGCCCTTCCATCGGACTTACGTGCGCCGAAGAGTTTTGGATGTCGTGTTACATGTGTTTCTCTGGCGGGCCGCAAATGCCTCAACCGCGCCCCGGAGCAGAAAGCCATAGTGGGCTCGGCTGCTGCCGCTTTTCGGGCCGCGCGAACTAGCGTAAACTGGCATGCACCGGCGGTGGGAGTAGCTCAGCTGGTAGAGCGTCGGACTGTGGCTCCGAAAGTCGCGGGTTCAAATCCCGTCTCCCACCCCAACTTCACCTATTTCAGGCATCCAGGGCAAACTCACGATGCGCGGTGAGCAGCGCTTGCTTCATGGCGCTGTCTTCCACCACGAACGAAATGTTGGTCTCCGAGGAGCCTTGTGCGATGGCGATGATGTTGACGTTGTCGCGGCCCAGCGCAGCGAAGGTGCGCCCGGCAATGCCTCGTGTCCCGCGCATATTTTCTCCGACCACGGCCACGATAGCGATCTTCGGATCGATGGTGATGTGGTCCACGACCTCGTGCGATAGATCGCTCGCGAATTCCCGCCGCAACGCTTCCACCGTGCGCTGCGCATCGGCGGCGGCCACAATGAAACAAATGTCGTTCTGCGACGAAGACTGCGAAATCAGCAGCACGTTGGCGCGCAATTCCGCCGTGGTGGAAAATGTGCGCCCGACCACGTCCGGCACACCGACAATCCCCGGACCGCCCACGCTGATCAGCGCAACGTCGCGGATCGCGGTGAGCGCCTTCACGCCGCCGCCGATGCTGCGGCCCTGCTGCGAAATTTTCGTGCCTGGCCGTTCCGGAGCGAAACTGTTGCGAATCCAAACAGGGATGCCCGCCGGCATCACCGCGCGCAGCGTCTTCGGATGCAGCACTTTGGCCCCGAAGTAGGCCAGCTCCGCGGCTTCGCGGTAAGAAATTTCGGGAATCGTGCGCGCGTCCGGCACCAGACGCGGGTCCGCGGTCAGCACGCCGTCCACGTCGGTCCAGATGATGACCTCGTCGACGCCCAGCGCAGCGCCGAGGATCGTCGCCGAATAGTCGGAGCCGCCGCGGCCCAGCGTGGTCAGCACGCCTTCGGGCGTAGCGCCAATGAAGCCGGTCACCACCGGAACGGAGGAATCGTTAAGCAATGGCCTCAACCTGGCTTCGCAGCGCGCGCGAGTGAGGTCCATGCGAGGCTCGGCGCCTCCGTGAAAGGTATCCGTCACAATCAATTCCGTCGCGGCGATAGCGCGACTCTTCACGCCCAATTCGGCAAGCTCGCTGGCGAAAATCGGCGCGCACAAGCGCTCGCCGAGGCTCGAAATGGCATCCAGCGCACGCGGCGTAAGCTCGCGAAGCAGTGCCGTGCCGTCCAGGAGCCGCTTACCTTCGGCGAAAATTTTCTCCAGCGTGCCGGTGACGCCCGCGCGACGGGTTTCGTCCGAGACGAGCGCGGCCAGCGCCGCAGCGTGCTGCTGACGAAGCTCCGCAATCAGCGCCGAACCTGCTTCGCGATCGCCGCTCCCCGCGCGATTGGCCGCCTCCACAAGCCGGTTGGTAACGCCGCTCATCGCGGAAACAACCGCCGCAACCGCGTTCTCGCGCGCCGCTTGCGCCACGATCTGCGCCGCGCGCGCAATGCACGACGCATCGCCCACCGACGTTCCGCCAAATTTCATTACCTGCAATTTCGCCTTCATTTTTGCCCTGAGCTCGCCTGCGCAGGCATGCCCCAAAGCGCCCGGCCATCACGTGTCCAGCAGAATACCAAGTATCATGGAACTCATGAAAATTGTGTGCCGTGGCGTGCTCTTCGATCTCGACGGCGTCCTCGTAGACTCCACGCCCGCCGTCGCTCGCGTCTGGACGCAATGGGCCACCAAGCACGGCTTCGTCGCCGAGGAAGTCGTGCGCCAGGCCCACGGCCGCCCCAGCATCGCCACCATTCGCGATCTGCTGCCCCACGCCGATCACGCGCAAGATCGCTGGGCCATCGCCACCTCCTGCAGCCGCCCGCTCGCGGAGGTGCGCATCCGCGCCGCTGGCCTCCCGTTTCCGAAGCACTTAATCACATCCAGCGACGTGCAGCGCGGCAAACCTGATCCTGAGCCCTACATCAAAGCCGCGAAAATTCTCGCCCTTACCCCCGCTGACTGCGTCGTCGTCGAAGACGCCCCCGCGGGCATTCGCGCCGGCAAAGCCGCGGGCGCCCGCGTCTTCGCACTGCGCACCACCGCGCCCGACATCGAACTTATCGAGTCCGACGCCGACTGGATCGCCGACAATCTCGCCTCACTCCGCCTCGCCTCGACAAATAGCAACGGCTCCATCAATCTCCTCTTCACCGAACGGTGATTCACCTGATGTAATAGACGGCCTAGCCATGACGCGGAAACTTGGTGTTGGGCTGGTAGTGACGGCGTATGCGGCGCTACTGTATACATCGCTTGCGGCGCCCGCCTATGCCAGGGCACATCCGCATCTGGGCGCGGCAACGCTCGCCGAATATGCGGGTCCGTGGCCGGTGGCGCTGGCCTGCTCGCTGAGCATTATGGGCACGATGCTGGCGCTCATTCCCATCCGCCGCGGAGAACGCTGGGCAATCTGGACGTCGCTTGCAGCGTTCATTCTCCTGCTGGGCACGCGAATGGCCTCCGATCCCCGCTGCCTGGTCGTGCTCGATCCGCACCAGCATGGCTGCCATACCTTTATGATCGCGGTGTTGCTCGGCGTGATCGGGCTGCTGCTCGCCTGCTTTAGCCCTCCAAAGACTGAATCAGTGCCTTTTAAATGACCGCTTTGACTTGCGTCTCCTCCGATGTGTAGAATCGTCCGCCCGAATCCCAATCTCGCTTCTCTGGAGCACCAACGATGATGAATCGCCTTCACCTCAGCGCGTTCGCTCTCTCTTCTCTTCTCGCCCTGCCAACCTGCGCGCAGGAACGCGCTCAGGAAAGAGAAACGAAAGCCGCCGAAAAGGAAAAGCCGGCTGAGCCAACGCCGCCGCCGCCAAAAGAAGAATCTTCCGTCACCGAACACTCCATCAAAATCGGCGGTCAGACCATCCCCTACAAAGCCATCGCCGGCACCATCCTCCTCAAAAACGAAAAGGACGAGCCGCAAGCACTCATCTACTCCACGTCTTACATGCGCACCGATGTGAAGGATCCTTCGCGTCCCATTTCCTTCATTTATAACGGCGGACCGGGCTCCGCTTCCGTGTGGTTGCACATGGGTGCCTTCGGCCCGCGCCGCGTGCTCACCGCCAACGCTGAATCCACTCCGCCTCCTCCTTATAAGCTCGCAGATAACGCCGGCACGCTGCTCGACAAAACCGACATGGTCTTCCTCGATCCCGTCGGCACCGGCTTCAGCCACGCCGTTGGCAAAGCACAGGACAAGGATTTTTGGGGCGTCGATCAGGATGTGAAATCGCTCGCGCAGTTCATCACCCTGTACGTCAGCCGCAACGGCCGCTGGAACTCTCCCAAGTTCCTAATCGGCGAAAGCTACGGCACCTTCCGCTCCGCCGCTCTCGGCAATTACCTCCAGGAACACGACGGCATGGACTTCAACGGCATCGTGCTGATCTCCTCCGTCCTGGACCTCGGCACACTTTCCTTCCATCCCGGTTCGGACATGCCCTACATCTTCTACCTTCCGAGCTATGCCGCGACGGCCTGGTATCACAAGGTGCTGAAGGACCGCCCCGAAAACCTGACTCCGTTCCTGGAGGAAGCGCGCAGGTTCGCGGAATCCGAATTCGCTTCCGCCTTGATGAAGGGTTCGAAATTGACCGCAGCGGAAAAGGCAGACATGGCCAAGAAGCTGTCCCGCTACACAGGCTTGACCGACGATTATCTGATCAAAGCCAACCTGCGCGTCACACTCGGTCAATTCATGGAAGAATTACAGCGCCATCGCGGCCTCACCACCGGCCGCCTGGATTCCCGCTACTCCGGTCTGACGTACGATCTCCTAAGCGAATTCGCCGAATCCGACCCGCAAAGCGCTGCCGTCACCGGTGCGTTCACCGCCGCATTCAACAGCTACGTTCGCGATGACCTGAAATTCGGCCAAGACAAGACCTACCACGCCATCAGCGAAGGCGTCGGCAGTAACTGGGACTGGAAGCACCAGACCGGGCGCGGCCGCGGCTTTTTCCCCGGCTCTCCGAACGTTGAAGGCGATTTGGTGCAGGCGCTGCTCGCCAATCCTCACCTGCAGGTCGAGGTCGAAAACGGTTTCTACGACATGGCCACGCCGTTCTTCGCCACCGAATACACCATGGAGCATCTTGGCTTGCCGGAGCAGCTACAGAAGAACATTGGCCTTAAGTATTACGATGCCGGCCACATGATGTATCTCCGCGATGATGATCTGGCCAAACTAAAATCCAATATCTCGGCCTTCATCGACTCAGCCTCCAAACATTAAGTCTGTCCGCGATGTGCCGCGGCGCGCCATTTACCTGTCCCGGTTGCGGCATTGTCGCCAAGACGGCACTTAATCTTCTCGCAACCAATCGACTCGCCATTCCCCGCATCGTCATCAGAATCCCGCATACTTAGATTGTTGTCGGTCAGCTCATCGACCTATCTTGAAGCGACCAGGTCGTCGCTTTCGCACACGAGGACTCCACGGCAAATGGAAACCCCTACCCAGGCGCCGCCCGCGCAGCGCGTCATCCACACCGCGCAGCTCATCGCCGCCATGCTCAAGTCCAACGGACACGTCAGCGACCTAATCTTTTCCCCGGGCCGCGCTCCGCAAGTCGAAGTCAGCGGCCAGCTCGTCGAACTGAAATACAAAGGCCTGGAATGCCTTTCCGCCGCGGACACCAAGTCCATCGCCTACGACATCATGGGCGAAAACGAGCATCCCCTCCGCAAGCTCGATCAAGACGGTTCCGCCGACCTTTCCTACGGCCTCGCAGGCGTTGGCCGCTTTCGCGTCAACATCTTCCGCCAGCGCGGCAGTTGCGCCATCGTAATGCGCGTCATCCCCGACAAAATTCCTGGCTTCGAGGACCTCAAGCTTCCTTCGCGTCTCGAGGAAATCGTGGACCTGAAAAACGGAATCGTTCTCGTCACCGGCCCCACCGGCTCCGGCAAATCCTCCACGCTGGCCGCCATCATCGACAAAATGAACGCCGAGAAGGCCTTTCACATCCTCACCATCGAGGATCCCATCGAGTTTCTGCATCGCCACAAGAAAGCCACCATTCACCAGCGCGAGCTGCACAGCGACACGCCCACGTTCGCTCTCGCTCTTCGCGCCGCGCTTCGCCAGGCCCCCAAAGTCATTCTGGTCGGCGAAATGCGCGACCGCGAAACCATTGAGATCGCCATCGAAGCCGCCGAAACCGGCCACCTCGTCCTTTCCACGCTGCACACCATCGACGCCGCGAAAACCGTCGAGCGCATCGTCGGCGTCTTTCCTGTCAGCGACCAGCACTCCGTGCGCACGCGCTTCGGCAAAGCGTTCCGCTTCATCGTTTCCCAGCGCTTGCTTCCCAAAAAGGACGGCAAAGGCCGCATAGCCGCCATCGAAATCCTCAAATCCACTCTGCGCACCCGCGACTACGTCGAAAAAGGTGAAAGCGAGGGCAAGACCCTGCTCGACGCCATGCGTGACGGCGACACCGACGGCATGCAGCACTTCGACGGCGAACTCGAAAAATTGCTGCGCGCCGGCATCATCGATTTCGACACGGCCCTCGGCTACTCCACCAATCCCGGTAATTTCCGCCTGGAAGTCGCCGACTTCCTCGAGGCCGGCGGCGGTGCCAAAAACCCCGATCCGGCCGCCGCCGAAGTGGAAGTCGAACGCTAGTCTCTACTCAGGCGCTGTCATCCTGAGTGCATCCGATGAGGATGCGCGAAGGATCTCAACCGATCCGCTTACCTGCAGGGCAAGATACGTGTACTTAGGGCGCTATCTTCTGCGGCGGGCACTTCCTCTCTAGCGTACAATTCCCTGACCCATGCCGGGATTCCAGGACACCACCGCGCTCCAGACCTTACTCACCGTCGCAATTTCCGGTGTTCTCGCGCTTATCCTCGGCGCAATTGCGTTGCTCTTCCCGAACATCGCCAATCACTTCTTCCGCCGCGTTGAAGAATCCTTCTCGCGCCTCGCGAAACGCAAAACCCTCGCCATCCTCGCCCTTTTCTTCTCCGTCATCTCTCTTCGCCTCGCAGCGCTTCCGCTTCTCCCGGTCCCCGTTCCCGGCATTCACGACGAATTCAGCTACTTGCTGATGGCCGACACATTCGCGCACGGCCGCCTCGCTAATCCACCCCATCCCATGTGGGTCAGCTTCGAAACCTTTCACGTCAACTGGCTCCCCAAGTACGCCTCCATGTATCCGCCCGCACAGGGCTTCGCCTTAGCCCTGGGCCAAATTTTCGGCCATCCCTGGATTGGCGTTGTGCTTAGTGATGCCGCCATGTGCGCCGCAATTCTCTGGATGCTGCAGGGTTGGTTGCCCGCGCGTTGGGCCTTCCTCGGCGGCGTGCTCGTTGCCCTGAAATTTGGCATCGCCACCTACTGGATGAATAGCTATTGGGGAGGCGCAACCGCCGCAATCGGCGGCGCGCTCGTGCTGGGTGCGCTCGTTCGAATCGTGAAGCGCGCAAGAATTCGCGATGCCGTTTTGTTGGGCCTCGGCGTCGTCATTCTCGCCAACAGCCGCCCCTACGAAGGTTTCCTCTTCTGCATCCCCGCTGCAGCGTGGTTTTCCTGGTGGCTCATTGGAAAAACCAAGTCGCGGCAGCCATTGCACGCACGCTTGCGAAATGTTCTCGCACCTCTCACGCTTGTGTTCGCTCTTACCGCCGCGTTCATGGGTTACTACAATTGGCGGCTTACCGGGAATCCGCTGCTGCTGCCACACGTCCTGAACACGCACACCTATCACACCACCGGCCTCTTCCTCTGGGATCACAAGAAACCCGAGATGCACTACCGCAATCAACAATTCGAGGATTTCTACAACGGTTGGGAGCGCGAAAACTACGACAATACCTGGCCCGACGTCTGGCGCGTAAGCGTGGAGAAACTAGGTCGCTGCGCCATCACTTACTTCTGGGTGGGCGAGTTACTCGCGCTGCCGGCGATCCCTTTTCTCTTCCGCGACCGCAAGATGCGATTGCTCCTCGCTACTTTTTTGCTTGTCACCGTAGGCGTCTTCGCCGTCATCTGGTCGAACCCACACTATGCCGCGCCGCTCGCCTGCGTCATCTTTGCGCTCGTAGTACAAGCCATTCGCCACCTGCGCACGTTGCGCATCTGCCCTCGTCCCGTGGGCCTGGCATTGTCCCGTGCCATCGTGCTCCTGCTAGTCCTCGACACCGGGATCAACGCACTTCGTCGTATCTGCGACCCGCTTGCGTGGCCCTGCCAGGGCGATCCGAGCCGCGCCGCCATCGCCGAAAAACTCCAGCACACGCCCGGCAAACACCTCATCATCGTCCGCTACGACCCAGACGATCACAACATCCATGACGAGTGGGTCTACAACGGCGCCGAAATCGACACTGCCAAAGTTCTCTGGGCCCGCGAACTCGATCCCCAGCAAAACGCCAACCTCTTCGCCTACTTCAAAGATCGCAAAATCTGGCTGGTCACCCCCGACTCCGATAACACCTACCTCGAACCTTACACCCCACCGGGCGCTTCGCTTTCCTCCGACGAGTAATCTTCACGCACCGTTTACTATCGGCGGCGGCGGCCGCGCAAGGAATCTCTTACAATGGTTCATCAGTAGGCTATCGGTCCTTTTTTTCGGCGTTTGCCGATGCCAATTCCCATCACCTGAGCACGAGATTGCCAGATGCCCTACGTACTAGACCCCACGACGATGCGAGCCCTCTCTGTTGCGGGCATTTCCGTAACGGCAGCGATCGCCTTGTGCTTACTCTTCTTGTTCACCCGCCGCGGCCGGATTGCCTATTTGCGCGTCGAACAAGCGCTCTCGCAATTCGCCGAGCGTCGCTTCCTGGCTTCTTCCGTCTTATTTCTTTCGGTTGTTGGCGCTCGCCTGATTGCCTTGCCATTGCTTCCTGTACCGACTCCCACCACGCATGACGAGTTCGGCTACCTGCTGCTAGCTGATACCTTTGCGCATGGCAGGCTGGCCAATCCGTCTCATCCCCTCTGGGTGAGCTTCGAGACCTACCACGTCAATTGGCACCCGACGTATTCCTCCATGTATCCGCCGGCGCAAGGATTCATTTTGGCGTTAGGCCAATTACTAGGAAATCCTTGGATCGGAGTTCTTCTCAGCAACGCCTTCATGTGCGTCGCGATCTTTTGGGCGTTACAGGCGTGGATGCCCTCGCGCTGGGCCTTTTTGGCCGCAGGCTTCGCCGCGCTCAAGTTCGGTATTACCAGTTATTGGGTGAATAGCTATTGGGGAGGCGCAACCGCGGCCATCGGTGGCGCACTTGTGCTGGGTGGATTGGGGAGACTCCGCCGAGGCGCCAGGGCGCGTGACGCCATTCTGCTAGGGCTTGGTGCCGCAATCCTGGCTAACAGCCGGCCCTACGAAGGCTTGTTCTTCTGCGTGCCCGCAGCGCTGTGGTTCTTGTATTGGCTTTCCGGGAAGATCCGCTCCAAAGACGCCTTGCGCCCGCGGTTTCGCAATGCGCTCATACCCATCGTTTGCGTTCTCCTCTTTACGTTTGCATTCATGGGCTATTACAACTGGCGTTTGACCGCCAATGCGCTCCTCTTTCCCCACACTCTCAACGAACGCACTTACGACACGGCACCCCTGTTCTTGTGGCAGCCATTCAAACCCGAGCTCTCTTACAACAATCTGGTCTTTCAAGGTTTCTACAACACCTGGGAACGCTCCTACTATCAAAGGGACTGGCAACATGCCAAGAAGGTCTCCAAGGAAAAAGTTGTTCACTTTGGAGTCACTTATTTCTGGCCAGGCGCTCTGCTCGTATTGCCCGCCCTTCCGTTCGTGCTCTTAGATCGTAGGATGAAGATATTTTGGGCAACGCTCGCCGTTAGCGCTGCCGCTCTCTTTGCGGTAGTTTGGTCGCAATCGCATTATGCGGCGCCGCTTACTTGTATTTTTTACGGCCTGCTGGTCCAGGGCGTCCGCCACCTGCGCATCATGCGCATTTCCTCTTTGCACTTTGGCGTCGTATTGTCTCGCGCGACGTTTCTACTGTTACTGCTGGATACTGGAACCAATCTTTGTTACCAGGTTTGTGACCCGCTCCAATTTGCGTGTAAAGGAAATTCCAGCCGCGCGGCAATCGTGGAAAAACTCCAGCATCTGGATGGAAAGCATCTGGTCATCGTGCGCTACGCGGATTTTCACGATCCCCATTGGGAATGGGTTTTCAATGGAGCGGACATCGACGGCGGAAAGATCTTGTGGGCTCGGGACATAGGCACAGCTCAGAATGCCAAGCTCCTGGCTTATTTCAGGGACCGGCACGTCTGGCTGCTGCAACCCGATTTCAGGCATCAGGTGACTCCGTATCCTAACTCGACGCTGGTGGCGGTGCAGTAAAAAAGGATTTTACTGCGCGCTGGTCGGACCCTTTTCTGGCCCTCGCCGCCCCGCCGGGGACGGCAGGCACTACATCCGCACTCACCGCGTCGCCACCATCAGATTATTCAGTCCCAACTCAAACGTGTAGTGAAGAAATTCGGTGAAGCCGATGCGGTGCAACATCTGCTGCAGCGTGCCCACCGGAATACGCTTCTGATGCTCGTCGCTTTCCATTTCGTCGCTCACCAATCGCAATCCGTGCAACACCTTCAGGATCGGATCCACCATCGCGGAAGGCCACGTCAAAATCAGCGAACCGCCCGGCGCCAAAATGCGATACGCCTCGCGCAGCACCGGCTCCGGCTCCGCCAAATGCTCCAGCACTGCCAGCATCACTACGTTATCGAATTGCCCCGATTCCAGCGGCAAAGCTGCGCGGATATCCGCACGAACCCGCGTCCATCGTCCCCCGGCACCATCGCGGACCTGATCGTCCACGCCCACGCCGTGTGCAATCCGCTCCGCGGCGAAATCCAGAAACGCTGCGTCCAGCCCGCAACCCAAGTCGCAAACGCGCGCTCCCTTGCGGATGTGCGGATACGCTGCGCGAAACCTCTGTCGCGCGATGAAGTGATCCAAACCGGTGTAGGACACTATTTCAGCTCGTAGTCGCCGATATACGTTCCGCGGCTAATCCCCAGCATGCTCAAGAAGAACGAAGCAAAAATAATCTGCAAGCCCAGAAACAACCACATGGCCCAGAACAATACTTGCCGAATCTGCGCCAGGGGCCCAAATCCGCTGGCCACCCATTGCCATGTCACCCACGCGCAGCCCGCAAGCCCGGCAAAAAACAACACGCCGCCCAGCAGCAGCCCCGATTCCAGGGTCACCCGTTTCAGGACGCGCTTCAGCGACACTGTTCCGCTGCGATCGAATCGCTCCGCATAACTGAACACTTTCGCAAACGCGCCGATCGAGAGTATCTGCGCGCCCAGCAACGTGAAAATCACGCCAAAAATCATGGTGTGTACGTCCAGAGTGACCTGCGGCGCAACTGTGCGCGGCCCCGGCAAGAGCCAAAAAACCAGGAACAGCCCCAGCAGCACAAACGCCGCCCCCGGCAATACGAACAGCCAGTTCGGCGCGTATAACAACATGAACCGCAAGTGCCGCCAGCCGTCCCGGAAACTCCGCAAATGAGGCGGCCGCCCGCGCTTGTCCGGCCACAACGTCACCGGAATCTCCGCCATCTTCGCGCCAAGTTGCGTGGCCTTAATCACAAACTCCGAAGCAAATTCCATCCCCGTGCTGCGCAAATCCATGCGCTCATAGACCGCGCGCGTGAAGCCGCGCATTCCGCAATGACTGTCCCCAATCCCTGCGCGGAAGAACAAATTCAGCAACGAAGACAGCGCCGGATTGCCCACGTATTTGTGGTGCCAGGGCATCGCCCCGGGCTTGATCTCGCCGCGAAAGCGGTTCCCCATCACCACGTCGTTCCCCTGCCGCCACTTCTCCACGAACCGCGGTACCTCACTGAAGTCGTAACTGTCGTCCGCATCTCCCATCACGATGAACGCGCCCCGCGCCGCCGCAATTCCCGCGCGCAGCGCCGAGCCGTAACCGCGCTGCTCCACGCGCACCACGCGCGCGCCCAACTTCTCTGCAATTTCAATCGATCCGTCCGTCGAGCCGTTGTCCGCCACCACCACCTCGCCGCGCAGTCCTGCGGCGCCAAACGCCTCCATCGCCTTCAAGACACAAATCCCCACCGAATTCGCCTCATCCAAACACGGAATCACCACCGAAACATCGACGCCGCCCTCCGCGTCTGAAGCAATACGCGCAGCGTTTTCCACCTTCAACTCTCCAGACTCCTCAGCACTCACTTCGCCGCCTCGCACCCTCGCCACTTCCGGCTTGCATTTTCCCCTGTGCCGATTATCATGGCGAAGTTTCGCAAAGTCCCTGAGACTCTGCAATTGCCGAATCCATCGGACCTATCTTCCACACCCAGCGCCTCTGCGTCGAGCGGCACTTTTGATGCGCTTTCCGCCCCGCGCAGCCGCGGCCGCTTACTCAAAGTCCTGGGCATGTGGTTCGGCATTTCCGCCGCCGTCGGCAATACTATCGCCGCCGGAATCGTGCGCGCGCCGGGCGACATCGCGCAATGGCTCCCGAACATTTATCTCTTCTTCGGCGTCTGGGTCGTTGGCGGACTCTACGCCCTCTCCGGTGCTTCGTCCATGGCTGAACTCGGCGCGGCCATTCCGCGCAGCGGCGGACAATATAATTTTTCTCGCCGCGCGCTCGGCGAATACGCCGGCTTCATCGTCGGCTGGAGCGACTGGCTGTCCACGTGCGGCACCGCCGCGGCCGTGGCCATTGTAATTGGTGAATATAGCGGCGAACTCGTTCGGCCGCTCGCCGGGCATGTCAACCTGATCGCCGTCGTCATCATCATCGGCTTCTTCATTCTGCAATGGCGCGGCATCAAGTGGGGCAAAGGTACGCAGCTGGTCACGGCCGCGATGAAGACTTTCGCTTTCTTAATCGTCGTAGCCGCTTGCCTCGTCTTCGGCCATGGGAAAGCTGCAGCTTCCGCTTCTGCAGCACCAAATCCTTCGCTACCTTCGGGCTGGCCGCTCGCGCTAGCCGTCGTGCTTGCGCTGCAAGCCGTCTTTTACAGTATCGACGGTTGGGACGGCATCATCTACTTCGGCGAAGAAGTGCGCAATCCGGGCCGCGACGTTCCCCGCGCGATTTTCGGTAGCGTCGCAACCATCATGGGCATCTATCTGCTGATTAACGCCGCGGTTCTCTACGTCCTTCCCATGTCGCAAATCGCAGGCAACAATTTCGTGCTGGGCACGGCCGCCGAAAAAATATTCGGCCCCTACGGCGACACCATCATTCGCGCCATCATGGTCATCTCGCTGCTCAGTTGCCTCAACGCCAACCAGCTCTTTTGTTCGCGAACGCTTTACGCCATGAGCTGCGACGGATTATTTTTCCGCAGCTTCACGCGCGTGAACGCTGGTGGGACTCCTGTGCTTTCCCTTTTGCTGAGCACCATCGTCGGCGTACTGTTCGTGCTCGGCTCCTTTGAAATCGTCATCGCCATGCTGTCGTTCGCAAGAAAGAACCGCAAATGGACCGGCCCTATCGCGCCTGGGGCTATCCGTGGACCACGGGAATTGCACTGCTGGCGTCGGCGCTGTTTCTGATCGCATCCATCGCGCCGGACCTGAAGACCGCGTTTACCACCGGCAGGGTTTGGCCGCCGAGCCCGGCGATGTTGGCTCTGCTCATCCTACTTCTCAGCTATCCCATGTTTCGGCTGTTGCAGTGGGTCACGCATCGCCAAACGTAACGGGGAGCTTCAGTTCGTCACTTTCTCCGCTACCGTCTTTGCTTGCAGGAACAGCAGCAAATAATCTTTTCCACCGGTCTTGGAATCTGTGCCGGACATATTGAATCCGCCGAAGGGATGGGCGCCGACCATCGCGCCGGTGCACTTGCGATTTAGATACAAATTGCCGACGTGAAAGACTTCCTGGGCCTTCTCCAATTTTTCCTTGTTTCTCGAATAGACGCCGCCGGTCAGCCCGAATTCCGTGTTGTTGGCGATCTCCAGCGCGTGATCGAAGTCGCGAGCTTTGATTACGGCCAGCACCGGGCCAAAGATTTCTTCCTGGGAAATGCGCGCCTTGGGATCGACGTCCGCGATGATCGTAGGCTGGACGAAATAGCCGTCGCCGGGCGCGCGATCGCCGCCGTGGACCAACTTCCCTTCTTTCTTGCCCACGTCGATGTAGCTGAGAATCGTGGTCATCGCACTCTTGCTTACCACCGGACCCATGTAATTGTTGGGATCCTCGCTCGGCCCCACGTTTATTTTTTTCGTGCGCTCCACCAGTTTTTGCACGAAATTGTCGTAGATTTTCTGCGATACGATCGCTCGCGAGCACGCCGAGCACTTCTGTCCCTGATAGCCGAACGCGGATTGCACCACGCCTTCCACCGCGGCTTCGACGTCGGCTTCTTCATCCACGATGATGGAATCCTTGCCGCCCATCTCCAGCACGGTGCGCTTGATCCACATCTGCCCGGGTACGGTTTTGCCGGCCAGTTCGCTGATGCGCAGGCCCACTTCTTTCGATCCCGTGAACGCGATGTAGCGCGTCTTTGGATGCTGCACTAGCGCATCACCCAGCGTAGCACCTGCGCCGGTCACAAAGTTCAGCGCCTCTTTCGGGATGCCTGCCTCGTAGGCAATCTCCACAAATCTCGCGGCTACGGTCATGGTGTCGCCGGCCGGCTTCAGTACCACCGTATTTCCTGTCACCAGCGAGGCCATCGCCATTCCCGCCATGATTGCCGCGGGAAAATTCCACGGCGGAATCACCACGCCCACGCCGAGCGGAATGTAGACCAGATAATTCTTCTCGCCCTTCATGGGGACGACTTTCTGGGGGCCGGCCAGCCGCAGCATTTCACGGCCATAAAATTCCAGGAAATCGATCGTCTCCGCAGTGTCGGCGTCCGCCTCCGGCCAGGTCTTCCCCGCTTCGTAAACAATCAGGGCATTCATTTCGTATTTGCGATCGCGCAAAATCTGCGCGGCGCGAAACAAGCATTGCACGCGCTGCTCGGCGGGCACTCGCTTCCAAGTCTCAAACGCTTTCGCCGCCGACTCCACCGCCCGATTGGCTTGCTCGACGCTCGCCGACTGAAACACGCCGATCACCTGCGAGGGATGTGAAGGATTCGTGGACGTTTTCTTCCCCGCCGTGATCACCCTGTGCCCGCCAATGTACATGGGGTACTCGCGGCCGATTTCGGCCGCGACTTTTTTGAGCGCTTCTTCCATGCGTTTGCGGTTTTCCGGGCGCGAGAAATCGATGAACGGTTCGTTCACAAACTCCGTGGCCTGCGGTTTCGTTTCAGCGGTCGCCATGGTCATTCTCCTAAGAAGTGCTCAAGCTCCCAATTCTACTGCTGCGCTCGCGAGGGCGACAAGGCGAGGCTAATGGGAACGGCTTCGCCGACGCAGACTCTTCGGCCCTGGTCGGGCAAGCAGGGGCGCGACCGTGCCTGTCTGCCAGAGGCGGGCTGCGCCCCTACGAGGCGAGCCCGCATCGCAAACATCAGTTGGGTTTGCGGTTGAGGACCTTGGCGGCGAACTCCTGGGCCGTGGCGGGAAGAGGTTCCTTGCCAGGGCCGACGGGATTGGCGGCCACTGGTTGGGTGCGTGGCTCGTCGCCCACCTCCTGACCCGGTTGATCGTTGGACTCCGCGGAAATGTCTTCCTCGTCGGTGAAACGGTCGAGGTCGTAGTCGACGGCTTTGAGGCTGCGCAGCACGAGGCTGCCGATGTAGGCGAGGACAGAGGCTTGGCGGGGTGAGATACGTCCCTGGGCGAGCAGCTTATACAAGGCGATGAGAGAGCGATTCATTTGCTGGGCACGCTGGAAGTCGCCGAAGCGAGAGAGGAGCTCGGCGGAGAAGTCGACGGATTGTGGCGGCGCAGCGGCAGCATGCCGGGCGCAGAGCGTTGACCCTGGTGCGGCGGCGGGAGAGCAGCACTGGCGACCAGCGGGAGAGAGATGCTGACAGCGTTCCGGAGCAAGGATGGATTTGGAGGTTTTGGCTTTCATGGTCTTACCTTTCTTGGATTGGGCGGGTACCCACCCGGGTGTTTTTGGAAAAGAGGCTGCAAAGTATTGAAAACAAAGGGAACGGGTGCGTAGAAGTGGGGAAAGAGGCGCTAAGCGATTGGAAACAAAGGAGTAAAGGAATAAAGAGGTGGAGCGTCGAAGGGAGTTTTGGTGCTGAAGTCGAGAATTCACGACCCAGCTTAGCATACTTCGTTTACTTTGTCAAAAAATATTTTTATAGTACTAGTATTACAGGCTGGAGCACCGTCGTTCGAATGAATCTGCAAACGTAAGAAAAGAAAGGGGTAGAGCTCACTGGTGGGGGTAAACGGAGAAAGGGCGCCTCCTCGCAAGCTACGGATCTGGAATCCTCCGCGAGCATGTTCGCCGCTATCGAAAGAGTTCCTGTGCGAATTCGTCTCGATTCATCTCCAGGTAGGAGGCCGCTTCGGTGAGAATCTGCGCGAGAGTTCCGACCCTTAGCTGTCGGTGAGCTGGGATAGTGAGGTGATGCTCCCTATTCTTGCGCGTCGAGGTTAGACGCAAATGGCTGCCGGACTGGCGAGTTATTTCGTAGCCGAATTTGCGCAACAAGCTAGCAAGCTTTTCCCCGCTGAGGTCGCGAGGGAGCTTCAAGCAGGGATGACCTCGTCCTTGACCATGTGCAGACGAATGACCGAAGGTTTTTCGCTCTCTGGAAAGTGGCAGGAGACGGCGTCGCGGATCATGGTCCGGAGCTCGTCGAGTGAATCGGCCTGGGTGAAGATGGAGAATCCGAGGGCGCGGGCCTCATAGCCGCCCTCCGGAGATTCCTGAACGGAGAAGATGATTTCGCTCTGAGGCATTCGTGTGGTTCCTTGGGTCAATTATACGCTGGTGCATGCCAGAAGCTTCAAGAAAGTCGATTACTGCTTTGCGGGGCAAAAGGCTCCGGAGGATATAATTCCCGGCATGGTGCTTGAGTTTCGGAGGGCGGTGTTGCCGGAGGAGGGGGCGGAGCTGTGGAAGCTGGACGTGGGGATATTCGGGAAGGATGCGTTCCCGCCAGAGGACTGGTTGAGCCTGGAATCGTATTGGATTGTGGTGGATGGGCGGGCGGCGGGATGCGCGGCGTTTATTGTGACGTGGAGTTTGGGGAGGACTTGCGCGGGGACGGGGAAAACGCGGCGCAACCGGGTACGGTCTACATTCAAAGTACGGGGCTGCTGCGCGCGTATCGGGGGCGGGGGATGGGAAAGCGGATTAAGGAGTGGGAGATCGAGTATGCCAGGCGGAATGGATTTCGGCGGATTGTGACGAATTGCCGGGAGAGCAATGCGGCGATGATTTCAATCAATGAGAAGTACGGATTTAGCTCGATACGGAGCACGCCGGAATATTATGAAGATGGCGAGGCAACGGTGGTGATGGAGCTGCTTCTGCGGTAAGGGCCTCTTTGACAATCTAGTGCGGTCCCCACACGTCTGCGGTATTCGCTTTATATTCGCTTAGCGTGTCATACTGTTAGCATGCACCCATGAGCATTCGTCAGTCAGTGTTCGGGGAAGTTGCCGTTCGTTCTGGAACGAGTGTATCCGGCGCAGACATCGAAGGTTTACTCCGCCGCCTGCTGCTATTCGAGACGGTCACAATAAAGTCCGTTCGCCTTCGGGAGCTTCCCTTTCTTGTCCGAGCATTTGGAAAAGACGGTTTTCTTCAATTGCTGGACTCCGGAGCATTGAAAATCTCGTGTGAATTTTCAGCCCTAATCTTGGAATTCAAGACTAACGGGGTGAGGAGCGAACCCCTCTTCCATTTCAGCTTCGCCGTAATGGATCTTGCAAGAAGAGAACAGACCCTCGGGTCGGAGATGCGTTTGTTACAAAGCGTGCCTGGCCTGAAGAACATTGATCGCACTAAGTTAGAGGAAGCGATCACGACAAAGCTGGTCCGACCTCGGTCGAATTATGGAGAACAGCTGCAAGCCCAGGTCGAAAGCGACCTTAGGACTAACACGCCCGCGCTCGCGCTTTCGGTTAGTGAGTATCTTAAGAAACAGTTCGGCGCCGTCACACCATCCGTCACCTTGAGAGTGGAAGAGACAAAGCCGCGCGTATTTCGCATCGTGAACGACCTTCCGAAGTTGCTCGGTGTTTCTGACCAAAAGGCGCACGATTTCTTGCATGTTGGAGTCGGGGCTGTTGCGCATATCGATCAGAGGGTTGCCGATATGGCGGCCTATTCGGCCATAACTGGATTTAGTGAATCTGAGGCGCCTCTGCTCTTTGGGAAGCTTTCAGGGATTATTGGCCTTTTGAATCCGGACGGAATAGAGCGGCAGTTCGGACGAGTGGCAACGATTGCCGATTTCCCCGAGCTGAAACCGGGCAAGAGGATCGATGTGGAGCGCCTGCTGGCGGCTCGGGACAGCCCAGAACTACGCGAATTCCGAGAATGGCTTTGCAAACTGGATGGCCTAAGTGACGCTCAAGTTCGTGACCTGATTGGCGGTTTGAGAAATCGAATTAGCTTTTTAATAAGAAGTGGCACCGGAAAAGCCCTTCGGCTGGCCGCAACCACCGCTCTGGGATTTGCAGGCCCAGCTGCGGGCGTCGCTGCAGCAGCGCTCGACACCTTCCTGCTTGAGCGTCTTTTTCCCAGCTCAGGCGTATTCGCCTTCTTGACAGCGACGTATCCGTCCTTATTCGTGTCTCCGTAGCACAGTGGAGGCTCGGGATGACAAGCTTCGGAGCGCTCGCTTCGCTCGCTAGCTGGGCCCTTCGAGGCTCAGGATAAACTGAAGCCCAGCCACTACATAAGAATTATGCGGATGGGTGCTCTACTACCCGCAGGCCTGAAGGCGCTGCTCCCCCGGACTGTAAGTCCGGGGCTTCCACCTAGAAGATCCGACTTCCGCGTAAGCGATTAGCGGGGGAAGGCGATTACTTGGTAGGCCTTGGTTACGTTGGCGGTTACGGATTTGGGGAAGTTGGGGTCGAATTGGGCGGCGTATTTTTTGGTGAGGAAGGCGGAGACGGTTTTTTGGGCTTGGTCGAGGGAGGCGCC
>WNFS01004106.1_pt1 | contig 23403 bp, 19 predicted proteins | sample 5400141 | NCBI WGS metagenome assembly WNFS01 (sample SAMN13153358, study PRJNA577476) | soil metagenome | isolation source: 60 cm saprolite under Madrone tree | place: USA:California | collected 2016-06-14
TGAGTGCCGCCCAAAACGTATGGTCTGGTGAAAAAGGATTGCCTGCGCATTGCGTACCGGCTCATTTCGTTCATCCAATACCTGGCCGGAGATGGATGCTGTAGGGCGCAACTCGAAGCGCAAGTTGTCGGTCACCAGATCGGGTCCCACAATGATCGCTGTCGAAAACTGTGCGTGCTGTTTGTAAACCTGCTGGACGTAACCCTTATGGTTGCCGGAGAGCACGTAATGCCCTGGAGCGAGATTTTCGAACGCGAAGCGTCCGTCTTCGCCCGTCAGCACGAAACGCTCTGAATCGCGGACTCCCTGCGCGGTAAGAAATACCTGTGCCTGAGAGAGGGGCTGTCCGGTGAGAGCGTCGACAACAGTTCCGCTAACTCGTAGGTTTTGCGCTGCCGGAACTTGCTGCGGAGAGAGTTGCGCCGTTTTCGCCCCGGATTGAGTCGCATCCGGCTGCGTAAAGAAGCCGAACGCCAAAAGCGTTGCGCACAGAAATTGCAAGATCATGGCTCAATCTCCGATGCGTATCACTTCCAGCTCGACTTTGGCCTTTTGGTTAGGCGCTAGCGAAACGTCCCGTGCCCTTGATAAATACCGACGCACTGCTTCCGGATTCGCGTATTCGAGCTCGTCGGGATTATCGACAGCTAAAATCTGGTACTCGCCGGGCGCGAGCTGCGAGATTTGAAACGAATGCACGGTGTTTGTTAAGACCACGTTTCGCTGCGGCACTGCGTTCGGAGAGTTTGCCGACATGACGATGATTGTGGCGGACTCACTGTCCGGGCCGAAGGCAAGGCTTCCCTCAAGGGTGGCGAAGTCATCGCGCAAGACAATGTCGATTGCATAAAGAGATGTTGCTGCGGCTTGAGTACCACGCGTGCAGCACTGTATTGCGGTGTGCGAATCTGATTCCGCCCACCCGAAGAAAAGAAATGGCTTGTAGGATCGACCTGTGGCTCGCTGCGAGTTGTTTCTAACCTGATATTCACCGGAATCACCGCGCTCGGCAGCAGCGCCAAGTGCACACCGTGGAGGTCGGAAGTGATATTCAGCGGTTGCGATGCATAGCTCTGCTGGTTTGTCTTTGCGTCCTGCGATTCCGCTGTGATCGTGCACGCGCCGGCTGGTACCCACGAACTGCGAAATGTTGCCCGCGCGTCGTCAAACTCGACGCCTGCTCCGATCGGCTGCCCGGAAGCGCTCAGCATCTGTATGTTGACCGCCTGCCCCGGTGCATACCCGCTGACAGTTCCCGAAATCCGGTAAAAAAGTTGCGATGTGAGGCTCAGGTTAATTTCAGCGTGCTTGCCCGGCGTTATATCGATCGCCGTCGCGGATGACAAGTCCGCAACACCTGGATAAAACACGCCAGGATAGCCGCGGGCTCCGCCTTGCGACAGCCTGGAGGGAAACGACGTTGGCCAGGAACTCGGGCCTACGAACACAAAATACTTGCCCGGCTGCAACTCCGCCTGCCGGAATTCGCCTTGCTCATCGGTTTGCACGCTGCGATTGGCTTCTCGAGTTCTCTTGCCATTTTCAACGCGCTCCCAAAGTATTTGCACCGGCAGGTATCCCAATGACTCCCCATTGTCGCCAGTGACGCGGCCGTAAACGACTCCCTCCGGAATCAGCTTCAGCGTAATCGGACGGTCCTCCTCCGTCCTAACGAGCGTGGGCGGCCCGCCGGATCGACGAATCTGCTCCGGGGAAAAATAGCCAGGCTTCTGCACCGAAAGGGGAAAGCTGCCATTCGGCAGACCTTCAAAGTGGAACTTGCCATCGGGGCCAGTGAGCATGGCATGTTGCCGCCCACTATAGATCAGGACGAGTGCGCCGCTAATAGCTTCACCCGTAACGGAATTTACAACCGTCCCACGTGCAGTGTAAGCGCGCGGCTCAGTCTGGAATTGTGGATTTGCAAACAGCGTCGCAGGCGCGACGAAGAGGAGCAGGGCCGGGAGCGTCCTGTCGAACATTAAGCCCACCTAATCGGGATTTAGGCATGTGCTACGCGTTGAGTCTACATTCTCTCCGATGCACATTTGTCACCCGAATTTGCCTGGACACAAACAAGCGAAACTACGTTCCGTTCGGGGAAAGCTTTTACCGAATGTTAACGTCCTGATGCAGCGTTTATCGACAGTCGTTAAGTATCTTCACTGAAAATAAAAGGCTTAAGGCGCCCCACGCAGTCAAAGTTTTTAGCGGGTTCGGCCCTGTAATTGCTAGTACCAGCCTAACCGGGAGGTTATGTAATGAAACGAATTGCTGCCTCGGCAACCGTTCTCGTGCTCCTCGTCATGATGGGCGCCACCCAGTTGGTCGCTAAGGACAAGGATAAGGACAATCGCGGGAGTGTGAATGCCACAGAGTTGGCGGGCGCGGGTGTTATAGCGGCAGTAATGGTTGGGGGGGCCGGTTACCTGCTCCTGCGCCGGCGTACGCGTCTAAGTAAGTGAAGAGTGGTTTGGCGTCGACTCGGCCTGAAGTGCGCGTCGTGGTGGGTGCAGCCGGCGGTGCGGTCGATCAACGTGCTGTTGAGCTTCCAGTCTTTTGGACTCGCTGCCGCCAGGAACCAGTTTTCCTGGTTGCAGTAGCGCCCTTATTTTTGCTATCGATCGATTTCTTTCTCGCCCCTGCACTTCGCAACACGTCGTTTTTTCTCGCGACTGCTCTGTTTTTCGCCCTCGTAGTCCGCCATCTCTCCTTGCAGCCTGTCGACAAAACGATCGACAAGACGCGGTCCGCCGTTTCCCCTCTACGGTTAACCATCTTTTGCTTCCTGCATTTGCCGCTCATCGCACTGGCCAACTTGCTGGGTTCGCGGGACGCCGTTTATGACCCCTCGTACAGCGGCCTCTTGCTCGCCGCTGCCAAAGTACTCGTTTTCCTGCCTACGGCGGTCTTGCTAACCAGACAAACCCGGCAAAGCCTCCTTCGCCAGTTCCGCCCAGAACTGATTGCGTCCGGCATTGCGTTGCTGACCTATTTTCCTTTCCGTCTGTTCTTCGCCGCGTGGTCCTTCTACTCCACGCTCCTCGCGCACTCGGTGCAATTCCTCGCTGGCTTGTTTGTCACTGGGCTTGTCTACGTGCCCGGCACAAACCCCACCATCACGGGACCGGTTCTCGACGTTCACATCCTTTTTGGCTGCTCAGGCCTTGACGGGATGCGCCTCTTCCAAATCCTGTTCTTCTTGCTCCTCGTCTGTGACTGGGACCGCCTGCGCAGGTGGCGTACTCTTACTGGGTACGCCGCTGGCCTTAGCGCCATATTGCTGGCAAACGCTATGCGCATCGCCGCCATGGTCGTCATCGGAAACCGAATTTCCGCCGACCTCGTGATGCGCTATCACCTCGAAGCTGGTTGGGTTTACGTAACCGCCGTTTTTCTCTTGTTTCTACTCCTGTCCTACCGCTGGCTGCTTGCTACGAACGCTGAATTCCCGGCTCTAACATCAACTCCGGTTGAACCGCAATCTCGGTAGAGTCTTCGCCGCTCGCTTAATTACAGTAGGGAAAGTTCGCCTACGGATGCTTCTAGAAGATCCTGCGGTATTAGACACCCGAAAGGCCCGCCTGTTCTCGGTCTGGACAAGTTTGATCACGCCTTACGGTGAGCTTGGAAACTAGGCGGCGAGCAGCCTTTGGATGCATTCGAGCAGTGCAGCTAAACCGTCCGTTTTGGAGACGATGATCGTGACGCCTGAACTCGGGGGAATCGCCCCTCGGAGTTGCTCGGCGTACAGCGTGAACAGGACGACTGGTACCTTGGGCATGGTGTTCTTCAGCACCATGGCCACCTCAACTCCGTTCATCAGGGGCATGGCCAAATCCATTATCACGAGATCTGGCCGAAGTTCTTTCGCCTTGTTGATTGCCTCGGCGCCGTCCGAGGCCTCTCCGCACACGTGAAACTTGGTGAGAGCGTGCACGGCCGAGCGAATGACGGAGCGCTCGAAATGGCTGTCATCAGCTATGAGGATTGTTCTGACCGGCAGGGTGTCGCAGGTCTCCGCAGTACCGCTCATCGCCGGATTTGGTATCCCAAGCCCGCGGTTGCTCAAGGGCTGGAGAGCGGTTAGCATGGTACGAAGACTCCTACGTCGTGTCAGTACAATGCAATACAAGGAATACCCGATTCCTTAAGTTTCCTTAGCACGGACGCCTTCCATAATTGAAGACCGTCGCATATCCGCATGTGACTTGCCGACCACCCTCTTCACACTTGACTTTGCTTCGCGAACAAAGTATTGCAGCACTGCGAAACGCACCATTATCCGCGGTTCCTTGCTGGAGGCTGGCCCTTGAACACTTGGACCCAAGTCTATGATCCCTTTGGCCACTGGTGGCTTTCCGCGCTGGTTGCCGCGCTCCCCATCATCGTGCTCTTCACGCTCTTGGCCGGCCTGCGCGTCAAGCCGCACTGGTCCGCTCTCGCCGGAGCCGCCACGGCCATCCTGGTTGCCGTCACCGTGTTCCACATGCCAACCTCCTTGGCGGGCGCCAGCTTTTTGTACGGCGTCGCTACGGGCCTCATGAATATCGTCTGGATCGTGATAGCTGCCGTCTATCTTTACGATATTTCGGTCAGCACTGGAGACTTCGAGATCATGAAGGCCTCCGTAGGTGGCATCTCGTCGGACCGGCGCCTGCAACTGTTGCTGGTTGCTTTTTGCTTTGGCGCATTCATCGAGGGCTGCGCGGGATTCGGCTCTCCGGTGGCGATTGCCGGCGCCTTCATGATCGGTCTGGGATTCAAGCCGTTTCATGCCGCCGCGCTGAATCTCATTGCGAACACCGCGCCGGTGGCCTGGGGCGCGATTGGCACTCCGGTGCACATGCTGGCTGCCGTCACCTTGCTGCCCGAAGCGGACATGAACGCCATGATCGGCCGGATTCTGCCCATCACCGCGGTCATTGTGCCGTTCTGGCTGGTTCGCGCCATGGTTCCGTGGAAGGAAACGTTCGAGGTGCTGCCGGCGATCCTGGTAGTCGGCATCTCTTTTGCCTCCATGCAATATTTCTGGTCCAACCACATGGACAGCAACTTGGTAGATATCACCGCCGGGCTATTCTCGCTATTGTGTACCGTGATTTTCCTGCTCTTCTGGAAGCCCAAGCGCATCTGGCGCTTCGCCGAAGATACCGAACCACCCGTGGCCGGAGCGGCCGTGCCCGCGGCTGAAACCGCGCGCGCCGCGCATTACGCGCAACCCGCGCTCACCTCCGCTTCCTCGTATACGAGGAGCCAGATTTTCAAAGCATGGATCCCATTCCTGATTCTCTCGGTCTTCGTCTTTCTGTGGGGCTACAAGCCGGTAAAAGACTACATGAACGTAAACACCACTCCCGCTTGGCTCACCGCCGAAGGAAAGCCCAATGGAGGGTGGAACACTCCGCTCCATCGAAAGATTTCCCGCGATAAGCCCGTGGTGCCGAAACCAACGCCGGAGGGCGCCAAGTTTCCGTTCATATGGTTCTCCGCCACCGGCACCGGCTGTTTTCTAGCGGCAATTTTCGGGGGACTGATTCGCGGTGTACGCCCGGCAAAACTCATAAAGGTTTTCGGCTACACGCTTTACCGAATGCGTTTTGCCGTGTTGGCAATTTCTGCCATGCTCGGGCTGGGCTTCGTCACACGATATTCGGGGACCGATGCCGTCTTGGGCTTGGCGTTCACGCACACGGGATGGTTTTTCCCGTTCTTCGGAACTTTTCTGGGATGGCTGGGTGTCGCGCTTACCGGCAGCGACACTTCATCGAACGCGTTGTTCGGCAGTTTGCAGCGCATCACCGCTGAACAACTTCACCTGGATCCGATTCTGATGACGGCGGCCAACAGCGCCGGCGGCGTGATGGGCAAGATGGTGGACGCGCAATCGATTTGCGTCGCAACTGCAGCCACCAATCAACTTGGCAACGAAGGCATGATTTTCCGCTTCGTCTTCTGGCATTCCGTCGCGCTCGGCGCGATTGTCGGTGTGATAGTCATGCTGTATGCCTATGTGTTCCCGCACCTCGTGCCGCACGGTTTGACCTTCATCCATTGATGGGGCAAGCTTTTTCAAGGGAGCACCCTGCAGTCCCGGAAAGGCAACCGTGGGCGCCGGCACTTCGCAACCGCGCGAACCGCACATTTCTGACGCGAGGATTTTTGACGAGCTACGCGAGATCGTCGGTGCGCGCGGCCTGATCACTTCGCGCGAAGAGCTGCACACCTATGAGTGCGACGGCCTGACAAACTTTCGCGTGCTGCCGCGCGCGGTCCTGCTTCCCAATTCCACCGAACAAGTCCAAAAAATCGTTCGTGTATGCCACCGCGACAAAATTCCATTCGTCGCACGCGGCTCCGGTACAGGTTTGAGCGGAGGCGCGCTGCCCGTGGAAAACGGCGTGGTGATCAGCCTCGCCCGCATGAACAAAATCCTCGAAGTCGACTTAGCCAACGCGCGCGTGATTGTTGAGCCTGGTGTGATCAATTCCGATGTGACCGCTCGCGTCGCGGCGCAGGAATATTTCTATGCGCCCGATCCTTCTTCGCAATCGGTTTGCAGCATCGGCGGAAACGTTGCCGAAAATTCCGGAGGCGCGCACTGCCTTAAATACGGATTTACCACCACGCATGTTTTGGGGCTGGAAGTCGTGCTCGCGGATGGTTCCCTGGTGCATTTGGGCGGCAAGATATTGGACGCCCCCGGATACGATTTGATGGGTGTTTTCGTAGGTTCGGAAGGGACGCTGGGAATCGCGACGAAAATCATTCTCCGCATTGTGAAGCGGCCGGAGTGCGTTCGGACGCTGCTCGCGGCCTTTCCTTCCACGAATGAAGCGGGTGCGGCGGTGAGCGGCATGATTGCGGCGGGTATGCTGCCTGCGGCTATCGAGATGATGGACAATTTGGCGATTCAGGCGGCGGAAGCGGCGGTACATGCGAATTATCCGGATTGCGGCGGGCTGCTGTTGGTGGAATTAGATGGACCGGTAGCGGAAGTCGCGGCGCTGATGACGCACGTGGACGAAATTTGTAAGAAGAATGGCGCGTGGGAAATTCGCGTGGCGCAATCGGATGCGGAGCGCGCGTTGGTATGGAAGGGCGAATTATATTGTGCAAGACGGAGTGATTCCGCGTACCGAACTGCCGAATGTGATGCGGGAAATCGGCCGGCTGAGCAGGGAAGCGGGTTTGCGTGTGGCGAATGTGTTTCACGCCGGTGATGGGAATTTGCATCCGCTCGTTTTGTATGACCGCAGAATCTCCGGACAAGAAGAAGCGGCGGAAGCACTCTCGAGCAAGATATTGGAGCTGTGCATCGGGGCGGGCGGCTCCATTACCGGGGAGCACGGCGTTGGCGAAGACAAGAAAAAGATGATGTCGAAAATGTACAGCGAGCCGGACTTGGAGACGATGCAAAGGGTGCGTTGCGCGTTTGATCCGCTGCAACTCTCGAATCCGAGCAAGATTTTTCCGCGCCCGCGGCTGTGCGGCGAAAAGCCGGGCGAGTATGTGGCGCACCCTTTGGAAACGGCGGGAATCGCGGAGCGGTTCTGAATGGACGCAAGCGTTTCCTCGAAGGCGAATCCCAAGAGTACATTTGAAGCCAATGTTCGCGAGATAGTGACGGCGAGGTACGTCCGAGCGGCTGAGCCAAGTGATGCTGTTGGCGGTGCGCGGCCAAGTTTAGTTGTGGAGCCGGGGAACGAGCAGGAGCTGGCAAGAATTTTGAAGCTGGCGAATGCGGCGGGCCTGGCCTTGATTCCGCGCGGCGGAGGAACGAAGCTGGAGTGGGGTAACCGGCCGACAAACGCGGATGTGATTTTGTCGACGGTGCGGATGCATCGCGTGATCGAGCATGCATGGGCGGATTTGACTGTAAGCGTTGAGGCGGGCTGCACGATCGCGAAATTGCAGGAGACGGTTGCGAAGCACAAGCAACGCCTGGCGCTGGATGCGCTGTGGCCAGAGCAGGCGACGGTCGGAGGCGTGCTGTCGACAAATGATAGCGGCGCATTACGTTTGCGATTTGGCTCGCTGCGTGATTTGGTGATTGGCGTTACGGTGGCGCTGGCGGACGGAACTGTGGCGAGCAGCGGCGGCAAAGTGGTGAAGAATGTGGCGGGGTACGATTTGCCGAAGCTCGTTACGGGTGCTTTCGGGACGCTCGGCGTGATCACGCGCGCGATTTTTCGTTTGCACCCGCTGCCCAAGGAGACGCGGACGATCTCCTGCCTGACGGCAGATGCTGCGGAAGGACAGCAGTTGATGCTGGCGATTCAGAACTCGAAGCTGGCGCACTCGGCGCTGCAGATTTGCTGTGGAACGGAAATGCAGTCACGCGTCGATGTCCTGTTTGAAGGAACGGAGGAGGGCTTGAGCGCGCAGAGCGTTCAACTGAAATTGATGGCCAGCGAAGCGAAGCAGGGCGACAGGACAGGCGACGTGTGGAACAGACGGCACGAACTATGGTTGGACGCGAAGAAGAGCGGGGAATTTGCGGTCGCGAAGTTTGCCGCTTTGCCCGCACAGATTGCCGAGACGGTTGAGATGATGGAGATGGTTGTTGCCGCCCCCTTGCGATGGAGCGCGGTTGCGCAAGCGACAGGAATTGGATGGGTGCGTATGGACGGAGGTGCCTCGGAGATTGCTGCCGCAATGCTAGGCTTGCGCGAGTGGCTGGAAGGCAAGGGAGGATCTTTGGCTATTGTGAGGCGGCCTGAAGGGATGGCGGAGATTGATGCGTGGGGAAAACCGGGCGATGCGCTTGGGCTGATGCAAGCCGTGAAGAGGCAATTTGATCCGATTGGCACGTTGAACCCGGGACGTCTTGTGGGTGGGATCTAAGCCACGAAAGAGGTAAAGGCTTCTCACAGAGCTCGCAGAGGAAAGCGCACGGAGGACACAGAGCAGGCAAGCGGACGATGACGAGGAATCTGGTAGCGATCGAAGATAAGAAGCAACCATCCAGCGGCAGTGCGTTTGATGCGAAGCATCCGCCTTCGCGCGAGATTATCGATCAGTGCGTGCACTGCGGATTTTGCCTGCCCGTCTGTCCAACCTATGCCTTGTGGAACGAAGAGATGGATTCGCCGCGAGGGCGAATTTACTTGATGAAGCTGGCAGTGGATGGGCAAGCGACCATCAATTCGCAGTGGGTGGGGCACTTCGATACCTGCCTGGGGTGTATGGCGTGCATGACGGCGTGCCCTTCCGGTGTGGATTACGGAAAATTGATTGAAGCGACGCGCGCGCAGATTGAGCGGAAGTACGACCGCGGATGGCTGGAGAAATTCTATCGGCGGCTAATTTTCGCAGTGTTCACGCGACCAGATCGCTTGCACAGGACGCGATTGCCGCTGCTGCTGTATCAGCGCTCCGGGCTACAAACGCTGGTGAGGCGAAGCGGAGTGCTGCAACTCTTGCCTGAACGTTTGCAGGCGATGGAAGCGCTGTTGCCGCAATTGCCGGCAGCGGAGAGGGTTGCCGAAGTTACGCCGGCAGTGGGCGCGAAACGCCGACGAGTCGGGATGCTGCTGGGTTGCGTACAGCGGGAATTCTTTCCGCAGGTGAATGCGGCGACGGCTCGGGTGCTGGCGGCCGAAGGCTGCGAGGTGGTCAGCCCGGCGGACCAGCCATGTTGCGGCGCGCTGCTGGTACACGCCGGCGAGGAAGATGGCGCGGTAGCGCTGGCGCGATACTTGATCAATGTTTTCGAGCGAGCGGAAGTGGACACGATTGTGACCAACGCGGCGGGCTGTGGCTCGAACATGAAGGAGTACGGACATTTGTTGCGCGATGATCCGAACTATGCGCAGCGGGCAAAGGAATTCTCCGCAAAATGCCAGGACGTCAGTGAAGTCCTGGCCAACATGATGCCGTATGCAAAGCGAAATCCTCTACGCCTACGCGTGGCGTTTCACGATTCCTGCCATTTGCAGCACGCACAAGGCGTGTGCGCGCAGCCCAGAAGTTTGCTCGCGGGGATTCCCGAGCTGGAGCTACTGGAGATACCGGAAGCGCCGATCTGCTGCGGCTCCGCCGGAATCTACAATTTGGTGCAGCCGAACGCAGCGAACGCGCTGGGTGACCGCAAGGCAAGCCTGATCGCGCCGCTCGATGCCGACGTCGTGGTCACCGGAAATCCCGGCTGCATTCTGCAGTTGCAAGCTTCGCTCGAGCGCGCAGGAAAGAAAATTCCCGTGCTGCACACCATTCAGCTACTGGACGCCTCAATACGCGACTACCTCCCGGATGCTCTTCAGAGGGGAGATGTAAAGCTGAAATCCGGGGAGAGGACTACGCAGTAAACCGCCACGCCCCTCAAGAACCCCATTGCGTTGAAGGCGTCATCAGGCGGAAACGGGGATAGCGGCCCGAAGCCACTGCTCCATCTGGTCGTGGCCCACGACCCCGGGCTGCTGCATAACCACGCGGCCAGCGGCGAGGACCACGAAATTAGGGATGCCGCGAACATTGTAACGCGCCGCGAGCTGCGGATATTTTTCGGTGTCGACCTTTATGACTACGGCTTTGCCGGCCATGTTCGCGGCGGTGCGCGCCACTTCCGGAGCGGCGGCTCGGCATGGGCCGCACCAATCGGCCCAGAAGTCTACGAGGACGGGAACGGAAGCGTTCTGAATAATTTCGTCGAACTGCACATCGTCGACCGCGAGCGGTTCCGCGACGGGCGGCAAAGGCGACTTGCAAGCTCCGCAACGGCCGGCGCTGGCAAGATACTTGGCGGGGACGCGATTTTTTCGTTCGCAATCAGTACAAGCGCGAATGACAGGCATACTGGTCCTCCGTCATATTTAAATAGCGCTGAAGATAAGATGCAAGCACGGCGTAAAAGGCCAAATGCCTAGAAAATTCCGACACTGAGTCGCGACATCACTCGTAGCGCAAGGCCACAAGGGGATCGACTTTGACTGCGCGGCGAGCGGGGATGTAGCAGGCCAGGAGTGCGATGGCGCCGAGCGCCAGCGCGACCGCGACGTACGTCAGTGGATCGCTCGGCTTGACACCGTACAAAAACGTGGAGATCAAGCGGGTGACACCGAGCGCCAACGCGACTCCGATCGCGAGGCCAATGGCAGTGAGCTTGAGGCCGAGCCGGGCAACCAAGCCGAGCACGTCGGTTTGGCAAGCACCGAGCGCCATGCGAATGCCGATTTCGTGCGTGCGCTCGCTCACGGAATAAGACATGACACCGTAGATGCCGACGGCGGCGAGCAGCACGGCCACGCCCGCAAAAATCCCGAGCAGCTCCATATAGAAGCGCCAATCGCCGAGTGACTTCGACAACACCTCATCCATGGTCATGATGTTAGTCACAGGCTGATTCGGATCGACTTCCGCGACAGCTTTTTTCGCGATGCTCGCGAGGTTCGTGCCTGCGCTCAATGGTCCGGCTGCAGCTCGCAGCACCAAACCCTTATGCAGGTGTGCTCTTGCCGCGCCGCCTGGGAAAACGGCAGGCTGTTGCACGTACGGCGCATATACAAAGGGAGGAGTGTCTCGCCCCGCGCCAAAGTGCTTTACGTCACCCACGATTCCGACGATCTGCCGCGGCCGCAACTCATCGACAGGATAAGGATCGTAGCGAAGAAGAATTTGCTGGCCGATGGGATCTTCATTAGGGAAAAATTTGCGTGCCAGCGTCTCGTTCACCACGATGACCCATGGGCCGTCCTCGGTGTCGTGTTCATCCAGATAGCGGCCCTTGAGTAGCGGAATCTTCAGGGTCTGAAAGACGTTCGCGCTCACCTCGCTGTATCCCGCTTGCGGGCGGTTTTCGGGGGCCGGAGCAGGATGCCCGAGGATGGAGAACGAGTAAAACTCCGGGCAGCAGCGCGTAGGCAATGCGCCAATGACTGCGGCGGACTCGATGCCGGGCTGTGCGCTAACTTTTTCCAGCACGCGCTGATAGAAGGCCGTGACGGCAGGCATCGTTTTCTCCATGTCTCCGCCGGGGACTCTCTCGACGTACTTCCCGCCTTCCGGCAGTTGCATTTCCATGGTGAGTAGGTGGGTGTAATCAAACCCGGGATTAACCCGCTGGAGGCGCAGCATGGTGTTGATCATCAGCCCCGCGCCCACCAAGAGCACCATGGCGAGAGCCACCTCGGCGACCGCCAACGCGTGGCGCGCGACACGGCTCGATACGCTGGTTCCTTTTCGTTCGCCCTCGCGCAACACTAGATTGAGATTGGGGCGAGAGGCTTGAATGGCGGGAGCCAGGCCGAAGAGGATGGCCGTGGCCAGCGAAAGACCTAGGGTGAACAGCAGCACGCGGGCGTCCACGTTAATATCCGAGGCATCGGGGACGTCGCCGGCCAACGCGAGCAAAAGTTGGATCCCGGCATAAGTCAAAGCCACGCCAATCAGGCCGCCGGAGAGAGCCAGTAAGCCGCTTTCGGTGAGTAACTGCCGCATCAAACGATGTCGCCCGGCACCGAGGGAAACACGCAGCGCGTACTCCCTTTGTCGCGTTTCTGTGCGGAACTGCATCAAGTTGGCAACGTTCACGCAGGCTATTAGCAGGACGAATGCCACCGCGCCAAGCAGCGGATATAAAAATTGTCCAGCACCACGATAGAGGTCTTCATGCAAGGGAAAGACCTTCACGCCCACATTTTTATTAGTGACCGGATACTCTTGCTCCATCCGCTTGGCCACCACATCCATCTCCGTCTGCGCTTGCGGCAGCGTGACGCCTGTTTTCATTCGCGCAACGGGCATCAGCCAATGATCAATGCGCGCCGCGTACCGGCTGCTCGCCGGATTGATGGGGATCCATAAATCGATGCGGCCGCCGTAAAAAGGCAAGAAGTGTGGACGCATCACGCCAACGACCGTGGACACAACGCCCTCGATGATGACGGTTTTCCCCAACACATTCGGATCACTGCTTAGCTCGCGTTTCCAGAACTCCTGGCTCAAGACGACGGTTTGCGCATGATCCTGAGCCTCCGATGCAAGAAAAATTCGCCCGAGTATCGGCTTGGCTCTCAGCATCGCGAACAGGTTCGGCGTCACATATTGAACATGTAGCGGGCGCGGCTCACCGAGTCCGGCAACGCTAGCGGTATCGTTCTGGCTAATCAGCGCGATGTCTTCGAAAACGTTGTTCTGCTTGGACCAGTCGACCTGTTCGGCGATAGGCGGAGCGTTGCGCCAATCCGGATGTCCGGGCACGGTCTGCCAAAGCACAACCAGGCGTTCGGGGTCGGGGTACGGAAGGGGACGATACAGCAGAGCGTTGAGCACGCTGAAAATCGTGCTGTTGGCGGCGATTCCCAAAGCGAGCGAGAGAACCACAACTACGAGGAAACCGGGGTTCTTGAGCAGGCTCCGCGTCGAATAGCGTACGTCCGCCCAGAGCGTATCGAACAGAGCAAAGGTTCGCATTCGCGTTACCTCCTCAGCCGAATCACCCGTTCTCGTGAAGAACGGTACCAGGCTTTCGCCTCATCGTCGATGTAGACGATGCCCACACTCCCGCCACCCTACTAGACGCAGTCGCGAGCAAAATGTTCCTTGATTTTAGGCCACCACGCTCGCAGAACGTGCTGCCCGGCAAGAGGGCTAAACCCGGTAATTTGTGCTGCGAGTTCGTGCTACGATTGCGCACAGCGTAAAGGGACGCGTCCGTCCGCGGAAAGGGTAGAAGCCCACCCATTTGAAATCCATCCTGGCGAACCTTCTTTCAGCCCTATATGCGGACAACGGGCGTTTGTTGAGAGGAGGTCGCAATGCCGACCAATCCGCAAGAAGTTCCGCGTCCGCTTCCAGAACGTCCTAACCTCCGCCATTTGAAAGATCAAGCAAAGGATCTGCTGAATTCCGGAGGAGCTGACTCATTGACCGACGCGCAATTCAAGATCGCGCGTCTCTACGGTTTCGCAAGCTGGCCCAAGCTCAAGGAGCACGTCGATGCCGTTGAGGAGTTCAGCAAACTCAAGCGCGCTATCGACACCAACGATTTGGAAGGAGTGAAGACTCTTATGTCGGGTAACCCGGCGCTCCATCGCGCTCCGCTGGGCTACGGCAAAAACGGTCCGCTCACTTGGGTAGCCGAGTGCCGCGTGCCTTGGGAGCCGCCCAGTCCTAAAAGATTAGCGATAGCACGGTGGATGATCGAAAACGGCTCGGACGTGCATCAGGGCGGCGATGGCCCCCTCATGCGCGCCGCCCTCGTCGGTCATCGCATTCCTATGATGGAGCTTCTGGTCTCCCACGGTGCCGACGTAAACGCGGAATGGAGCGGCTACTATCCCATCATTTTCGCGCCGTGCGAGACCGTGCAGCCGGCGTCGCTCAAGTGGCTCCTCGAGCATGGCGCAAATCCCAACTGCGCCAGGCCGGGTCGCAAGTATGCCGGCACGGCGCTCGACCAGGTCATCGCCAGTTACTCCCGTTCACGAGAGCTGGGCGCGTGCGTCGACATTCTTCTCGACGCCGGTGGGGTTACTAAGTACAACCTGCCGCCCGTGCTGGACTTGCTTCGCGACCGTCTGGATCGTCTTGCCGAACAGCTCGGTGCCGACCCGGCGCTAGTTGACTGTCGGTTCCCCGAATTGGACTTTGGCGTCACCGGCGCACGCCAGCTTACGCTGCAAGGAGCAACATTGTTGCATGTGGCAGCCGAGTACGGACGCGTTGAAGCCGCAAAGCTCCTCCTCGATCGCGGCGCCGACGTAAACGCTCGCGCCACGATCTTGAGGCAGGGAATCGGCGGACAAACTCCGATCTTCCACGCAGTAACGCAATATGGCGACTGGGGCTTGCCCGTTGCGCGGTTATTGGTAGAACGCGGTGCAGAACTATCGCTACGAGCCAAACTACCCGGTCATTACGAGCGCACAGGCGAAATCGTGGAATGCACGCCACTAGGCTACGCGAAGTTGTTTCCCGGCAACGAAAACAAGACCGTCGCATTTTTGCAGGAGCGTGGCGCGCCGTAATGACAATTCCATCGAGTAAGCGTATTACGCTATGTAATACAATTGGCGCGATGAAATTCGCTAAAGTCGTGTTCCGAGTGGCAGCGATTTGGGGCGTGCTGATTATCACGCCCTTGTATTTCATATTTGATCTTATCGGCCGTCAGGATCCGCCGCCCATCACGCATCCGGCATTTTTCTATGGATTTGTCGGACTGGCGCTGGCCTGGCAAATCGCGTTCTTTTTTATCGCCGGCGATCCGGTGCGCTATCGGCCTCTGATGATCCCATCAATGTTTGAGAAATTCGGCTACTCCGCCGCTGTCGTCATTCTGGTTTTGCAATCCCGCACCAGTAGCTCGGACCTTGTCTTCGCCGGCACAGACTTGCTGTTCGGCGTCCTCTTCGTGATCGCTTACTTGAGGACTCCGGCTCGCCCTGCGATATCTGAAACGGCTGGTTGACGATATCCCGAGCTACAGTACCAGGCCCGCATCTAGAGGACGGGCGACTGCATCCTAACGCCTGGAGGCACATCATGAACAAATTCGGACTTTTGGTAATACTGGATGCAAAGCCTGGAAAGGAAAAAGAGGTAGAGGCGTTTTTGAAGTCCGCGCAGCCCCTTGCAGAAAAAGAGGAGGGCACCACGACGTGGTTTGCGATTCACATAGGGTCGCAGCGCTATGCAATTTTCGACACCTTTGCCGATGAAAAGGGCCGCGAAACGCACCTGAACGGTGAAATTGCCAAGAACCTCTTTTCCAAGGCGATGGAACTTTTCGAGAGTGAACCAGAGGTTCACAATGTGACGATACTCGCGGAGAAGGTGCCAGGCGCGCAGCAGGGCGCGCGGGCTCACGCCTCGTGATGCGACCGGAGGCCGCATAAACAGCTCTCCGCAAAACTTGAAAAGCGGCAAAGGATTCGGCACGATTCCGGGTCACAGGAGAGGTGAGCCATGTCGTGCAATCCGGAAGCGTTGAAGCATGTGCCGCTGTTTGCGCTGCTCGATGACGAAGAAACGGCCGTGCTGGCCGGGCAGGTCGAGCTAAAAAAGTTTGCGCCGCGGCAGCGCATCTACAAAATGGGCGACGCAGCGGGACAAGCGTATGTGATGGTGTCCGGCCGCGTACGCGTGACGACTCTCGATCAGGACCACCAGGAAGTGGTCATCGATGAGCCGGCGCACGGCGAATTCTTCGGCTTCGCCTCGATGCTGGAGCAGACGCCGCACCAAACCACCGCGATTGCGCTCGAGGCGTCAGAATGCCTTGAGGTCGACCGCCACGATATCGCAGTGCTGTTGCAGCGTAAGCCCATGGCGGGCATGGATATGCTCACCGTACTGGGCAAACAGTTTCACGCCTCGCAACAATTGGTACGCGTGCGCGCCAGCCGCAATCCAAATGAGATGATCGAGAAAGAAGCCACATTCGGCGAGCGCATCGCAGACAGCGTCGCCGGTTTTGGCGGCTCCTGGACATTCATCATCACTTTTCTGGCCGTCCTGGTCATCTACACCATCGTTAACATCAGCCTCGGAAAATCGGCCTGGGACCCTTACCCCTTTATCCTTTTGAATTTATTTCTGTCGATGCTGGCCGCGATTCAAGCGCCGGTAATTATGATGAGCCAAAATCGCCAGGACACGAAGGATCGCTTGCGTAGTGAACTTGATTTTGACGTGAACCGGCGCGCGGAGTCGGAGATTCAAGGATTGGCTCACAAATTGAATCTGCTCGGCGACAAAATCGGCGACGTGGAAGATTTGCTGCGCCAGAAACTGTCTTGAAGTCCCCGCAATTCATGCGGCTATTTCGCGGATTTATTGCGCTGACTTCATAAGCGAGAATTTCCGCCAGAGCGTTCCATCCGGCACGGAACGGAACGATTGCTCATTCATGCAATCCGATATCGGTGCGGAGCCCGAAGTGGCGATGCGCTGCCGGCGCAAACTTTTGCGGCTACGCCGGAACGCCTTCGACGATGGATTCCGGAATTGGCAGGGAAATAACGCGCGTGAGGCGCCAGCCCGCCTCGGCGAACAGTTCCCGGAATTCCTTTTCAGTGCGTTCACGTCCACCGGGGAAGATGAGCATTTGCAGGTCGAGAAATTTGCCAGGCGCAAAGTCGTTCCCGGGTTGAATCACATTGTCTACTACCAGCAGTTTGCCACCTTCATTCACACCCTTGCGGCAGGCTTTCAGGATCTTTAGACAAACGTCGTCTGGCCAGTCGTGGATGATGTGCTTCATGATGTAAGCGTCAGCGCCACCTGGGACCGAGGTGAACATATCACCAGATTCAAATTTGCAGCGATTCTCCATTGGTTTCAGCGGGCCATCCTTCGCCCCTTCGACAACGTGTTCGATATCGTAGATGGTGCCCTGCATGTGTGGGTTTCCGGCCAGAATCGCGGCCAGCAAGAAACCGTGCCCGCCCCCGACGTCGACGATGGAATGGATACGCTCAAACGAGTACGCCTCCACCACAGCCGGACCGTCGATTGTTGAGAGGTCGCTCATGGCTTGGTTGAAAAGCTCCGCTTCTTTAAGATTTGCCTCGAAGTACTCAAAAATTGGCTTCCCGTAGATCTTATCGAGCGCTTGCTTGCCGGTGCGAACGCAATATTCGAGATTGGACCAGCCCATTTCGTGCCACTCGCGACCGTGCATCGTCGCAAACGCGCGCAAGCTGGGATTGGCCTTGGTGCGCAGAACGGCGGACCGGGGTGTTTGCGAGAATTTTCCGTCGGCTCCTTCCGAGAGCACAGCAACGCTCGCTGTAGCACGCATCAGGCGATAGAGCGCGTGCCGATCGGCTCCGATTTCCTCCGCCAACTTATCGGCTGACTTTGGCCCAGCCTCGAGAAGATCAGGCACTCCCAGTTGTGCCAAGCAGGCGATCGCTCCCACGATAAACGCGCCTTGCAATAGTTGAAACATCTCCGCGTGAGCTGGGGGTGTATGCGCCTGCGCAGTCGTTGCCATCGTATCTCTCCATTGTTTTTTGAATTGAGCCTGCCAGTGGGGGCAGTATAGCTCAGAGACTCCCACTACGTCTTCCTTGAGTTCTGCAACGAGCGCTTCGGTGGTGAGCATCAAGCCCGCGATGGAAGCTGCGTTCTGCAGCGCCAAGCGGGTGACCTTTGCCGGGTCGATGACGCCCATCTTGACCATGTCGCCATAGTCGCCAGTGTCCGCATTGAAGCCGAAGTTTTCGTCCTTCGACTCGCGGATCTTGCCGATCACCACAGCGCCTTCAGCGCCGGCGTTATGAGCGATCTGGCGTGCGGGCTCTTCGAGCGAGCGCTTCACGATTCCGACGCCAACGGCTTCGTCATCGTGCAGCTTGAGCTTCTCGATAGCGCCGATGCAGCGGAGCAGCGCGGTACCGCCGCCGGCGACGATGCCTTCTTCGACGGCCGCACGAGTTGCGTGCATGGCGTCCTCAACGCGAGCCTTCTTCTCCTTCAGCTCGGTTTCGGTAGCAGCGCCAACCTTGATGACCGCAACGCCGCCAACCAACTTGGCAAGGCGCTCCTGGAGCTTTTCCTTGTCGTAGTCAGAGGTGGTGTTTTCGATCTGCTGGCGGATCTGCTTGACGCGGCCTTCGATTTCGGAGGACTTGCCGGCGCCTTCCACGATCGTCGTATTGTCCTTGTCGACGACAATTTTCTTTGCGCGGCCGAGATCTTCGACCTTCACGTTTTCGAGCTTGATACCGAGATCTTCGGTGACAGCCTTGCCGCCGGTCAGGGTAGCGATGTCTTCGAGCATAGCCTTGCGGCGATCGCCGAAGCCTGGCGCCTTAACCGCGCAGGTTTGCAGCGTGCCACGCAGCTTGTTCACCACGAGTGTCGCGAGCGCTTCGCCCTCGACGTCCTCAGCGATGATCAGCAGCGGCTTGCCCATCTTGGCGATCTGCTCGAGCAGGGGAAGCAGGTCCTTCATCGAGCTGATCTTCTTTTCGTGAATCAGAATGCGAGCATCTTCCAGAACGCACTCCATGCGCTCCGGATCAGTTACGAAGTAGGGGGACAGGTAGCCGCGGTCGAACTGCATACCTTCGACCACTTCCAGCGTCGTCTCCATGGTCTTGGACTCTTCCACGGTGATTACGCCGTCTTTGCCGACCTTCTTCATGGCTTCGGCGATGATGCCGCCGATCTGCTTGTCATTGTTGGCGGAAATGGTGCCGACTTGCGCGATCATGTCGCCCTTGACGTCGCGGGAGAGACGCTTGATCTCTTCCACGGCGACTTCTACGGCGCGCTCGATACCGCGCTTGAGGGCGGTCGGGCTGGCGCCGGCGGCGACAGTCTTTACGCCTTCGCGGAAAATGGCCTGCGCGAGCACGGTTGCGGTGGTGGTGCCGTCGCCAGCAACGTCGCTGGTCTTCGAAGCCACTTCGCGAACCATCTGCGCGCCCATATTCTCGAGGGGATCGCGGAGTTCGATTTCCTTGGCAACGGTCACGCCGTCCTTAGTGATGATCGGTGCGCCGAACTTCTTCTCGATTACCGCATTGCGGCCCTTGGGGCCGAGCGTAATCTTCACTGCGTCGGCAAGAGCATTCACGCCGCGTAGAATCGCTTGGCGGGAATTCTCACCTGTTACGATCTGCTTCGCCATACTGGTATTTCCTCCTGAGATTCTTTGCTAATTCCTGCGTATTTCGCCGGTCTGCCGACCGGCCACTACACTCACTATGGTTCCGGCTGAAACCAGCCGTGACCACGCGAACTAATTACTTGCGGGAGCCTGCGGCTTTTGCGGCGCCGCCGAGCTTCGCGAGAATCTCCTCTTCGCGGAGGATCAGCAACTCTTGATCGTCAATGGTGATTTCCGTGCCGCTGTACTTGCCGAACAGAACGCGGTCTCCAGGCTTAACGTCCAGGGGGATGAGCTCGCCCTTTTCGCGTTTGCCGGAACCGACGGCGATGACTTCGCCTTCCTGCTGCTTTTCTTTGGCTGTGTCCGGGATGATGATGCCTCCCTTGACGCTTTCCTTCTCTTCAATGCGCTTCACAACGACGCGGTCGTGGAGCGGGATAAGATTCACTGCCATCTTGAAAGAACCTCCGTGGATTTGCGATGCGATTTGAGTAGCCGGGAGAGCAAAAAGGCGTTTAGCACTCCTCGAAGCCGAGTGCTAATATAGCAGATTCACCTGACGTGTCAAGCGAAAGGGCAGCAGATTGAGCCTTTCACGCTCAAAGCACTCGTTATGTTAAGTGCTATTATTTCAGTTATTTACGTGGTGCAAGGAAAATCTGGCACTTGGGTATTGTCGTGCTCCCGGTAGGGACGTAGAATCAGCGCTGAGATTTTCGCACTGGCGCTCTACACCGCTGTTATGCCCTCACTTCTCTATGTTCGGCTGATTACCTTCACGGCGGGAACGCTCCTGCACCTCTTTTGGATGGTGGTCATCCTGGGTTACCGCCGCCAGCGTAACTTTGAGCGCGTGTTCTTCTTTCTCTCGCTCGCCCTCTTTCTGTTTTATTCGGGCTCGCTGCTGGCGCTAAACGCCCAAATCTATTATCCGGAGCCGCCGCCGCTGCTAGCCACCTTTGCTAAGACGCTGCTGTGCGCCGGGCTTTGCTTCTTGCCGACGCTGCTCATTCATTTGCACCTGGAATATGCGGACACTCTCGGGATCCTCCCAAGCCAGGTCGGGCTAAAGCGGGCGCTGCTGCTCGCAGCGTATGCTCCGGCTCTTTATTTCGCTTTGCACGTGTCTCCCTTGCTGGCGAATTCACCGGGTTTTGATTTTCTCGTTCCGGGGAACGTGCTAGGACGCGGCTATGGCGTGTGGCTGGCTGCGGCTATGGTGATCAGCGCGGGGTGGGAAATACGGTTTCAGTTGCGAGCGGCGAAGCAATCAGAGTCTTTCTTTCACAGTTTACTGGCGGGTGTGCTGGCTATCGGCGCCGCGATTGTAGTGCAGTTGCACGTGTTAAGTACTCCGCTGCCTCGCGACTTGGCGGATGGCGTCAGCACGTTCCTGGCGCTGCTGGCCATCCTGCCGTCGGCCGTGCTGATCTACCTTGTACAACAGTTCAACTTTCTGCAGATTGGCCGGCAAAAGAACCTGATGTACGCGGTTTCCGTGACGTTTTTGGCGCTGCTCTATCTCGCGTTGGTTCGTCGCGTGAGCACCTGGTTGGCCCCGGAAATACCGCCGGAAGCCTCGGCGGCAGTGCTCCTATTCGTCTTGGTGATTTTCATCGAGCCTCTCCAACGTATGCTGGGAAGGCGGTTGCAAGAAACAGCGCAGCGAGAGACGGATCGCGTGCAGCGGCTGATGGCAGAGATTCAGCAGGAGGCCCGACAAGGAAACTCGGAAAATCTCGCTCATTTTATTGAGAAGCGTGTGAAGGAAGTTTTCGAGCTCGCAGCGGTGCAGGTCACGTTCCATAAAGAACAGGAGATCCTCGAGCAGCAGCGCGCCTTTGCCAAACAAGCGGGCCTCGGGCCTCTGACACTCAGCAAGCCCAAGATCGCTTTCTCGGAGGGGAAAGTCTCGGAACCCTTTGTGACCTGGGGTAACACCGTGGGAATCGTTCGCGCGCAGCCTCACGGGTCTGCGCTCTCGGGCGAAACACGCGCGACGCTCGAATTCCTGTGCGAGCAACTGCCGGGCGCCTTGGACTTGTGCCGGTTAATCGATGAAAAGGTGCGCCTGGAAAGGGAATTGGCGGAGCGCGAGCGGCTGGCTTTGCTGGGACAGATGGCCGCAAGCATTTCGCACAATCTAAAAAATCCTCTGGGCTCCATCAAAACGATCCTGCAGGTGCAAATGGAGAATCCGCAACTCCCCGAAATCCTGCGTGGCGAGACGCAAATCGTGCTGAATGAGGTCGGGCGGCTTTCGGCGAAGCTCAATCAATTACTGCAATTCAGCAGGCCTGCGGTGCTTGGAGGAAATGCGGCGGCTGCGTGTGACGCCTCGGCTGTCATCGAAGAAGTAGCAGGAGTCTTACGACATGAAGCGGAGCGGCGAGGAGTCGCTCTTGAGTTACGGCTCGGCGTGAACGGCGCGAGAACCGCTGCGCCAGCCGATGTGATGAGCGATATTGTGTCCAACCTCGTTGTGAACGCACTCGAAGCGACACCTCGCGGGGGCTGCGTCAACATCCTGGCCGCAGTAAAGAATGGCTCGTGCGTCCTCACTGTTGAGGACAGCGGGCCGGGTATTTCGCCGGAGGCGCAGGCCAAACTCTTGCAACCGTTCTTTACGACCAAGACGCAGGGCACAGGACTGGGGCTGGCGATCGTCGCACGTCGCGTCGCAGAGTTTGGCGGCAAACTGGATTGGCAAAGTCCGGTGAGCAACGGCCGGGGAACAAGATTTGAGGTGATACTACCGATGGAAGGAGCAGGCAAGGACGCAACCAAATAGATCAAATGAAGACGATCCTGATTGTCGATGATGAACCTGCCGCCCGCTACGGTTTGCGGCGCGCGTTGGAGTCGAAGTATCGCATAGTGGAAGCGGACTCAGCGGAAGCGGCGCGCGAGGCGCTCCCGCGCGAACGGCCCGATTTGCTGCTGCTGGATGTCGTTCTGCCCGGTCAAAGCGGAATCGAGTTTTTGCGATGGGTGCGCGAACAGGGCAACGAAATTCCGGTCCTTATGGTCTCGGCGCTGGACACAGCGAAAACTGCCGTGGAGGCGCTGCAAATTGGGGCCGCGGATTATCTGGTGAAGGGATTTGAGCTGGAAGAGTTGCGGCAGCGCGTGGCGAACCTCCTGAAACTCGTTTCGCTCGAGAAAGAGAATGATGCGCTGCGCCGCCGGCTAACCAGCGAGGGACAGTTTGGACAGATGATCGGGCGCACCGCCGAAATGCGCCATGCCTTTGAAATGGCGGAACGCGTTGCGCTCACAGACACGACCGTGCTGATTCTTGGCGAAAGCGGCACTGGCAAAGATTTGCTCGCGCAGGAAATTCACGCGCGTTCCCCACGGGCAGGAAGGGCATTTGTCGCGGTCAATTGCGCCGCCTTACCGGAGACCTTGATCGAATCGGAGCTGTTCGGCTACGAACGTGGAGCTTTTACGGGCGCGGCGCAGCAGAAGAAGGGAAAATTCGAGCTGGCGACAGGCGGGACGCTGTTTCTCGACGAAATCGGCGACATGAATCCCGTCACACAGGCGAAAGTGTTGCGCGCGCTGGAGAATCGGACCATCGAGCGGCTGGGCGGCAACCAGGCAATCCCTGTGGATGTGCGGGTAATTAGTGCGACCCATCGCGATCTCCCTGCCGAAATTCGCGCGGGAAAATTTCGTGAGGATCTGTTTTATCGGCTTCGCGTTGTATCCATAGAATTGCCCCCACTGCGCGCGCACAAGCGGGATATCCCCGTGCTGGCGGAGTCCTTCTTGCAGATGCACGCGGCGCGGCTTGGACGCACGGCGCAGCTGACGCGTGAGGCCATTGCAGC
>WNFS01005704.1_pt1 | contig 23401 bp, 25 predicted proteins | sample 5400141 | NCBI WGS metagenome assembly WNFS01 (sample SAMN13153358, study PRJNA577476) | soil metagenome | isolation source: 60 cm saprolite under Madrone tree | place: USA:California | collected 2016-06-14
CCTTCCATGATCAAGTAAGGCTCGTTGACTTCTTCGATGGTGCCGGCTTCTTCGCCGACTGCGACTGCGAGCGAACTCAATCCGACAGGACCACCACCGAACTTGTGGATCAACGCTTCGATGATGCGCTTATCCCATTGGTCGAATCCGTCGCGATCGATCTCAAGCATCACAAGCGCGCGATCGGCGAGTTCAGCGGTGATTTTGCCGTCGGCTTTCACCTGCACATAATCGCGCACCCACCGCAAAAGATTGTTTGCGGTGCGCGGCGTGCCGCGTGAACGCGCGGCGATCTCGGCCGCGCCTGCGGAATCAATCTCCACCCCAAGCAAACGCGCGCTGCGCATGATGATTTTCTGCATTTCCTCCGCATTGTAATAATCGAGCCGCGCGGTCATACCGAAACGCGAGCGAAGCGGCGCGCTCACCATCCCGGCGCGCGTGGTGGCGCCAATCAATGTGAACTTCGGCAAATTAAGTCGCAGACTTCGCGCCTGTGGTCCCTGATCGATGATGATGTCCAGGCGGTAATCTTCCATCGCGGGGTAAAGATATTCCTCGATGGCCGGTTGCAGCCGATGGATTTCGTCGATGAAAAGCACGTCGCCTTTTTCAAGACTCGTTAAAAGACCGGCCAACTCGCCCGCCTTCTCAATCACCGGGCCACTGGTGTTTTTAATGTTTACGCTCATCGCGTTGGCGATGATGTAAGCGAGCGTCGTCTTGCCGAGGCCGGATGGCCCGCTCAAGAGGATATGTTCGAGCACGTCTCCGCGCCTTTTCGCGGCTTCCACCATCAACTCGAGGCGCTCGCGCACTTTTACCTGGCCACTGAATTCGCTGAAGGCTGGCGGTCGCAGCGAAATTTCAAAAGCAGCGTCTGGTTCCGGCGGTTTCACAGGCGATGGAGTGGTGGAGTAATGGAGTAGTGGAGTAATGGCGCGAAAATATCAATACTCCATCACTCCAATACTCCACTACTCGAGGTTTTTGGTCAGCACTAGCTCCGTGCCACGTCGTTTATGTATGTAATCGACCCCGTCAAACGCATTGCGAATGAGAAACAAACCAAGGCCACCCGGCTTGATCATATCATGAGAGCGGCCCTTCATTTCATGTGGAAGGACCTGTTCGCCGTAGTCGCGCAGTCGCATGCGCACGCATTTGCGCAGTCCCTCCATTCGCAAGGAGATCAGTTGATCATCGCGCAAACGGTAAGCGTATCGGATAACGTTCGTGCATGCCTCGTCGACGCCGAGCACCATCATTAGCCGCTCTCTTTCGGAGAAGGGATAGCCGTTGAGAAAATCGCGGACGCAGTTGCGCAGCAACGCCAGGTTGGCTGTGTGACTGCTGAATTCGACGTTTTTCTTCTTCATCGCCGCCCGCCAAAAGGTGAGCAGATTCCGACGCTCGTTCAACCCCGAACGCTTTCGGGGTCAAGCGCAGAGCGCTTTGGAGTGCGCGGACAAATCCGCACTTCAAAACGCAATTGGACACTCGCGGAAACCGCTGTTCAATTTTGGGTATGTGGCGATGGTTCATTGCGCTTTTGCTTTTGAGTATTCCGCAGGTTTGGGCGCAGGAGAACGCGACTGCTTATGAAGCGTTGCGTGTTGTCGGCGCTGATCTCGGTCGCGGCGCGCTTAATCACATCGTGTCGATCACAGGCGTGAAAGGCGATCCGCAGCCTGAGAAGTGGAAAATTGTTTTGGAAGACCCAGAGGGTCGTGGTGTGCGCGAACTGCAGGTTGCTGACGGAAAAATCGATTCCGATGATAGACCGGATCGCTCGACAGCGGGTTCTCCGGAAGGCGCTACAGTTAATGTCTCGCGCTTGAACCTGGATTCCAGTGGCGCGTTCGCGGTGGCGAGCCACACAGCGGAAGCGTCGCATACCGGCTTTGCAACGGCGGATTACACGTTGCGCACGGATGAGCACGGCGAACCGATCTGGATCGTGACCCTTCTCAACAGATCGTCGCGCCCAGTTGGCACGATATACATCGGTGCGACTCGCGGCACCGTAAAGAGAACGGAAGGAATGTTTGCCGGCGCGACCATGGAGGACGTCGAAAACGATTACGACGAGGGAGAAGGAACCGGTGTCATTAGCGATGTGAAGAAAAGAATTAAGCGCACGTTTCACAAGACACAGGATGAAGCGCGAGGCATGTTTGAGCGAGTAAAACGCTCGTTTTCCGATTTCATTAACCGGGAGTAGCAACACTAAGTGAACGGCGCCTCCAATTCATCATGGCCGTCTCTGCCGTTCGCAGAGTGGAAAGACACCGCCAGCACTCTGCACATGTGGACGCAGATAGTCGGCAAAATTCGTTTGACCCGGACTCCATGGATCAATCACTCCTGGCACGTCACCTTTTATTTAACGGCGCGCGGCCTCACAACTTCTCCAATTCCGCACCCCGCTGGAATTTTCGAAATTCGTTTCGATTTCATCGATCACAAATTGCGCATCCTAAAAAGCGACGGAGCGGTGCAAGTTATCGAGCTGCGCCCAAAATCGGTTGCGGCATTTTATCGCGAGGTCATGGCCGCGCTCAGCGAGCTTAACATCGACACGACGATTAACACGACGCCGAACGAGGTTGAACCCGCGATTCCATTCGATGAGGACGACAAGCATCGATCCTACGATCCAGAATATGCAAATCGATTTTGGCGCGTCCTGCTGCAAAGCGCTCGCGTATTTCAAGAATTCCGCTCACGGTTCTGCGGCAAATGCAGTCCAGTGCATTTTTTCTGGGGCAGCTTTGATCTCGCGGTGACCCGTTTCTCTGGTCGGCCCGCACCGCCGCATCCTGGCGGTGTTCCACATTTGCCGGATGCGGTTACGCGCGAGGCTTATTCGCAGGAGGTAAGCAGCCTTGGTTTTTGGCCCGGGAACGACGCCGCGCCAGAGCCCATCTTTTATTCCTATGCTTATCCGGAACCCCCCCGATTTTCAGAAGCAAAAATTCAACCAGACGCAGCATTCTACCAGCCCAAGCTGCGCGAATTTGTGTTGCCCTTCGATGCGGTGCGCACCGCTGAAAACCCGGATAAAGCGTTGCTCGAGTTTGCCCAGAGCGCCTACGATGCCGCCTCAAAGCTAGGGAAGTGGGACCGCGCTGCGCTGGAGGAAAAGAAGCCAGCCTTGCATTCTCCGCGGTAACATTCGTAATTTAACGCAATGATTTCTCAATGCGCGGCCGAGGTGAACGCATGGCGCGAAGTCAAAGATGGCTGGCGGCCGCTTTACGGTGATGTCGATCAATTCGGCGTGGCCGTGGAGTGGCACGACTTTCGGACGGCGCGTTCGTTCGATTGGGGAAAAAGTTTTCATCCGCGCAGTCTCGAGTTTTGTTTGAATCTCGAAGGCCACGGGCAGGTCGGCGCTGCTGGCAAAACAAGCAGCGATTATACCCCGGGAAATTGCGGCTACTACGCGATAGGAGACGAGCCGCTGCCTGCGTCGCGCCGCGCGAAGGATCATCATCAGTTCGTCACACTCGAATTCTCGAGAAATCACCTGCAAAAACAGTTCGTCCAGAATGAATCCGATCTGGAGCCGGAAATTCGACGCGTCATTTTCGGAGACAAGGATGAAAGCGTGGTTGCGCCTGTGAGGCCGATGTCGATCGAGCAACGCAGTGTAGTTGCGACGCTGGCGGACCCGCCAGTGGCGAAAGCCGCGCAGATTCTCTGGTATCAGGCCAAAGCGCTCGAACTTATGGCGCATTTTCTTTTCGCGCCGAAAGATCCGGAATTTTTCTGCATGCGGCAAAAACGTGTCGCGCGCGAGCGGGTCGAACGCGTCAAGCAAGTCCTGGCGCGTGACCTGGCAAATCCGCCGACGCTGGAAACAATCCCGCAATATTTGCGGAACCTGCGAATGGAGCGCGCAGCGGAGCTGTTGCGCACGGGACGGTACAACGTCACTGAAGCGGCAACAGAAGTCGGTTATTCGAGCTTGAGCCATTTCAGCAAAGCCTTTTGCGAGACTATCGGTTGTTGTCCGGTGCTGTATCCGGCAGCGAAGAATGTCATCCTCGACCGCTGACTGCGATCGAGGAAGGGAGTCATGGAGCAGTGGAGTAATGTTTGACGTTTTTTAAGGACTCCATCACTCCAATACTCCATTACTCCAATGCCGATTCGACGCGCGCTCATCTCCGTCTCCGATAAGACCGGTATCGCCGAGTTTGCGCGCGCGCTCGAGCGCCAGGGGGTGGACATCATTTCCACCGGCGGAACGGCGGATTTGTTGAGGAAGGAAAAAATTCCCGTGCGCGAGATATCGAGCTTCACGGCATTTCCGGAAGTGCTCGATGGACGCGTGAAGACTTTGCACCCGCGAGTGCACGGCGGTCTTCTTTACAAGCGCGGCAACGCGAAGCACGAAGCCGAAGCGCGCGAATGCGGCTTCGAGCCAATAGATCTCGTCGTGGTGAATCTTTATCCTTTCGAAGCGACCATCGCGAAGCCAGGCGTCAAGCTCGCCGAAGCAATTGAAAACATCGATATCGGGGGGCCATCAATGATTCGCAGCGCGGCGAAAAACTACGAATCAGTGACCGTGGTCGTCGATCCCGCAGATTACGACGCGGTGCTGGAAAACATCCGCGATAACGAAGGAGAAACGACGCTAAGACTGCGCGAGCGCCTCGCTATAAAAGCCTTTGGCAGGACCGCTGAATATGATCGTGCAATCAGCAGCTTCCTGAATAAAGAGCAGACAACTGACGCCTCGTTTTCGGTTTCGCTTCCGTTGGCAATGCGATTGCGTTACGGAGAAAATCCACACCAGACTGGCGCACTTTACGGAGATTTCGACAACTATTTCGAAAAACTTCATGGTAAGGAACTCTCCTTTAACAACATTCTCGACATCAGCGCGGCCACCAATTTGATCGCCGAATTCGAGGAGCCGACGGTCGCGATCCTCAAGCATACCAACCCTTGCGGCGTCGGCTCGGATGCCGATCTTCGCAAGGCGTGGGATAAGGCGTTTGCCACGGATAAACAGGCGCCCTTCGGCGGGATCATCATCTGCAATCGTCAGTTGAGCGAACCGCTGGCCAAAGTCATTAGCGAAATTTTTAGCGAAGTGATAATTGCGCCCGATTTCGACAGCGAGGCTCGCGCTGTCCTGCAGAAAAAAAAGAATCTGCGTCTGATTCGTTTGAAAGTGCCGGCGAAACAAGCGAGATCGACCGTTGATATACGTTCAGTCTGTGGCGGCGTACTGGTTCAGGACGCAGACGTTGCTGAGGAAATAAAGTCCGGCGGTGGTCGGATCGTCACAAAGAGGCGACCGACGAAGACCGAACTGAACGCGATGTTGTTCGGGTGGCGAGTGGTCAAACACGTGAAATCGAATGCGATCGTTTACGCCAAGGCGGACCGGACTCTCGGTGTCGGCGTCGGGCAGATGTCGCGCATCGACGCGTCGCGAATTGCAATTTGGAAAGCGAAAGAGGCTGGGCTTTCACTCAAAGGCAGCGCGGTCGCGAGCGATGCTTTTTTTCCATTCCCCGATGGTTTGATCGCCGCGGCGGAAGCTGGTGCGACATGTGCCATTCAACCCGGCGGCTCGGTTCGTGACGAAGAAGTGATCGCGGCCGCCAACGAGCGCAACATGGCGATGCTCTTCACTGGCCTCCGGCACTTCCGCCACTGAGACGCATTCCTCTTGTCATTCTGAGCGGAGCCGAAGAATCTCGGATCATGTCTTTTAACCTGTTCACCAAACCAATAGTCAGAGATGTTTCGCTCCGCTCAACCTGACATGTCTCGATCGGTTGAGCCGCCACGCATTATTAACATCGAAGATTTGCGACGCGCGGCGAAACGCCGGCTACCGCGGGTGATATTTGACTACATCGATGGCGGCGCGGAAGACGAACGGACGCTCCGCGAGAACTGCCGTGCTTTCGAAGAAGTGACATTTCGGCCGTGTTGCGCTGTTGCGACGCCGGCGTGCGATCTGCGCGTGACTGTCCTTGGCGCATCTCTGTCCATGCCGTTGATCCTTGCGCCTGTGGGCAGTAGTCGCCTCATGTATCCGCGCGGCGAGGAAGCCGCGGCGGGCGCCGCTGGAGCCGCCCAGATTGCGTATGCGCTTTCGACCCTGTCCGGATGTCGTTTGGAAGATGTTGCGGCGAAATCGAAGGGACCGCTTTGGTATCAGCTCTATCTTATCGGCGGACGCGATTGCGCGCTTTCTGCCATCGAACGCGCGAAAGCCGCCGGTTTTTCAGCCTTGGTGGTCACAATCGACACGGCCGTGTCAGGTATGCGGGAACGCGACCTCCGAAATGGCGTCAAAGAACTCCTGAGTGGCAAACTTGGATCGATGCTGCCGTTTGTTAGTCAGGTGCTGGTAAAACCTGAATGGCTCGCCGGGTTTCTGGCCGATGGTGGGCTGATGAAGTTCCCGAATGTCGTCGTTCCAGGTAAAGGTCCGATGTTATATGCCGATGTCACCGCTGCTCTTGAGCATTCAGTCGTGACTTGGAATGATCTCAACTGGATCCGTCAGGCATGGGGCGGGCCCATTGTGATAAAAGGGATACACACCGGAGACGATGCCCGTCGCGCAGTGGACGTGGGTGCGAACGCATTGGTCGTTTCCAATCACGGTGGTCGCCAACTCGATGGTGTCGCACCGACTCTGCGAATTTTGCCTGAAGTTGTGGCAAGCGTAGGCGATCGTATCGAAGTCCTGCTCGATGGTGGCATTCGTCGAGGCAGCGATATTGTCAAAGCGCTGTGCCTGGGCGCTCGAGCCGTGATGGTCGGGCGTGCTTATGCGTATGGGCTGGGTGCGGCTGGTGGCGCTGGTGTTGCGCGAGCCATCGAAATCCTGCGCAGCGATTTGGTTCGCACTCTCAAACTGCTTGGCTGCGCGTCAATCGCTGAGTTGGATCGATCCTACATAGATGTGCCAGCGGATTGGCTTGGAAAATGACTAAGCGATGGCCCTCAGATTCGAAAGTCGCTACATCGAAATTCTGAGCCCGCCGTCGCCGTGACGGCGGCTAGCGGGCCATCGAACTGCTTCACTCTCTCAGGGACAAGTAAGTGCTGGGCAATTGCCTGGAGCCGGTTCGTCGATCCTTCGAGGCTGGCCCGCCGGGACAATTTGGACTGCGACAACTTTGGCCTCCGCGCCCGTTTCGTTAACCACGTTGTGTACCTCCCCGCAGCCTATGTCGGTGAAGCTCTCGCCTGCTGTGTAGGTCGTAGGCGTGCAGCTGGGGTCGGCGGCCTCATAGACCGTGACCGTTCCTTCTATCACTGTGACCAAACTGGGACCGGGATGGGTATGCCACCCAGTTCGACCACCGGGCTGCCAGGTGTTTTGGGTCACGTAGAGGTCCGAATCGCCTCTCACCCTTGTGAAGAGAAGCCAAGCCGGCAGGTCGCTTCTACACATCAAGTCGAGCAAGCCAGACGGGAAGTGGCCCGCCGGCACAGGGGCTAAAAGGTTGGTGGATGTAAAACCGCACGAGGGCGTTGCGCGGGCCGGCAGCGCGGTTAACGCAGCGAGGAAGAGCGCCGCCGTGATGAGAAGTGGCAGGATTCGTATTTTTCTAAACTCAGTTAGCGGATTCATTGTTGTTCCTTTCTTTGAGGCTGCATTGTTGTTGATGTGATCTCTTTCTTTTTGGTTTCGTAGTTTTCCTTTCATTGCCATAAGCAAAAACTGAGGATCAAAGTGATCATCTGAGTTGAGTGGAGTGCGATGCGTTAGTGTTATCGCGGGGGCCCGAAGGTGAGGAATTCCGGGCGGCCGATGCTAAAGGAGGCAAAAACCGTCGGCGGGCCTCCGCCAGGAGGGAACTTCAAGATGTCGCCGGGCTGATTTGCCTCGGGCTGATTTACCTCGGCTACAAAGAGATAGCCCGAGCTGTCAAAGGCCAAGCCCCGAGGAAAACTCAGGCCCGTAGCGAAAGTGCTCTTCATCGCGCTGGGAGTGAACTTAAGGATAGTGTCATTCCCCGGATTTGCGAAGTCGTTAGTGGACACGAACAGATTGCCGCTGCTATCGAAGGCCAACCCTACGGGATAGACGCCGGGGTCGAAGGCGCTTGGTCCGAAGAAAACGCTGCGCGCTCCATTCGGAGCGAATTTATAGATCGTTTGGGCGCCACCGTCGGCTGCGTAGAGATTGCCCGCGCTGTCGAAAGCTAGGCCCCAGTTTTGTTGCGGCTCATTGTCCCCGGTTATACCAGGAACGGAGCCGAAGACGATCCGCTCTCCATCAGGTGTGAATTTGAAGATTGTGCCGGCCAGTGTGGGACTGTTGTCATCTGTCGCCATGACATAGGCATTGCCCGCGATGTCTACGGCGAGGCCTTCAAAGAAAAAGTGAGCGGCGCTGCCAACGGTGCTGACCTTGTTACGCAGGTTGAATTTCAGGACTCTCCCAATGTCATGGTCGTCCGGCTCAACGGTTTCCGCTGCGAATAGATTGCCAATGCTGTCAAAGGCCAACCCTCGGGGGAACAACAACCCCGAAGCGTAGACACTTTGCGTCCCAGATGGCGTGTACTCCAAGATTGCGTGCGATGGAGGGACTTGAGCTGAGACGTAGAGGTTCTGTGCGTGAGCGGCGGTGACTAACGCGAAGATGGCGCCAAGACTGAGGAATATATTTCGGAGAACTTTTGTTGTTTTGAAGTGGGTCAGTGGTTTCATTGTTTTTCCTTTTCTTTTTAGGTTTGTAATTTGTCTTCCACTTCGATAAACGATGAACGCGGCTAAAACCGATCATGTGATTACGAAATTTTCTTGAGGAGACCTGCCGAATGAACGGCGAGGTAGAATTGGCTAACGGGAGTCGAAGACAGATTTCTATCGGAACCAGCCCGGCAGCTGCGCAGGAGGTGACCCAGTTGCTGGCAGACTGGAGTCACGGAGACCAAGCCGCGCTCCAAAAATTGACTCCGCTTGTTTATGAGGAGCTTCGGCGTCTCGCTCATCATTACATGGAGGGACAGCAGCCCGATCACACGCTGCAAACGACGGCGTTAGTGCACGAGGCTTATCTGCGTCTGGTGGACCAGAGTAGACCTAGCTTTACGAACCAATCACATTTTCTTGCCGTCGCTGCGAAGGCGATGCGCCAAATACTGGTCGATCATGCAAGGACAGGTCGGAGCCAAAAGCGCGGTGCGGGTGCGCGCAAAGTTGAACTGGACGAAGCAGCGCTGATCTCGCCGGAGCAGTCAGGCGCGATTCTTAATCTTAACGACGCCCTAGAGCGACTGGCGAGCCTGGATTCAAGAGCGGCGCACGGCGTCGAGCTTCGGTACTTTGGCGGACTTAATCAGGACGAAATTGCCGAGGTGTTGAAGGTCTCAGCCGTGACAGTTCGGCGTGATTGGGTCTTTTCCAAGGCATGGTTGTACAGGGAATTGAGCGGCGTGGCCTGACACGAATTTCACTAATTCACCAATCGATGCAGTAGTTTGGCGCAAGCCGAATGAAAATTCGTGAGAATTCGTGCAATTCGTGTCTATGACGCGGGCGCAATTACAGACAATTAAGGAGATCTTTCACGGCGCGCTGGATTGCGAGCCGGATAAAGTTAGCGCATTTCTGGAAACGGCCTGCCAAGGCGATGAGGTTTTACGTTATGAAGTTGACGCGTTCTTAACTGCACATCGACACGCGGGAAACTTCATCGAAGCCCCCGTCGCCGGCCTTGCTACGAATATTATCGAAAAGGGACCGGCCGGCTTGCTCGTCGGCCAGACGATCGGTCACTACAAAATTTGCGAACGGATCGGCAGTGGCGGGATGGGCGACGTCTACCTGGCCACCGACGTAACAGCGGGCCGCAAGGCCGCGCTCAAACTCCTGCCCATGCGCTTCACTGGGGATGTGGAGCGCCTGAAGCGCTTTCAGCAGGAAGCGCGCGCCGTCGTCGCGCTCAATCATCCAAGTATCCTGACGGTTTACGAGGTCGGCGAGGACCATTCAACCCAATACATTGCCAGCGAACTAATCGAAGGCGAAACACTGCGTCAACGTCTGGCGCGCGGGCGAATGGAGCTCGACGAAGCTGTCGACGTCGCGATCCAGGTGGCAAGTGCTCTCGCCGCCGCTCACCAGGCGGGAATTGTCCATCGCGACATCAAGCCGGAGAACATCATGCTTCGGCCGGATGGATATCTAAAAGTGCTCGACTTCGGGATTGCAAAGCTTGCCGAAGAGGAACTGCCAGCAACCATGCCAAGGGACGAAGCGCTATTGCTGGTTGAGACCAATCTCGGGTCCATACTCGGAACCGTTCGTTACATGTCGCCGGAACAGGCGTGCGGCGCGCACGTTGATAAAACCACCGATATCTGGAGTCTCGGCGTGGTGCTTTATGAAATGGGAACCGGTCATGCGCCATTCACCGGTGACACACCAAGAGAGGTGATGTCTTCGATTCTCAAGAAAGAGCCGCCGCCGCTCACGGATTATATCGCACACGCTCCCGCTGAGCTTCAGCAGATCATCAGCAAGGCGCTGCGTAAGGATCGCAAGGAACGCTATCACAGCGCGCATGAGCTGCTCGAGTCACTCAAACATCTTCGTCACAAATTGGAAGTCCAGGCCGAGTTGGAACGCTCCACTGCGGCGCCTTCATGGCTGCGCTGGACACGGTCGGCCGCTGCCCTGGCGCTCGTATTGTTAGTAGGTGTTTTGGCGGTGGCACTTCCCTTCTACTGGCATCGGAACCTGACAACGAGCCCACCACCCGAGAAAAGCATCGCCGTGCTGCCGTTTGAAAACCGCAGCGAAGACAAAACGAACGCGTATTTCGCTGAGGGCGTTCAGGACGAGATTCTGACGCGCTTATCCAAGATTGCTGATTTGAAGGTGATCTCGCGCACATCCACGCAGCATTACAAAAGTGCGCCTGAAAACCTTCCCGAGATCGCCAGGCAACTTGGTGTCGCCCACATCCTGGAAGGAAGCGTGCAAAAGAGCGGCGATGCCCTGCGCGTCAACGTTCAGCTGATCAAAGCGTCTAATGATTCCCATCTTTGGGCTGATACCTTCGATCGCAAGCTGACCGACATTTTTTCTGTTGAGAGTGAGGTGGCCAAAGCCATCGCGGACCAGTTGCGAGCGAAACTGACCGGTCAGGAAGAGCAAGCCATCTCTGCCAAACCAACTGACAATGTCGAGGCTTATGATGCCTACCTACGCGGCCTGGCTTTTGAAGGACGCAGCTCATCCTCCTTCGCAACCTACTCTCCCGATCTCACACGGAAAGCCGCCGGTTTTTACGAGCGGACGGTGCGGCTTGACCCGAATTTCGCGCTTGCTTGGGCGCGGCTTTCTCGTGTGAACGCGCATCTCTACTTTTCCGGCCAGGTCGAGACTACTTCCGACCAGCGCGAGGCGGCGAAACGTGCTTTGGACAATGCGCAGAAACTGGAGCCGAACTCGCCGGAAACCCTGCTCGCTCTGGGTTATTATCAATACTGGGGGCTGCGTGATTATGGGCCTGCCAAAACCACGTTCGGTCGCGTCAGCAAAATGTTACCAAGCAATAGCGAGGTGCCAATGGCTCTCGGCCGAGTTACCCGACGCGAAGGACACTGGGATGAAAGCATCGCCTACTTCGAGCAAGCCCTCACCCTGGACCCACGAAATGTGGGGTTACTCATCGATGCGGCATCGACTTACACTATGCTTCGACAATTCCCCGCGGCGCTAAAGCTCTATGATCGAGCGCTGGACATTACGCCTAACGATCCGGATTTGATGGCCTCAAAAGCCGGCATTTATCAGGCCCAGGGCAACCTGCAAGAAGCCGCTAAGTTGTTATCTGGAATAAACGAGCAGACTCCTTTTGAGAGTGCCTTCGCAATCAAGATAACTCAGTTGAGACTTGAGCGAAATTACGGTGAAGCCGTTCGATTGCTGCAAGACCGACAGGCTCAATTCCACTTTGCTTCTGAGTTTGACAAAAGCAGTAACCAGGTGGGGCTGGCTCTCGCTCAGCGCCTTGCCGGCGATACCGCTGGGGCAAAAGCTAGCGCTGAAGAAGCGCGCAACACACTCGAGCAGCTCTCCAGAGATCAACCAGACGACGCCGTCGCGCTAAGCCTGTCCCAAGCTTATGCTGCGATGGGGGAGAAGGACTTAGCCCTAAAGACAGCGGCACATCCAATCATGCTTCTGCCCCGGGCTAAAGATTCGAAGGTCGGACCGATGTTCGAAGAGAACCTGGCCCTAATTCAGACGATGCTCGGCGAGAATAGCGGTGCGATCTCAACTCTCACGCGGCTGCTACAAACGCCATACGGTAGCGTGATTTACGGCCAAGCGCCCATCACGCCGACGCTGCTAAGGCTCGATCCGATCTGGGACCCTTTGCGCGCCGATCCTGCTTTCCAAAAACTTTGCGAGGAAAAGCAGCCGTGAATCCGCCGCGCGTGGAAGTACTGGGAAATCATCGCGGACAATCTCAGCAAAGCCGGATGGAGTTGGGGCTGCGTCTCAACTGTGGATTCTCACGGTCGAATAATCTGGATTGCTGACGCGCCGAATATAATCCGTGTGGATGGCGTGCCTGGTTGAATAACACCACGATCACGCTTGGGATGCAGAACGTGTTCGATGAAGATCCGCCATTCGTGGCCGCCTCCTCAGAGAACGGTTACGACGAATCGCTTGCCACGATCAAAGGCCGGTTCTGGTACGTCCAGCTGAAAAAGAGATTCTAAGAAACTTATTCGAATAGATTTCTTATCGGTCGCGACCGGCCGAGTCCGGCGAGAAATTCGTAGACGAAGTGTAGACGCGGCGCGGATCCTTACCCGCTTCGACAAGATCGTTGCCGCAGCCAAAGCTGCCAGCAGATAGCCTGCCGCGCCGTAGCCCTGCGAAGGCGGGTTCGTCGCCCGGAAAAGGAGATCGTTCTGCTGCGGAGGCGATCCATGACAGTCGCACAAACTGAGATGGAGACTGCGACGACGCGCCCTCAGCCTTTAACACCTCGTCGCCCGCTGCCGTATCAAAATTTCGGCAATGCGGTGTTGGGCGGTGACTTCTAAGACTTCGAGAGTCGCCACATCCAAATACAAAGAATGGCGGCAATGATAAGCGCAATCCAGCTTACGCCCATTGGAATTGTATGAGTTCCGACCGTGACTTGGGCGTGATTGATCAGTCGCAGGACGTGAGATGGCGGAAGGACAATTGCACTTTGAATTAAATGCGCGCCAATGAGCGACGAGACGACAATAAGAGCCCAATCAAATACAACGAGTATGAGAATGGCACCAAGAATTCCGCCTGCCACAAAAACGATTGTAGAGTACTCCGCATGGTGAACAAAGAATGCAGCAGCGATCGCCCCAGCAAGTTTGCCACCTGCGAGAAAGCCAACGACCGCGATTGCAATTTTTTGAAGGAACAGCGCGAGCAACGCTCCAATCAAACCAAGAACAATGGCGACGGTAAGCAGCAGGAGCGGCGATGGTTCATTAACCAAATGCGGGGCCAGCTCCACGCCTGCCAGGAATCCTACAGCGGCGACGCAAAGCCAAAAAAGTTTTCGCCCAAAGAACAAAACGACAATGCCGATCAGCGCGCCAATAATCGAAACAGTGGAGTGCATCGAAGGAAAAGGATTTGATCGGTTATCGTTGTAGAGGCGTTTGTGCCAAACGCCTTTGTATTTGATTTGGGTGCCTGACACAAGCACCACTACACCTTCTACAACGCCTCTTGCGGCGGTCGCAGGATTGTTAATCGGGCTGGTGGGATTTGAACCCACGGCCTGTCGCCGCGGCGACCGCTTTACCGAAAACGGATATCGGGCTGGTGGGATTTGAACCCACGATCTCCTGGTCCCGAACCAGGCGCGATACCAAGCTTCGCTACAGCCCGAAATGACCGAATTTGTCCCGGGGACGCGAGTCCTACTTCGCGTATTTTAATCTAAATCGCAAGGACAGAGCTTGGTTGCCAGCCTTGCTTCACCAATCGACGCCAGTAAAATCCGCCGTGCTTTCCCATTGCAAGCGTTCATATCAGTTTGTCATTGCCGTTTGGAGAGCAAAAGAGACACAATCGGCTGCGGCATGAATGACGAGCCCGAAACAAAGTCACTGAAGCTGCTGTGCGACATGTGTAACGAGCTTAGCCGGGCAGTTAACTCTTTGGGCGGTAAAGGAGGCCGGGGACTTTTTGACAATTTCAACTTTCATTCGGCTAAATTCATCAATCAAGCAGCGGAAGGGTTCATCTTTCTTCGACAAGCGACACCGCCCCGGATCGCTGCTTCGAAGCTTCTAATCCGGCCGGTTCTTGAGATCAAATTTCGTCTAGAGGCAATTCAAAAGCAGCCTGAGCTTCTTTTTCGAATAGCATACCGGGAATCGGAGGAGGACCGGAAATGGACTGCCAGTATCGCTGCGATAGCAGGCAAAGAGGGTAATTACCACAGAGCTACTCACGAACAGCATTGGAAGGACTTTAAGGCAAAATATGCAGAGCAGTTCCCGAACCATGAGTTGGTTGAGCGAACGATTACCACGGAGCAGTTAGCGGCGGCGGCTGACCTAGCCTACTACTACGACACGCATTATCGCATGTACTGCAGATACACACATGCCGCACTTCAAGCGATTGGCGGCTCCCTCGACAGACTGTCTAACAGCGAAGACAACCGCACGATGGCCGTCTGTATTCTTACTGCACTAAGAGCCCTTGCCCCGATTGGAGCAGATATGCCTAATCGCGATTCACTGGCCGAACGCCTTAACAAATTGGAACATCTATTGATCAGCCGGAACGGAGAACACCCGCAGTGAAAGGAATTGAATCTGAAAAAACTCGGTCAGAGATCGACCGTCGCGGTTTACTACTCTTTGAACCAGGCTCGCCTAATCGTGCATTATGAAGTACTGGGAAATCATCGCCGACAATCTCAAGAAACGCGGTTGGAGCTACGGTTACGTCTCAACTATTGATTCTCATGGGCGAACGATCTGGATTGCTGACGCGCATCGTGATGACGGGAAGCGTTTCGTTGTGCATGCAGATGAAAAACTGACTGCGTTTATGGAACAGGAATCGGCGATTCGCGCTTGGATCAGCGAGTTGGCTAAGCTCCACCATCTGGTTAGAGGCGGGGTTCAGGAATGCGGAAAATCCTATCCGTGTACGGATCTTTTACTTCTGCTCCCGGTGCGAAACCAGCAATGTCGATGCACCTGCCTGGGGTGAAAGGCGATTCGACGAGGTTAGGCCTGCCAGGGATGGGAATACCAAATGGAACAGCATCTTTTTGAGCAGCCTTCTTGGCGGTGATCCAACGTGGAGACATATATACGATTGTGAACGCGATCACGCTTGCTGCCACAAACAGCAGGGCAATAACCCAACCAAACGAGAACAAAAGGGCAACAATGCCGGACCAAAACAACAAAAGAAAACCATCAGTTAACGCATCGATTAACCTCCATAGCAAAGAGTCTTTTTCGAGGTTCTCAAAATCACCACCGGCAGCCCTAAGTGCCATGAAGGGCAGCGATGCGGCAAAGCAGCACAGAGAAAATATGTGGCCAGGGTGTAAATGTTCGCGGGTGGCGAGTTGAGTAATGGCGATGAATCATGCACCGGAAATCGCGGCGTATAGACGGTTCTTCGTCATTACCCCTGTGCGAAATCGCCCTTGTGCTCGTGCGTCTCGATCACGTTTCCAGCCTCATCGTAAACGCGAATCACAGCACGATGTGAGCGGCTGAGGTGCATCGCGTACCCGATCGCGTTGCCGACTGTGTTGGGTTCGCCATACCACAGGCGACCGAATGGCAGCGCATCGGAAATCAGATCGACGCCGCGATGATCTTTTCGCGGGCGGACTTCGTAAAGGTGTATAGCGCGCCGAGAATTCATTTCCCGCTACACTGCGATTCCAAGACGTTGGATTGAAAGTCGATCAAGAATTTGCCCGCAGGAGAGTGGAATTCCTTCGGCGGAAAAGACGTCAATCCAATTGGTAAATAGCGGTTTAATTTTGTCTATGCGACTCTCAATTGCTCCGACTTGCGCCCAGAAATCTGTGTCATCGGATTTGCCTTTCCCTTTACGCCACTGCTTTCGTGCTACTTCCTTGTTACCATCGAACCACACCAAGCGAATGTCAGAATCGGCAAGCCGTTCGATCATTTCGAGACATCCCATCGGAAATCCCCACGTCGCCACAAAACATCGCGAACATCGCGACATGTCTTCTAAAAACCTGCGTAAATCGTCCCGGTAATGTCCACGCAGCAGGTCTTGCAAACCGGATTCTAAGTCAATGTGCATGAATCCGAATTTATCTCGGAGTTCATCCCCAAAATGTGTCTTCCCCGTCCCCGGTATTCCAGCGACAAACAACTTCATCAAGGTGTAATTCGATTTGCTGGATCAAATGGGGCCTGCATGAATACAGAAGAACGCCTTCGATGATCTCCTGCGTCGCATGATTCGCCATCATGCTACTTTAGAGCGATCTCTGCTTCAACCAAGAAGACGATCGTTGCGGCAGTCATGTGGATTGTGTATGCCACAAGGTTGGCTGGAACGTCAACAATTGCGCTCCCCTGTCCGTGCCCGCCCAAGCGGTTACGTACCGTAGGGACGGCACTCTCTAGCATTGCGCGGAGGCCGGAAAAATGTTGTGTCCAAAACACCGGAATTAGGCCGTTATTGAAGCAAGTCTCAATCAAATTCTTGCTCGTGGCCTTTGCGTCGTGCTTCCAACCGCGCTTCTTGCAAATCGCTTTCATGGTGCTCTCGAAGCTTTTCAGACATTCCGACAGAGCTTCCTTATTGTTTCCGTGGCGATAGTGCTCATGAGCCTTCAGAAATTCGGCCTGTGCTCCAGCGTATTCCGCGCCTTGGAGCAGTGCGAGTGCGGGCTTAACTACTTCCGTGTGCAGTAGCTCAGAGTCGATACGGATCACCTTGCCTGCGACGAACTGAAAGCCGACGCCATGTTCCTTGAACCTTGCGTTTAATTCTTCGATTGCTTTGTCGGCAAGCTCAGATGAGTTAGGCCGACATAGGTAATTGGGGTTGCGAGTCATGCGATCAACAACACGAAAAGAGAGTTCGACAGCGTCGAGAACTTTCTCGGTGTCAACCTCATTCAGGAAAAAGTTCGCGAGTTCTTCGATATAGCTCCTGCCGCCGTACCCCGTCTTAGTGACAAAAAGCGAGAACACTCCGTACTCTCGACATAATGTGTCGACAATGAATGTGTAGCCTTGCTTGGTACCAAGATACGACTCGTGGTACTCACGTTCGTCGCCGAGTGTATCTCGCCAGATATGCACAATCTGAACTCGAAGAGGCATGGGAATCTTCTCGTACTGGTAGACATCCGGCAGATCTCCCCGGAGTTTCTTCTGGCGCTTAGAGAATATATCGAAAACGGCCATAGTAGTCTGAGAAGCGACAGGAATCGCTGATCACATCGAGCGCTATTCTGACTCATCCGGCGGCCATCGGCAATTCTAGCGCGATCCTGTGAAGCGTGCCGGGCAATCCGTCAAAGATCAGACGGCGGCTGGATCGATGACGACGGGTAAGCCTTTGTTTGAAAAAGGTATGAGGCGCTCCAACTGGCGCGCTCGATCCACCGGGTTTCTTTATCCACCGTTTTATCCACCGATGAAATTTTTTGGGCGTGATTTGAGCGCAAGTGAGATCATGCGTTTTTCTCGATTTACCTAGCGTTGAGCACGTCAGAGCGAGTTGGGATAACGTGAGAGAATCACCCGGCTATTGTCCGGAACCAGGCGCTCTACCAAGCTAAGCCACAGCCCGAAATGATCGCAGCGCCTCACACCACTGATGACGCGCGTCCCTACTTCGTGTATTTTATGGCTCCTGGCAAGAGCTTCGAAACTTCGAATTGAATGAGCAGCTTGCGCCCTGGTGATCTGATTCCGACCAATCCAATCGGCCGTCTCCCATGGCAATCGCGGCTAATACAGGCGATATTAGAGCCACCTGGGTCGGCCAGTGGCAGCGTGAATAATTTTGTCGCGAAGCGTCCCGGCGAAAGACAATCGACCGATTGCGCCCGCGATCTTGTTCGAATCGAAAATACTTTGTGGTATTACAGACAAAATTCATTGACAACGAGACGCTCCGCTTGGAAAGTCAACACTCCTTTTTAGCATGCTCGCCTCGCAACTTGTCCCGTCCGCCTTTACAAGCAGCGTGCCGGTCATTCTTCAATTCCCGACGGAAGCATTACGCCCCGTTCGATCCTTGCGCCATATGACGACACAACTTCTTAATGAAGCAGCCCAGGTGATCCCCAATCAGCAACTTCTGATTAATGTTGTCTCGAAACGGGTGCGTCAGCTTGGCTTGGGACATCGACCGTTGGTGGAGACGACGCCGCGAATGTCGTTGACCGATATTGCGCTCAAAGAAATTATTGCTGGCAAGCTGGCTTACGAGTCGCTCGAGGATTCGTCGGACGGCGCGTAGCTCGGGGGCGCCTTTTCAACCAACTGCGACGCGCGCTGTTTGGTTGCTTTACTGGCAGCCCATCTCGCTGAATGACCGCGCTGTAGTGTGCGCTGTCCTCAGCGCACGGGTGCAGGGGTCGAGTTGATTGCGCGCTGGATTTTCCGCTGACGACAGCGGACGCTACAGCCAGAAGCGTCGGCGATCAGCAGAATCGAGATCCATCGGCAATATGGCGGCTGAGTCAATCACCAATCGCAAAGCGCTTCGCGACTATCGCATTTCCGACCGCTACGAAGCGGGCATCGAATTGAAAGGCAGCGAAGTTAAATCGATCCGGGCAGGTAAGGCGAATATCAGCGATGCTTTCGCGCGAATTGAAAACGGCGAAGCGTTCCTTTACAACGCCGACATTCAACCCTACGAACGCGCGAGCCACGAAATCCCGGCGGCGAAACGCGTCCGCAAATTGTTGTTACATCGGCAGGAGATCGACAAGCTATATGGCGAAACGCAGGTGAAAGGACGCGCGCTCGTCGTCCTCAAGCTCTATTGGAAAAATGGCAAACTAAAAGCTGAACTCGGCGTGGGGCAGGGTAAAGTCGCCGGAGATAAGCGGGCCGATTTGAAAAAGCGCGCTGTCGACCGCGAGACAGCGCGTGAAGTCGCACGATTTAATCGGAAGCACGGTTGATCGTCTCAAGGAGTGACCCCGAAAGAGTTGGGGTCACGTTCGCTCGACCCCAAGGCTTTCGGAGTCTCTCCTTGTGCACGGCCGTTTGGTACGAAGCTTTCGTATTCATTGTAAACCCCCGAGATGAATTTTCGTGTTGTGTTGCTAGGAGTTGCCCTCCTATTCCTCATCTGGCTAATCGCCCGCCTCATTCGCACCGCACGCTATCCTCTACGCGAAAAAATTGTCCTCATCACCGGTGGGTCACGCGGACTCGGACTCGTGCTCGCGCGACATATTTGCGCGCGAGGCGGCAATGTTGCTCTCATTGCGCGCGATCCGCAGGAACTGGCACGTGCAAAGGCTGATCTAGCTCCGCGAGGTGGCAAGGTCCTGACTGTTGAATGCGATCTGCTCGATACTGGACAAGTTCAGTCAGCTGTTCGGCACGTAATCGATCGCTTCGGCAAGATCGATATCTTGATCAACAACGCGGGCATCATCGAAGTCGGTCCGTTTCAGCATATGACTGCTGAAGATTTCGAGCGCGCCATGCGATTGCATTTTTGGGCGCCTCTCGAATTGATTTCACAGATCGTTCCGGAAATGCGCATCTGGGGTGGGGGACGCATCGTGAATATTTCGTCGATTGGTGGCAAGGTTGCGGTGCCGCATATGGCAACGTACAGCGCAAGCAAATTTGCGCTGACCGGTTTGTCTGATGCGGTGCGGGCCGAACTGGCGCGGGATAACATCCACGTGACGACCGTGGCGCCAGGAATGATGCGCACTGGCTCGCATGTGAATGCAAAATTTAGAGGCAAGCATGACGATGAGTTTGCCTGGTTCGCTGCTTCCGCCGGAGCGCCGCTGATCTCCATTAACGCCGATCGCGCTGCGAGAAAAATTCTCGCGGCTTGCCGTCGCGGCCAGCCATCGCTCACACTCACCTTTGCTGCGCGCGCGGCTATTCTTGGGAATGCGCTTTTTCCGAATCTCACCGGTTACGTGATGAAATTTGCGAATCGGCTTCTACCCGAAGCCGGCAGTGAGGAAGCCAATAAATCGCGACCTGGCTCGCAACTCCGTCGGTTAACACCGGCATGGCTGACAAGGCTCGCCGATCGAGCGATAGAGAAAAACAACGAAGACACAACCAAACCGCTTTAGGCGACCGCTCTTATTGCCGCCCGAATTCAGTTGGACGTTGGATGCCTGCTCGCGATCCTTCGGAGTTGGGGTGCCTGCCGCGCCGTAGTTTGCGAAGGCGGGTTGAGCGCTTGCTCGCGACTCGTCGGAGTTGGACGTTTTCAAGCATATGCCCAAACGTCTCTTCGTTGCAATCGATCTGCCGGACTCAACGCGTCATTTGCTTGCAGGCCTCGATCCGCACATTCGCGGCGTGCGCTGGACTGACCCGGCTCAGATGCACCTGACGCTAGGTTTCTTCGATGATGTTCCAGATGATGTCGATTCCGCGCTGCGCGAAAAACTGAGCGCGATCGAGTTTGGTGCATTCTTTCTACCTGTTTGCGGTGTCGGAACATTTCCGGCAAAGGGAGCTCCGAAAATCATTTGGATCGGCGTCGGCAAAGCGCACCCGCATCTGTTCCAAATCCACAAACGCGTGCAGGAATCCGCGCTCGCCGCTGGGCTGGAGCCGGAGCTGCGTCCCTGGCATCCCCACATCACGATTGCGCGCTGCCGCGATGTTTCTACGCAATCGCTCAGGAAGTTTTTGCAAGCAAATGCCGAGCTCGACGCGGGAATGATCCGCGTCGACGCATTGTGAGACGGCATCTGTTTAGCGCCAAAGGCGCGGCACTCACCTCGAAGCCTGGGGCAGCGTCCCAGGATTCGTGGCACGCAAAAAAAACATTAGCGCTGAAAGCGCGGTTCACAGGCGACGTCATTCGTTACATCATTGACACGGTATTCATTTCGCGATGGTATTTTTTTGGATTGAGAACCATCACTGAACTGAATCGCGCTTTCAGCGCTTGGTTACCCGGATGATTGGGTTCCTGGGGCGATGCCCCAGGCTAGCGCTTGCACAGCGCCCTTGGCGCTAAGCACGTACGGCAAGGGCGACGTCTGACACAGACGCCCTACAATCCTTTGCTGGAAAGCGGCGCGGCCACATGCTCGAGTGAACGCCGCTCGGCCGGCACCCCAATCCATGCTTCAATCGCCGCGCCGAAAATCATCAATGCCGCAGCCACCAAATATCCGACGAACAATGTTGTGATCGATCCGGTGCCGATGATCCATCCGAAGAGTATTGGCGCACCGACGCCGCCCACCAAGGTTCCGATTGCGTAAAAAATTGCGATTGCCACCGCGCGGATTTCCAACGGAAAAATTTCGCTCACCGTGAGGTACGCTGAGCTTGCCGCTGCCGACGCGATGAAAAAAATAATCGTCCAGGCAAGAGTCTGCGTTTGCGCGGTGAGCACGCCCGCTTGAAAAAGCCAACCAGTCAGCGCGAGCAAAATACCCGCAAGTCCATAGGTGGCCGTGATCATTTGTTTGCGTCCGATTGTGTCGAACAGATGTCCGAGCAGCAGCGGCCCGAGCACATTCCCCAACGCGAATGGCAAGAGATAACCACCCACATTTTGCTCGGGCACGCTATAAAACCGCATCAGGACGAGCGCGTAAGTGAAGAAGATTGCGTTGTAAAAAAAAGCCTGAGTGGACATCAGCACAAAACCCAGAAATGAACGACGGCGATATTCGTGCACGATCGCGTCCCAAATTTCCCGCCACGGTGTGTGCGTGCGGGTGCGAATCCGCGTCGGCGGCAGATCGTTGTAGCCGGGATCGATGATCCCGGCCGCGCTAGGTCCCATGATCTTTCGTTCCACGTCGGCCACGATTTTTTCCGCTTCACGATTGCGTCCATGAATCATCAACCACCGCGGGCTCTCCGGAATCCAGCGGCGAAAGAAAATCACGATGAGTCCCAGCGTCGCGCCGATTCCAAATGCGCACCGCCACCCGAGCCAAATTGGAATTCGGCGAGGATCGAGGAGAACAAGCGTTGCGGCTGCGCCCATTGCCGCACCCACCCAGTATGACCCATTGATGATCAAATCAACACGACCGCGCACTCGCGCCGGAATCAGTTCGTCAATCGCCGAATTGATCGCGGCATATTCGCCGCCGATGCCTGCGCCGGTCACCGCACGAAACAATGCGTAACTCCAGAGGTTCCAGGAAAAAGCCGAGAGGGCTGTTCCGATGAGATAAACCGCAACGGTAATAAAGAACAATTTTTTGCGACCGAACCGATCGGTGGCGTAACCGAAGAGCAGCGCGCCGAGCACTGCCCCCGCGAGGTAACACGTGGCGCTCGCGCCAACCTGCGTATCGCTTAATCCAAGCGTGTCATGCCGCGTTAAGATTCCCCCTAATGCACCAGCCAAAGTGACTTCTAGACCATCGAGAATCCACGTCGCGCCGAGCGAAACCACTATGAGCCAGTGCCACGAGCTCCAAGGCATCCGGTCCAAGCGCGCCGGCACATACGACTCAATCGTTTCGCCGTTTGCCATACCGCCAGTCATTCGCGCAAACAGACGCGCGATGCAAAATGCGATCTTCTTCGCCTGTCGAATCGAAGGTTATTCGCAGGCCGACGGCGGCCTAGCTCCATCGGCACGCATTGACGGTAAACGTTGGAGATGGCCTGCCCTCAGGCCGTTTGCTGGACTCAAGAGGTGGCTTCTAGTTCAGTACCTCTACCGGATCGCCCTTGTGCAGCATGCCTTCCACCATGACCGCACCGTAAACGCCCGCCATACCTTCGTGAGCTTGCGCTACCTTCTTTAATATTTCCGGCTTTTTTTCTCCGGTGTCGGGATCGAGTGTGGTCATGACGCACCGCGAATCGCGTTCCAAGATTCTAACGACGACTTTCGGTCCGATCTGCAGCGATCGACCAACAAACTCATTCTCGCCGAAGCCTTCGGCCGATGTGAGATCCACGTACACGTTTGCTCGGAAACGCCGTTTGTCGATGGGCACGCCTGTCTCTTCAGCCAATTGCTGCGCCGATTGCAAACTGAAGATCGAGACCGGACGGCAATCCGTCATTGCACGCTCGGATCGCATCAGTGTGAGTTGATGCTTTTGGTCAACATCACCTCGCACCATATCGATGAGAGCGGGATCATCGACAGCCAGCGTTTGTCCATCGGCAGTTTCAACATCGACCATTAACTCTGAAGG
>WNFS01001496.1_pt1 | contig 23396 bp, 17 predicted proteins | sample 5400141 | NCBI WGS metagenome assembly WNFS01 (sample SAMN13153358, study PRJNA577476) | soil metagenome | isolation source: 60 cm saprolite under Madrone tree | place: USA:California | collected 2016-06-14
ATCCTCGATGAAAATCGTTTCGCCGGGCGGCTGGATCTTGACCTTTTCGAGAAAGACCCGTGCGGTGATGACCGTTTTCAAGCTGCACTGTTGTGCCGAGGAGGCCAGGGTATCATTCGAAACGGTGTAGTTCAGGTTTACCGGCACCTTGCCCATCAACATCGCGGCGTAATTCACAAGCGCGCCAGCAACCGATGGCGGCAGCAGGATACCCACCATTTCCTGCCCGTGCCATTGTTTTTCAAGGCGCCGCGCGAGCACCAGAGCCCCGGTCAACGCCGAAAACCAACTCAATTTGGGCCTGTGCCCGTCGGCCATGGCGAAGCGCCAGGGATGCCTCCGCGCCGAGTAGATGAATGACTCAGGCAACGTGTGCATGCGCTTCTTACGGCGCGCGAAGGCTTCCGCGCCGAGATCCTGCACCGCGCGGCGGACTTCCTCGGAAGAGGCCGTCGGAGGCAGCGGCTTTCCAAAGGTGACTCGCACGGGATAAGGGATTTTCCGCGGGAACTTCCAAAGAAAGCGCCCGCCAGCAAAACTGAAGATGGAACCCCACACGCCGTCCAGATTCACGGGGATGATGGGGACGTCGACGCCTTTGATGATGCGTTCCATACCGCGGCGGAAGGGTAGCATCTGGCCAATTCGCGTCATCTGGCCTTCCGGGAAGATGCAAACGATTTCGCCGGTTTTCAAGGCCTCGGTGGCCAGGCGCAAAGAATGGATCATTTCGCGAGGGCCTTGATCCGATGCGATGGGAATCACGCCCATGATCTTTGCGAAGGGTTTGACCAGCGGGTGTTCGTAGGAACCTCTGAACATCAGAAACCGGATAGGACGATCGATGGAGGCGATGAGCAGCACGGCGTCAGCCATGGAGACGTGATTGGGGGTCAGCAACGCACCGCCACGCGGCGGCACGTTTTCCCGCCCTTGGACGTCTAGGCGGTAGAGCGTGTTGGTCGAAATCCACAGCAGCAATCGCAGCAGGGAATCGGGGAGCAGATAGAGGACATACACCGTGGCCGCGAGAGACATGGCTGCGGTCCAGAGGAAGAAAGACGCCAGTCCCACATGCAGATAGTGCGTAAATCCGGAATAAATGGCGGATGCCACGATGACCCCGACAAAAGATAGAAAATTGGCGAATGCAATGACGCTGCCTTTGTGGTTTTCCTCGGGCCGGCGTTGAATCAGGGCGTTGATGGGAACGACGAAGAATCCCCCTGCAAAGCCCAATGCCCCCAAGAGCAGGAGCACTTGAAGGAACGTCAATCCGTGGAAGGATATGGCCAGAGCAAACAGCGACATCCCCATGGCCCCGAGAGGGATGAGGCCGTACTCGATCTTTCCCGCCGAAAGTAACCCGGCGGCGTAGCTCCCGATGCCGATCCCGATGGCCAACGCCGCCTGTAAATAGCCGCTGTGGGTCTCGTCGAGGTGCAGAATTTCGCGGCCGTAAAAAACGATGATGAACTGCAGTAGCGCACCGAGAAACCAGAAGTACGTATTGCCAACAATGGCGAGGTGCAGGGCCCGGTCCGGCCGGACCAGCTGGACCTGCTTTTTCAGGTCACCGAAAATATTGAACCGGAATCTCCTGGAGCGGTCAGCGGGAGGAACGCGGGAAATCCCCAAGCTCGCCGTCAGACCAAACAACGAACATACGCCGAAGATCAGGCCAGCGATCGCTTCACGTCCGTGAAAAGTCTGAGCCAGCAATGGGCCGATGACCGCGCCGGCAATAATGGCCAGGAAGGTTGTGAGTTCGAGGATGCCGTTGCCCCAGGAGAGCAGCTTGTCCGGCAGGAGCTCGGGCAGCAAGCCGTATTTCGCGGGGCCGAAGAAGGCCGCTTGCGTGCTGGCCAGGAAAATCACCGCAAATGCCATGCGCGAATTACCCCGCGTGAAGGCGTACATGGCAAAAAGCATGGCGCAAACTTCGAAGATCTTGGTGGCCATGGCCACGTTTCGTTTGCTAAAACGGTCGGCCAGGAATCCGCCGGCCATCGAAAACAAGAGGAACGGGAGAGCAAAGAGATTGCCAATGACAAAAACCAGGAGGTCTTTTTGCGAATCCGTCGGATGGGTGCCCAAGATTAGGAAGATGACAAAAAACTTCAGGCCGTTGTCATTGAAGGCGCCCTGGAACTGGGTGACGATCAGGCTCCAAAAGCCGAGCCGCCAGTTTTGTGCGGGCCGAGGGATAAAAGGGTTTTCGTCAGCCACCATCGAGGCTCACCCAAGCGTTCGGATTAGAACGCACGAATGGCAATTAGTCCAGCAATCCTAGCGGATTCCGAGCGGTACGCGGTGTTGAAAACGAGACGTCCACGCACCCGGCGCGGCACCTTCAAATTCGCGATACCATGGCTTCCGCCAAGGGGAGCCAGATGAACGCCGAGCGCGGCACACAGACCATCTTGATTACCGGGGCTACCGATGGATTGGGGAGGGCCGCCGCACTGTTGCTGGCCGAACGGGGCTACCGCGTTTTCGCCGCCGGGCGCTCGGCGGAGAAGCGCGTGCAGCTGGATAGCTTGGCGAAGGAAAAGAGACTGCCCCTCGAAACCCTGGAAATGGATGCCTCCGATGACCGCTCCGTCGAGCGGGCGGTTGCCGTGGTGCACCAGAAAACAGGCCAGATTGATGTGCTCATCAACAACGCGGGACTGGCCTATTTCGCAACCGTCGAAGACATGAACATGGAAGATTGGCGGCGGCAGTTCGAGACCAATTTTTTCGGTGTCGTACGCGTGACCCGGGCGGCGCTGGGGAAAATGCGGGAGCGGCGCTCCGGCCGCATCATCATGATCAGTTCGGTCTCCGGTCTGGTGACCCCGCCGGCACAAGGCGCCTATAGCGCCAGCAAGCACGCCATGGAAGGATTGAGCAACGCCTTGCGACACGAATTGTATCCCTTCAGAGTCAAGACCATCTTGATCGAGCCGGGATACATCGTGACCAACATCCAGCAGACCGCTGTCGAACTGGCACGGCCGTACCAGGAGAAAATTCAGAATGGGGCCTATGCCAAACTGTACCGAGGATGCTGGTCCGGCGCGAACAGCGGCAGGGCAAAGTCGAAGACCACGCCGGAAGATTGCGCGCGGGTCATTCTGAGGGCCATCGAAGCGCCCAAGCCCAAGGCCCGCTATGCGGTTACGCCGCTGACCACCACCATCCAGTGGGCGAAACGTGTGCTGCCGGACAGCGCCCTGGACGCATTGATCCGCAGAAGATATGGCGTCACGCGCGAAGAATAAGCGGACCGTCAGGATCACCGGCCAGAGCAACCTGGCGGCTAGGGGTTCGAAACCTGGAAGGAGAGGCTGTTTTCTCTCTGTTCCTGCCACATCTTGGACCACCCCTCATGAACGGGGCTTTCGGCATAGTCGGCCGCGGCTTCGGCGCTTGTGAATTCGATGGCGTAAACGCCGCTGAAGTCCTTGATCTGGTTGCGTTCGGTTTTCAGCCAGACATTCTTGATGCCAGGAATTTTTCCAGCCATTTCCTTGATGCCGTTGATGGCTTTTTCCCGGTCATCATTCGAGACCGTGTCTCTGAATTTGTACACCACTACGTGCAGCACCGTTTTCGGCTGGCCAAAGCGGTTCTGTACGGCCGCGCTGCGTGCGTACAGCGAGCCGGCCGTGATTCCCGCAACGAATATCGCGGCGCCCAAAGCCATCTGCGAGGCTGACGTCATCTTCTCCTCCACAACTCCAACCCTGCCAGTCTATGCAAGGCCGGCACGGCGAGGCAACTCGCGGCCACCACGCCAGAGCGGTCGCTCCCTGGAAAGGGTTTGACGGACCAGCGGCCGGGCCGTTACGCTCCCATGGCAGATTCATAGAGGACGGAATGGATTGGTCCGGCAGAGAATCACAACAGCAGGACGAACCTCGGGCCTGGCCCCCGTTTCCGCGTATCTGGATTGGCTATCTACTGGGCCTCGGGACGTTGATTGCGGAAATGATCGCGGTCACGTTGCATCCGGAACTAGCCAAAGAACCGCTGCTCATACCTCCTTTGTATCTGTTTCTCGCGAATTTCATTAGCCTGGTCTATTGGCTTGTGTGCGTCTATGAATATCATGTCGTCCTCGCCGAGGCCACCACCGGGGCGTATCCCATTAAGCCTTTGCGTGCGGCGTGGTTTCATCTGATTCCCATCTATGGCTTGTACTGGGTTTTCAAGTGGCCGCGGGAACTGGCCGGTTATGTGAATAGCCGTGTGGAAGCCCCGCTCATGAGACCTGATCGAACGGGGTCGGCGGTATTTATCGCCTTTGCCGTGTTTCTTGTGCTGGACCGCGGGCTGGGCATGGTGCTGCTGTTCTGGGCGGCATCGTATCTGTCGCGGTGCTTGCGTCATGCGCTAGCGGCGCGGCCGGCATCGCCTGCGGGGCAGCTACCTTTTTCTTGATCATTCCTTCTCTAGGAGCGTACATGCCAAGACCGATGCGCTGGATATTATTATTTTGCCTGATCGCGGGCTGGGCGCCCCATGGACACTCCGAAGGTCAGGAGCAAATCAAGCAGTTGGCGCACGACATTTTCAAGCAGCTCATTGAGACGAACACCACCGACTCCGTTGGCAACGTGACCACCGCCGCCGAAGCGATGGCCAAGCGTTTGCGCGACGCAGGCTTCGAGGCGAGGGATATCCAGGTAGCCGGACCCAACGAACGCAAGAAAAATCTCGTGGCGCGTTTTCGCGGAACCGGAAAACGCAAGCCCATACTCTTTATCGGGCATCTTGATGTGGTCGAGGCGCTCCGAGCGGACTGGAGCACCGATCCCTTCGAATTCATCGAGAAAGACGGTTACTTCTACGGCCGCGGCACGGAAGACATGAAGGAAGGCGATGCCATCCTGATTACCAATTTCATCCGCTTGAAAATGGAAGGATATCTGCCCGACCGCGATGTGATTCTGGCGCTGACCGCCGATGAGGAGGGCGGCTCTTCCAACGGTGTGGACTGGCTGCTCAAGGAGCATCGCGACTGGGTTGATGCGGAATACTGCATCAATCTGGACGGCGGCGAATTCGAAAAGGACAAAGACAAACGCCTGCTCGCGGGAATTCAAGCCAGCGAAAAAGTTTATGTGGATTTTCAATTCGAATCGCTGAATCCCGGCGGGCATAGCTCGGTCCCTAGCCCGGACAACGCCATCTACCACTTGGCCGGTGCGCTGTCCCGTTTAGAAAGATATTCCTTCCCCGCCAGGATCAACGAAATCACGCGGAGTTATTTCGAACACAACGCCGTGCTGACGACCGGACAGGTCGCCGCGGATATGAAAGCCGTGGCCCAGCAATCCCCGGATCCTGGAGCAGTGGAGCGGCTCTCGGAAGCGCCTTATTTCAATTCTCTTTTGCACACCACCTGTGTCGCCACGATGCTCTCCGGCGGGCATGCCCGCAATGCACTCCCGCAAACCGCGCGCGCCAACGTCAATTGCCGGATTTTTCCGGGGGAAGACCCGCAGGAAGTTCGCCGGACGCTCGAGCGGGTGGCCAGCGACCCGCAAGTCAGGATCACCACTGTTTCACAGCTTGCTCCGGACGGAAAGGTAGTGCCCGTGCCTCCCTCGCCGCTTCTCCCTGAGGTGACCCAGGCCATGGAGAAAGTCTTGAGCATCACCTGGCCGGGTGTGCCTCTGGTTGCCACCATGTCCACCGGCGCCACGGACGGAAAGTACACGCGCATCGCCGGCATCCCGACTTTCGGCATCTCCTGCATGTTTTTTGACATCAACGACAATCGCGAGCATGGGAAAGACGAGCGTGTCGGCGTCCAGGACTTTTACGACGGCGTGGATTTCAATTACCGGCTTATAAAGGAGCTGTCTTCGCCTTCGATCAGGAACACGCCCAAGAAATAAGACCTGGCGAGCAAAATACTACGGCCCGGAGAAAAGGACCTTCTCCGGGCCGTGGTATCGGCAACCGCGAAATTGTCTAACTACGGCTTACCGGGCGCGGCTTCGCCGGTCTTCGGATCGCTCGGCGCGGCCGCGCTGGCTGCGATGGGTTTGGAGGTCTCGGCGCCGTAACGCATCAGGTAAGGCATAAACGGCGTGACTTCAAATGGCATCTTTTCGCGTTCCGCCACTGTGCCCACCGGCTTGCTTTTAATGAGATCCAGCTTATCGTTCCACGAATCCAGCTTCACTCGTCCGCCGATCGGAAGCGCCACGATGGCCTGCGGGTTCTGCTTCTGGTCAACCGGCATGGCGGACCTGAGATCACCGATGACCGGCACTCGGTCGCCGAGGTGCGGGCTGATCAGGTTCGGAATTTCCTTTTCGCGTGCGGTGAGCGCAGCCAGAAAGAGCCCGGCGTTTCCGAGCTGGTTCTTATAAGGGGAATTGTTCAGGATTTGCATCGCTTTGGTGTTGGCGGCCCTCTCCTCGTCGGGAGTCCGCGCAAATCCGAAATGGCGGAAAGTTTCCTTGTCGTCGATCAGCAATTGATCGAAGAAAGCATAGCTGGAATCGAGACGGTGGCCGAGAACGACGTGGCCGAGTTCGTGGGCGATCATGGTCGCCAGGCTGGCCTCATCCGGCAGCACGTCGATCAACCCGCGGCTGAGGACGACGGTGTGACCGACAGTGAAGGACTCCAGCGTGGAGGTCATCATCACGCGGCAGCGTACCTCCGGGTCAACATCAATGTTGTTGGTGACCTCCAGGTTGTTGACCACCGTCTCCAGGACCTTGTCGACTTCGCCGCGCGGCGCCATCAGGCCGATGCGCTCCAGGCGATCGACAACGTTATCTTCCGCCTGGCGGTCCCAGGAGCGCTGGGCCTGTATGGGGGAAAGGTCATTGGCCGTCTTGGTATCGTCCTGCACCGGGGTCTCCACCAGGATCTTGCTTAATTCCTGTTCCTGGCTGGAGTGACCGACGTTGTAGCCCCACAGCCGGGTCTGCGCTTTGAAGTCCAGTTTCTTGGCCAGGGCGTAGTGCAAATCTCTTTCCTCGCTGTACACGAACGAAGGCATCCATTGGCCCGGCTGCACATTGGTGCGCCAGCTGTCGAAGTGGAAGTACCAGCTGGAGTGCCCGCCGCCACCGTAAGCGCCGTTAAATCGAACAATGTTGTAGTCCTGATCTTCGACCCAGATGCGGCCAAGGAACCGGCCCTTGCCGGCCTTATCCTGAGGCGTCACGTCGAACACCAGGCAACGCACTTCACCGAGGAATTCGCGGCGCACGTAATCGAACTTGTAGTGCTGCTTGTCGAAGCCATTGGTATCAATAAAGATCATCTGCAGGAAGCCGTCCGGCAGGAACTGCATGGCGAAAGAGAAGAAGTTGCCAATGGAACCAAAGATCTTCTTCCCCTTGCCGTTGGCGTCCGTCAAGGAAACCAGCGACACACCCTTCGAGAAGTCCGCGCGGCCGAGGAAATACTTGTCGCCGGCGGGCGTGTAGCCAAGATCCTTATCGGGCTTCAAGTTCTGGATGTAGGTCTCCACCAGGGGCGTATATTGTTTGATCTGCTGGTTGGCCCGGTTTTCATTGGTGATCACGCGGTCGATCACGTCGCTCATGGTCCGCGCCTGGTCGGCCGGCTTGGGAGCCTCGGTGGCCGCCATCGTCCCCAGCCCGCTCAAAATAAGGACAAAAATAGCAGTTGCTGCCTTACGCATTTTCTCTCTCCCCTTAGTAAGCCAAACGGAATTCAATTCGCACACGAGCCGGGAAATCCACCGGCTGGCCTTCGCGTCTTGCCGGCTTGAACTTGATCTGCTGCGCCGCGCGAGATGCTGCTTCATCGAGACCATGGACCAGACCACTTATCACTCGGATCACTTGGATGCTGCCGTTGGAAAGAAATACCATATCAAGAACAACGTCGCCTTCAATTTTCAGGCTACGCCCTTCTACGGTGTACTCTGGACGAGGTTTGTCCAGGATGTCAACAGGGGTCGTGGGGTTTTCGCCCGCCGACGCTTTCTTTTTCGGCGCGCCGCTCGCGACGTTCTGATCCGCAAAGCCAGTGGACTGCAGCGTGGCGTGCTTGGCGGTTGGCGGTGGGTTCGCCGTACCATTGCCGAAGCCGGTGCTCGCCACGGTGCCGCGAATTCCTTTATCGCCGCCTGTGCCGTTTCCGTATCCCGGTCCCCCTGGCAAAGCGGGAGAACCAAGACGGTTGACGTTCGTGGCTTTGTTCGGATCACCTTTACCGGGGATTCCGTTGGGATCGCCAAAGCCGCCGGTTTGCACTTTGTTCACGGGAGCCACGACCGTTGCCGGAGCAGCGCTCCCGGTTCCCAGATTACCGACTTTCACTTCTTCTTTGGGCCGCTTTGGCTGACTCGTCGGGGTATCGATTTTCACCTGTTGGAATTCCGGATTGAGTTCCACGGGCTTGGCTTCCAAGGTCTTGATCTTCGGTGGCGCGACTTTTGCCGCGAGAAAAACGTGCGTCTGCTTGGGGTTCAGCTTTACCGGTTCAGGCACCACCGGCTTGGGAGCCGGAGGCGCAACTTTGGCCTTGATCTTCGGCGGGGGTGGAGGCGGTGGCGCAACGGGGATTTCCGTAACCGGCTGCATCAACTCCACAACTCGGAAGGTCAATGCCGTGGGCATCTGCTGTGGGAAGATCAGAGGAAGCGCGAGCAGAAACCACACAATCCCAAATTGTCCGGCGGCGCTCAGTCCGATGCGGCCCCAGCGTGGCTTGGATTCAGGGAGCAAGGCCAGGCGTGCTGCCACCGGTCTCGTGCCGATAGCCTTTTTCCACGCTTGTGGTTCGCCCAAACGGCCGCGGTTGGCCTCAAAACCGACGCCCATTGTGTTCTTACGTGGTGGATTCGCAATCATGGTTGTCATCCGCGTGCCGCCTCGTGAAATTCCGGCCGCAGAACGTGGGTGGTTTGAAGATGCCTAACGCTCCCCAGTCCGCCAGCTAAATAGGAAGTGCTCTACCAGTACCAGCGTACTGACGAGGCTGAGGAAGCCCGATAGGACTTTCGTACTAGCGTCGCGAAGTCGCTAATGCTATCGCGAGCGCATGGTATCGCACCCAGTTTTAACCCGGCGAGGCAGTCTTGGTTGCGGCGGGGCGCGCAACACGTAATTAGGATACCTTAAACCCGCCCAAGGTTGCGTCTCTTTTCGACGCCAGTTGTCCTCCCCCGGGTTTATCCTTACCCGTGGGGCCGCCAAGCCCCGGACTTCAGCCCGGGGATATCAGGCTCCTTAAAACGTCAGCGCGGCTTCTTCTGCTGCTCGATATAACTCTTGAGAATGCTGAGGGGCGGCACCGCCGCAGCTGGCGGGTTTGTTGGGATACAGTAAGCAACGGACATGGATAAAGATTCCGAAAGCCGGTCGGGAGACGCGCATACCGCGGACCCGCTGCCGTCGCTCAAGGATTGCGCGCCGTTGGTCGAGTGGCTGTACGCGCAGGCCCAGGCCTCACGCTGGGGGCTCTCTCGTGGGCATTTCGCCATAGCCCTGGAACGCAGCGTCAGTAAGCGCTGGGCCAGTGGTGCGCTCAGTGCACCTAAGCTCGAAGAATATCTCCGCGCGTTGCATCTCGAAGATCTGGCTCTGGCCACCGCTTGTGCCCAAGGGGGTGAGGCGGCTTGGGAATATTTTTTCACCCAGTACCGCGCTTACTTGCGCGCCGCGGCGGCTGCGATTATTCGTTCCGGTTCCGCGGAAGCCAATGATCTCGCGGATTCCCTTTTTTCTGAGTTGTACGGTTTGGCCGGCGGGCAAGGCTCGGAGCGTTCGCTCTTCCGTTACTTCCATGGGCGCAGTTCGCTAAAGACCTGGCTCCGTGCCGTTCTTTCCCGGCGGCACATTGATGCCATCCGTGCTGGCCGCCGCTTCGAGGAACTTGGCCAGGACGAAACGGGCGAGGGACGGCCGAAGACCTTCGTCGGACCGCCCATCGAGCCCACGGATCCCTATCGCCAGCGCTACGTCCGCTCATTCACCCGAGCCTTAGAAAAGGCGCTCGAAGGCCTCCAACCACAGGAAAGGGAGAGGCTCCGCCTCTATTACGCCGAGGAAAAAACGCTTGCGGAGATCGGACGGCTGCTCGGGGAGCACGAATCCAGTGTTTCGCGTCATCTGGACCACGCGCGGCGCGATTTGCGGCAGGCGGTCGAGAATCTTCTTCGCCACGGTATCGGCGGTTCCGCCGTCGAGCCCGGACTAAGCGATGCGGAGATCGTGCTGTGTTTCGAGTACAGCGCGGAAGACACCCCCATCGATTTGCAAAAATTGTTGCCGCGCTCCAACTCGCGGGCCCCGGCAACCGCCAAGCGGACGCCGTGACCGCGCGGTGCAAGAAAACTTTGAAGTTTCGTTCTAAGCATGGAGAAGCCTATGGCGTCTGACGAACGCGATCGGAGATTTGACCAAGCGCTGGCTCGCCATCTCGGCCCCGCCGCTCCGTCGGGTGCAGCTGCGAGATGGCCCGCGGTCCCCGCTCGGGAGAGCGGCGCGTGCCCTGACTCGGAAACGCTGGCGGCTTATCACGAACGGTCTTTGCTTCCCGAGGAAATGAATTTCTGGAAGGAGCATGTGGTCGGCTGCGCCAACTGCCAGACCGTCCTCGCCCACTTGGAGGCCACCGACGAGATTCCTTGGCCGGCGGCGGACCAAGAGAAGGTCCTGGCTCAGGGAGAACCTGCGCTTCCGGCGTCAGCTTCTTACCAAAACCAGCCAGCGTCTCCCCTAACGCCTGCGAAAAAATCTCGCCGCGTCCTCCATTTCGGAGGCGCCCGCCGGCGATGGCTCGCTCCCGCGGGAGCCCTTGCCGCCGGTCTGCTCGTTTGGATTGTCCTGCATGAAAATCAATCTTGGCGGCCTAGAGCCTTGCCCGAAAATGAAAACAAAGTGGCGCAAAATCGAGACCTTCCTTCGGTTTCAACGGCCGCGCCGCGGTCTTCTCGGCCTGAAGAATCGTCCAGGAAACCACAATCATCGGTCGGAGGAGATGAGGGCCGCGTAGCTTCCGATTCCACCAAGCAAAGCGAAAAGCTCAGCGAGGCAGCCAGGACGCGGGCCCTCGGCGACAAAGAACTCAACGCGCGAAAGGACGGCGCGCGCGATGCTTCCGTGGATTTGCTGACTGCCGCGCATCCGCTCGACCTCGACGCCAAGAATCCCTCAGAGACATTACGGAAAAAAGTAGAAGCCCAAGGCGGAAAAGTTCAAGCCGCACTCGCGCAATCGCAGAATGCCCAAACTCAGAATCAATACAATTATGCTCCGCAAAGAGTGCCCGGCCCCAGTCCCCTGAACCAGATGGAAAATCCGAAGAAGGTAAAAGGAGCTGTCGAGGCTGCGCCGCCAGCAGCCCCGGAACCGCCTGCCAATGCGGTATCCAGCTTTAGCAGCCCGGCTTCCCTGGAAGTCGCCCGGGTCATTTCCAATCCGCGTTTGATCTCACCGCCGGGTTCGAACGTCATGTGGCTCGCCGGACGCTCCGGCCTGATCGAATTCTCTGGGGATGGCGGCGCCTCCTGGTCGCGGCAAACCAGCGGGGTGCTCGCCGAGTTGCTCGGCGGTTCCGCTCCCACGGACAAAATCTGCTGGATCGTGGGCCGCCTCGGAGCCATTCTTCTGACCACCGATGGTGGAGCGCATTGGACCTCGATTTCTTCCCCCCTCGCGGAGGATCTTGGCGGGATTCGCGCCACGGACGGGCAGCACGCCACGATTTGGAACGCCCGAAATACCAAGAATTTCGAAACCAGCGACGGCGGGCGGACCTGGAAGCGCGTCCCCAATCCCTGATGCGCAGGGCGCTCTGCCCGACCCGTGCGGTGCAAGAATCTTCGCCCGCGTCGTTCTAACCGCGAAGGCAAATCCAGATTGAGGTGAAAGTGATGAAGATCCCCGGGAGTAAGGCCACTACGCGATGGTTATGGATGATTTCCACTGCCCTGATGCTCACCGCCGGAGCGGCAATTCTTTATTCCGCGGCACCGGGCAGCAAGGTTTTTGCGTCACAAGAGAAAGAGTCCGGCCGCGCCAGCGCTGGCGAGCAATCCACGAGCCTGAACGATCAGACCGACCTGAACGTCACCGTGTACAACTCCAATATCGCCCTGGTACGCGATGTTCGACAGCTGCTGCTTCCCAGCGGAACGTTTCGTCTGAAATTCATGGACATCGCCGCCACCGTGAATCCCGCGACCGTTCATTTCCGTTCGCTGAACGACCCGGAAAAACTCGGGGTCATCGAACAGAACTACGAATACGACCTTCTCGAGCCCGCTAAACTGCTGCACAAGTACGTCGGCAAGGAAGTCACTCTGGTGCGCTCGTATCAGGAGAACAACTCAACCAAGCGCGAAGAGATCAAGGCTACTTTGCTTTCCGATAACAACGGGCCGGTCTGGAAAATCGGCAACGACATCGTGACCGGAATGTTTGCCGAGAGTTATCGCTTCCCCGAAGTCCCCGCCAATCTCTACGAGCGCCCCACGCTGCTGATGTCTCTGGAAAACTCCGGCGCGAAAAAGCAGCAGATTGAAGCCTCTTACCTGGCGAGCAATCTGTCTTGGAACTCCGATTACGTCCTTACCGTCGCGCGGGATGACAAGAATGCTGACCTGGATGGCTGGGTTACCGTGGTCAACAACAGCGGCACCGCCTTTCATAATGCACGGCTCCAGCTGGTGGCCGGGGAGCTGAATCGGGTTCAACAGAGTGGCGGGCTGCGGGACATGGCGGTTAGCCGGGCCATGGAGGCCAAGGCAGCTGCCCCGCAGTTCCAGCAGGAAAGCTTCAGCGAATACCATCTGTACTCGCTCGGCCGAAAGACTTCGGTCGAAGACAAGGAAACCAAGCAGATCAGTTTGCTGCAGGGCAGTGGCGTTCCAGTGGAGAAGATTTTCGTCGTGAACGGGCAGAACTACTATTACCACAATGCACAAAACCCAGGAGCACCGCTGAAAGATCCCGTGATGGTCTATTACAAGTTCAAAAATGAAGAAAGGTCCGGGCTCGGAATTCCGCTTCCTGCCGGTAACGTGCGTGTCTATCAAAAGGACTCCAAAGGCGGCATTCTCTTTGCCGGTGAGGATCGCATCGACCACACCCCCAAGGATGAGGACGTCAACATTCATATCGGCAACGCTTTTGATGTGGTCGCCGAACACAAGCAGACCGATTACAAGAGCATAGCGAGCCACGTCTGGGAGATGGAATTTGAAATCACGCTGCGCAACCACAAGGACACACCCATCACCGTGCAAGTGAACGAGCCTATCGGCGGCGATTGGGAGATGCTTTCTTCTTCCTACAAGTACACCAAGACGGCTGCCTTCGCGGCCCAATTCAATGTGCCGGTGGCCAAAGACGGCAAGTCCGTGCTGAAATACCGCATCCGCGCAAAGTGGTAGGACCCGCCAGGCCAGTCGGGTTTTTAGGAGCGCAGCTTCATCCTGAGCGTTAGCCCGGGGATGGCGCGCTCCGTTTGGCCTTTAGGACGCTTCGGCGACGTAGATCATCTCGGGTGAAGAATCAGCGAGTGTCGAGCGGTCGAAATTTCCATACAGCGCGGTAACGCGGAACCCGCATCGTGCCAGAAGGTGTTCGATCTCGTAGCGGAAGAAATACCGCAACGTCCAGGCGAACACCAGCTTCTCTTGGCGCCCGTCCGGATGCCTGATGGAAAAAATCATCTCCACGTCATTCCGTTGCTCCGCACGATGGAACGCGGCCACCCGCTCGCTGACGCGCACCTGCCGGCCGTCGTCGCTTTTGTACTCGGTCACCAGCATTTCTCGCATGTGCACGGGATCGTGCATGCGCTCGGCGTCGGTTTGGAAGACATCCAGAATCAGCCGCCCGCCCGGCGCGAGATGCTTCTGAACGCAGTCGAGGCAATCCGTCTGCTGTCGCACCTCCAGGAGGTGCTGAAATGGCCGGAAAGGAATGATAACCAGACGAAATGTTTCGCCCAGATCGAACCGCGCCATGTCGCCTTGAACCAGGTGAACGCGTTCGCGCGCTTCCACCGGGAGTGCCGCGCGCTTGGTCACCGCGCGTTCCAGCATGCGCTCGGAAAGATCAAGCCCGGTGATCCGCTTTCCGGCCTCTGCCAGCGTCATGGTGATGCGCCCAGTGCCGCAGCCCAGCTCCAGAATGGGATCGCCGAAGTCGCGCGCGGCGTCGCGATAGAACGCCACGTCCTGCAACCGTTTGCTCACGACTGGCGACTCGTCGTAGTAATCGGCGATAAAGGAATCGTATAACTCTAAGGCCATGAAAAGTCTCCGGCTAATTGCCAATCCTCTAACTAGGGAGGCGCTAAACGGTCTCCTTTACCTCCATTACCTCATTCCACCACCGCGTCCGCCTCAATCTCCACGAGCATTTCCGGTGCAATCAGCTTGCTCACTTCCACCATGCTCGTGGCCGGCCGGATCTCCCCGAAAAACTCTCCGTGCGCGCGTCCGGCCTTTTCCCATTCGGCGATGTTGGTGACATAAATTCGCGTCCGTACAACATCTTTGAGGCTCGCGCCAGCCTTGACCAGCGCCGCCTCGATGTTCTTGATGGTTTGGACCGTTTGCGCTCGCAAGTCACCCACACCCACAATCTTTCCATCCGGCCCCGTCGCGGTAGTTCCCGACACGGTAATGACGTTGCCCATCCTGACCGCCCGCGAGTAGCCTACGATGGGCTCCCACGGCGCACCGCTCGAAATATTCTGACGCGTCATCCTGGTCTCTCCTTCTCGGAAATCATAGAAAGAATAATCTACTCTCTTCTTGTTTGGACGTAAGAAAATGGTTCGCGCCGCCAAATAGCAGAACTCCTCGGAGAAGATGCTAGACTGATTGAGATTTGGCGGAGAAACCGAGAACACTGATGAAGTGCAACAACATCCTGGAAGCGGTTGGGCATACCCCACTGGTGCGTCTCAACCGCATCAATCAGGGTCTGAAGCCGCAAATCTACGTCAAGGCCGAGTTCACCAATCCGGGTGGCTCGGTGAAAGACCGCATCGGCATCAGCATGATCGACGAAGCCGAGAAAAAAGGCCTGCTCAAGCCCGGCGGCACAATCATTGAAGGCACATCGGGCAATACCGGTATGGGTCTGGCGCTGGTCGCGGCGGTGCGCGGTTACAAGTGCGTTTTCACCACCACGGACAAACAATCCAAGGAAAAAGTCGATCTCCTCAAAGCCCTGGGCGCCGAAGTCATCGTTTGTCCGACCGCCGTCGAGCCGGAAGATCCGCGCAGTTACTATTCGGTGGCGAAAAAACTCGCCCGCGAGATTCCCAATTCTTACTACCCGAATCAGTACGACAATCCCAGCAATCCCGAAGCGCATTACCGCACCACGGGTCCCGAGATTTGGGAAGACAGCGAAGGCCAGATCACCCACTTCGTGTGCGGTATGGGCACCGGCGGCACCGTCAGCGGCGTGGGAAAATACCTGAAGGAAAAAAATCCCAATGTCAAGATCATCGGCGTCGATCCCTACGGCTCGCTGTACTACGATTTCGTCAAGACCGGGCAAACCATCAAAGCCAAAACGTATGTTGTGGAAGGTATCGGCGAGGATTTCTTCCCAACGACCATGAATCTGAAAATTCTGGATGACATCATCCAAGTGAACGACGAGGAATGTTTCGTTGTGGCGCGCCGCCTGGCGAAGCTGGAAGGCTTGTTCACCGGCGGCTCCGGCGGCGGTTGCATCTCCGGGACGTTGCTCCTTGCCAAAGACCTGGGCGCGCATGACTTCGTGGTCGCGTTGCTGCCGGACACCGGCACGCGCTATCTCAGCAAGGTTTACAACGACCTGTGGATGCACGAGCGCGGCTATGTTGACGCGGCTACCGCCATCACCGCGGCGGAAGTCGTCAACGCCAAACACGCGGCCGGCAAAGCGCGCGAACTGGTCATCGCGCGGCCTTACCAGACTGTTTTCCACGCCCTCAAGACCATGCAAGAGCAGGACGTTTCGCAGATTCCAATATTTGAGGAGAATGTTCCGATCGGCACAATTTACGAAGACCAGATACTCAACCTCGCCTTGCAGGGCAAGGATCTTCGTAAGCTGGTGGTCCGCGAAGTAATGAGCAAGCCTTTGCCGCAGGTGCCCCGGACCGCACCCGTCGAGCGCATCACTCACATCCTCAGCCATGAGAACCCTGCGGTCTTTGTCGAAATGGGCGACTCTCGTTTCGAGATCCTCACCAAATACGACCTCATGAGCACCGTCGCCAGCCTCATGGAACAAAAGCGCTGAGCGCGGCCGCATCTTCAGCAGGCAGGATAATGGAACCGTGAAGATTTACGATTTCAATGAACGGCTGAAAGACTCCATCCTGATCGCCGATGGCGCGATGGGCTCGATGCTGCACGAAGCGGTGGGCTTCGAACGCTGCTTCGATGAGCTGAATTCTACCGAGCCGGAAGCGGTATTCCGTATCCACCAGGCGTACATCGAAGCCGGTGCGCAAATCATCGAAACCAACACGTTTGGCGCAAATCGCTTTAAGCTCGCGCCGCTCGGCCTGGCCGAGGAAGTCCAGCGCTTCAACAGCCGCGGGGTGAAGATCGCCCGCGAAGCCCGCGAGTCGGCGGCGCGTGAAGTGCTCATCGCCGGGTCCATCGGTCCACTGGGTCTCGGCGTGCAGTCGCGCCACCCGTCCCCCGAAGAAATACAGGAAATTTTTCACGAACAGGCGCTGGCGCTCGAAGAACGTGGGGTCGACTTTTACATCCTGGAAACGTTTTCCTATATCGAAGAGTTGCTCTTGGCTATCGACGCCATTCGCTCGTTTTCCGGCTTGCCTATTGTGGCTCAGCTCACCTACGCGGAAGAAGGCACGACCTTCGGTGATGTCCGCCCCTCCGATGCCGCAGCGCAATTGAAGAATAAAAACGTCCAGGTAATCGGCGCGAATTGCACGCTTGGTCCGCAGGCGCTTCTGCCGATTCTCGAGGAGCTTGCCGCCGTTGATGGACTTCGCGTCAGCGGCATGCCCAACGCCGGTTTTCCCAAGCGCGAAGGCGATCGCATCGTGTATCCGAGATCTTCACCGGAATATTTTGCGCTTTTCGCCCGTGAAGCCGCTGCACTCGGCGTGCGGATTCTCGGGGGTTGCTGCGGTACGACGCCTGCGCATATTCGCGCCATGGCCGAAGCCGTCAAATTGTTGCGACCCTCGAAAACCCATCCCGTCGTGCGGTCCGTCGAAACCGTGTTAAGACCTGTGCCGGTGGCCCGTCGCGAGCCCGAGAGTAGGTTCTGGAAACAACTTCAGAAAAAGGAATTCAGCGTCTGCTTGGAAATCGATCCGCCAAAAGGCCTCTCGCTCGATCGCATCTTCGAGCAGGTCGACAAGGTCATGGCCTCGAAGAAAGTGGATGCCATCGACATCAACAGCGGCGCCATGGCCCGCGTCGGCATGGACGCGCTGATTGTGGCCGGCGCTCTGGAAGCCCGCGGCATCGAAACGGTTCCCCATCTGACCACGCGCGACCAGAACTGAATCAGGGCACCGACTGGGCCGGAAAAACTCTCGGCGGCGCGACGAATTTCACCATTGGCGTGGCTGTCAATCCCGTTGCCGACGATCTCGATAACGAAATCGAGCGCTTCCACGCCAAGGTCGAAGCCGGCGCGCATTTCGCCATGACTCAGCCGCTCTTCGACCCCGAACACTGGAACGCTTTCCTGAAGAAACTCGGCGGCAAGCCGGTGATCCCGATGCTGATCGGTATCTGGCCGCTCAACAGCTACAAGCAGGCGCTGCGTTTGAGCAATGAAGTGCCCGGCATCGTCATCCCCGAGCTTCTGTTGAAGTCCATGGAAGCCGCAGGGAGCGCCGCGCGCGATCGCGGTTTTGAAGTCGCCCGCGACATGCTCGCCTGGGCGCGCACCGAACTTGCCGGTGCCTATCTCATTCCGCCGTTCAAGCGTTATGAAGAAATTCTCGAAATCCTTTGATGTACAGCCTTGCAAAAGCAAACAGGAAGAAAACACCTGACTCTAGGAAAGCGCACCAAGTCTTCGCCAGCTGTTTTTCGAAGTTCTCCATTCATTAACAGTCAGAGCCTGGTTGTACGCTCCCGGTCGACAGGGAGCCGGTAGAAAAATCCTTCCTCCACCACTCGATCAGCCATCTACGGATTCAACTTCGTCGGAATCACGGCGCTGGTATGATCGTGAATGATCTTCCATCCATCCGGGAAGCGTTGCCACACCAAGGTAAACACTCCTCCGACATCACCTTTTTCACGTTTCAAATGCCAACGCCCCAGGACCAGCGCGGCTTGCGGCCCCAAAAATCGAAACTCTAGCTCCGAAAAATCCAGCTGTCCCATCGCCCCGGTGTCGGGATAATTCTTCTTATATCGCGTGCGCACCGCGTCCCAGCCTCGTGCCACGCCGCTGCTCCCGGAAAAGGTCAGTTCTGGGGAACGCCAATAGCCCTCCAGAAAGGTGTCCACATCGCCACGGTTCCACGCGGTCTGCTGCCCGCTGAGAACGGCGTTGATGGCTTCCTGGTCGGTGCGGCGCTCCTCCCTGGGATGGGCGAGTCTAGCGACAAAGAGGAACACCCCCATTGCCAATGCCACCGCCACGAGTACCCAGCAACGAATTGCTCGCATGGCCGCTCTCCTAGCCAAAACCCTGGTCTCGAGCGAGGATAGGCGCGCGGCCGGCAAGCATTCTCTCTCTCCTCGCGTAAGCCAAATAATCCCAAAGGATTACATCCAATAGTCCCAGCCCACTGGTACTTCGGAGCTATAGGAATCTATTTTTGTCTCAGCCAGAATCCATTTAGTTAGAGGCTGAGGGAATGTACAGCGCCATGCTACTTGCGATCTCGATTGTAGCCCTTTCCCAGTTCGCGCTCTATTATTGGAGAGCGGTCCTGGCGGGTGTTGCGGCGACGCCGGTTTCTGACCGAGTGCTGGTGGCAGCCCAGGTCGAGAATGGGCGCGTTACCCCCAAGGATTTCCAGACCTTGTCCGGCTTACATCATTTGACCCTTGATCTCTATCCCAATCGCAGCGGATTGGGTTTGGTACGTCTCTATTACAAGGTTATCGAAGCCCTGGATGTCTTTCTCGGCAAGAAGATTCCTGCTTTCACAGTCTGGAGCGAAAGTGAACGGGTCATCTGCGCCCGTTACGCCGCCGTCCAGGTCGATCGCCGCCTGCAGGCCAACCTCGACCTAGCGGCCTCGCTGTACACCTGCTAACGGACCTTCAACCGTTCAGTCTTTTCGTGTCCTTCGCGAGGGACCGTCTGCCTGGTTCACATCCTTCAAAAGATTTCTCGTCGTCCGGTCAAAGGCGAAAGCGATTCGATTGTACTCCGCTGTCCAAACGCCGCCGCGGATTAGAATTTGAGCTGCAGCGACATCTGCAGGATGCGCGCCTGCGACACGGTTTTGGTGATCTGGCCAAACTGCTGGCTGTTGATGTCTTGATCCGCCATCAAAAAGACTGGGTGATTCAAGACGTTAAACGCTTCGGTACGGAAGGTCAGCTTTAGTCTTTCCGTGACGGCAAAGTCTTTCCTCGCCGAGAGATCCCAGTCAAAGTAAGCGGGACCGCTGAAGGCATTGAGCTGCAGGTTGCCTACTTCACCGGGCTGCGGATCACAGAAGCCCCCCGGAACGGCCGCGGAGCAGCTTTGCTGCGCCTGGGCCGGGATACCGGTACCGTCTGGACTGATGAGTTTCGGATTAATACCGTAAACGATGCCGCTCGGCTGCACGAATACGCCGACGTCGCTGCCGAGTTGCCCATGAGAGAGCGTGGCCACGGCGGTGTCCCGCACTGACCGTGAACCGCCTCGATTGAACGAGGCCCACTTCGAAAGAATCGAAAATGGACTTCCGCTCTGCCAAGTTAAGACGGAAGCGGTCTGCCAGCCGTTGACGAACAGGCCGAGCGCCTTGTTCGTTGTCGAGAATAGCCGGTGATTCGTGCCGAACGGCAGGTCATAGGTAAAATTGGCCTTGAAAGCATGGGTGATGTCGAACGCTGCCCGGCCCTTTTCGAGAAATGGCCGTGCGTTGTCCAAATACGGCTGGAAGCGGACCTGGTCATTGTTCGTTCCCGTACTGTAATCGGTCATTACCTTGCTAAAGACATAGTTCGCCTGCAAGTACAGCCCGCGATTGAGGCGTCGGCGAACCTCAACGACTCCGGCGTGGTAGGAAGAGAACGAACTGTTCTTCAGCAGGTCCCCGCCCATGATGAAGGGATTGGCAAAAAGGGTCACTGGATTTCCAAACCCTGGGCCCGGATTGTTCCCCGTATCCCATTCCTCAGCATGGTAGGAAGACTCCAGTGCGCCCATCAGTCCTAGCTGAATGTCGTCCACGAATCGCTGCTGAAAGAATTGGCTGTTGTTCGGATCGTGGGAATCTATCCCTCCAGTCGCGAAAAGAAGCGGAAAGACGGTCAGGGGCTGACTCCCCGGACCACTGTAAAGCGGATCGAAGACACCGTTCGCCGCCAGCGAGAGGAACCCGTTGGCACGCGCTCGCTTGAAATCGGCCAAGAATCCGTTCTTGGTGAAATCCAGTTGGTTGACGTCGATCGCTCGGAACAGTCCGACCCCGTGATTCCCAATGTATCCAATCGTAAGCGAGGCGTTCCACCCAAGATCCCGCTGAATGCTCAGGTTCCACTGCTCGACGTAGGGCACACGTATGTGGGGATCAATGGCGTACCCCGCCACGCTGCCAACGCCTAGGTTTAGGGCGTTAGTCTGGAAATCGGTGGGCACCTGAAATGGCGGAACAGTAAGTCCTTGACCGCTTAGCCCACTCACGGTCAACCCGGTCAGGCCTTGTGCCGACGGGCTGGAGCTAAGTCCGGAATTGCCTGCGGCTGCGTTTCCCGCAGCTGTAAAAAAGGCATCATTCACATAGTTCAAGCTAAATCCCGCGCGAACGGCGGTCTTCCCATTCCCAAACGGATCCCAGGCCAGTCCGAGGTTGGGTGAAAATTGCGTCTTCCGGCCGTTATACAGGGGGCGCTTGCTCGGGCCACCAGCGAAATCGACCGTGGCATTGCCAAGAAGAGTCTGTGCGACGGTCTGGCTCGCTGGTATGACGGGAAGAAGGACCAAGCCATTTTTCTCGTCCACTGGACTGTAATATTCCCAGCGAACCCCATAGCTGAAGGTTAATTTGCGGGTCATTCTCCAGCTATCGCCCAGATAGGTCGACCAGTTGTTTTGGCGATAATTGCGGTTGTCGCCCCCACCACTCACGAATCCGGACTGCTGACTGGTTACGTTAAACGTTTGATCTATTTGGCCCACCACGCCGGCGCCGCTGGCAAGGAGCGCAATGGCATTGAGGCGATCGGTTGAACTAATTGCCGCTCCAGCAGGAGCGGGGAAATCACTGCGGGACGGCCTGTTCGCGCCGTTAATCCCCAAGGTATAGCCCGGAGTAACGCCGAAATTATCGTAGGCGAAAATGGTGACGCGTTGTAACTGGCCGCCGAAGGTGATGACGTGATTGCCGTGGACCCAATTGGCATTGTCTTTCCATGCCCAGGTACGCGTGTTGCGGCCCTGCGGCTCGAAATCAGGTGTCGGAAGCGTTGTCGCGAAGCCGCTTAGAAGGTATCCTGGTTTGGAAAAATCCTGCGTACTCGCAAAGGTGGCCGGGGCCAAGTTAAATCCAAAGCGGGCGTCGTTGGTAATGTTCCCGCCGGAATTCCAGCGCCATGCCGTGGAAAGAAATTTCGTCTTATCGCTGTTGCTGACTATGGGAACCTTGTTAAACGAAGTGTCGATGTCCGGCCGATCGACGATCTGCCGGTTCCACTGGAAAGTAGCCGAGAGGGTGTTATGGTGGTTTAAGTCGTAGTCCCCGCGGAATCCAAAGTTATCCAGGGTGTTATTCGAACGCGCATTAAATTGATAACCAAGCAGATTCACGCCATCTCCGACTCGATTGTTATTGGAGGCGGTCGGAACGCTCTTTAGAATTGCCAGTGTCGCTGGGTCCAGGTTGAATACCGGAACTGTCGGGCGAGCATTGTGAGAGACAGACAAAAGATCCACTGTTTGCGGAGGACCAGAGGACAGACCCGTAGTGGTGTCCAAAGGCTGATAAGTAAAGGGCAATGTCGGAGTTGCGGAGGCCAGCGCCGACTGGATGGCAGGGCTGAGAATCGTGGTGTTATTGGGAGTCTGCTGGCGCAGGCGCAAGAATTCGTAATAGCCATAAATGAACAGTTTATCCTTCTTGATGGGACCGCCGAGACTGCCGCCACCCTGGTTCTGCAGAAGACCCGGCTGGGGTATTCCGCCGGCCGCATTGAACCAGTCGTTGGCTGCCCAGGCGTTTGAGCGGTAGTACCAGAAACCGTCGCCGTGAAAGTTGTTGGTTCCCTTTGGCGTAACAATGCTGACTTGCGAGGCGCCGCCGCCATTTTCAACCGCGGAATTCTGATTCACTACGGTGAATTCCTGGGCTTGGCTGTTAAATGGCAGATTGGGAGAAAAATCCAAAGCATTTTCGCGTATAAAATTGTCCTGAACGTTGATGCCGTCAATGGTGAGGTTGGAAAAGGACGTGCGCTGGCCATTGATGGTCGTCGAGATTAGGCCGTTTGGGCCGCTGTTCGATACACCAGCCTCCAAAGCCAGGAGAGCAAGCGGATTTCTGTTCAGAATCGGCAGGCTATCGATCTGTGCTTTTTCGACCGTGCTGGTAACTTCGGCACTCGTGGTGTTGACGATTTCGGCCCCCGCCTCGACCTCGACCGAATCCGCCGTCGCGCCTACCTCGAGGGTGATCGGCGGCACCGAATATTGAGTCGCAGCATCAAGTTTGATGTTGTTGACCACTCCGGCCTTGAAACCTGCCCGGGTCACGGAAACTCTGTAATATCCGTAATCAATACTCTCAAATTGGTAGCCGCCGTTCGTCCCGGTAGAAGAACCGTAGCTGGAATTCGTGCCCAGGTTGGTCAGAGTCACGGTGGCATCCTTGATGGGCAGACCCTGAGCATCCACGACCGTTCCAACAATCGAACCTGTAGAAGACTGTCCGACAATCTGACACGCGCAGGAAAGCAACAAAACTGACGCTAGAAGAGACTTACGCATGACTTGATCCACCCCTTTCCATAAGTGCTTGTGATTCACCCCACGAATCGAAACTTCCTTACCCGGCATAGGGCCAAGTTCCAGCCAGCACCCTCCGGCAAAACGTGCTACGTCATATCCAGCAGCTTGCTGAAGTAGCCACCAGAAGTTTCACGAGTCACTATCTGTCGAGAACTTAGTTTGTCTTGTCAGCAAGACAGGGGCCAGAAAGTATTTTTTGGAGTGTGTCCAATCTTAACTGGAATAAGTACTTAGAACTTAGGTAGGCGCACGGCTTGCTGGCGCGGGCAGGCT
>WNFS01009571.1_pt1 | contig 23396 bp, 20 predicted proteins | sample 5400141 | NCBI WGS metagenome assembly WNFS01 (sample SAMN13153358, study PRJNA577476) | soil metagenome | isolation source: 60 cm saprolite under Madrone tree | place: USA:California | collected 2016-06-14
CGGCACGCGTCAGGCGCGATCCTACGGCGTCACAGTTAGCTATAAAAGGAACGGCCCCGCATGGGGCCGTTGTCTTTCAAGACCGCCGCCTTACCAGTTAGGTCTAGCCCTCCCGAACTGGAGGCAACCTAGCCGCCCGCCCGCGCGCCGGTCAACGCTCGGTCGGAGGAATGTACCCGTAGCTGGTGTTCTTGAACACCGAGTCGGCGAGCAGCAGGGCCCGGTTCGCGACCTCCGGCTTGGTGGGCCGCAGCGCCTGCGCCAAAGACTGATACAACAGCCCGTAAGTCGCGAGGATGCCTTCCGACGGGCGGTCCACCCAGCCGCGCGGGCGATGGCGCGCGGCGGCGTCCGCGTGATACACGCCGAAAGCGAGCGCCTCCGTGCGTGGCAGGTTCACGAAACCGAACACGGACATCAGCTTGATGCTGTCCCGCTCGGCGAGCGGCTGCTGGTGCAGTTTGCGCGCGAAGCCGTGCCCCTCGAGGTACCCGGTGAGGCCGAACTGGTCGGCGTACGGGCCCACCGTGCGCGAGTAGTAAATCGGCCGCTTGCCCATCTGGTCCCTGATCGCCTGGAGCACGACCACGTCCGCGCGCTCGAGATACTGGCGGCCGAGCTGCTGGGGATCGAGCGTGACCGTGACGCCGCCCAGGTTCGCATACGTCTTGTGCTCGCCGAGCCAATACACCGGCTGCAGCGAGTCCTGCACGTAAGCGTCCGAGAAGCTGAGCAGCTTACCCGTGGGCTTGAGCCAGGCGCGGCCCCGGTAGATCGCGGGCGCTGTGGTGGAATCGAAGGTCGCGAGCGGCCGGCGCTGCAGCTGGCGCACATACCAGTCGGTGTTCGCGAGCGACAGGTTCACGACGGTCACGTCCTGGCGGACGTGCTCGACCTCCTGGGCGTACCACAGGGGGAAGGTGTCGTTGTCGCCCGCCGTCACGAGCACGCCGTAGGGCTCGACCGACTGCAGCAGGTCGTACGCGAAGTCGCGCGCCAGGGTCTCACCCTTGCGCGAGGCGGTGAGATGATTCCCCCACAGCGGGATGAGCGCGAGTGCGAGCACCGGCGTCGCGAGCAGCCAGCGGCGGGCGCCGTCGGGCACGCGGAGCTCGAGGCCCTCGCTGATCCACTCCATGAGCGTCGCAAGCCCCATCCCGACCCACACACCCCACAGCGCGAACGACGCGATGAAGAAGTAGTCGCGCTCGCGCACCTCCCGCGCGAGCTGCTTGTCGGCATCCCACGAGTAACCGTACTTGAAGTTCAAGTAAAAGATCAGGAGCAGCGTGAACGTGGCCATGAGCACGGTCATCGCGATCGCGCGGCGGCGGTCCGCCAGCCAATGGCGCACCGCGCCAAGCAGGCCGACCGCCCCGAACAGCACCGCGAGGCCGTACTGGATGTTGCGCGGGAAATCCCGTCCCCACTGCCAGCTGAAATACTGGAACCACATCCCGAGCTGGGCCCACAACGTCGCCTGCCGCTCCCACACCGGCGGCTTGCCGTACTGCTGGCGAGTGAGCACGTCCCACAGCGCCTTCGCCGTCGTCGGCTCGCCTTCGTTGATGGGTGGGAAGTGCGCCGCGCGGAGCGGGAGGAAGAGGTAGACCGACACGCCCACGATCGCGACCAGCAGCACCGCAACCGCGAACTCCCAGTTGCGCGCCTGGATGAACGCGTACGCCAGCGCGCCGAGGAACAGCACGGCGGCGAGCTTCAACGGGCCGGAATTCTCGAGCCCGCTCGCCACGATCAGCGCGTAGACGCTGCAGAACACGAACCACTGCGACCACTCGACCCGGCGCGCGGCGTCGTCCGCCGGCCGCTGGTCCTTGAGGAGCGGGTACAGCAGCACCACGACCACCGGCCCCACCAGCACGCCCATCATATGGTTGGTGGACGTCAGGGCGAGCAGGAACACGATCATCAGGAGATGGTGGTCGTGCCCCTCGCCCGCGGGCTGATCGTCCCAGCGCACGATGAGCCACAGCACCAGCGCGATGGAGAGCAGCGACAGCGTGTAGACCTTCTCGTTCACCACCGACTGGTTCCACACGGTGAACGCCGTGGCCGCGGCGAGCGCCCCCGCCACCGCGGCGAGCCGGCGCGGCAGCTGGGCGGGCACCCACGCGCGCATCCAGCGCTCGCTCACCAGGAACCAGCACGCCGCCGCGATCGCGCTCGTGACCGCGGCCAGCAGATTGATCCGCATGGCATATCCGGCCGCGAGCGGCAGCAGGCCCCACACGTGGGCGATCAGCACGAACAGGGGATTGCCGGGCGGGTGCGGGATGCCGAGCACGTACGCGGCCGCGATGTATTCCGAGGTGTCCCAAAACTGCGTGGTGGGCGCGAGCGTCAACACGTACAGGACGAGAGCGCCCAGGGACACCAGCCCCGCCCAGAGATAGGGCGGGCGCTCGGGTGTCACCTCGACATACGACGTCTGTGGGTCGGTCATGCTCGCTCGATCGGGGATCAGTTGTCGGTGGCGCGCCCGCCTGGGGGCGGCGCATATGTCGTGTTGGCCAGGATCGCATCCCGCAGCGCGATCGCCCGCGTGGCGCCCGCCGGATCGCTCTCGCGCAGTGCCGCGGCCATCGTGTCGTATGCGAAAGCGTATCCCAGCAGGCCGCTCTGCGACGGGACGTCCACCCAGCCGCGCGGTCGTGGCCGGGCGGCGGTCTCACCGCCGCGATACACCTCGAACAGGAGCGCTGCCGATCGCGGCACGTTCACGAAGCCCCGTCCTTCCAACAGTCGCACGCTCTGGTTCGCCGTTACAGGGCCGGAGACCACCCGGCGCACCAGTCCTTCGGTGACGAGATAGGGAGAGAGACCAAGCTGGTCTGCGTAACCGCCCGTCGAGGTGGAGAAGTAGATCGGCCGCTTGCCGAGCTCATCCTTGATGATCTGCAGCACCGCCAAGTCCGAGCGCATCAGATACGGGCGTCCCAGCCTGGCGGGGTCGAGCGCGACCGCGATCGGCCCGAGATAGCCGCTGGCCGGCTGCATCAGCGGCAGGTAGTCCGGCAACGTGTCGGCGGGGTCGCCCAAATAGTACCGGCTCATCCAGGGTGTGGTAGGGCGTGGCCAAGCGCGGCCGCGGTACAGCTCGGGTGCGGCGCCCGGATCGAATGTCACCGGGGCTCGCCGCTGCAGCTGCCGAAGATACCAACCGGTGTTCGCGAGCGACAGCACGAGTACGCTCACGTCCTTGCGGACGCCCTCGACCTCCTGCGCGTACCACAATGGGAAGGTGTCGTTGTCGCCGGCGGTCACCAGGATCGCGTAGGGATCCACCGACTGCAGCAGGTCGCGGGCGTAGTCACGCGCCAGGGTTTCGCCGTTGCGGGGAGCGGTGAGTCGGTTGGCCGCGAACGGGACTAGGGCGAGAAGAAGCAGGAGTGCCGACGGGGCCCACCGTCTCGCGGGTGTGTGCACCACCGCTCTCGCGGCGACCGCCTGCTCGATCCACTCCATCAACGTCGCGATGCCCATCCCTACCCACACGCCCCACGCCGCGAACGACGCAATAAAGAAGTAATCACGCTCACGGACCTCGTGCTCCAATCCGGATCCGTGGAAGCTCTGGGAATACCCCCACTTGAAGTTGAGATAGAACACGAGCGCGACCGTGAGGGTCAGCATGAGCGTCGTCATGGCGAACGCCGCCCGCCGCTCGGCGCGACCGCTAGGGCCCGCTGCATCCCGGGCAGCAAGTCCCGGCCGAACTGCCACGTGAAGTACTGGACGTAGTTCAGGAGCTGTTGTCCGTACAGGACGAGCGTGTGGCCCGGGTTGTCGGGGCCAGGCGGATACATCGGGTTGTCGAACACCGACGGCTTGCCGAACTGTTCGCGGGCCAGAATGGCCTTGAGCGCGGGCCAGGTGGTCGCCTCACCCTGATTGAGATACGGGTCGAGGTGCGCGCGAATGGGTATGAAGAGGTTGACGCTCGTCCCGACCGCCACCACGAGCGCCGCGGCAATCAGAAACCGGGGACGGAGCAGCGCGCGCGGCTCAGTGCATAGCGTGTACACGAGCACCGCGGGGGCCGCGAGGACGCCCATCAGGTGATTGGTGGCCGTGAGGGCGAGCAGGTAGACGATGAGGACCAGATAATGATCGCGCCGGGTGCTCGCCGGCTGGTCTGCCCAGCGTACCACCAGCCAGAGCACCAACGCGATCGTCAACACGCTCGGCGTATAGACCTTCTCATTCACCACCGACTGGTTCCACACGGTAAACGTGGTGGCTCCGACGACGGCACCCGCGGCTGAGACGATGCGCCGCCGGGTTGCGGACGCCACGATGGTCCGCAACCACCGCTCTCCAATGAGAAACCATAGGCCCGCTGAGGCCGCGCTCGTCACGGCCGCGAACAGATTGATGCGTCGCGCGTAGTCGGTCCCCAACGGGAGCAGTCCCCACGCGTGCGCCAGAATGACGAACAGCGGACTTCCTGGCGGGTGGGGAATCCCCAGAGCGTGAGCGGCGGTGATGTACTCGGAAGCGTCCCAATACTGGGTGGTGGGCGCGAGCGTCAGCACGTACAGCGTCAGGGCGCCCAAGGCAAGGAGAGTCGCGAGCAGATACGGGGGCCGCTCGGCAGCGATGTCCGGGGTTTGTGGGTCGGTCATGTGCCTGTCGCGGGTCAGTGCCTGAACTGTCGAACGCCGGTGAACACCATCGCCAGGCCCGCTGCATCGGCCGCCGCCACGACCTCGGCGTCCTTCACCGAGCCGCCCGGCTGGATGATCGCGCGGACTCCCGCCCGGGCCGCTTCTTCTACCCCGTCCGCGAACGGAAAGAACGCGTCGGAAGCTAATACCGCGCCCTGGGGATCGTGACCCTGCTGCCGCGCCTTGTGGATCGCCAGGAACGAGGCGTCCACCCGCGACGTCTGCCCCGCGCCGATTCCGATCGCGGCCTCCTCGCGGACGAGCAGGATCGCGTTCGACTTGACCGCTCCCACAGCCGCCCAAGCGAAGCGCAGGTCGCGCCATTCGACATCGGTCGGCTGGCGACGGGTCACGACCTTCCACTTCGTCTCATCCGTTACTTGCGCGACCTGGGAGCGCTGCTGCGCGAGGAAGCCGCCCCGAATCCGTTTCCAGTCCCAACCGGCGGCCTCTCCGGTCGGAAGCCGCACCACCCGCAGGTTCTTCTTTTCCCTGAATACGGCCACGGCGTCGTCCGCGAAACCGGGTGCAACGACCACTTCGACGAACAGGTCGCGCATCGCCTCCGCCGCTGGCCGGTCCACCGCCACAGTGAAGGCGATCACCGATCCGAACGCGGACGTGCGATCCGTGGCAAGGGCGCGCTCGTACGCCTCGCGCGCCGAGCGGCCCAGGGCGATGCCGCACGGGGTGGTGTGCTTGATGATGGCGCACGCCGCGCGCTCCGTGCCGCTCGTGCTCCAGGGTGCCACCGCCAGGAGCCCCGCGTCCAGGTCCAACAGGTTATTGAACGACAGCTCCTTGCCGGAGAGCTGCTCCAGATCGCGGATGCCGGGCTCGTTCGTGGCGTACAGCGCCGCGGCCTGGTGCGGGTTCTCCCCGTAGCGCAGCTCCTGACGGCGCTCCAGCGCGAGCGTGATCTGCTCGGGCCACCCCGACGCGTCCTTGGTGAGGTAGCCGTGGATCGCGGCGTCATAGGCGGCCGTGTGGGAGAAGACTTTGGCGGCAAGCTCTCGGCGCAACCCAGGGCTGACTGACCCCGGGCGCAAGCCCGGGGTTCCCGGTCGTTCCTTGTTCCCCGGGCTGGCGCCCGGGGTCAGTGATGGCGTCTTGAGGGCGTCGAGCACGACCGGATAGTCGTCTGGATCGACGACCACGATTACGTCCCGATGGTTCTTCGCGGCCGAGCGGAGCATCGAGGGGCCGCCGATATCGATCTGCTCGATCGCCTGCTCGAAGGTGACGCCGGGCTTCGCGACCGTTTCGCGAAACGGATACAGGTTGACGACCACCAGGTCGATCGGCGTGATGCCGTGCTCGGCCAGCGCGGCGCGATCCCCGGGATGGGCGCGGCGCGCCAGCAATCCGCCGTGCACCTTGGGGTGCAGCGTCTTCACGCGCCCATCCATCATCTCGGGGAAGCCCGTCACCTGCTCGATCGGGATCACGGCGACTCCCGCCTGGCGGAGCGCCTCGGCGGTGCCGCCCGTGGACACGATCTCCCAGCCGAGCGCGATCAAGTCACGGGCGAGCTCGACGATGCCGCGCTTGTCCGACACCGACAGCAGGGCTCGTGGCTTCACCAGGTTTCGGCCACGGCCCGGATCATGTCGGCGAGGCTCACGACATCCTTCAGGTCGATCACCTCGGCGGGGGAGTGGGAATAGCGCAGCGGCCAGCCGATCGGCACGTCCACCACGCCGTACGGCGTGAATACCGATCCGTCGTTGCCGCCGTTGGTGGTGCCGACCTGGAGCGCGATGCCGCGTGCCCGCGCGACCCGGACCAGTGAGTCTACGTAGGCGGGAGGTGTTACCGACGAGTTGTCGAGCGCCCGCGCCACCGCTCCCCGCCCGATCGGCGCCACCGCAAAGTTCGCCAGCTCGAGTGGCGCGTCCGCGGACACGAACGTATCGATCGCATGGACGCGACGCGGTGTCGTGCTGAGCGATGCGGCGGCCGCCGTGGCGCCTTCGAGGCCGATCTCTTCGCGCACGCTCCAGATGAAAATCACCTGGTGCTTAGGCGCCGCGCGGTCCAGGTGCCGCAGCGCGAGCAGCTGCGCGGCCGAGCCGACGCGGTCGTCGAACGACCGGCCCGTCGCGCGCGTCCCGGAGAGGCGCACGTATTGCTTGGGCATTGTTACCGTCGCCCCGGGGCTCACGCCCCGGGCCGTGGCCCCGGCGCGCGATTTAGCGCCCACGTCGACGCGGAGCGGGGGAGGAGTGCGGCGCGTGAAGCCGGAGTCACGCGGCAGGAAGACACCCGCGACGTCGCCCTTGTCCGTGTGCACCAGCGCCGGCTTGGCCTCGAAGAGCGACGGGAAGAATCCGCCGCGGTTCTCGAGCTCCAGCGTGCCGTCGTCGCGGATGCCGGTCACCCGGAAGCCGATCTCGTCCAGGTGCGCGACGATCACCACCACCGGGTTGCCCTGACCTACGCGCACCCAGAGGTTGCCCGCCGTGTCGGTGGACGAGACGGCCCACGTCGGTAACAGTCGCTTCACCGCCTCCCGCACCGGACCTTCGGCACCAGAAACGCCGTAGGTCTCCACGAGTGCGGCGAGAACGGTCTGCGCTTCGGCGACCCGGGCGGAGTCCTGGGCGGACAGGCGCATCGACGCGCCGGCGGATAGAAACAGCAGAGTCACCACGCAGTCTCTGACCGCCGTCATTTCCCCTCCATCCATTGCACGATTTCGCGGACGAGTTTGTCCGCGTCGGCGAGGGCCACCGTCTCCACCGCCGTGTCGGCGTAGCGCGCGGGCAGCGCCGCGGTCTTAATGGCGTCGAACGGCCCGAGCCCGGCCTTCACGCTTCCGAGCCCAGCATCGGTCGCGTACAGGCTCTGCACCGTGAACGCGACGACCACCGTGCCTTTCACGTTGGGCTTCGATTGCACCGCCGCGGCGAGCGCGGCACACGCGGTGCGCCGCCCGGCAGACGGTGCGGCGAGCAGGCGCTCGCCATACAGTTGCGGCCGCTTGGTGAGCGACACGGGCGCCAGCACCGCGATCCCGAGACCCTCCACTTCGGCCACGGAGCTCGCCCCGACGTCGACATAGGCGTTGTCCACGGTGAAAACGGGATCAGGTGCACCGGGACCGACGCGGCCGCGTGTCAGATGCGTCGACTTCACGGCCACCACCCCGGGCACCGCGCCTCGCGTTCCAAAAACGGTTACACGGTGCCCCTCGAGCTGCTGATCGAGCAGCGGATACGCTGTGCGGGCTCCTCCCACTCGCCGCAGCAGCAGGAAGCCGTCGGGCAGGATGTTGCCCACCACGTAGCCGACCTCGTCGAGCGGACAGGTGCAGAGTCGCTTGGGGGAGCCCTGACCGAGCGTGAGCGTCACGTTGCCCGCCCGATCCCGCACGCTACCGGGGAAAAGCGCGCGCAGCGAGTCCGTCATCGCCTGCTCGAGACCGGTCACGGCGGTCATAGAGGAGAAGCGGAGCGCGAGGCGGTCCAGGTCGCCCTGGGCGGACAGACGAACGGTGAGAAAGGCGGATAGGATGAGCGTCAAGAGCGCTGCCGTTCGTCTATGCCTCATCACCGAACCTCACAGAGGGTTGATCAGCCACCACGAATGCAGATCCGCTCGCGCGCAGCCGCACCGCCTTCTCCGGCACTCCCAACCGCGCCAACGCGAGGACCACCTGGGGCAGCAATCGGTGCTCCACTTCGAGCACCCGTGCGGCGAGCGTGTCCGGCGTGTCGTCCGGACGGACCGGCACGGGCCACTGCGCGATGATCGGACCCCGGTCGTACTCCTCGTCCACGTAGTGCACGGTCGCTCCGGAGAGCGCGGCGCCGCTCGCGAGCACGGCTGCGTGGACGCGGCGGCCGTACATCCCGGGGCCGCCGAACGCGGGGAGCAACGCCGGATGGATATTAATCACGCGCCAGCGAAGCCGCGCGACCGCCGCCGGCGGAATCTGCTTCACGTATCCCGCGAGCACGGCGAGCCGGGCGTCGCCGACAGCCGTCCCGATCTCGGCAGGATCGGCGGGGTCCTGGAGTACTACCGTGGGCACCCTCGCACGTCGTGCCCGCTCGAGCGCCCCGGCGCCGGCGCCGCTCGCCACCACGCGTACGACCCGCGCCACGGCCGAGTCGCGCAGCGCGTCGAGCAGCGCCTCCAGGTTCGTGCCGCCGCCTGAGACCAGCACGGCCACAGGAACCGGCGTCACCGATTGCAAGGGCTGAGCGAGCGAGGCTTCCTTCCGGGGACGACGCTGAGCGTGAACGCACCGGTCGCGAACCGCTCGCTGCTCGTCACCACGATGAAGTAGTCTCCCGTTTGGGGCAGCCGCACGGTGAGTCGGGCGTTGCAGTGGCCGCCCGAGTCGTCGTCCTGCGGCTTGGCGACCTCGAGGCCGGGGCCGAGCAGGAAGGCGTATGCGTCGAAGGCGTCCGCCGCGAGGTCGATGGTGACCGTCTGGCCGGCGCGGCCCGCGAGCCGCCATTGCTGGGTGTAGGTGCTTTCCGCGGGAAGCAAGGCGTCGCGCCGCGTGAGCGAGTCGCGTACGGTGTCGCCCACGGCGATCGTGCGCTTCCCCTGCGCGGTGAGGGCGCTCGCGCCGAGCGCGAGCACGGCCACCAGACTTCCCGGCGTCATGAGCACCGCAATTTGCGGGTGCTAACCGCCGCGCACAATCTCCGCGGCGGCGGCCGCGAGGTCGGCCACGACGGGGACGCCGAGAGCGCGGGCCTTCCCGGCGTGCGCGCCACCGCTGCCGGTCTCCACTAACAGCGCGCGTCCACGAAGCCTGCGCGCCGGCTCGACGTCGCTCCTGCGATCACCCACCCACACGCAGCGCGCGAGCTCGAGGCCCAACGCGGCCGCGGCCTCGCGGAACAAACGCAACCCCGGCTTGCGACACTCGCACGCTCCGGTGAAATCGGGATGGTGGGGACAGAAGTAGGCGCCGTCGAGGCGCGCGCTATGCGTTGCCAGGAGCTCGACGAGGCGGCGCTGCACGGCGTCGTACGCGGCCGCGTCGTACAAGCCGCGCGCGATGCCCGACTGGTTGGAGACGGTGATCACCCGCCAGCCCGCTTGGTTCAGCTGGTGTATTGCCTCGCCGGCGCCGGCGAGCAAACGGACCTTGCCGGGCTCGTGGAGGAATCCCGGGTCTTCCACAATGGTCCCGTCGCGGTCGAGAAACACGGCCCGACGGCCGGGCTCGGCGCGGGCGTCAGGCATCGAGCGCGGTCCGCACCGCGCGCGCCACGCTCTCGACCTCGTCGGGGAAAATGGTGCGAGGATCGAGGACAACGTGATCGTCCGCAATACGGGCGATGATGGGAGGGACACTTCCCCGCAATCTCCCCGCCAAGGTGTCGGGGGCCAGGTGACGGGGATTCAATCGGACCAACCACGTCTTGAGCTTTGCTCCCGGAAATGATCCTCCCCCGACCTCGGATTCACCTTCGAGGATCTCAGCCTCTTTGCCGACGCCTTTCTGCAACGCCTCTCCGCGCCGACGGATTTCCGCGACGTCTTCAGTGAGCATCCGAAGTACGGGTATCTCGACCCGTGCCCGCTCTGGCTCTCGGTAAAGAGCGAGCGTCGCCTCGAGCGCCGCGAGCGTGAACTTGTCGGAGCGCACCGCCCGCGCCAGCGGATCCTTGCGGCACGCGGCGATCGCCTCGCGCGTGCCGAGCAGGATCCCTGCCTGTGGACCGCCGAGCAGCTTGTCGCCCGAGAAGGCGATGGCGTCCACGCCGCTCGCGAGCGCCTCGGCCACGGTGGGCTCGCCGCTGAGTCCCCAGGGCAAGAGGTCGGTCAGGAGTCCGCTGCCGAGGTCGTACAGACTGGCTGCACCCCGCGCGCGCGCGACCCCGGCGATCTCGTGCGCCGAGACCTCGGCGGTGAAACCGGTGACTTGGAAATTCGAGCGGTGCACTTTGAGCAGCAGCTTGGTGCGCGCGGTAACCGCGCCTTCATAGTCCGTCAGGTGCGTGCGGTTGGTGGTCCCGACCTCGACCAGCGTGGCCCCGGAGCGGGCCATGATATCCGGGATGCGAAACGCGCCCCCGATCTCCACCAGCTCGCCCCGCGACACAATGGCTTCGCCGTCGCGCGCCAGCGCCGAGAGGGCCACGAGCAGCGCGCCGGCGGCGTTGTTCAGGACGATGGCGTCTTCGGCGCCGGTCAATTCCAGCGTGGCGTGACCCCCGGGCGCCCCGAGCCAGGTCGTATTCGAGATTGGAATATCCCGCGGCGATGCGCGTCATCGCTTCGCGGGCGGCGCGCGCCAGCGGCGCCCGGCCGAGGTTGGTGTGCAGCACCACTCCGGTGGCGTTGATCACCGGCAGCAGCGACGGGGCGGCGAGGTGCCGGACCCGGGCGCCGACGGCGGCGCCCCAGCCTTCGGGTGGCGTGGTGCCGCCGTCAGCGCGCGCGTGGTCGATCGTGTCGCGCACGGCTCGAACCACCAGACTCCGCGGATGGGCCTTCAGCAGGGCCGCTACGTCGGACTCGGCGAGGACGGCGTCCACCGCCGGGAGATGTCGGCGCGGGTCGGTCATCGCTTGTTGGTCTTGGTCGAGTCGCCCGGCAGGGGTTTCGGCACGGGAATCTCGATCACTCCGACGCCGTCCCCAGCGACGCCGCTCAAGCTGATCGCCCCGCGCACGCGCACCAGGTACTTGGCGCCCGGCGTGAGCAGCCGCGTGGTCTGGACGACGAGCCGGTCATAGGGCACGGGGCGTTGCAACAGGAGCCTGCGCACGCGGGCGGTATCGACGTGGGCTACCGTGTCACGCGGGGCCCGAGCGACGCCCCCCGGAGCAGCGGGCGCCCGCTGGGCTGCTGCGGAGGGGGGCGTCGCTCGGCCCCGCGAGGTGTCCCGGCGAGCCGTCGTGTCCCGCAGCCGCTTGAGCGAGTCGGCCACGGCACGGGCCCGCGCCTGCAGCGAGTCGAACTGCGCCGGCCGGTACAGCGCCCGTACGCCGACAGGTGTCGAGTCGGGCAGTGCGAACACGCGCACCGCGGCCGTGTCGGGCGCGCGCGCCGGATCGAGCGTCTGGGAGAAGCTGATGCGGAGCGTGACCGAGTCCACCGCCTCGATGGTGCGAATCCGCGGGCCCGCGCTGTCGTGCACGAACGCCCACAGCACGGCGCTCGCCGTCGAGTCGACGGCGACCGTGACCGTGTCGAATGGCTCGCGCCGGTCCCGGCGGCGGTTGTTGTTCTGGTCCTGCACGACCCACACACGATACCGCCCTGGCGGGATCTCCCGCAGCCGGAAGTTTCCGGCGGAGTCGGTGAGCGTGACGTAGGCGACGGTGTCGGGGAGCGGGGCGGCCCGGATCACGCCCTGCGTGAGGATCCGCTGCTCGACCCACAGTAGCGCCGTGCCACTCAGCTCGGCCTGGGGCAGGGGGCCGCCGGTCGAGAACACGATCGTCGTGCCGGTCTTCGTGACGTTGCGGCGCAGGTCCGCGATGCCGGGCAGCACCTCCAGGTGGTACACACGGTTCCGCTTGAACCCCTCTTCGGGCTGCACGTGAATCGCGCTGCGGTGCCAAGACACTTTGACGTCGCCCGCGACCGGGGACAACACGATCTTCTGCGCCAGCCCTGTGATGGCGCCCGTTCCGCCGCCGCCCCCGCCCCCGCCCCCCCCGCCGGAGCTCCCCGGCGCCTCGTCGATCACCTCGTCGAACTGGATGACGGCCTTGCCCCGAAAGTCGGGGACAACCGCGCCCGACTCCGGCACGGTGCTCAGGATCGCGGCCGGCGTGGTGCGAGGCGGACCGCCGGGCGGCGCCGCCTGGTTCGCGCAGCCGCACGCCAGGGCACTTAGGAGCAGCCCAGCGATTTGAGCTTGTCGGCCAGCACTTGCCGCTGGTCGCGCCACGCCCGCTCCTTCTCGCGCTCCTTGGCGACCACCTCGGCGGGCGCCCGCGCGACGAACTGCTGGTTGGTGAGCTTGGCGGCGAGTCCCGCCAGCTGCTGCTCGAGCCGGGTGAGCTCGCCCGACAGGCGCCGGCACTCCTGCTGCACGTCGATCGCGTCCGACAGCGCAACGAACACTTCGCTCCCGTCGGCGAGCACGGCGTGCGCACCTGTGCCCCTCAAGCCGCCGTCGAACTGCAGCTCGGAGAGCTGGGCCAGACGTACGATCGTGTCGCGTTCTCCGTCGAAAGCGGCTCTGATCAGCTCGGTTCTCGGCTTGATGGTGGCTGCAACCCGCGTCTTAGGGGCGACGCGGTACTCCGCGCGAATCGCCCGGATCTTGGAGATCGCCTCCTGGACGCGCGCGAATTCGAAGTCCGCCCGGAGCTTCGGCAAGGCCGCTGGCACGGTAGGCCAGGCCGCGACCGCCAGAAGGTCCTCGGGCTGTCGGCCGGGAAGCTTCTGCCACAACTCCTCGGTAATGAATGGCACGACTGGATGTAGCAACCGGAGCACGGTGTCGAAGCAGAACACCAGCACGGCCTGAGCAGCGGCGGCGTCGCCCGAAGCAGCGGGCGCCCGCTGGGCTGCTGCGGAGGGCGACGCCGCCGCTGCGAGGCGCGGCTTGACCGCCTCCACGTACCAGTCGGCGAGATCGCTCCACGCGAACTCGAAGCAGGTTTTGGCAGCTTCATCGAGGCGGAACGCCTCGAGGTGTTCCGTGGCAGCCACGATCGTCTTGTGGGCCTGGCCGAGAATCCATCGATCTGCCAGCGCGAGTCGCGACGGATCCAAGTTGCTGATAGACTGCACCCGCTCCGGCAGCTGCGCCAGGATGAACCGCCCGATGTTCCAGAGCTTGTTCGCGAAGTTCCGGCCGGGCGCGAACGTCGTCTCCAGGTCATTGGGGTCGAGGATCAGGTCCGACCCGAGCGACACGCCGGCGATGGTCGTCCAGCGCAGCGCGTCCGCGCCGAACTTGCCAACCACGTCGAGCGGATCGATGCCGTTGCCGAGCGACTTGGACATCTTGCGGTGCTGCGTGTCCCGCACCGTGCCGTGCAGATACACCGTCGCGAACGGACGGTCTGCACGGAAGTGGTAGCCGGCCATGATCATCCGCGCCACCCAGAAAAACAGGATCTCGGGCGCCGTCACCAGCGTATGGCCCGGATAGAAGCGCTTCAGGTCGGGCGTCTCGTCCGGCCAGCCGAGCGTGGCGAACGGCCACAGCCAGGATGAGAACCAGGTGTCGAGCACGTCGGGATCCTGCTCGACCGGGCCGCCGCACTCGGGGCACGCCTTGGGGTCCTCGCGGTCGGCCCACTGCCGGGGAGGGACGCACTTGGTGCACGTGAACACCGGGATGCGATGGCCCCACCACAGCTGTCGCGAGATGTTCCAGTCCCGGATGTTCTCCATCCAGTGCTCATACGTCGCGCCCCACCGCTCGGGCACCAGGCGAATGGCCCCGGTGCGGTACGCCTCGAGCGCGGGTTGCGCCAGCGGCTTCATCTTCACGAACCACTGATCGGACAGCCGCGGCTCCACCACCGTGTCGCACCGATAGCAGTGGCGCACCGCATGCCGGTGCGGCTCGACCTTTTCGAGCAGACCGCGCTCCTTGAGCATGTCCACGATCTTTTCGCGCGCGTCGAAGCGATCGAGGTCGGCGAGCGTCTTCGGCACGCGGGTGGGATGATCCATCCGCCCGTCCTCGGTCATCACCAGGGGCATCTCGAGCTTGTGCCGCAGCCCGATCTCGAAGTCGGTGGCGTCATGCGCCGGGGTCACCTTCACGAATCCAGTCCCGAACCCGGGCTCGACTGCCTCATCGGCGATGATCGGCACCGGCAGGTCGATGATCGGCACCCTGGCCACCTTGCCCACGAAGCCCCGATGGCGCGGGTCCTTGGGATTCACCGCCACCGCCGTGTCGCCCAGCATCGTTTCGGGGCGCGTGGTGGCCACGGTCAAGTAGGGTTTGGGGCCGCCTTCCACGTGATAGCGGATGAAGTACAGCTTGCCGTCGATGTCCTTCGATTCGGCTTCCTCGTCCGACAACGCCGTGAGGCAGCGCGGGCACCAATGGATGACCCGGTGGCCGCGGTAAATGAGCCCCTCTTCCCACAGTGTCACGAACACGTCCCGCACCGCCCGCGAGTAGGCCGGGTCGAGCGTGAACCGCGTTCGGGTCCAGTCACAGGACGCGCCGATCACCTTGAGCTGCTCGAGAATCGTGGCGCCGGTCTCCTTCACAAAGGCCCACACCCGCGCGACGAACGCTTCGCGGCCGAGGTCGAAGCGGCTCTTGCCCTCCGTCGCGATGATGCGCTCCACCACGTTCTGGGTGGCGATGCCGGCGTGGTCGGTGCCGGGAAGCCACAGGGCTTCGCGGCCGCGCATCCGCTCGAACCGGATGAGCACGTCCTGCGTCACGTTGTTCAGCCCCTGGCCCATGTGCAGCACGGCCGTGACGTTGGGCGGAGGGATCACGATCACGTACGGCGGCTTGGGTGAGTCTACCCGGGCCGTGAACACGCCGCGCTCGACCCAGCGCCGGTACAGCGGGCGCTCGACGGCGTGCGGGTCGTACTGGGGAGAAAGGTCGAAGCGCGTCGCGGTCATTCCTTATAATAGACGGCTAAAAGGAGGTTGTGGAGGTTGCGGAGGTTGGTGGAGGTTAGGGGAGGTTGTGACGCGAACGGGACCAACCTCCCCTAACCTCCCGAACCTCCTCTAACCTCCCCCAACTTTCTGTTTGTGCTAGAATTCTCTCCAAATGGCCGACGAATCTAGCGTCCTTCCGACCAGCCGCCTCGCGCGCTGGTTCGCCATCGCCGCGGTGATCGTATTCACCGTCGTGCTGTACTTCCGCGACGCACGCCGCGTGCCGCCCTTGACGGGCACACCCGCGGCCACCGGCCAGCCGGCCAACTAGTCTCATGCCCTCCGAAATTCGCGTCACGCTCCCCGACGGGAGCGAGAAGCGTGTCCCTGCCGGTTCCACGGGCGCCGACCTCGCCAAGGCCATCGGGCCGGGGCTCGCGAAGGCGGCGCTCGCCGCGCGGGTGAACGGCCACGTCTGGGACCTGTCGCGCCCGCTGCCCGACGCGGCGAAGGTGTCGATCCTCACGGACAAGGACCCGCAGGCGCTGGAGGTGCTGCGCCACTCCTCGGCCCACGTCCTGGCGACGGCGGTGCGGCAGCTGTTCCCACACGCGCAGATCGGATTCGGCCCCCCGATCGAGGACGGCTTCTACTACGACTTCGCGGTGGAGCGGCCCTTCGGGCCGGAGGATCTCGCAGCGATCGAAAAGAAGATGGGGGAGGTCGTGCAGGCCGATTACCCGTTCGTGCGCGAGGAGGTGGATCGCGCGGAAGCGAAGCGGCGCTTCAAGGATGACCCGCTCAAGCTCGAGCGCATCGAAGACCTCGGGCCGAACGAGGTGATCTCGGTCTACACCGACGGTCCGTTCGTGGACCTGTGCCGCGGGCCGCACGTGCCGAGCACCGGGCGGATCAAGCACTTCAAGCTGCTCAACGCCGCCGGCGCCTATTGGCGGGGCGACGAGCGCCGCCAGATGCTGCAACGCATCTACGGAACGGCCTGGTTCACCAAGGACGACCTCGAGGGCTACCTGCGGCGCCTCGAGGAGGCCAGGAAGCGCGACCACCGGGTGCTGGGGAAACAGCTCGACCTGTATTCGATCCAGGAGGACGTGGGCCCGGGGCTGGTGTTCTGGCACCCGAAGGGCGCGATGATCCAGCACCAGCTGCGGCGCTTCATCGAGGACACGATCCTGGAGCGTGGCTATTCGCTGGTCTACACGCCCAACGTGACCCGCGAGGAGTTGTTCCTGCGCTCGGGACACCTCCCGCTCTATGCGGCGAACCAGTTCCCACCCATGGCCGCGGGGGAAGGAGAGGCGGAATCCGTGCGCTATCGGGTGAAGCCGATGAATTGCCCGATGCACATCCTCATCTACGCCTCGCAGCAACGCAGTTACCGCGATCTGCCGGTCCGGCTCGCCGAGATCGCCAACGTGTACCGCAACGAGCGATCGGGGACGCTGCATGGGATGCTGCGCGTGCGCGGGCTCACGATGGACGACGCGCACATCTTCCTGCGCGAGGACCAGATCGAGCAGGAGATTTTCCAGCTCCTCGATATTGTGGAGCTGGTTTTCGGGAAGACCTTTGGGCTCTCCTACCGGCTCGACCTAGCGACGCGCCCCGAGAAGAAGCTGGGCACCGACGCGAACTGGGATGTGGCGGAGCGGGCACTCGAGCAGGCGCTCAAGCACCGCGGCGCCACGTACCGCGTCGACCAGGGTGGGGGGGCGTTCTACGGACCGAAGATCGACATCAAGTTCAACGACGCCATCGGCCGCGAGTGGCAGGGCGCCACGATCCAGCTGGATTTCGAGCAGCCCGAGCGTTTTGGACTCGAGTACACGGGCGACGACAACCGGCCGCACCGACCGGTCATGATCCACCGTGCGATCTTCGGCACGCTGGAGCGGTTCGTCGGGTTCCTGATCGAGCACTTCGCGGGAGCGTTCCCGCTCTGGCTCGCCCCCGAGCAGGTCCGCGTGCTGCCCATTTCGGACCCGCAGACGCCTGCTGCGCGCGCGCTACACGAGCGGCTGCGCGCGGCGGGCATCCGCTCGCATCTCGACGAGCGCAGCGAGACGCTCAACTACCGGATCCGTGACGGCGAGCTGCAGAAGATCCCATACATGGCGGTGGTGGGGCAGCGCGAGGCCGAGGCGGGCTCGGTCGCGGTGCGGGGACGGGGAGAAGGGAAGAAGCAGGTGGTGCTGTCGGCTGCCGATTTCGTCGCGAAACTGCAGGAAGAGGTTCGCACCAGGAGCCTGGTCCCGTTAGTTTGAGATCTGTGATCCCCGGGCTTGAACCCCGGGCTGGCGCCCGGGGTCGGTGAACCCCGGAGGAGACTAACTAACCCCGGGCGCGAGCCCGGGGTTAAACCGAAGGCCGGATGAGTACGAGCGACCAAACCACCCCCGTCATTCTCTCCGCCGTCCGCACCCCGATCGGCAGGTATCTCGGCGGCCTGTCCGCGCTGCCGGCGCCCCGGCTCGGTGCCCTCGTGATCCGCGAGGCCGTCCGCCGCGCTGGAATCGAGGACGGCGCGGTCGAAGAAGTGATCATGGGCAACGTGCTCCAGGGCGGTGTCGGCCAGGCGCCGGGCCGCCAGGCGGCGATCCACGCCGGTCTCCCGGGGACGATCCCCGCGCTGACCGTCAACAAGGTGTGCGGCTCGGGACTCAAGGCCGTGATGCTCGCCGCCCAGGCGATTCGCGCGGGCGACGAGCAGTGCATCGTGGCGGGCGGGATGGAGTCGATGTCGAACGCGCCGCACTACGTCTACGGGATGCGCGGCGGGATCAAGGCGGGCAACAGCGAGCTCGTGGACGGTATGATCCACGACGGGTTGTGGGACTCGTTTTCAAACACCCACATGGGTAACCTCGCCGAATACACGGCCAAGAAGGCCGGCGTGTCGCGCGCCGACCAGGACGCGTTCGCACTGGCGAGCCACCAGAAGGCGGTGGCCGCGATGGCGGCGTGCCGCTTCAAGGCGGAGATTGTCCCGGTCGAGATTCCCGGGAAGAAGGGCTCAAGCCGTCCTTCGAGAAGGACGGGACGGTCACGCCGGGCAACGCGCCTGGGTTGAACGACGGCGCGAGCGCGCTGGTCGTCACGTCGCTGGCGTTTGCCAAGGCGCACGGCCTCGAGGCGCTGGCCCGCATCACCGCGTACGCCAGCGCCGGCGGCGAGCCCAAGGATTTGTTCTTCGCACCCATCGTCGCGGTGCAGAATCTCATGAAGAAGGCCAAGACCACCATCGGCGATTACGATCTGATCGAAGCGAACGAGGCCTTCGCCGTTCAGGCCATCGCCGATGGGCGCGCCCTTGGCTGGGACTGGGACCGGGTGAACGTGAACGGCGGCGCCATCGCCCTCGGGCACCCGATCGGCGCGTCCGGCGCGCGCATCCTCACCACCCTGCTGTTCGCCTTGAAGGACCGCAAACAAACAACCGGCCTCGCCACCCTGTGTCTCGGGGGCGGCAACGCCGTGGCCCTCAGCGTGGAGATGCTCTGATGCAGGCTCAGACCGCCGTCGTGTCCGTTCCGTCTCTCACCGGCCGGCGCGTGCTCGCCGTCCTGCTGGGCGTCGCCGTCGTGGCGCTCGCGGCCCAGGTTGCGATTCCGCTGCCGGGCACGCCGGTCCCGATGACGCTGCAGCCGCTGGCCGTGCTGATCGTGGGCGGCTTGCTCGGGCCCCGGCTCGGCGCCGCCTCGCTGCTTTTGTATCTCGCACTTGGCGCCGCGGGCCTCCCGATCTTCACACCGTTCGGCGCGCCGGGCGTCGCCCGGTTGTTCGGCCCGACGGGCGGCTACCTGCTGGCTTATCCGATCGCCGCATACGCCGTGGGTCGGCTCGCGGGCGATGGGCGCCGATGGGCCCGACTGGCTGTCGCGGTGCTCACGGGCCTCGCGCTCATTCACCTCGGCGGCCTGGCGCAGCTGCTGATCATCACGCACAGCCTGCACGACGCCGCGCGACTCGGCACCTGGCCGTTCCTGCTGGGCGACCTGGCAAAACTGATCATCGCAGGCGCCCTCCTGCGGCCCGCCCTGAGTCCCCTGCGCGCGCGCCTATGACGGCGCGCGGCTCGTTTACGGCATGAGCCGCGTCGCGGTGGTGGGCGCCGGCACGATGGGAAACGGCATCGCCCACGTGTTCGCCCAGCACGGCTGGGACACCACCCTGATCGACGTCGCGCCCGGTCTGCTCGAGCGCGTGATCGCCGTCATTCGCGCCAATTTCGAGCGGCAGGTGAAAAAGGGAACCGTCACTGCTTCGCAGCGCGACGCAGCGCTGGCGCGGATCCGGACCTCCATGAGCCTCGACGCGGTGTCGGACGCCGAGCTGGTGGTCGAAGCCGTGACCGAGCAGCCCGACGTGAAGTTCAGGATTTTCCGCGACCTGGACCGGCTGGCGCCGCCTGCCGCGATCCTCGCGAGCAATACGTCGTCCATTTCAATCACCGCCCTCGCCGGCCAGACCAAGCGCGCTCCCCAGGTGATCGGGATGCACTTCATGAACCCGGTGCCGGTGATGCCGCTGGTCGAGGTGATTCGCGGGCTCGAGACGCGCGACGAGACCGTGGCGAAGGTGGTGGACACGGCGAAGGCGCTCGAGAAGACGCCGGTCGTGGTCAACGACGCGCCCGGCTTCGTGTCGAACCGCGTGCTGATGCCGATGATCAACGAGGCGATCTTCTGCGTGATGGAGGGCGTGGCGACGCCGGAGGCGATCGACACGGTCATGAAGCTGGGGATGAACCATCCACTCGGGCCGCTCGCGCTCGCCGACTTGATCGGGCTCGACGTGTGTCTCGCGATCCTCGAAGTGCTGCACCGCGACCTGGGGGACGACAAGTACCGGGCGGCGCCGCTGTTGCGGACGATGGTGGCGGCCGGCCGCCTGGGCCGGAAGAGCGGGCGCGGCTTTTATGTCTACCGCGATTGAGCCGCCGGGCCTCTCCGAGACGCAGCGTCAGATCGTCGAGCTGGCGCGCGAATTCGCGCGCACCAAGATCGAGCCGTTCGCCGCGGAATGGGACCGTCGGGCGCACTTCGACCGCGAGGTGATCGACGAGCTCGGCCGGCTCGGGTTCCTCGGCATGTGCGCCCCCGAGGAGTACGACGGGATGGGGCTCGACACCGTCACCTATCTGCTCGCGCTCGAGGAGATCGCCGCCGCGGATGCGAGCGTCGCCGTCTCGCTCTCGATCCACAACGCCATTCCGACCACGATGCTGGTGCGTCACGGCAGCGCCGCGCAAAAAGACCGCTGGTTGAAGTCGATGGCGCGTGGTGAGATGCTGGCCGGCTTCGCGCTGTCCGAGCCGGAGTCCGGCTCCGACGCCGCGGCGCTGTGCACGCGGGCGGTGCGCGACGGCGATCGCTGGGTGCTGTCGGGCACGAAGGCCTGGGCCACCAACGGCGGCACGGCCGACGTCATGATGGTGATGGCCCGCTCCGAGCGCGGAATCTGCGCCTTTATTGTGCCCACCGACGTCGCCGGTTATCGTCCGGGGAAGCCTGAGGATAAGATGGGCCTCCGCGCCTCGAACACGGTGGCGCTCGCGCTCGAGGACGTGCGCCTGCCGGCCGACCACCTCCTGGGCGAGGAAGGGGAGGGGTTCGGGTACGCCATGGAGGGGCTCGACGCCGGTCGCCTGGGCATCGCGGTGCAGGCGGTCGGGATCGCGCGCCGGGCGCTCGAGCACTCGGTGGCCTATTGCGCCGAGCGGCGGCAGTTCGGCCGGCCGCTGCGAGAATTCCAGGGAGTGCAGTTCAAGCTCGCCGACATGGCGACGCGGGTCGAGGCGGCACGCGCGCTGACGCACGCCGTCGCGGCGCGCCGGGACCGGGGCGAAGACACCACCACGCAGGCGAGCATGGCCAAGCTGTTCGCCTCGGAGGCCGCGATGTGGGTGACCACGCAGGCGGTGCAACTGTTCGGCGGGTACGGCTACATGCGCGATTTCCCCGTGGAGAAGCTGTTCCGGGACGCCAAGGTGACGGAGATCTATGAAGGCACCAGCGAAATCCAGCGGATCATCGTCGCCCGCGGTCTCTACCCCCGCGCCTAGCGCTGCTGCTGACCCCGGGCGCAAGCCCGGGGAAGGCGAGGGCTTCGATTTCTTCTCCCTCCTCGCCGAGCACGAGCACGAGCAGGTCAGCGCGTACTACGATCCCTCCACCGGGTATCGCGGCCTCATCGCTATTCATTCCACGGTGCTGGGGCCGGCGCTGGGCGGCACGCGCTTCTGGAATTATCAGAGCGATCGCGACGCCCTGATCGACGCGCTTCGCTTGGCGCGCGGCATGACCTACAAAGCGGCGGTGGCGGGGCTCAACCTGGGCGGCGGGAAGGGCGTCATCATCGGCGACAACCGCACCACGCGGCGCGAGGCGTTGTTCCGCGCCCACGGGCGCCACGTCGAATCGCTCAAGGGGCGCTACATCACGGCCGAGGACGTGGGCACCAGCACCGCCGACATGGAGTACATCAAAGCGGAGACGAACCACGTCACCGGCCTGATCGGCCGGTCGGGGGACCCGTCCCCCGTCACCGCCTTCGGCGTGTACCGCGGCATCAAAGCCTGCGTCCGCTACCGCTCCGGGTCCGACAGCCTGTCCGGCAAGGCCGTCGCTTTGCAGGGATGCGGCTCCGTAGGCTATCATCTGGCCAAGCTGCTGCATGCGGAGGGGGCGAGCATCACCTGCACCGACATCGACCCGCAGCGCGTGAAGCGCGTGGTGGAAGACTCCGCAGCCAAAGCGGTCCCGCCGGACGCGATTTACGACGTGCGGGCGAGCATCTTCGCCCCCTGCGCTCTCGGAGCGGTGATCAACGACGACACGGTCCAGCGGCTGCAGGTCGAGATCGTGGCCGGCGCGGCGAACAACCAGCTCGCCGAAGACCGGCACGGCGATCTGCTGGAGCGGCGCGGCATCACCTACGCGCCCGACTATGTGATCAACGGCGGCGGCCTGATCAACGTCAACGCCGAGCTGCACGGCTGGGCGCCCGAGCGGGCCCGCTCCAAGGCGGGAGAGATCTACGACACGCTGCTGCGCGTGTTCGAGATCGCGCGCGAGGAGGGGTGCCCCAGCTACCGGGCGGCGGACCGGCTGGCGGAGCAGCGCGTCGCCGCGATCGCCAAGGTGCGGCGCAATTTTGTCTGAGAAGATCTATGTGGGCGCTGACCATGCGGGCTTCCTGTTGAAGCAGAAGCTCGTGGACGAGCTGAAGCGGCTGGGCTACGAGCCCGTGGACGCGGGCCCCAAGGCGATGGACCCCGCGGACGACTATCCCGACTTTGGCCGCCCGGTGGCCGAGGCGGTGAGCAAGGGCACCGTGAAGCGCGGCGTGCTGACGTGCGGGACGGGGCTGGGTATGGCGTACGTGGCCAACCGCTTTCCGCGGGTGCGGGCGGCGGTGGCGTGGAGTCCGGAGGTGGCGGAGCTGGCGCGCAAGCACAACGACGCGAACGTGCTGGTGCTGCCGTCGCGATTCGTGAGCGAGGAGGAGGGGATGGAGATCCTGCACAAGTGGCTCGACACGGCGTTCGAAGGCGGGCGCCACGAGCGGCGCGTCGCGAAGATCGACGCATGATCGATCGCCGCGCCCCGCTCGCCAAGGCGGACCCGACCGTCTTCCAGCTGATCCGCCGGGAGGTGGAGCGGCAGGAGCACGGGCTGGAGCTGATCGCGAGCGAGAACTTCGTGTCGGTGGCGGTGCTCGAGGCGATGGGCACGGCGCTCACCAACAAGTACGCCGAGGGGCTGCCGCGGAAGCGGTACTATGGCGGCTGCGAGATCGTGGACGAGGTCGAGCAGCTCGCCATCGATCGCGCCAAGGCGCTGTTCAAGGCCGAGCACGTCAACGTGCAGCCGCACGCCGGGGCGCAGGCGAACATGGCCGCCTACCTCGCCGTGGCGAAGCCGGGCGACACGCTGCTCGGACTGGCGCTACCGCATGGCGGCCACCTGACCCACGGCGCGCCGGTGAACTTTTCGGGGACGCTGTTCCGCGCGACGCATTACGGCGTGCGTGAGGACACGGGCCGCATCGACTATGACCAGGTGCGCGACGTCGCGCGCCGCGAGCGGCCGCGCATCCTGATCGGCGGCAGTAGCGCCTACGCGCGCATCATCGATTTCGCGACGCTCAAGAGCATCGCCGACGAGG
>WNFS01000780.1_pt1 | contig 23384 bp, 14 predicted proteins | sample 5400141 | NCBI WGS metagenome assembly WNFS01 (sample SAMN13153358, study PRJNA577476) | soil metagenome | isolation source: 60 cm saprolite under Madrone tree | place: USA:California | collected 2016-06-14
GGTCCACCATCGTGTTGACGGTATTCTTGAGCTCCAGGATCTCGCCCTTCACCTCCACCGTGATCTTCTTCGACAGGTCCCCCGCCGCCACCGCCTTCGTCACGTCCGCGATGTTCCGCACCTGGCTCGTCAGGTTGCTCGCCATGAAGTTCACGCTGTCCGTCAGGTCCTTCCACGTCCCCGCGACGTCCCGCACGTCGGCCTGGCCCCCCAGCTTGCCGTCGGTGCCGACCTCGCGCGCCACCCGCGTCACCTCCGCCGCGAACGAGCTCAGCTGGTCCACCATCGTGTTCACCGTGTTCTTGAGCTCCAGGATCTCGCCCTTTACCTCCACCGTGATCTTCTTCGAGAGATCCCCGTTGGCCACTGCCGTCGTGACGTCGGCGATGTTGCGGACCTGCCCCGTCAGGTTGCTCGCCATGAAGTTCACGCTGTCCGTCAGGTCTTTCCACGTCCCCGCCACACCCTTCACGTCGGCCTGGCCGCCGAGGCGCCCTTCCGTTCCCACCTCGCGCGCCACCCGCGTCACCTCCGCCGCGAACGAGCTCAGCTGGTCCACCATCGTGTTGATTGTGTTCTTCAGCTCCAGGATCTCGCCCTTCACGTCGACGGTGATCTTCTTCGAGAGGTCCCCCGCCGCCACCGCCTTCGTCACGTCTGCGATATTCCGCACCTGGCTCGTCAGGTTGCTCGCCATGAAGTTCACGCTGTCCGTCAGGTCCTTCCACGTCCCCGACACACCCTTCACGTCGGCCTGGCCGCCGAGCTTGCCCTCGGTCCCCACCTCGCGCGCCACGCGCGTCACTTCGGAGCCGAACGACCGCAGCTGGTCCACCATCGTGTTGATCGTGTTCTTCAGCTCCAGGAACTCGCCCTTGACGTCGACGGTGATCTTCTTCGACAGATCGCCCGTCGCGACCGCGGTGGTCACGTCCGCTATGTTGCGCACCTGCCCGGTTAGGTTTCCCGCCATCGAGTTCACGCTGTCCGTCAGGTCCTTCCACGTGCCCGCCACGCCCTTGACCTGGGCCTGGCCGCCGAGCTTGCCCTCGGTGCCCACCTCGCGGACCACACGCGTGACCTCCGATGCGAAGGAGCTCAGCTGGTCCACCATGCTGTTGACGATCGTCGCCGTGCGCAGGAACTCGCCTTCGAGGGGCCGCCCGTTCGTCTCGAGGATCATCGACTGGGAGAGGTCGCCCTTGGCCACGGCGCCGATGACCCGCGCCGTCTCGAGCGTCGGATAGACAAGGTCGTCGATGAGCGCGTTCACGGACGCGATGCAGCCGCCCCAGGAGCCGGTCATGCCCGACGACGTCGCGCGCTGGGCGATCTTGCCCTTCGTACCCACCACGTGGCTCAGCCGCTCAAGCTCGGAGGCCATCCGCTCGTTCATCTCGACCATCTCGTTGAATGCGTCGGCGATCTTGCCGGCCATGCCGAGCCAGTTCACCGGCAGTCGGACCGAGAAGTCACCCTTCTTGAGGGCCTTCAAAGCGGCCAGGAGAGCGAGGTGGTCGATCTCGTCCGCAGGAGATGCCGGAAGTACCGCCATGTCTAAAGCTCCTCGGGAAGGGATAGTGCGCAGCGCCGATCTGGAGCACGCAAGCCACATGCCATCGCCAGGCTGTCAGGATCACCCGGAGGGGTCGGTAGAAAATCACTCTCTTCAGTGATTACAGAGGGTTTCGCGGGTCCCAACCTCTGCGCTCTAGAAAAAGCGACTCGGTAGGATTTTCCGGCTCGGAAATTCCATCGGCAGTCTTCCCCCTCAGGAAGATGAGGTAAACTCGCCGTGCTTGCTACGACAGATCGGTGGGGTCACAGGGCAATAGGCGGGTTAGCCCAGTGGGAGAGCGCGGCCGTTACACGGCCGAGACCGCAGGTTCGAGCCCTGCCCCGCCTACCCCCGCCCCGCTTACAATGGTCCAGGGATTGCTCAGAGTGCCGGAGATCCTTTCAATCAGCGCGGTCACGCTCGCTACACGCGATATGGCGCGAGCCGTGCGTTTCTATGAGGCACTCGGTTTCTCGATAGCCTACGGGGGTGAGGCAGCCGCCTTCACGTCGTTCCAGGTCGGAAAGGGACACCTGAACCTCGCGAGGGCCGAGGATCAGGCGCGGTCGTCGGGTAGTGTGCGCGTCATCTTTTACGTTGATGATGTTGACGCCATGTACGCGCATGTCCGGGCGCAGGGTTTCACGCCGGAGGCGCCTGCTCGGGACGCGTCGTGGGGCGAGCGCTACTTTCATCTGACCGACCCGGACGGGAACGCCCTTTCGTTCGCCCGGCCCCTAAGGAATGCCGACGGATGACGGCGCGAAACACCGGCGATATTCTCGTGCTGAGCGGACAACCCCCCGGGGGGGGGGTCGGCTGTTCGCATAGAAGCATCCCTGAGCAAGGAGGCGATCATGGCGAGGATCGAGCCGCTTGGAATCCACGAGGTCGACGACGAGATTCGGCATCTCTGTGAAGAAACCGAGCGCCAGTCCGGCACCTCGGCGAGCACGAGGACATACGCGAAGAACCCCGGCGTCCTCAAGGCACTCACCGCCTTCCGCACCGCCCTCGCGCGCGAGGGCACGATCGATCCGGTCATACGCAAACTGGTGCGGCTGAAGATCGCCGGTCTCAACGCCTGCCGCTATTGACTGACTCTTCGCTATGCCGGGGCCCGGCATGCGGGAGCGACCGAAGCGAAGATCGCCGCGATCAACGACGAGAGCTCAGATCTCTTGACTCCGCGCGAGCGCGCCGCCATCCGGTTCGCCGAGAAGCTCGCTGTCGACCACCAGAAGATCGATGACGCGCTCTGGTCCGAGCTGCGGCGGGAATTCTCGGAGCCCGAACTGATCGAACTGGTCGCGCACACAACGCTCTACATCGGTTTCGGCCGGTTCAACGAGATCATCGGGCTGGAGCCGGCCTAGCGCCATGTCGGCTCGAGGACCGTTCTCACTGCCTCTCGGCAAGCCACTTCAACGTCCACCGACAGAGCACTCTCTGGCTTTCGAGAATCCGGCACACGTGGAGCGAGTCGAGAACGCTTTCCCTGCGCTTCTTATAGTCCCCGTCGGGCGGATGCCCTACTTCTCCATGAGCAAAGTCATCTCGATGGATTGACATGATTACAAGCGAGTGTCGTAGTCGCTCGGACCCACTCGATCCAAGGGCGCTCGCTTTATCACAGCACCCCATCTCTTTGACCGTTCCGAAGAAAGTGGCGAGGGCGGCACGGCTCCAGTCACCGTCCCCCTTCAAGAGCGGCGCGAAGGGGCTCACAAAACTCTCGATCGCCTTCAAGACGGCTACCGGCAATCGATGGGATGCGGACGCGATGAAGCTGTTCCCCAATTTCGCGTCTGTTGATTCCATCATTTTTGGGAACAGCGGTTCCTCTGATGGCCAGGGGATTGAGGGACCCGCACTCGCCTCCGAAGTCCGCAGCGCGCCGTGAAGTGTTGCCTCTTCATACATCTCGATCGCATTACGCTGGTAGATCAATGCCATCACGACGAGTTCAAATGACTCTCTGGCATTGCGGTCCCAACTTGTCTTCAGTTTGGAGACATCCTTGGCCTCTTCCCACAGGGCGGCCCATTCCCCGTAGTGCTCAGCCTTATTCATAGACCCATTCACGTCCGTTTCGGCGCACGCGGGTCAAGGGCCTCTCGCACCCTCCGGGTCAGCACCGCCGCCGTGAATGGTTTCTGCAGAAATTCCGTGTTGGGATCGAGCACTCCATGATGCACGACGGCGTTCGCCGTGTACCCTGACATAAACAGCACCTTCGTGGTCGGCCGTAGGGTCACGAGTTGCTGCGCCAACTCGCGGCCGCTCATTTCCGGCATCACCACATCTGTAAGCAAGAGGTGGATCGGGGCCGCGTGCCGCTCCGAAACGGCGAGCGCCTCCGCGCCATGACTGGCTGCGAGTACGGTATAGCCGCTGGCCTGGAGAATGTCGCGCACGAGGGCTCGCACCCCGTCTTCGTCTTCGACGACAAGCGCCGTTTCCCGACCGTGGCATGGAGCCGCAAGAGTCGAAGGCTCATGGACTGCGTCGATCGGTTCCTCGATCTGTGGTAGATAGATCTTGAAGGTGGTTCCCTGGCCGGGCTCGCTGTAGACCCAGATATTGCCGCCGCTCTGTTTCACGATGCCATAGACCATGGCCAGGCCCAGGCCGGTGCCCTTGCGCGGGCCTTTGGTAGTAAAGAAGGGTTCGAAAATGCGCGCCCGCGTTGCTGAATCCATCCCGACGCCCGTGTCGCTCAGCGCGAGCATGATGTAGGACCCGGATCGCACTCCGACATGCTTTCGGGCATAGGCGAGGTCCAGTTCGACGTTCGCGGTTTCGAGCGTGAGCCGACCCCCCTGAGACATGGCGTCTCTCGCGTTGACGGCGAGATTCATTACTATTTGTTGGATCTGCCCCGGATCGGCCTTTACGCGGCCCAAGGCCGGCTCGAGCACGGTCACAAGATCGATATCCTCCCCAATCAATCGGCGAATCATTGCGCCCATGTTCGAGACGACGGCATTCAGATCGAGCACCGCCGGCTGCAGCATCTGCTTCCGGCTGAAGGCGAGGAGCTGGCGGGTCAAGTCGGCGGCCCGGTGTGCGGTTTGCGTAATCTCCTCGATCGCCACGCGTGTCGGATGTCGAGCGTCGAGGTTCGTGAGAACGACCTCGGCCCGTCCCATGATCACCGTCAGGAGGTTGTTGAAATCGTGGGCAACACCCCCAGCGAGATGCCCGATGGCTTCCATCTTGGTGGCCTGAGCGAGCTGATCCTGGGTCTGGGAGAGCTCGTCGTAGGCCCGCTGCGTTTCCTGATAGAGGCGACTATTCTCGAGCGCGACGGCCGCCTGTGCGGCGAAGGCCGTGGCAATCATCAAGTCTTCGCCCGTGAATCCGTCGTCGCGCCGTGACAGGGCGCTGAGCACGCCCATGACCCGCTCCCCGACCTTGACGGGGATGGCCAGCAGCGCCCGGTAGCCCCTCCCGTAGAAACTCGCTCGATGTGCCGCAGTCACGCGAGGATCATTGGCGAGATCCGTGACTACCAAAGGCTCACCACCCACAGCCACGCGCCCCGCGAGGCCTTCTCCCATCCGCAGGCGTGACGTGATCATCACGTCCTTGGCATCACCCCACGAGCCGGCAAGCACGAGTTCCTCGCCTTCGACGCGGCGGAACCCAACCGATTCCGAGTCCAGCAGGCGCCCACAGGCTTCCGCAATGGTCGTGAGCAGCGATTCGACGGGTTGAATCTTGGAGAGCTGGCGACTCACTTCCAGCAGAGTCTCCAGATCGGTCTGCCGAGTCTGCAATGCTTGCCGCAGTCGGGCGTTGCGAATCGCTATAGCGGCTTGGTCGGCCAGCAGTGCCATCAGTTCTCGTTCCTCCGCCGTAAAGGAACGCCGTTCGTGGAAGAACATGGCCAGCACCCCAACGATCTGATCGTCGGCAATCAGGGGCAGGCCGGCAAAGCCACGGAGCCGTGCCACGGTGGACAGACGCCGGTTCTGTAGCTGCGGGACGTCGCCAATATCCAGAATGTACTCCGGCAGCCGAGATTCGACGATGCGGCCGGTGAGTCCCTGTCCATACGGGATGGTGGGGACCTCGGTCACAATCACCTCCACGTCTGGATCGAGGCTGAAACCGCCCTCGGTACGCAGCACGCGCGCCACCGGGTCTGCCACGGATACGCGGGTCGTCGCCGCTCCGAGCAAAGTCGTGGCCGCCCTCGCCACGGCCTGGCACACCCTGGGACTTCCCTCCGCTGAGGTCATCAGTCGCGTCAGCCTGCTGAGGGTCTTGAGTTTCTCCGCGCGGGCCTCCGCCTGTTGATAGAGGCGAGCATTCTCGAGACCAATTGCCGCTTGAGCAGCGAACGCGGTGGCGATGGACACATCTTCAGCGGAGAATCCTTCTTCGCGCAGGGTGCGGATGCTCAACGCCCCGACCACGGTGTCGCCGACCTTGAGTGGCACGCCAAGAAAGGCGCGGTAGCCGCCGCGTCGATAGGCCTCTCGATGCGATGGCGTGAGTCGGTGATCGTTGGCGGGGTCCGACACGAGGAGTGGTTCACCAGTGGCGACCACAACGCCGGTGAGGCTTTCCCCAGTCTTGATCCTCGGCGTCGGCATAGCCGATCGGGCATCGCCCCACACGCCCATGAGAACGAGCTCATTGCCCTCCACGACCCGGATCCCCACTGAATCCGAATCGAGGAGCGATCCGCACGCCTGCGCCATGTTCCCCAGTAAGGTGTTCAGAGGCAGGATCTGGGAAAGTTGGCGCGTCATTTCGAGCAGAGCCTCGATTCGCGCCGGCAGGGTCGTCGGTTCACGTGTCGAGACGGTCATGCTGTCCTTTCGCTCGGCGGCCGAATTGAAGGTCCCATGTGGGATGAGAGGCCTGCTCGCCGCAGGCCCTCACCACGCTAAGAGGGCAACCTGCATGCCAGAAGGCGGATCGTCGACGGCAAAGGTAAATACGTGAATTGTTTCGAGCATCCGTCCGGGCGCAGCCTTGAAGCAGACAACTTCGTTCCTGAATGGTGACAATTATTGACGGAGGCGGGAAACGCGTCCCGTGCTTCTCCGCCCGGGATTTCGAGCGGAGGGTACAGGTATCTCAGGAAGTGAAAGAGATCGGCAGCTCTAGCCTAGAGCGCTGAGCCATGTCCTGAGCTCGGGCGAGATGGACGTGAACCAGATCCGGGCGCGGCCTGGCGTTTCCGCGACCGACTCGAGGACTTTGCCGTAGATGTCACCCGCGGGATTACCCTGCGGGGTCTCGCTGACGGTGATCTTGAGGTTGCTCAGGACCGCCAATGCGAGAGGAGACTGGACGCTGGCCTCAACGTCGGACACCTCTGTCAGATGGCCTTCGTGCACCGTGCGCCCAGCAAAGCTGTCCTCCAGGGTCGTGAACCGGATAGGGAGGGGCAGCGCGAGCGGACGAAGGGGCTTCGACCTGGATGGCAGGGACAGATCGAACGAGCCGCCGATGGCGCCGATTTCGAACAAGAGCACGCTGCCCGCCGCCCCTTTGGGCTCAACCTGGAACTGTTTATCAATTCGAAGCGGCGCCTTGACCTTCCCGCGCGTGTCCTCGGAGATCAGGAGCTGCCCACCGACAGTAAAGGATTCGATACGCCCGGCCAGGTTTACGTTGGAACCGACGGCCGCGTACTTCGTGCGGCGCAGCGAGCCGATGTTGCCCACGATCACCCGGCCCGTGTGTACGCCGATGCCCATCTCGAGCTCGGAAGCGCCCTTCGCGACGAGACGCTGGTTGACGTCTCTCATGGCGAGCTGCATGGCCAGTCCACATGCGACCGCCTTGTCGGCATGGTCATCGCAGGACACCGGCGCGCCAAAGATCACAAGGATGGCGTCGCCGATGATCTCATCGATGGTGCCCTGGTAGCGGCCGATGACATCCATCATCGCCTCGAGATACAGGTTGAGGACCTCGATCACCTCGTGCGGGGTCAGCCGTGCCGCCATGGCGGTGAAGCCGCGCAGGTCGGACATCAGAATGGTGGTTTCCCGTTCCTCTCCGCCGAGCTCGAGGCCCTCGGGCGCGCGCAGGAGGCTTTCCGCCACCTCCTCTGACACATAGCGCCCAAAGGCGTGCCTGACGAGCTCGTGCGCGCGGGCGAGCTCCGCATTTTTGCCGGCAAGGCTGCGGCGCAGCTGATCGACGGTGAGATGGGTGTTCACGCGCGCCAGCAGCTCATGCGCATTGAATGGTTTGGCGACGTAATCCAGTGCGCCCACCTCGAACCCATTTACGATGTCAGCGGTCTCGGTCCTCGTCGTGAGGAAGATGATGGGAATGTCCCGCCACGCCTCGTTGTTCTTGATTCGCCGGCAGGTCTCGAACCCATCGATGTCGGGCATCATGACGTCCAGGAGGATCAGGTCCGGACGGATACGCCCCAAGACGTCCAGAGCCTGCCGGCCGTTCGTAGCGGCGCTGAGCCGGTACCCCTTCTCTTTCAAGATCGCCGCCACGGTCCGAATATTGGCCGGGGTGTCGTCAACCACCAATATGCGTTCGTTCATGCGAGACATAGCCTCTCAGATGCTGCGGGCCTTCGTCGCGTGCTCGAGCAGGGCCTGCGCCTCACCAAAGGCGTAGCCTTGCACGTGCTGCTCGAATATCGCAAAGTCATCGCCTGATAGCAGGAAGCGGAACACGTCGCGATTGGCTTCCAGGATATCCGTCGCCGCCGGGTCGAACTCGCCCAGTTGCTTGCGCATGTCTGCCACGACGGTCTTCAGCTGTTCTGGATCTACTGGCGCCGCCGGCGAGGTTGCGGCCGCATCGGCCACCGGGGCTTCGGCGATCGCGGGGCGCAATCGGACGATCAAGTCATCCAGCTGACCGGCGACGCGTTCTCTGAGCGCCTCGATGTGGCCGGCTTCGCCGCGACTGCTGATGGCTTTCTCCAGCTCGCCCGCTGCGGCCTGCACGGCGCCGGCGCCGAGGTTGCCTGCCACCCCTTTGACCGTGTGGGCCAAGCGCTCAGCCGTCGCGTGGTCGCCTGCCCGCAGACACTCGGCGATGCGCGCGGGCACAGTGGATTGCTGCTCGACAAATTGACGCAGGAGCTTCAGGTAGAGCTTCCGGTTGCCTGCGACACGCAGGAGTCCATCCGAAGTATCGAGGCCTTCGACGGACGGGAATATCGGTTCTTCGGTGGAAGTCATCGTTGTCGGCTGGGGGGGCGTCGGAGCGTCACGGCCTGTCCCGCCTTCGAACGGGGGGCGGTAGTAGTGGTTGACCGTCTCGAATAGAGTGCTGGGATCGATGGGCTTCGACACGTGATCGTTCATGCCGGCGGTTAGGCACCGCTGCCGTTCCTCGAGCGTGGCGTGGGCGGTCATGGCAATGATCGGCAGGTTCGCGAAGAGGCTTTCCGCACGGATCTTCGCAGTCGCCTGGTAGCCGTCCATCTCGGGCATCTGCACGTCCATCAGCACGAGATCGTATCCAGTCGGGTCCTGCATCAGGGCCTCCACGGCCTCGCGTCCGTTGTTGGCCACCGTCATACGAGCTCCTACCCCTTCCAAGAGCTCCACGGCGATCTGCTGGTTGATGTCGTTGCCTTCCGCGAGGAGGATGCGCGCCCCGCCGAGCCGGCCTGCGTATTCATCGCCCGATGCCGCCGCCTTGGTGGTCTCCCCGGCGGCCGGCGCGAACAGGGTGACCAGCGTCTCCACCAGCATGGACTTTGTAACAGGTTTGGCCAGGGATCCGTCTATGCCGAGCTTCTCTGCCTCGTCACGGACCTCCTCACGGCCGAAGGCCGTGACCATCACGACTGCCGGCGGCTTGCGAAGCTGCGGGTCCTGCCTGATGCGGCGTGTCGCCTCCAAACCGTCCATACCCGGCATCCGCCAGTCCATGAAGATCAGATCATAGGGCGACGCCTGGTCGTGCTGTTTCACGGCGGCAACCGCCCCAGCGCCAGAACTCACCGCATCCACGTGCGTGGCCACGCCGCTGAGCGCATCCATCAGGACTTCCCGGGCGGCTGCGTTGTCGTCAACCACGAGCACGTTGAGGCCGGGTAAGCGCTCGGACCGGATCTTGCCCGATCCTCTGCCCGCGCCGAAACCAAGCCATACCGTGAAGAAAAACGTGCTGCCGACGCCGGCCTCGCTCTTCAGCCACATCTGACCACCCATCGCTTCTGCGAGGCGCCGGCTGATGGTCAGGCCGAGCCCGGTGCCGCCGTGCTTGCGGGCGGTGGACATGTCGGCCTGCGTAAACGGCTGGAACAGTCTGGCGGCCTGCTCGCGTGTCATGCCCATGCCGGTGTCCTTCACAGAAAAGCAGAGCTCGACCTTCTCGGCGGTCTGGGCGAGCAGCTCCGCTTTGATCCGGATCTCCCCGCGCTCGGTGAACTTCACCGCGTTGTTCACCAGGTTCGTGATGATCTGGCCCAGGCGCAGCGGATCACCGACCAGGTGCTGGGGAATGGTGCCCGGGACGTCCACGAGCAGCTCGAGACCCTTCTCGGATGCCTCTTGTCCGGAGAGGGTGACGACCGATGTGATGACCTCATCCATCTGGAAATCGATCGCCTCGAGGTCCAGCCGGCCCGCCTCGATCTTCGAGAAGTCGAGAATATTGTTGATGATCCCGAGCAGTGACGTGCCCGCGTTGTGCACCTTGCCCACGTAGTCGCGCTGCTTGGACGTGAGGTCGGTCTTCAACGCGAGGTGCGACAGGCCGATGATGGCGTTCATGGGGGTCCGGATTTCATGGCTCATGTTCGCGAGGAACATGGACTTCATCTCGGTCGCATCTTCGGCGATCTTCTTGGCTTGGCGCAGCGCTTCCTCGGCGGTCTTGTGCTGGGTGACGTCTTCGAGCATCCACACCGTACCCTGCGACAGATCGCCGGCATCCACCGCCCGGCCGCTCAGGCGACACCAGAACAGCTCCCCTCCCTTGCGCCTGAGCTGCTCTTCCCGCTGATGGCTTTCCCCTCGCGCAATCTGCTCGTGGACAGCTCCCCCGCCTGCCGCGTGGCTGGGGTCGTCCAGATACCAGATCCGGGTGGGCTGGCCGATCTGTTCGCCACGCTCGAACCCGAACAATTCATCGAGCCTCGCGTTGCCCCGAACGATCACCCCGTCCTTGACGAACGCGATACCGGACGTGGCCGACTCGAGAATCGCGGTCTGCTCCTCGCCGCTGCGTCGCAGCGCGGCCGTCGCCTCATCCACCCTTTCATTGATGACACGGTTGCGCCGGATAAGACCGGCCATGAACATACCGAACAGCAGGGTCGTCGTGATCCCTCCGACCAAGGTAATCGCCGCGAACCCATAGGCGGGACCGTTCTCATACTCCTTCGTCACCCGCCAGACGATCTCCAGGTCGGCGCCTCCCGTGGCGGCCCTGGTGGCGAGCTTCTCCCGGACTACCTCGGGAGAATCGATCTGGAGGATCGTCCGGATGTCAGGGCTGGCCATGAACTTACCCTTCAACGTCAGGTAGAATCCCTTGGGCGTGGGCGCTTCGGTCAGTGCGCCCTCCAAGGTCGTGTAGTCCAGCCTGCCCACCAGGACGGTGGGGGTCTTGACCTTTGCCGGCGCGATCAGCACGGGCGACACAAGCTTCCCGCCCACCGTCTCGACCGGAGGCGCGAGCACGAACTGATTCGGCCGGGCCATGGCAAACTCGATCGCCGGCCGCAGCTTCCTGAATCCGTCCTTGGCGTCCTTCTCGAGATAGTCGAAATCGCCGGAGGAGATGGACAGCATCCACTTGCCTTGCGCATCCCGCTCCAGCATCGCCGCCGATCCGAGAAGGAAAGTAGTGACCCGCGACTCGATGCCCTCGAGGGCATTCAGGAATTCGTCGGGCTTGGTCTTCTTGGAGTTCTCCACCAACGCCGCCAGGCCGGACAGCGGCGAATAGCTCTCTTCGATCCAGCTGAGCAGCATGGTGGAGAGTCTCTGCGCGGACGAGTCCGCGCGCGCGATCCACTGGCGTTCAGCGGTGCGGTAGAGCGTATAGCTGATCGCGAGTGACCCGCCGAGCCCTACCGCGATCACCAAGGCGAGCAGCCACGTGTATCTTCTCGTCCGCTGGACCGGCGCCGTGTCGAGCCGTGGAGAGGCAGGGAGCATGCCGACGCTACTCGGTCGTGCTGAAGATGGGGCGGAAGCCTGGAGGCTCCAGACTCGAGCTGAGGTCGAACTTCGGCAGGCTTCCGCTATCGACCAATATCACGGTGGCACTGACGTGCCGGAGGTAGTGTTTCTTCTCCAGAACGCGAACCATCAGATCGACGGAGAGCTTCGCCTGAATGGCGGGCTGGTCGGTCGGCGCGGCGACGATGGTCCCGCGCTGAATGCCTCGATAGACTCCCGCGCCGAAATAGTACGATAGCACCTTGGTCTTCGCCGACAGCCTGCGCGCGCGCAGCACGGGCACCGCGGCTTCTGCGGTGACGGCCGTCCCCACGATGTAGTCCAGATCCTTGTGCTGGTCGAGGGCGGCCGTGACCAGCTTTGTCTGCTCCGCGAGCCCGGTGTCGCCGAAGCTTGTCTCGACGATGACTATCTTCGCGCCCTTCACCGCTGCGCGGAAGCCCGCATCGCCCGCCGCCACCCAGCCGGCCCCCCTGGGTCCTGGGAACCATGCGATACGAGCAGGCCTCCCGTCCGCGCCGGCCAACTTCTTCAGAGCCTGTCCAGCCGCGAACCCCATGTCATAGAAATCCGCCGCCGCCCGCGCCGCGATAGCCTTGGAGCTCACCCCGTTGATGAGGTCGACGATCGGGATGCCGCGCCCGGCGTAGGAGTCAATCAGATCGTTGAGGCCATCCGCTGAAATCGCTCCCACGATCAGACCATCGGCCCCCTTGCTCATGCATTCGGCGATCTGACGCTTCTGCGTATCCAGGTGTTCATAACCGCCAGCCTCGAAGAGATTCAGGCGCACGCCCAGACGCCGCGCTTCCTGGATCAGGGCGGAGTTGACGGCCAGCCAGTAGTCGTCCTTCAGATGGGGGATCGATGCGCACAGCTGCCACTGCTTGCTCGCGTGCGCCAACGGCATGTACTGCTTGCGAATATGCTGCCGCTGCTGGTTGAACGGAGGCTCCCACACGTCAACCGGGAAGGCTTTCGCCTCGTCCGCCGCATGACCCAGGGCCGGAACCAACAACATGGCTGCGACGATCGCTACCGCGAATGCAAACTTCATCGACCTTGTCTGCTCCCTCCTCTGCTCCCGCCAACGATTGTTCGGTTCTTATTGCAGTAAGCCGACCTGCCGTAAGACCGCGATTTGGTCCCAATAGATGCGCCCGGCGACCATCTTGCCGTCGCGAACTTCGACGACAATCACAAACTCGATCTCGAACGACTTGCCGGTGGATGGCACGCCGGGAAGGAACGGAACCGCTTCAGCCGGTGAGAAGACTCTCTCACTGTAAGACGAGAAGTCAACTGGATGGGATTCAGTCGCATATCAGATTTCCGAGAGCCAGTCCAGGTAGGCGCGGTTAGGCAGGTTGTGAACGAGAACCCCGATCGGAAAGCTCGTCCAATTGTTGCGCGAAGGTAAAGCCGAGCGTCAAGCGAATCGGCGCTTCTTGAGTCCGACCTTATCATTCGGGAAATACGAGACGCCGGTCGGATACTCGGAATCGACGTCCTGTTTCTCGAGATAGCAAAGCCCGAACAGGTTGGGGATGCGCTTGCAACAGTCGCCGCAGAACGCATGGACGCACTGCTCCTGACGGGTGGGTTGTCGATGGCTCCGCGTCCGCAGGAGAGGGCAGGCGTCTCTAGCGGGTGAGTCGATCCTGAGCTTGCGCAGTGGGAGGTGCGACGGGCTTGGTCGCCACGTCGAGCGAAGCGCGGGCGTTGATCTGGGGCGCGAGGAGCCGCAGTACGGTCAGCGGGAGCGCGCTCGTGAACTGGTACTGCCCCGCTGCCTTGCCTGCGACGGACGCGGTGATTATGCCGAAGTAGCGGTCGCCAATGTAGAAGGCGAAGGCGGCCGTGCGGCTCACGGGGCGCGAGGAGATGAGCCGCCCGCGGCCCGCAAAGGTATCGAAGCGATTGTCGCCCGAGCCTGTCTTGCCGCCCACCACGATGGGCTTGCCCCCGGGCTCCTGGAAGGCGCCGGCCACACGGCGGGCCGTGCCGCTCTCGACCACCTCGGCCAGCACCCGGCGCAATGCCCGCGCCACGGGCACGGGCAGCACACGCTCCCCCGAGCCCGGCGCGGGCTGGAAGACGGTGTGGTACGGCGTGTCCGACGCGAAGCGTAGCCCCTGGATGGGCGAGGTGGCGCGGCGGACACCGTCATTGGCGATGATGCCCATGAGCTCGGCCAACGCGGCGGGACGATCGGCCGAGCTGCCGATGGCCGTGGCGTACGAGGGCACGAGCTGCTCGAAGGGGAAGCCCAGCCGTCGCCAGTAGGGTGTCATGCGGGCGAAGGCGTCCTGCTCCATCTGGATCCGCACCCTGAGATCCTGCGGGTGGCGCTGGCGCTCCTGGAGCAACCACGTCGAGGCGAGCCGCCGCGGCTCGCTGCTTCGCGCCACGAGCTCGTCCCATGTGATCGACGGCGTCCGGCTCATCTCGCCGGCGCACCACACCTCGAGCGGATGGCGCCCGAGGAGATAGCCGTAGTCGAGGAGGGTGAGCTTCGGACTGCCGTACGCCCGCACGAGCTTCGCGGCGTCCTCGGCCGTCACCGGGTGGCCCAGTGCATCAGACCAACGCTGGAGATCCTCGCCATCGCCGCCCGGGTGCCAGGCGAAGAACACCATGGCGAGGTGGCGAGGCGAGCTCACGCGTTCGCCGAGGAGGCGCTTGAGCACGAGACTGGTCTCGAGCCCCTGGTACTTCGCGTGGGCGCGCGCGAGGTACTGCCGCGACTCCTTGTCGGCCATCTCCTCGAGCATGCGGCGGCGCTCCGGGTGGTTGGGATCCTCGAGCACGGCCTGCTTGTCATAGGGCAGGCGCGCCTCGTGGAAGCGCACCAGGTCGCGCATTAGCCGGATGAAGACGAGGTTTGTCGAGTGCGCGAGTGCCTCGTGCACCTGGAGCACGCGGCCGTTGTCGTCGGGATCGAAGTTCTCGAAGCTGTGCACCCCCCCACCCGTGAAGAACGCCTCGTAGGGATGGGCGGGATACTTGCGGGCGAGCGCCTGGGCCAGGAAGGTATCGAGATCGAGCGCGGGCGTCTTGCCCAGCGTCTCGGCGGCCCAGCGGGTAATGGGGTCACGCGCCTCCGCGGCCCGCCGGCCGAGAGCGTCAGGGTCGAGACCCGCGAGCTCCTGATGCAGGCCCGCTACCACCTCTAGGTAGTGCGTGAGGGTGCGGAGCTTGGCCGTGCTACCCAGGTCGAGCTTCATCCCCGAGTTGATGTCGAAGGGACGATCGAGGTTGTCCGCCTGGACGCGCAGCAGGTTGGCCGACGGCGTCCGCTCGAAGAGGAGGAGGCTGTAGACCACGCGCTGCGGGTCGCCGGTCAGGAGCAGGTGCTCGGCGCGGAGGCCGCGGGCGTCCACGAAGGCCTTGTCCCCGAGCTGGCGGAAGAGCCTGGTGGCGGTCGCCTGCAGCGAGCTGTCGATGGTACTCTCGATCTCGAGATGAAGGCGATCCATCTCGTAGAGACTCCGCACCCCGAGGAGACGTCGCACGTCCTCGCGGATGGCGGTGGAGGCGCGGCGCTCGGCGAAGTCAATCGGCGGCTGGTCGACGCGGCCGCCGAAGCGCAGGGGGACGTCGCGGAGAGCACGGTGGAGCTCGCGATCGATCACCCCGGCCTTCAGGAGCCGATCGCCGTAGGCGTCGATCTTCTTCTCGAGGAGCGTCTGGTCATCCACCAGGTAGCGGGTAGGGGCACGGACCGCGTAGAGGAGGGCGAGCACGTGCTTGTAGGCATCGGCCTTCGCGGTGCCCGTACTGGGAGCGGCGAGCGCTTCCTCCAGGATGTCGAGATCGAGATCGAACCACGCGCGAAGCCCGTTGCCGAGCCCGTGCACCTCGCCGTAGCCCGGGGCGGCGGCTAGGGGCATGGTGTTCAGGTAATCGAGCACGATCTCGCGGCGGCTGGCCGTGCTGTCGGGGCCATCGCGGTACGCTCGCAGGCTCGCCGACGTGAGCTGGCGCAGCTTATCGAGCGGCGAGGCGGTGCGGCCGCTCGCCGAATGGCGGTACTTTTCGAGCTGCACGGCCAGGGTGCTGCCGCCCTCGGAGCGGACGGGCAGCCCCATCCCGCGCACCACGTAGAGGCTGCCCGCCTTGCCGAGCCGCCGCCAGTCGATGGCGGGATTGCTACCGGGATCCGTCGAGCTCGTGAGCTCGCGGTTCTCCAGGAACAGGAGCGTGTTCACGATGAGGGCCGGGATGTCCTCGAAGTCCCGGAAGAGCACGTCCCGCGGTCGAGCGTCGTAGAGCGACTCGCCCCTGAAGTCACGGACGACCAGTCCCGCCACGGCCGGCTCGCGGTAGGGCGGCGTCACACCCCATCGCACGAAGCGGATTGTTCTTGCGCTCTGGCGCGCCTGCTCGGCCACCGTGTATCCGGCGGAGGCGAGCCGTCGGCTGAAATCGCCGAGTCGTGGGTAGCCTCGCTGGGCGTCGAAGGGACCGCCGCGCGGGAAGGCGATGCTAGGGCTCGGCCCGGGCTTGATCTCGTACGAGAGGCTTGCCGCGTAGCGCGAGAGCAGCCACGACTGGATGGCCGACGTACGGAGCTCGTGGTAGGCGACGGAGGCGAGGCCGCCCACGCAGAGCGTCACGACGATGGCCAGCTTGAGCCAACGCGCAGACTGATGACGCGGGGCCTCCAGGCTCTGCGAAGAGACGACGTCGTTCATATGCCTACCTGATCTCAAGACGGGTGGGCCGCCACCAAGGTTCTAGTCCGGGGCTCGCGTCAGCTGCTGGTTCGCCGGTGACTGTTCTTTATAGCACGGCTCGGGGGGACGTCAAACCTACGTGGCGGGCCGCTTGGTGGGTGCATCAGTGTCGGGGCTGCGACTCGCGAACGCGATTGACGGGGCACAAGATCAGTGTACCGTTTCAGTCACTTGGGAGCTACTCTGTCATCTATTTTCGCCGATCCCGCGATGCGGGCGTTCGACCTCTTCTGGAACTCAGACCTGTGAGTCTGCTGAGAGAAGCATAACCCGCTCGGCGATCGGGCGCGCATCGGGGAGCACTTGCACGAGGCGGAGGTGCCGCCCTCGTCCATGCTTTCCTAGCCCGACGAGGGCCTCGCCGGGCTATGCTGCACCGTCCGGGCTTGGGATGATGAGCCTGAAACCGCACTCGTTCGCGGGATTTGGGAGAGACGCCGCCCATGAGGAATGACATCAAATACGCCAGGAGCGGCGACGTCCACATCGCCTACCGAGTCTTTGGCGACGGGCCGCGCGATCTCGTTCTCATCCCAGGAACGCTTTCCCACGTCGAGCTCTACTGGGACTTCCCCATCAACCAGTACCTGCTGAAGAGACTAACGTCCTTCGCTCGCGTCATCGTCTTCGACAAACGTGGCCAAGGGCTCTCCGATCGTGTCGGCGAGCAGACCGTCGAAGAGCGCATCGGCGATGTGCGGGCCGTGATGGACGCGGCCGACTCCCCGCGGGCAACGATCTTTGGCTGGTCGGAAGGCGGGCCGATGTCGCTGATGTTCTCCGCCACCTACCCGGAGCGGACATCGGCCCTTGTGCTGTGCGGCAGTTTCGCTTCCATCACGGCCGAGCCGTGGGCCGTGAACCAGGAGCGATGGGACCAATTCCTTCGCCAGATCGAGATCCACTGGGGCCAGGGCGTGCTCGTCCCGATCAACGCACCGAGCCGTCAAGACGATGAGGCGTTCGTTCAGTGGTTTGGCCGGCTGGAGCGCGCCTCGGCCAGCCCTGGTGCCATCCTTGCACTGATGCGGGCCAATTGCGGGATCGATGTCCGGCACGTTCTGCCAGCGATTCAGGCACCGACGTTGATTCTCCATCGCGTCGGGGACAGGGCCGTCCCCGTCGAGGCCGGACGCTACCTGGCGCAGCACATCCGCGGCGCCAGGTATGTCGAGCTTCCGGGCGACGACCATCTGCTCCAAGCCTTCGATCAGGAGACCCTCGATCTGCTGATCGACGAGATCGAAGAGTTCGTCACTGGCGCGCGATCGGGCCCCGATCCGGATCGCGTGCTCGTCACCGTGATGTTCACTGACATTGTGGGCTCGACCGAGCGGGCGGCAGCGGTCGGTGACCGGCGCTGGCGGGAATTTCTCGACGGATATGTCGGCGTCGCCCGCCGGCAGCTCGAACGGTTCCGCGGGCGGGAGGTCGACGTGGCGGGCGACGGTCTCTTTGCCATCTTCGACGGCCCCGCGCGAGCGATCCGCTGCGCCTGCGCCATCCGCGACGCGGTCCACCAGCTCGGCCTCGAGGTTCGGGCGGGGCTTCACACCGGGGAATGCGAGATCGCGGGATCAAGGGTCAGCGGCATCGCCGTGCATACCGGCGCGCGAATCGCTGCGGCGGCGCGGCCCCAAGAGGTGCTGGCGTCGGCGACCGTCAGGGACCTCGTGGCAGGCTCAGGCATCGGGTTCGACGACCGCGGGAGCCACGTGCTGAAGGGTGTGCCCGGCGACTGGCGGCTCTTCGCGGTCACGTCGACCTAGGGTGGCCCTTCATCATGCTGGACGGACTGCGGCTCACGATCGAAGCCGTGCGCTGAGGCGGTCGCCGTGGCCGCCCTTGTGCCGGACGAGGGGCGCGGCTACACTCCCGCTCGTGACGGCCCACGGCCTCTCGCGGCGCGAGCTACTCGGCGGTGGTTTGACCCTTGCGGCGGCGGCGCTCCTCCCAGCGCGGTCCGCGCGCGCCGCCGCCGCGGATCTCGATTTCGCCTCGGCGGTGGACGCCGCACGCGCCATCCGCAACGGGCAGATCTCCTCCTTCGAGCTCACGACCCGGATGCTCGCCAGGATCGGCCAGCACAACGCCAGGCTCAACGCCATCGTCACCCTCACGCCGGACGCCGCGCTCGCGCGCGCCCGCGCCGCCGACGAGGCCCGGGCGCGGGGCGAGTGGTGGGGGCCCTTCCACGGAGTGCCCGTGACCATCAAGGACACCTATGAGGTCGACGGCGTCCGGACCACGGCGGGGATGCCATCGCTCAAGGACAATGTTGCCCCGCGTGACGCCGTGGTGGTCGCGCGGCTCAAACGCGCGGGCGTGGTCATTCTCGGCAAGACCAATGTCCCGGTCGCGGCCGCGGACTGGCAGAGCTACAACCCGATCTTCGGCCAGAGCAACAACCCGTGGGACCTCGCGCGCACCCCGGGCGGCTCGACGGGCGGCGGCGCCGCCGCGCTCGCCGCCGGGCTCACCTTTCTCGAGCCCGGGAGCGACCTCGGCGGCTCCATCCGCGTGCCCGCACACTTCTGCGGCGTGTTCGGACACAAGCCGACGCTTGACCTGGTGCCCATGCGCGGCCACATCCCGCCGCCGCCCGGAATCCCGGCCGGGCCGCCCGCTACGCTGCCCGTCGCGGGGCCCCTCGCCCGCTCGGCCTCCGATCTCCGCGTGGCCATCGAGGTGCTCGGCGGGCCCGACGAGGCGGAAGCGCGGGCCTACGGCTGGGTGCTGCCCGCGGCGCGGCGGGCGCGGCTGCGCGACTACCGGATCGGGTATGTCCTTGACCATCCCCGCTGCGCGGTTTCGCCCGAGGTCGGCGCGCCGCTCAGCGCCGCGGTCGAGGCGCTGCGCAAGGCAGGCGCCACGCTCGAGGAAGGCTGGCCGTCGGGCGTCAACGTCGAGGAGCAGTACGACACCTATCTCTTCTTCCTGATGGCGCTCTACACGCCGCCCGCACCCGTCGAGCAGGTCGACGAGCTGCGCCGGCTGGCCGCCGCGCCGGATGGATCGTACCGCGCGAAGCGGGCTGCCGCGCTCACCGCGACCGTGAGGGAATTTCGCGTAATGGACGGCCGCCGCAGGGCCGCGCGCGCGATCTGGCAGGCCTACTTCCGCACCCACGACGTCTTCCTGATGCCGACGGCCTTTGTGCCTGCCTTCCCGCACGATCACAGTCCGAACCAGCTCGAGCGGGTACTCGCGACGCCGGCCGGCCCGCGCCCCTATCTCGACATGCTGTTCTGGATCTCGTTCGCGTCGCTGGCCGGCCTGCCCGCGACCACCGCGCCGGTGGGCCTGACGCGCGGGGGGCTGCCCGTGGGGATCCAGATCGTGGGACCCTATCTCGAGGACGCGACGCCGATCGACGTGGCGGGGCGGCTCAGCGAGGTGGCCGGGGGATTCCGGCCGCCGCCCGGGTACTGAAAGCACTACCCTGGGGAGCTGCCGTGAATACCTGAGAGAGCTCGCGTGCCTGGCCGGTCTTGCCGTGGCACTCGCAAGCCGTGCGCACCCCACCCCGGGGCGGCGGGGTGAGGAGGGCGGGGCCGGCGAACGGGACTAGGTGGTCTTGGCCAGGGCCCGGACAATCTCACGGCAGAAGGCGGGGAGGTCGTCGGGCTTGCGCGAGGTGATTAGGTTGCCATCCACCACAACCTCGGTGTCCGACCACTGCGCCCCCGCATTCACCATGTCGTCCTTAATGGAAAAGAAGGAAGTAACCTTCCTGCCCTTGACCACACCCGCGCTGGCCAGCATCCACCCGGCATGGCAGATGGCCGCGACCACCCTGCCCTGCTGGGCGGCGTCCCGGACCAGCTTCACCATCGCGTCGTGCCGACGCATCATGTCCGGCGCGTACCCGCCCGGCACGACCACCGCGTCGAATTCTACGGCGGTCACGGCGTCGGCCTGGACATCAACCGTGACTGGATAGCCGTGCTTCGAGGTGTAGGACTGGGCGCCGCCGGCCCCCACCACCTTGACCTCGGCCCCCTCCTCTTTCATGCGGTAGTACGGCACCCATAGCTCCATTTCCTGGTACATGTTTTCGGCCAGGATCGCGATCCGCTTGCCCTTCAAGTTCATGGGCTCCTCCTCATGATTTTCGGGATGTCTGGGAGAAGAACGTCCCCATCAGCGGCTCCAGCTTTTTGCCTCCGCAGCCGGGGCACTTGTAGTCCCCACGCTCTCGCTCGCCAATGGACAGGGTCAGGGTCACTTCCTTCTTGCACCGCTCGCAGTGGAACTCATAGTGGGGCATGGTAGGTCCTCCCTGCTGCCGCCCGACCGGGTACTGAGCTGCTGCCTGTCTCGAAGCCGCCGATCGAACTATACTCCTCCACCACGGCCTCGGCGAGGCGGCGCTGCCATGGGGAGGTGATCTCCCGGTTCGGATTCTTGCCGAAAACAGGGCGCGCATGGGAGCCGCGGGCCGCCCACCGTCGTCTCAAATACAGAGTGACCGAAAACGACGATGCATCGCAAAGGTTGGCGGTGCAAGAAATGAGAGACACATGCGAATGACATGGCACGGATCCATGTGGCGGTGCTGCTGGCGCGGTAGCGCGCTCCTCTTGGTGACGCTCACGATCCTGGCCGGCTGCGCCTCCTTGCCTTCGGGGCCTTCGGCCAGTGGAGCGCCGATCACCGACATCGATCAAATCGCGGGGAAGTGGGCGGGTACGATCAACTCGGGGCACCAGGGCTTCGCGGATCCCTTCTATCTGACCATCATGCCGGATGGCAAGCTGATAGCGGGCTGGGGAGTGAATACCTCTTGGGGGACCGTGACGATCCGGAACGGCCAAGCCACCTTCGAGATGCAGCCGCCCATCTCCGAGGGCACTATCAGACTCTATTTCGACGGAGGCCGACGCACGCTCTTCATGGACGGGGTCTTGCCTTCGTTCAGCGCCCAGGTGACGCCCCAGGGATAGCTCAGTAGCACTTCTTTTGAGGCTGATCTCACGCTTGACGTGGGCGGTGCCGCCAATCTAGTCTGTCGGCGCACATGACCTCACGGTCTCCAGAGGCACGGGCACCGCTCACCGGGATCTGGCTGTCGGCGGAGTCCGTGCAGACGCCGATCGAGACGCTCGTCGTCGACATGCTGGCTTCCAACCTGCCGAGCCGGCTGCTCCGCGAGGCGGAGCTGGAGGAGCTGAGGCGGGGGGCGAAGCTCGCCGACGTGGCGCTCGAGTATCTCGGGCTCCGGACGATCAGCGTCGATGGAGACGGCGAGATCCCTCTCCAGGTAGTGGCGTCCCTCTCACCGCGCGACTCGTGGCGGGAGGCGCTGGTCCTGCCCGAGGGCGACCGCCCCATCGGCATCCTGATCAACACCGCCGACGCCGGGTCGCTCGTGCTTGTCCACGAGGTCTTCGACAGCTTCGCCGAGCCCGAGAAGGAGCTGGTCCGTCGGTACGCAGCGCTGGCCGTTCGTGGCGAGCCGCACGAGGCCATCGTGGCCGCCCTCCGTGCCGGGAACGTCGGGGAGGCGGGGTTCACGCAGGCGCTGAGCGCTGCGCACCGCACCGTGCGGTCGCTCGACCCCACCGTCCTGTTCAGCCCCGACGGCGGGACCCGCGTCCAGCTCGGCAGCCTGTCGCGCACGACCAAGGACATCCTGCGCGAAGGACTCCAGGGCGACCACCTGTTCATCTTGCCGGCGAGCCTGTTCGAGGGCAAGACCAACTACGCCGACATCGAGTTCCTCGTCTACCTGAACTTCTTCCTGCGCCAGAAGACGCGCACGCGCATCGTCGGCACCTCCCGGCAGCGGCACGTCCTGCATCGGCTGCTCACCCTCACGCTGTTCGGCCTCTTCGACCCGGGGGCACCGGAGCCGCCGTCCTTCGAGAAGCTCGCCGAGGCGTACGGCGTCGGGTCGCGCGAGACGTACCACTTCCTGCGCACCGCTCATGAGCTCTACGGCGCCCGCCGGGACGGCAGCCCGGAGAGCCCGCTGCTCGGGATCGACGATTACGTGGACTTCGTCGCCCTCGGCGGCGAGGCGACCGTCATCCCGTTGCCGTCGGCGGAGGTGCGAGTGGCGCCCTCCGGGCGTGGCTTCGACGTGCGCATCGCGCAGCCCGACGGCCGGTCGAGCGAGAAGCAACTCGAGGTGGGAACGCCGCCGCGGCTGCTCCGGCCCATCCCCGCCGAGCTCCGCGAGGCCATCCAGTTCGCGAGCGACCGGCCGCGGTTCGGTGTCACGCCACTCGGCACCAGCCACGGCTTCGACGCCGCTGGCGACTTCACCAGCTTCATCATCTGGGTCGACAGCCAGGGAATCCTCGTCGACCCATCCTCCGAAGCGCTCGCCTACCTCGACCAGATCGGGGTCGCGCCGCTGGATGTGCCTTACGTGTTCCTGACCCACGTCCACGCCGACCACGACGGCGGGCTCATCGAGAAGCTGGTGACCGGCAGCCAGACGAGGGTGATCGCTTCCGACCCCGTCTTCCGCGCCTTCGTCGAGAAGGCGCGGCTCGTCACCGGGCACGACTTCGAGCACGAGCGCCTCGTCACCCACATCTCCGCGAACCCGGGCAACCGGGTGCGGATCGAGGTCGCGGGCGACTTCGCTCAGCTCGAGACCCGCTGGAACCTCCATCCGATCCCGACCAACGGCTTCAAGCTCACGTTCGGCGGGCGGACGCTCGGGTACTCGGGCGACACCCAGTACGATCCCGCGACGCTCGAAGATCTCCGGCGGCGCGGGAAGCTCGGGGGGGCGCACTTCGAAGACCTGATGTACTTCTTCTGGACGCCGGACGGAGAGCCCACCGTCGACCTTCTCTACCACGAGGCCGGGATCCCGCCCATTCACACCGACAAGGAGGCGCTCCGCGCCCTGCCCGACGCCATCACCAGCCGGATGTCCCTCGTCCACATCGCGGACGGGGACGTGCCGCGAGGCTTCGCGCCCGGCAA
>WNFS01001567.1_pt1 | contig 23364 bp, 18 predicted proteins | sample 5400141 | NCBI WGS metagenome assembly WNFS01 (sample SAMN13153358, study PRJNA577476) | soil metagenome | isolation source: 60 cm saprolite under Madrone tree | place: USA:California | collected 2016-06-14
GACTTGGCGAAAGGTGCAGCGCTCAGCCGCGCTTGAGGCAAAGTTTCAGCCGCCTGTCGACACAGTTCGCATAGCGAAGGCAGCGTTCGCGAATGCCGGATTTGAAGCGAAGCCCGGATTGGCTGGGATTGTCGCGCAAGTCATTTACGACAGTTTTAAGACGCCCGCAGTGGCTGGCGCACGATCCGCCGGAATGCAGAGCCGCCAGATGTTGTTTTCGGCGAATCCGTTTCAGATTGACGTGAATATTGAGGCCAAGCCCGGAGAAACCCGGCTGTCAGTGACGGGACAGTTGATGGACACGTCGCAGCCGGATTCGATTGCGCGGGGAATACCAGTGACGCTTTCGAATCGCCGCGGGCAGACGATTCAGACGGTCACTAATAATTTCGGCGAATTTCAGGGTGAGATTGAGAATCGCGGCGACCTGGAACTTACGTTTTTGGGGCATTCGGAGAAGACGATTGTTGTCTCGCTGCGCGATGCGCTGACGTACATTCCGGGGCCGACGCGAGGCGGCGATTCGTTCAGTGCCGTGGATTAAAAGTTTCCTGGTACTTCTGTACCAGAATCTGCGAACCAAAGGAGCAGTCACTAAGAGCCACTCGTACCATTTGCAGATTTCGGAGGATTCGCGACGCTTGAGGGGCAGCCGAAATCTGAAAAATACGGGCGGGCAGCAGGGATTCCTGCAACGGACTAAAACCATATGAAAAAACTCTCCCTCAAACTTGCGGTGGTCGTCGCGTTGGCCGTAATGACATGCACGAGCGCATCGGCTACAAACCAACGGTACATCGTTCGAACGACCGGTGGACTTTTGAGCGTCCTGAGATTGTGCTCGTCTGCGGGATGCACGGTTCAAGGTTCTCTGGACGGAAACGTGGGCCAGACGTATCTAGTCACGTCTTCCCAAAACCTCATTGCGAACATCTTAAACACCGTAGGCAGTTTGCTTGAGGCGCTCCTTGGGATTCAAAGCGTGGAGCCCGATCAAGTGCTACCCATACCTCAAATTCAATTGCAGCAAGTAGGCACCGGTTTGACAGATACAGCGCCGGTCAACTATTACGGGTCTGTGGTGTGGCACGGCTATGCGGCTCAGCCGGCGACCTACATTATCCGGCTGCGCGACGCGCAAGGCGGTTTTGGCGTGAGCGGCAAAGGAGTTGTGGCGGTTATCGACACGGGCGTGGATGTGAATCATCCCGCGCTTGTTCCCGTGTTGCTACCTGGATACGACTTTACGCGGAATCAAGCGGGTGCGTCGGAATGGACCGACGTGGCGGGATTGCCGAATGGTCCGATCGACCAGAATTCGCAAGACCAACAGCCCGTCGTGGTGCAGCAGTCCACTGCGGCAGTGCTAGATCAGTCGACGGCGGCAGTGCTTGATGGCAGCCCGTATGTTGCGTTCGGACATGGAACGATGACGGCCGGATTGATCCACTTGGTGGCTCCGAAGGCGCAGATCTTGCCGCTGAAGGCGTTCTCTTCGGATGGCACTGCGTATCTGTCGAACATCATTGCGGCGCTTTACTACGCGCAGCAACACGGAGCGAACGTAGTTAACATGAGCTTCGACCTCTCGGTACCGTCGAGCGCGCTCTCGAATGCGGTTTCGCGGTTGAGTCAATCGGGAGTGATTCTTGTGGCCGCAGCCGGCAATGAGAACACAAGCGCGCGGGTGTACCCGGCAGCTTTGAACGGAAACGTCGTCGGTGTGGCTTCGACCACGAATTACGATACACGGTCCTCTTTCTCGAACTACGGCACTGCCGATGTATGGATTGCGGCGCCCGGTGAAAACATCATTAGCACTTACCCGGGTGGAACGTATGGCAGCTCGTCGGGGACTTCGTTTAGCGCTCCGATCGTCGCCGGTACGGTGGCGTTGTGCCTCGATTTGAAACCTGGCATGACCCAGAGCAAAGCTGCCAGCGCGTTGTCGCACGGGCGCACTCTGACGCCGGACCTCAATCATGGACGCTTGGATACCTACCAGGCGCTCTCGGCCTGGCTCGTCAGCTGGTGAGCAATTGAATCCCGGTAACCCATTGTCGATGCCTTCCGGCGAGTTGTTGATCCCGTCGCCGGAAGGTTTTCGCGTGAAGGTTCTGGAAGAGCAGGTATCAAGCCTGCGCAATTCGGTGATTTGCGCCTTCAATCAACTTCTGGACTTGAAGGACCTGAATACGGGAGTGCACAGCACGCGGCTTGCGGAATGGGGCCTGCGCGTCGGCCAGGAGCTTGGGCTGGACGAAAGCACACTGCGCAACCTGGAAGTGGCCGCATTGCTGCACGACATCGGGAAAGTGGGAATACCGGACGCGATCCTTAGAAAACCGGGGAAACTGGATGCGGACGAATACGCGCTAATCAAGAAACATCCGGATTACGGATGGGCAGTTCTACGGATGCTGCCGGGATTTGAGTCGGCGGCGTTAGATATTCTGCATCACCACGAAAGCGTGGATGGAACCGGTTATCCGGCGGGACTGCGAAGCTCTGAGATTCCGATCGTTTCGCGGATCGTTTGCGTCATTGATGCCTATGATGCGATGGTGTCGTCACGGCCCTACCGCAAAGGCCTGCCATTTGACGAGGCTGCGAGAAGGCTGGTTGCGTCAAGCGGAACGCAGTTCGATGCCATGGTTGTGCGTTCGTTCCTGCCGATTGCGCAAGCTGAGATAGACACGGTATTCGCTGCGGCGGGCACCGCAGTCGACTCTGCTCTGTGACACATCGTTTCACGACACCGGCCGCGGGGAAATAATAGCGTTACCCAAAGCCGATAAGCATTCTCTCTCGATCCAATTCCTCCGAACGCTGGCAGTACTAGCGAGGTACCATTGAGACCTCGCCCGCGACGCTGGTAATCTGAACTCTCCACAGCCCACCCTCTAGCCCTATACGTGTTTCCGAAGAGGCCGGAACTATGGATGCCGACAAATTGCGCGTCTCGCGCGAAAAGCTCACGCGCGTATTTCGTTATCTCGAGGCATTAAACCAACACCGGAATCCGGCTAAGCGTCAGCTTCGCGAGCAGCTCTGGAGTTTGCGGCTGTGTGATCTGCCGGAACATTCTTCCATCCAGCGCGGTGAAGTGAAGGCGCCATCAGCCAAAGCGAAGAAGGCGAACGACGAAGCGACAAGCAACGGCGCCAGCTACGTGCTGAAAGTGCAGCGGCCGCGGCTGACACGCCCGCCCGAGCCGCCGGAAGAAATTGCGCCGTGGCTTGCAAGCGGCTGGGACGACCCTTCAAGCGAACTAGCGATCGAAGAATCGCGGAGAGAATCGGAAGAGGCTGCTGGAAGCGTCGTCGCTCGGTTTGACGATGAGCAGGGAAGAGTGGCGAGCTTTGAACGGTGGAAGGCGCAGCGCGGGGAATGGGCGCAAAAAGAAAAGCCTGCACGCGCGGCGATGAAGCTGTTCGAAACACTCTACGCGCTCTACGGAAGAATCGATCGAGAAGGTGAGCGCGTAGAACTAATTCTCGGGGACGGCATCCTCAGTTGGCGACGCTCGGAAGGAGGCATTTTTCACCCGATTCTCCTTCAGCGGTTGCAATTACAGTTCGACGCGTCCGTGCCGGAATTCACTCTTACGGAAGCGGATCATCCCGTTGAACTTTATTCCGCCCTATTCCAATCGATGAATGATGTCGACGGCCGCGCGATTGGTCGTTGCCGAGAAGAACTCGAACAGGAAGGCTTTCATCCGCTGATGAACGGGTCCACTTCCGCGTTCCTGAAGCGGCTGGTGATTCAGCTCTCGCCTCGCGGCGAATTTCTGGAAGATAGCGCACCAGAGTCGGGAACGACCGACCCGAAGATCGGACGTGAGCCGGTTCTCTTTTTGCGAGCGCGAACTCTGGGATTCGCTGCGGCGATCGAGGGAATTCTCGCTGATCTCCGCACGAGAGAAGATCTGCCTTGGTCTCTCCTCAATATTGTCGGAGAAGAATCGCCTGCCCCGGACTCCGGCGTCGAGCAATCCGCGAATGCCTCCCTTGAGGCTGAAAGAGAAGTGCTGCTCAGCAAACCCGCTAACCCCGAACAGATACGCATTGCGCAGCAACTTGAGGAACACGGAGGCGTCCTGGTGCAGGGCCCTCCGGGGACTGGCAAGACGCACACCATTGGCAACCTGGTTGGTCATCTGCTGGCGCAGGGGAAAAGCGTCCTGGTTACAAGCCATACGACGAAGGCGCTGCGCATGGTGCGGCATCACATCGTGCCGGAATTACGTCCACTATGCGTCAGCGTGCTGGAGAGCGATCTCGACAGCCGAAAGCAGTTGGAAAGCGCGGTTGGCTCGATCGCGGAACGATTGTCGCGGGCCGACGCGGGCTCACTGGAGATGGAAGCGAAAAAACTGGAGAGCGAGCGCCATGAAGCTCTGAAGAAGCTCGACGAAGTTCGAAAGCAATTAATGGAAGCACGCGCCGACGAGTACCGCGACATTTCAATCGGCGGGAAGTCGTGGGCACCAGCCGATGCTGCGCGCTTGGTTGTGGCGGAAAAGGAGACACACGGGTGGATTCCCGGTCCGGTGGCAGCGGTAGCGCCTCTGCCGCTCTCCCCTGGCGAACTTGCGGACCTTTATCGCACTGGCGTTTCAGTTACGCGCGAGGACGAGACGGAACTTTCCGGACATCTTCCGGAGTTGCACGACCTTCCAACCGCGGAAGAATTTGAAGCCAGCGTCAGCGAACGCAACCGGCTTGGCATGGAGGAACTCGACCTGCGAGCGGATTTGTGGGACTCGGGCGCAGCACAGAGCTCACCCGACGAAATTGCTGCGATTACCGCGGCTTCGGTCCAGGCGGTGGAACCGCTTTCGGGCAAGGACAAATGGAAACTCGCCGCAGTATATGCCGGCAGATATGGCGAAGCGCATCGAGAATCGTGGGATCAACTAGTCGGCTTCGTGCTGCTGGTTCACCGTGAAGCGGCCAACAGCCAGGAATCGTTCGTGAAGTATGGACCGGAAATTGCCGAAGGCATGTCGCGCGAAGATCAAGAGCGCATATTGAACGAGATCCTGGCGCACCTTGAAGAAGGAGGCAAACTTGGTTCGTTTGCCCTCTTTACGCACAAATCCTGGAGTAAATTCATCGAGCAATCTGCGGTTAACAACGCGCGACCACGCATCGCTGAACACTTTCATGCGCTACGTCGCCTGTTGCGCATGCAGGGTCTTCGTGAAGATCTCCGCACGCGGTGGGACCGTCAAGTCGCCGTCCTCGGTGCTCCTCGCTCCAGCGAAATGGGCGACGAAGTCGAGAAAACCCTGATGCAATATTGCGACACGATCGAAGACTGCTTGGGTTGGCAGGAACGCGTTTGGCTACCCTTGCAGCAGAAACTCAAGGATCTCGGCTTTCGATGGGAGAAGTTCCTGGCGGAACAGCCGGCAGTCCTTGGTCCAGAAGGCGAGTTGGTGCGGATTGGGAAAGCAGTGACCGAAGGGCTTCTTCCGATTCTCGATTCCCGCTTTAAGAAGCTGAGATTGATCGAGCTGGAAGAAGTGCGCACCGAATTGAAGGACAGATTAAAACTTGCCGCGCGCGTGGCGAAAGCGTCGAAAGTCATCGGGCAGTTGCTTGTTGCCGTGAACGACGAGAATTCGAATCGCTATCGCGAAGCGTATGAACGGCTATTGGAGCTGAAAAGCAAGCAGGCCGACCTCGATTTGCGCCGCGCGTTGCTCGCGAAGCTCGAGACTGCGGCGCCTGCCTGGGCTGGCGCGATCCGTAATCGTACCGGCATCCACGGCCGAAGCGAGCCGCCGCGCGATCCTGCATCCGCGTGGACATGGCGGCAGCTCAACGATGAACTCGATCGACGGTCCAGCGTTTCGCTTGAAACACTTCAGGGCAAGAGCGAGAAATTGAGAGAGCAACTTCGCCGCACAACAGTCGAGCTGATCGACAAACGCTCCTGGGCGTCGCAAGCGAGGCGAACATCTTCGCGTCAACGACAGGCTTTGGTCGGGTGGCTCGATACCATCCGCCGCATCGGCAAAGGCCATGGAATTCGAGTTTCATTGCTCCGCGCGGAAGCTGCCAGGAAAATGGGTGAATGTCGCGGCGCCGTGCCAGTCTGGGTGATGCCGCTTTCGCGCGTGGTGGAAAATTTTGATCCGCGCAGCACACGCTTCGATGTCGTGATTATTGACGAAGCAAGCCAGAGCGACGTCTTGGCGCTGGTTGCTTTGTACCTCGGCAAAACCGTACTGGTTGTCGGCGATCACGAGCAGGTAAGTCCGTCGGCCGTCGGCCAGGATTTGGGCGTGATTCAAAATTTGATCTACCAATATTTACGCGGAATTCCGAACTCCGATCTGTATGATGGCCAGATTTCCATTTACGATCTGGCGCGCCAGTCGTTCGGCGGCACTACTTGCCTTGTCGAACATTTCCGCTGCGTTCCAGAGATTATTCAGTTCAGTAACATGATTTCGTATGATGGCCGTATCAAGCCCCTGCGCGACGCAAGCCGCGTGCATTTGCGGCCGCACACGATCGCTCACCGCGTGTCGGGTTCCAGTCGCGATGGGAAAATCAATCGCCAGGAAGCCCTTACCGTTGCATCGCTGGTTGCTGCGGCAATTGAGCAGCCTGAGTATAAGAAAAATGATGCGGGACAGCCGCTCAGCTTCGGCGTGGTATCTCTGGTGGGTGACGAACAGGCGATTGAGATTGACAATCTCATTCGCGCGCATGTCTCGCCCGACCGGTACGAGCTGCACCGCGTGCTTTGCGGAAACGCCGCCCAGTTCCAGGGCGATGAACGCGACGTCGTTTTTATTTCTCTTGTGGATACGGCCCAGCATGGCGCCCTTTCATTGCGCGACCAGGAACTTTTCAAACAGCGTTTCAACGTTGCCGCCAGCCGCGCGCGCGATCAGATGTGGATCGTCCACTCGCTGAGCCCTAACAACGATTTGAAGCCGGACGACCTCCGCCGGCAATTGATCGAACATACGGAGGATCCCGCCCTCCTGATGCGCGCTCTGGAAGAAAAGGAAAAGCGCGCGCAGTCGGGCTTCGAACGCGAAGTGATGAAGCGTCTTGCCAGCGCCGGTTATCGCGTCACGCCGCACTGGAGGATTGGAACGTTCCGGATCGACCTGGTCGTGGAAGGAGGAGGTAAACGCCTTGCCATCGAGTGCGACGGCGACCGTTATTATCCGCTCGAGAAATTGTCTGAAGATATGGATCGCCAATCGATTCTGGAACGCATGGGATGGATCTTTACGCGCGTTCGCAGTTCGGATTTTCTGCGCAGTCCCACACGGACGATGAAATCCATCTTCGAAAAGTTGCAAATGATGGAGATTTCGCCGGATGGGAATGCTCGAGATGGAAAGCTGGATGCGAAGATCTCCCACGATTTGACCGAACGCCTCATTCGGCGCGCGGAAGAGCTTCGCAAGAGTTGGGCCAAGGGGAACGGGGACACCGCTCGTTCATTGTCCCGCGTTTCTTCCGCTGTTTCGGCGTGAGTGGCATTCCGATTTGCGCGCCATTTGCTCAAGCACTGAACCGTTGTCCCTCAATCTAGAAATTCAACTGACTGTCCCGAATTGAACCGACGCCTTGGGAGCGTTCCTTTACGGGAAGGTCGGTTGCGGAACCACTTTCTGCCGGCCCTCTAAGCCTTTTATTTATATAGACTTACCTAACAGTCCGAATCCAAAAATTGGTGCAGAAGTTGCGTTGACTGTCGACGAGGTTGACGTGTCCGTCTTTAAGCCAGAAGCGCGCGCGAATAGCTCGCTGTTACGGGTGTGCGCTACGCTTTGCGCTTCGCTTTTGCTGTTTGCGCTCGGAGAGTCGCGTGGCGCCGCGCAAGATGCCGCTGCAAACGAAATTGTCTGGAAAGCAAATTTTCTGGCGCAGTCCGCAGCCTTCATCGAATGGCCCGTTGAATCGCCGCTGCACAACGCAAACGCATTTCGGTGGTGCGTCTATGGAACTTTTTCTTTCGGGACGACGCTGGCGGAACTGACACGCGACCTCACTTTCGAGGGCAAGCGCTCTGAAGTCAAGTGGATTCGAAAGGATACCGAGCTATCGGGCTGCCAAATCATTTTCGTTAGTCGGTCCGAAGCGAAGAATTACGCGAAGGTGCTGGACGCAGCGCGAGCGGGACGCGCGCTGACAGTTGGTGAGACCAAGGATTTCTTGGACGCGGGTGGAATGGTAGCGCTCTTCACCGACGGCAAGGCGCCTGCATTCGAAGTCAACTTGGATGCGGCCGACGCTGCGAAGTTGAAGCTGAGTTCACGCATGCTCGCGCTTGCGCGGCGCGTTGTAAATCACACCGTCACGGCGAAGAGTTAGCATGCCCAACTGGTTCAAGTCGGCTCCACTCTCACTTCGGCAGCGAATCTTGTTGCTGACGATGTTTACGACTGGCGTTGGTCTTCTGCTCGGTAGTGGGGGTTATCTCTTCTACGACACGCGCACGGCCCGCAGTCAAAAGTTACAGCAATTGGAGCTCGCCGCCGATTTGATCGGCACAAACGCTGCAGCATCCCTCGCATTCGATGATCCCGGAAGCGCTGAGAAGTATCTGGCGGCACTGAGTGCAAGATCAGGGTTTCGCGGCGGTGTTCTTTACACGCCGAACGGCAAAATTCTGGCGACCTACGACGCGCCAGACGGTCTGACCTTCTTACCTCCCGACCATGTCGCGGATGGCGTGGTGTGGGAACCGCAGCGATTGAAGCTCACCGCGCCGGTTACGCAGGGCATTGTGCGCGTAGGCACGCTCTATCTCGAATCGGATTTGAACGATTTGCACCAAAGAACCCGCCGGATTGAAGTCTTAACGGCGCAACTCTCATTCGGGATGTTGGCCGTTGTTTACCTGCTGACGTCGTTGTTGGTGCGCACGATTACGCGGCCCATCGAGCTGCTGGCCGGTCTTACGCGCACGATGGCAATCGCAAAAGAATATTCATTACGCGCCCCTCTGGTGGGTGGTAAGGAGTTGCAACATCTGGCGTTGGATTTCAACCAAATGCTGCAGGAAATTCAAAAGCGCGAGCATGCGCTTGTCGAGGCAAACGACACGCTGGAGCTGCGGGTGGCGGAGCGCACAAGAGAACTCGAACAGGAGATCTTTGAGAAGCGAAAGGCGGAACAGTCGCTGCGTGAGAGTGAAGAACTGTTTCGAACGGTGAGCGAGGCGGCGCCGGTAGGTATCTATCGGAGCGACATGGATGGGAACGCAAGCTTCATGAATACGGCGCTACTCGAACTACTCGGCGTCAGCCGCGAAAGGGGCTTAGGCGGTGGCTGGACTGACCGGATTGATCCAGAGGATCGCGCCCGTCTAATCCAAGATCGGAGCGAGGCGATGAGGTCCGGCGAGGACTTCGCAACAAGTTACAGGGTTCGGCACTCAGACGGTTCGATTCGATGGGCCGAGGGGCAAGCTAAGCCTTTGCGTGCGATTGACGGCAAATTGCTGGGGTATGTGGGCGTGGTACAGGACGTCACGCAGCGGCGTAAGTCAGAAGAACTGTTGCGCGAGCAGTCCACCTACCTTACGACTCTACTTGACGCATGCCCGATCGGGATCGTGGCGGAAAACGCGGAAGGCAAAATTGAAATCAGCAATCCCGCGTTTCAGGAACTGTTCGGCTATTCCACGCTGGAAATGCAGGGCAAGTCGATTGACGAACTCATCTCGCCAGGCGAACTCCATACGCAGGCGGCAGAACTCACGAAGCAAGTCTTGAGCGGGACCGTCGTTCACCAGACAGTCATTCGCAAGCATAAATGCGGGTTACCCGTGGAGGTCGAGGCGTACGGCGTTCCGTTCGTCGTTGATGGCGTTCTCCGTGGCCAATTTATTCTGTATCAAGACATCAGCGAGCGGTTAAAAGCGCAGCGGGCGCTTAGAGAAAGCGAGGAAATGTTCCGCACGCTCACGTCGGCTGCGCCGGTGGGAATTTTCCGTACGGGCGCAGACGGACAAGTGCTGTATCTCAACGAGAAATGGCTTGCGATGACTGGGCTTAGCGCCGAGGAAGGCGCGGGTGCTGGTTGGGAGCAAGTTCTGCATCCGGACGACAGGGAATGGGTGCTCGGCCGTTGGAACGGCGCGTGTTGGCGAGGCGAAGAATTTCGAGAGAGCTATCGATATGCGAACCGCAAGGGCGAAACCGTGTGGGTGGATACGGTAGCGCGGCCCGTCCTCGGAAAGGGCGACAATTCGGGCGGATATGTCGGTGTGGTGCAGGACGTTACCGAGCGCGCGAAACACGACGCGGAATTACGCCGAAGTGAAGAAAGATTCCGCACGCTAAGCGCGGTCGCCCCTGTCGGCATCGTCCTTATGGACGAAGAGGGAAAATTCACATACGTCAACGAGCAATATCTCCGCATGACGGGTTTGACCGAGGAGGAAGCGCTCGCCAACGCATGGCGCACGGTAATTCACCCGGATGATTTCGAACGACTCGAACGAATTCGGAACGAGTCCATAGCACACGAGCTCGACTACACCATGAGTTACCGATATCAGCGGCGCGACAGTTCAATCGTCTGGGCACACTCGATTGCACGCGGATTCCAGCAGAAGGATGGTACCAAGCGCGGATACGTTGTCGTCATTCAGGACGTAACGGAAATGCAGCTCGCCGAAGAGCGTTTGCGGCGGGCGAAAGAGGCTGCTGAAGCGGCGAATCGTGCCAAGAGCGAATTCCTAGCCAACATGAGTCACGAAATCCGCACCCCGATGAACGGCATTCTGGGTATGACCGAACTCGCGCTGGAAACCGAACTGCATCCCGAGCAACGCGAATATCTCGGCATGGTGCGCTCTTCTGCGGACGCGCTCCTCGGTATCATCAACGACATTTTGGATTTCTCGAAAATCGAAGCCGGAAAAATGGAGCTCGAGGAAACGGCTTTTTCGCTCGAGGACTGCATCGAAGAGGCGCTGGGACCTTTGGGCATCCGTGCCATGAAGAAGGGCCTCGACCTAACCTGGACTACCGAAGGAAAAATCCCTGGCGCCTTGAACGGTGATCCAGCGCGCTTGCGTCAGGTCCTGATTAATCTTGTGGGCAACGCGATCAAATTTACGAAAGAAGGTGAAGTCAACGTCAGGGCGACGCGTTTACCTAGCGACGGAACCGGCGCGGACATTCAGTTCGTCGTGTCGGACACGGGGATTGGCATTCCTGCAGACAAACATCGACAAATTTTTGATGCCTTCTCCCAGGCCGATACGTCAACGACCCGCGAATTTGGGGGCACGGGTCTCGGCCTTTCTATTTCAGCGCGTCTTGTCCGCTTGATGGGCGGGCAGATTGGGCTCGAGAGCTCGCCCGGAAAAGGCAGCAAGTTCTCGTTTACCGTTCATTTTGAAGTCGCGAAGGAATTACCGCGGTCCTTCAGCCCCGCCGCCGACTTGAAGGGCAAGTCGGTTCTGGTGGTTGACGACAACGAGGCGAATCGTCATCTACTGGAGAAATTGCTGCTCACATGGGGAATGAAGCCGGTCCTGGCAGCTGAAGGCATGAAGGGGATCGAGGAATACCAAACTAGCGTCGAACGCGGCGCCGCTTACCCTTTGGTGCTGCTCGACGTGAATATGCCGTGGATCGATGGGTACGAAGTGGCGGCCAAGATGCGCGAAATCGCTCCTGCAGAGGATACGGCGATTGTGGTGCTCTCATCGAGTTTGACTGTGCCGAAGCATCTTTCCCCGGAACAACTGCAAATCGCACGGAAGCTGAGCAAGCCAATCCGTCGCGCGGAACTCCACGATGCGATCGCGTCCGTGTTGGGGAAAAATTCGAAACAAGGAAGGTCCGCGGATCCAGACATGCAGCCCGCTGTAAAAAACCTCCACCTTCTCCTTGTTGAAGACAACCTCGTTAACCAGAAACTCGCAATTCGCCTCCTCGAAAAGACGGGGCACCGCGTCCAGCTCGCGGTAAATGGACGCGAGGCTGTGGAACTGGCCGCCTCGACTCAATTCGATCTCATCCTGATGGACTTGCAAATGCCCGTCATGGGTGGTCTCGAAGCGACGCAAAAAATACGCCAATACGAAGCCGCCGTTGGCAAACACACCCCGATCCTTGCCATGACCGCCCACGCCATGAAGGGCGACCGGGAAAAATGTTTCGAAGCCGGCATGGATGGCTACGTTTCGAAACCGATTCAAACGGATCTGCTGAAAAGTGAAATTGCCAGGCTTTCCAGGAAAGGTTCAGGTGAGCAGCCGATGAACACCGTGCCGCACGAATTCAATGGGAGTCGACCTGCGGGTGCCGTGAACTTGCCGGAGCTGCTAGCCCGTGTCGAAAACGATTGGGAACTCCTCCGCGAAATCGCCGGAATCTTTCGCGAAGAGTTTCCGCGGTACACCACCGCGCTGCGAGTCGCCATCCAGGGCGTCGACTTCGAGAAGGCAAGAGAGGCGGCGCATGCATTGAAGGGCATGCTTGCCAACCTTGCTGCTGGGCACGCTTCCGAAGCAGCCGGCGAAATGGAACAACTTGCGAAGGGTGAGCAGCAGACGGCGCTGGCGGATTCGTTCACGAAATTTGAATTGGACACTGCGGGCCTGCTCGTCGAACTGGAAGGCCACATGGCGGGGGCCGAGAAATGAAGCTCAAGATTCTGATTGCCGACGACGATTCCCTGTCGCGCCGAATGTTGAAGAGCACGTTGGAGCGAGCAGGCTACGAAGTCATCGCCGTGGAAGATGGTACCGCGGCAACTGAAGCGCTCTGTGAACAGAATGGCCCGAGGCTCGCGCTGCTCGACTGGATGATGCCCGGCGTGGATGGTCCGGGCGTGGTTCGAATAGTGCGCGTGCGGCGTGGCCAACAATACGTTCACATGATTTTGCTCACGTCGCGCCAATCCAAGGAAGACGTAATCGCCGGGCTCGACGCCGGTGCGGACGATTACCTCACCAAGCCTTTCAATCCACAGGAGTTGAGAGCCCGCTTGCGGACTGGCGAACGAATTTTACACCTGGAAGATACGCTCGTCGAAGCACGTGAAGAGATGCGTTTTCGTGCAACCCACGACTCACTCACAGGTTTATGGAATCGCGGCGTCATTATGGAACTTTTGCAGAGGGAATTGCTGCGCGGGCGCCGGGACCAACACTCGGGGAGCGTTACGTTATTGCTGGGAGACATCGATCACTTCAAGCACGTGAACGACACATTCGGTCACGCGGCAGGCGACATGGCGTTGCGGACCGTCGCAAAGCTCCTTACCGACGCCGTGCGAAATTACGATGCTGTCAGCCGGTATGGCGGCGAGGAATTTCTCCTGGTATTGCCCGGATGTGACGCGAAAGTCGGCGCCGATCGTGCCGAACACATCCGTCAGTCTATCGAATCGACACCAGTTGTAACTGGGGATGCGCAAATTCCGCTTACCATGAGCCTCGGCATGGCGAATGGCGCCGACTGGCCTGCGCTGGACGGGGAAGCGTTGATTCGAAAGGCGGATGAGGCGCTCTATCGCGCGAAATCGGAAGGGAGGAATCGCGTAGTTATCGCGCACCCTGAAGGGTTTGCACCGGCGCGAAAGAGCAGCCGTCTCAGCCTGGTCTAACAAAACCCAAGGTGCCTACTGCTTCGGCCGCGATTGCTCCATCATTTGCCGCATTGCCGCGCTTGAACCCGGTGCCCGCTTTTCCCGCCACGCTTCAAATCGCTTGCACACGCTTTCCAGGTTGCAAAATACCGTCGGATTCTTGAACGCCGTCCGCCACGTCGGCACCACGTTTCGGATGCGATCCCACACCACCCAGATTTCGCCATTGCTTTCAAAAAAGAGCTCATCATTAATTAGACCGCGGTTCACGATGCTCGCGACCATTTCCCAATAGCTGATCACCATTCGGATGTTCGTGTATTCGTCGGTTCCCGCCGGATATTTCTGCGTCAATTCGTCCACGCTCGCGGGATGGAAATGGTCCACGAACCAGTTGCGCGCCTGCCGCAGCCGCGTTTCGCGCCGCATATCGTACAAGCGCAGCATCAAGTTCACTTCTTCATAAGTGACGTTCGACATGGGCTGGCTCCTCGCGCTATCGCTCGGTTCTGGAAAGGGAATTGGCGGCTTCGGCGGCATTCTCGTTCGCACCTGCCAATTCGATGCGCTGGACGCTGGCGAGAGGTATACCGCGCTTTTGTAGTTCCACGTGAATCCGGCGCCGAAGTTCGCGCGCAACTTCGTCCTGTCGCGTCGGCGCGGTGCGCGCCTGGAGGCGAACCAGCGTCGCCGAGCGGCCGAGCGACTGCACGCCAAGTATTCGCGGGCCATCGACGAGAGCTTGTGACCACGCCGCATCCGCGCGGAGTTCGGCCGAGGCTGCTTCGAGCGCAGCCAATGGCTTCTCCAGTGCGATCTCCGGCGCAAGCTCCACGTCCACAAAAGTTTGCGACCAGTCGCGGCTCAGGTTCGCCACGGTACGAATGTCGCCGTTCGCGATCGTCACCAGCGCGCCGCGGGCGTCGCGAATCACCGTGCGCCGCAGCGTCAGATGCTCCACGCGCCCGGTGGCATCGCCGAATTGAATCGTATCGCCCACCGTATACTGATCTTCCAGCACGATGTAAAAACCGGTGATGACGTCCCGCACCAGATTTTGCGCGCCGAAACCCACCGCCACGCTGGCCAGCCCCGCAAGCGTCAAAGCGGGTGTCGGGTTGATGCCGAACAGATCTAGCGCCGTGATCAGCGCCACCACCCACACGACTTTGCTCACTGCGCTGTAGAGTACGCCCGCCAGCGTGCGCGTCTGCTGTTCGCGTGCCTGCGCGGCGCGCGATTGGCCGCTGGCCGGTTTGATCAGCAGCTTCGTCAGAATTTTCAGCAAGCGATTGACGAGAAGAGCGAGAAGAATGATGCCCAGAAGATGGAGTGCCGTGGACAGTGTGATGCCCGATAGAAAGTTGAGAACGCCGGACATAGGTATTTTGCAAGGCGAGTATAACATTGAGAATATGGAAGTCGCGCGTTTGTCGGGCCGTGGGGAGGGAATATGAATGAGTCCAGAAGAGAAGCGCTGAAGCTGGCGGCTGGTGTCGTCGGAATTGCCGCGATTTGTGCATGGGCCGCGCGCGCACAGGATCCCGCCCAAAGAACACCATCTACCGCGAGCGGTGAAGCGCAGCCTGATCCAGGCGTCGACGCCAAGCGCACAAAAACACTGCTTGAGCAAAATCAGAAAGACATCAAGAAAAACATCGAGAAACTCTTTCAACTTGCCTCGGAGTTGAAGGATGAAGTCGAAAAAACCGATTCCGTAACCGTCCTGTCTGTCGCCATGCTCCGCAAAACGGAAGACATCGAAAAACTCGCCCGCCAAATCCGTGAGAAGACGAAGGGCTAAGTGGATTTTTGGCCGTCAGGAATTCGCAGCAAAACCGTTCCGAACACGCTAGAATAGAAGTCTCGCTGCAATTCTTCGCAGCACACCGGCGCGCCCGTAGCTCAGCTGGATAGAGCGTGTGCCTCCGAAGCACAAGGTCGAGTGTTCGAATCACTCCGGGCGCACCATTTCCTTCGCAATTCCTTTTCAACGGCTTCGCACGCCCTCGCGCGAATCCTTCACCTGTCCCTTTCCCCTGGTCCCGAGTTCCCCCACGTCGTGCTAAGATTCGAGGCGCGCGCAGGGCGCAACCGGTCCGCGGGAAGGACAGAAGTCCACCTGGTCGCAACAACTTCGTTAACCGAACTTACTTTCTGCCCATTCACGCGGACCTCGGGCGTAGGAAAGGAAGTTCGCCGTGCCAGTCAGAGCCTTACCGCCAAAACCCGACCTCGATCACCTCAAATACCAGGCAAAAGACTTACTGCGGGATCACGCCCGCCACAATTTGGGAGCCGCGCAACGGATCCGTGAATTTCACCCGCGCTTCTCCAGCGCGACCGATGCCGAAATCTTTGAAGCGCACCTGAAGCTCAGCGATGCGCAACTGGCCGTTGCGCGCGAGTCCGGATTTCCGAGTTGGGCTAGGTTGAAACGGCATATTGAGGAGCCGGCGCTCTCCGGCCAAATGAATCGGCCCTACCACGAACGTATTGACGATGACGTGTTTCGCCGCGGTGTGGAACTTCTCGATGCCGGCGACGTGGCCGGTTTGCGTGCTCACTTGCTGCAGCATCCGAATCTCGTGCGCCAACACATCGTCTTTGAAGGCGGGAATTATTTTCAGAACCCGACCCTCTTGGAGTTTATAGCCGAGAACCCGATTCGCCATGGCACGCTTCCGCACAACATCGTTCAAGTGGCCCGGGCGATTCTCGACGCCGGTGCAGAACAATCCGCACTCAATGAAGCGCTTGCGCTGGTTGTGACCGGCAGTGTACCTCGTGAATGTCGCGTGCAAGTTCCACTCATCGACCTTCTCTGCGATTACGGAGCCCATCCAGACAGCGCGATTCACGCCGCCCTGCAGGGTGGGTTTGAAGCTGTCAACGCTCTGATTCGGCGCGGGGCCTGCATGGACCTTCCTGTTGCGGCAGCTTTGGGACGACTTGAGGATGCCCGCCGGCTGCTGCCCGCCGCCGGAAGCCGCGACCGCCATTTGGCACTTGCGTTGGCATCGCAGTTTGGTCACGTCGAAATCGCTCGTCTATTGCTGGACGCGGGCGAGGAGCCGAGCCGGTATAACCCGGTCAGCTGTCACTCTCATTCGACACCTTTGCATCAAGCCGCGCTGGCCGGCCATATCGAAGTTGTCCGTTTACTCGTCGAACGCGGCGCAAGATTAGACCTGAAGGATATTCTTTGGCACGGTACTCCGGCCGGTTGGGCGAAACACGGAGGAAAACTGGAGACTGAGGCTTTCCTGCACTCGCAAGACACCGACCGCAAGAAATAGAGCAAGCTGGCCCATTGGGAAGCAATTCCTACTATTTTCACCTTAATGCTAATGTCTAATAACTTCCGGCTACCGCTTGCATCTCTCCATGCCTCTTCTTGCTTCTTCGTGATAGCGTGTGTGCATCGAAGAGGGTGGGGACTCAACGCAGTGAAGCTTTTTTTGTGTTGTCCTAAGCGAAAGATTTGGTCTGCGGGAGTAACTGCGCCGGTTTTCTGCGCGCTCGTATCGGTGTGCGCGCCTGAAATCTTATTTTTACTTCCGGCACAAGCGCAGCAGACCGATTCTCACGCCACACTTCCGCAGCGCTCACCGGCCGACGTCGCTTTTATGCAGGGCATGATCATGCATCACGCGCAAGCTGTTGAGATGACCGCGCTCATTGCGGCGCACACCGACAGCAAGGACTTGCGATTGCTCGGCGCGCGAATTAGCAGTTCGCAAAAAGATGAGATCAAGTTCATGAAGCGATGGCTCGCGTCCCGGGGCGAATCTGTTTCACTGACGATGCCCGAAATGCATGGCGTGGACATGTCGCACGAAGCGATGCCGCTGATGCCCGGGATGCTCACTCTTGCGCAAATGGACGCGCTCCGAAAAGCGAGTGGCGCGGACTTTGACCGCCTTTTCCTGACCGGTATGATTCAGCACCACAATGGTGCGCTCACTATGGTGAAAGATTTGTTCGACACAGCCGGCGCTGGGCAGGACGCTGAACTGTTCAACTTTGCGACTGACGCCGATAATTCGCAACGCGCCGAAATTCGGATTATGGAATCCATGCTCGAGAAAAACACGAAAGAGGAGAAACGATGAATCGAACGTCCGTTGTTGGCCTGCGTGTCGCCGGGGCCGCACTTATCTTCTTTTCCGGCGTCAGCCGCCTGTACCCGCAGGCGCCGGCGCCTGCGACGCCGCCTCCGGCGCAACAACCCGAGGCAAAGGAGAGCGAGGAAGACGATAACCCTTTCGCTCCTGAGCCCGCTCCCGCACTCCTTCTCGGCATGAAAGGTTCCGACGCCAGTGATCCCCGCGCCAAACTTGCGCCTGGGCTTTACAACGCCGGTGAAACTTCGATGGGGATCGAGCATCTCCTGCTCATCAAGAAGCCTGACGCGTTTCAACTCGGCTCCTCGGACCCCGATGATCCGAAAGTGCAGAAGACGATCGCCCAGCTCGGCATCGGCCGCGCTGGAAAGCTCCCAAAGCCGACGCAGTTGGTCATCGCCCAACTCGCGTTCGCCAACTCGGACCTGGCGTTCCAGGGCAACCGCCTGTTCCAGGGAAATTTTTATGGCTTGAGCATCTACGACATTTCCGATCCCGCGAAAGCTGCTGTTTTGACTTCGCTGGTCTGCCCGGGCGGACAAGGCGATTTGTCTGTCCACGGAAAGCTGCTTTTCATGTCGGTTGAAATGCCCAACGGGCGCCTCGATTGCGGCGCACAAGGCTTTCCGCCTGAACCTCCGCCACTGGCTGACGAAGATAAAAACAAGGAAAAGAAGCGTCGCTTGCCTGCAGCGCAAAAAGATCGTTTCCGCGGTGTAAGAATTTTCGATATTTCGGACGTCAGGAATCCGAAACAAGTTGCGGCCGTGCAAACCTGCCGCGGTTCACACACGCATACGCTCGTTGTCGACCCGAACGACAAAGACAACGTTTATATCTACGTCTCCGGTACTTCTTTTGTGCGCCAGTCGGAAGAACTTGCCGGCTGCTCGGGTGAAAAACCGGACAAGGATCCCAACACCGCTCTGTTTCGAATTGATGTAATCAAGGTCCCCGTCGCCGCACCGCAAGACGCCAAAATCGTTTCGAGCCCTCGCGTCTTCATCGATCCGCGTACCGGGGCGATGAACGGCCTTAGCAACGGTGGCACTCACGGCAAAAAAGGAATGGAAAAGCCCGAGGACACCGACCAGTGCCACGACATCACGATCTACTCCGCGATTGGTCTCGCAGCGGGCGCGTGTTCCGGAAACGGCATCTTGCTGGACGTCAAGGATCCCGTGCACCCAAAGCGTGTGGACGCTGTCAACGATCCGAACTATTCCTACTGGCACTCCGCTTCGTTTTCGAACGATGGCTCTAAAGTCGTCTTCACCGACGAATGGGGCGGTGGTCTCGGCGCTCGCTGCCGTGCGAACGATCCCAATAATTGGGGAGCCGACGCGATCTTCCATTTGAAAGACAACAAGCTGAGCATGGCTGGTTATTACAAACTGTCCGCGGCGCAAGGCGATTCCGAAAATTGTGTTGCGCACAACGGCTCGCTCGTCCCCGTTCCCGGCCGCGACATCGAAGTACAAGCCTGGTACCAGGGCGGCGTTTCCGTCATGGACTTCACCGACGCTGCGCATCCGTTCGAAGTCGCGTACTTCGACCGTGGACCGATCGATCCCAACATGCTCGTGCTTGGCGGACATTGGTCGGCCTACTGGTACAACGGCAACATTTACGCGTCCGAAATCGCCCGTGGCCTGGACGTCTTCGCACTCACGCCAACCCAACTCCTCACGCAAAACGAAATCGATGCAGCGAAAACCGTGAAAGTGTCCGAGTTGAACGTGCAGAATCAGCAGAAAATCGAGTGGCCTGCAAAGTTGGTCGTCGCACGAGCATATCTGGATCAACTAACTCGCTCGCTCGCCCTGCCTGCGGATCGCATTGCCGATCTGCAAAAAGCAATGCAGGCCGCCGAATCTTCGCACATGAACAAAGGTAAACTGGCGAAGCTGAAGTCCATGGCCGACTCCGTGGAGAAAAGCGCGGCTTCCGCGACGAACCCTGCGGATGCGGTACGCTTGCACGCGCTGGCGGAAATCTTGAAGCATCCAGTGGCATGATTATTCAAAAAATCCCACGGCCGCTCCGCTGAGGGCTTCTCATCCAAGTTCTCGATTACCAGCAAGACCCGTCGCTTGGTAATCGAGGGCCTGATGTGCTGCTACCTTGCTTACGTTTCGGCAGTGCGCTCGTCCAACCGCGCAGTGACGCGGGTGGTCGGTGTCGCTTGGAACAAAACAAACATTTTCCGTGCCGTGATGCGTGCCGTGGCTGTTTTGCCGGGCGCCGCTCCGCCCTAATCACACAAGGAGAATTCCATGAAAACCCGAATATTGCGTACCGCCATGTTCCTATTCGTGGCAGCTTTTATTTCTGCACCGTGGTCGCTCGCGGAAGCGCCTGCGCGGGAATACGTACAGCATCTCGACGCGCTCGCTAAGCTGTCCATCCAGGTGGCGGACGCTATGCCCGCGGATCAATACGGTTACAAACCGCATCCCGACTCTATGACCTTCGGCGAACTTATGTCCCACATTGCCGCGACAAATTTCCAATTCTGTGCCGGTCTCGCCGACGCCGCGACGCCCCAGCTCTCCGCGCCTTCCGATAAGCCCGGCATCGTCAAATTTCTGACCGATTCATTCGCGTATTGCTCGAAAGTAATCCCTGCACTCAAGGAAGCATCCCTCACCGCGAAACACGATTCCCCGGACGGACGGCTCACCGGCTGGGAAGTTCTCCTCGCCATGTTCGTCCATACGGCGCATCACCGCGGCCAAGCCGAAATCTATCTCCGCAATAAGGGCATCCGTCCCCCGTCCTATATGGTTTGAGCGCTCAAATCGTTTTGCTACCGCGAAAGGTAAAGGCTGAACGCCTAGGACGGCACCTTGCGTGGCCTCGCGGTTTTATCGCCGCGCTCGTACATTGCTACAACATGCCCGTCGCCGACCAGTTTGTATTTGTAAGTCGTGAGACCTTCCATGCCCATCGGCCCGCGCGCGTGTAGTTTACTGTTGCTGATGCCAACTTCGGAGCCCAATCCGTACCGGTAGCCGTCGGCGAATCGCGTGGAAACATTGTGATAGACGCCGGCGGCATCCACTTCATTCAAAAATCTCTGCGCGGCTGCGGCGTCTTTCGTCACGATTGCTTCCGTATGCAAGCTCCCGTACTCTGCGATGTGTTCCAGCGCAGCATCCAGCGAATCCACAACGCGAATCGACAAAATCAAATCCGAATACTCCGTCGCCCAATCTTCATCTGTCGCATTCTTGACGTTTGCCTCGCGCAATATCGCGCGCGTGCGCCCGCATCCACGCAACTCCACGCCCATTGCCGTCAAGCTCGCCGAGATCTGCGGCAGAAATTCCGCCGCAACGTCCTGATGTACGAGTAGCGTCTCCACGGAATTGCAGGCCGCGGGGTATTGCGTTTTGGCGTCCACGACTATCGCGTTCGCCATCGAAAGGTCCGCGGCTCGGTCCACATAGACGTGGCAAATTCCTTCGCCATGCCCGAGCACGGGCACTTTGCTGTTAGCCGAAATATATTCCACAAATTCCCGGCTACCGCGCGGCACGATCAAATCCACCTCTCGCCTCAGTTCCAACAATTCCATCACATCGTCCCGCGATTGCAACAGCGTCACCGCAGCGGCAGGCATATCGAATCGCTCGCGTAATGCATCTCGCCACAATTCCACCTTCCAACCGTTGCGCCATTTCGCGAATCGTTTTCTCGGTCACGCGCAGCCGCGCAAACGCAGCCTCCGACAGTTTCCCGCTTCGAACCAGCTCCCCCGCTGCCTTGCAATCTTCGCCGTTCGCCGCAAGAATCCGCGCCGCATTTTGCTCCGTACGTTTCGAAACTTCGAGCAAAACCGCATTTCGCGTGTCATTCGAAAGCAACGCCAGCTTCCGCGCCGCGGCCCGCGCCGCGCGAGCCTGCTCGCGAACGCTCAATTTCACCACGCCGACTGGAGCATTGCTCATCGCGCGGCCTCCATCAACACAATGTTATCTCGCGTGAACACAACCGTATTTTTACTTTGCGCCGCGCTTTCACGCGCCGAACCATTCTCCGCAAACGCGTCCGCGCTTGCGCAATTTGCAATCCCGCGCGCAAATTCTCGTCCTTCCAGATCAACAATGCTCACCACGTCCATCGCGCCAAACTGTTTTTCCACGCGCACCACGCCGCCACTCAACAAACTCGCTTTCTTCGCGGTGATTGCACGATGTGCGCCGCCATCCACAACCACTCGTCCGGAAACGCCCGCCGCAAACGCAATCCAGCGCCGCTTGCCTTTCATCCGCGCGCCGGGCGCAAACACCGTTCCTTGTTGTTCTCCGGCAAATATTTTTTGCAGAGTAGCAGGATCGTTTCCATCGGCAATCACTGCTGTGCCGCCGCAGTTCATCGCAATCTCCGCGGCCTCAATCTTCGTCGTCATTCCACCGCGTCCGCCCAGCGAAGGTCCCGCGGCCAGCGAACGAATTTCGTTTGTGATTTGCGAAACGTATCCCACTGGCTCCGCGCCCCCGCTCTTCGAACGCAACAGGCCCGGCACATTTGTCAGAAGCGCCAGCGCATCCGCTTCCAACCCGCTCATGGCCAGCGCAGCAAGCCGGTCGTTGTCGCTGAACGCCGCCCTGCGGCCTTCGCCTTTTTCTTCCAGCTCGGCCGTGGACACCGTGTCATTCTCATTTATGATCGGCAGCACGCCAAAGCCGATCAACTTCTCCATCGTGCGCCGCAGATTCGAATAGCGCCGCCAGTTGCTGAAATCTTCCTCCGTCAACAAAACTTGCGCGACTTTGATCGAATGTTCCCCAAAAAGTTTTTTGTACGCCGCCATCAACAGTCCCTGCCCTGCTGCCGCGCACGCCTGTTTCACCGCCATGTCTTTCAGCCGCGCCGAATGCAATCCAAGCACCCACCGGCCAAGGCCGACAGCCCCGGAAGTCACCAGAACAACCTGCCGCTTCTCGCCGAGCAATTCCGCAATGCCGCGTACAATCGGCACAACGCGCTCTTCGCATAACTCGCCCGTTGGCTCGGTAACCGTGCTCGTCCCAAGCTTAATCACAATACGTCGCGCTGCGCGCAACCCCTTGCGGCAGTCCCTCTCGTTTTGGTGCTCTGTGGACATATCGGCCGTTTCGGCTACGTCTCCGGAAACAAATAGGTTACGCCAGTTTCGCGCGCGAACCTATACCGCAGAACCTTGTATTGATTGGGAATAGTAGTCTTCTAGTTCTGGATATGACTGAAGATGAAACGGCGTTCAAGAAAAGTTCGATGGCAGGCCAGCGCGACGAACGAAGCGGCCGGCCGCCTCGGCGTCTCCGCACAAGTCATTTACGCTGGAAACGACGCGATCACGCAGAGTACGCAGCTCCTGCAGGCGATCCAGGCGCCCGCGCAGGATCGTCCCGACGCGATTTTGTTTGAACCAGTAGGCTCCACCGCGCTGCCGCAAGTCGCGCGCGCCGCGATCAACGCTGGCATCGGTTGGGCCATTTTGAACCGCGAGGCCACTTACGTCTCCGGAAACAAATAGGTTACGCCAGTTTCGCGCGCGAACCTATACCGCAGAACCTTGTATTGATTGGGAATAGTAGTCTTCTAGTTCTGGATATGACTGAAGATGAAACGGCGTTCAAGAAAAGTTCGATGGC
>WNFS01002760.1_pt1 | contig 23311 bp, 20 predicted proteins | sample 5400141 | NCBI WGS metagenome assembly WNFS01 (sample SAMN13153358, study PRJNA577476) | soil metagenome | isolation source: 60 cm saprolite under Madrone tree | place: USA:California | collected 2016-06-14
CCGACTGTTTACTGCAACACGGCGCGGTCCGCGTTTACGCCGTCGACGTAAACACCGATCAACTTGCATGGAAACTCCAGCAGGACTCGCGCGTCATCCAAATCAAACGCAACGCCCGCGAATTGCAACCACACGAAATCCCCGAGCCCATCGACCTCGTCGTCGCCGACGTCTCTTTCATCTCCGTCACAAAAATCTTGCCGCCCGCCGTCCTCATCGCAAAACCCGGTGCCACTTTTCTAATTCTCATCAAGCCCCAATTCGAGCTCCGCCGCGAGGACATTGGCGAAGGCGGCATCGTCAAAGATCCTTCCCTCCACAAAAAAGCAATCGCGTCGGTCGAAAATGCCGCGAAATCGAACGGCCTCGAAGTCCTCGGCGTTTCACCCAGCCGCATCACTGGCGTCGAAGGCAACCAGGAGTTTTTTCTCCACGCCCGTAAAATCGTCTAAGGTAGAATCGCTTCAGTCCATGTCCTCCATCAAAACGATTGGCATAATCTCCAGGCCCCGCCGAGTTGATATATCGGCCATCGTGCCGCCGCTTTTGAAGTGGCTTACCGAGCGCAGCATTCGCGCGCCTTACGATCAGGAAACCGCGTCCTCGTTGCCCAATAGCGTTCCGGGGAAAACACGAGCGGAACTCGCCGCCGAATCTGACTTGCTGCTCGTTCTTGGCGGCGACGGCACGCTTCTATCCGCAGCTCGCGAAGCCGCTCCCCGCGGCATTCCAATTTTGCCCGTCAACCTCGGCAGCCTCGGCTTTCTCACCAGTTTCACGTTGCAGGAGCTCTATCCCGCCCTCGGAGAAACACTTGCGGGACACCTCGCTGCCAGCGAACGCGTGATGCTCCACTCCACCTTGATTCGCGACGGCAAAACGGTCGACGATCAACGCGTCCTCAACGAAGTCGTTATCAATAAGAGCGCGCTCGCCCGCATGATCGAAGTGCGCCTCACTATCAACACCGATTTTGTCTGTCGTTATCGCGCCGACGGCCTCATCGTTGCGACTCCCACTGGCTCAACGGCTTATTCTCTCTCCGCCGGCGGGCCCATCGTCCATCCCAATGTCGAATCACTCATCATCACGCCAATCTGCCCGCACACACTGAGCGATCGGCCCATCGTCGTGGACGACAAATGCCGTGTCGAGCTCAGTGTCGCCGGCCCCGCCGAATCCGTGTATTTGACTTTGGATGGACAAAAAGGAATTCCGATGCAATCGGGCGACAAAGTGCGCATCGTCCGCGCCGAAGAGCGTCTAAAGCTTATTCAACCGAAGCGCAAATCCTATTACGAGATTTTGCGCAGCAAATTGAAGTGGGGCGAAGCGTAGAAATTAGGCCAGAACATCGCCGCGAAGCAGGTCCTTCATCGATTCCCGCCTCCGAATAATCTTCGCCCGCTTCCCCTCTACCATCACTTCCGCCGGTCTGCATCGCGCGTTGTAATTCGACGCTAGCGACATTCCGTACGCACCAGCCGTCCAGATCGCCACAACATCTCCCGCCTTAACTTCCTCCATCGGCCAATTGCGCAAAAAACAATCTCCCGTTTCACAAACTGGACCAACAATGTCCGCAGCTTCACGCAACCCATCGGCACCCGTCGCGCGCGTCACTTTTGTGACCGCATGCACTGCGCCATACAACGCCGGCCTCATTAAATCGTTCATCGCCGCGTCCACCACCACAAATCTTTTTCGCTCGTTTTGCTTCACGTAACGCACTCGCGCCAGCAACACACCCGCAGGCGCAATAATGTTTCGGCCCGGCTCCAGCAGCAGATGAATTCCCAACGGTTTAACAAGGCTCGCGATCAGTTTTGCGTACTCGTCCCGCGAGGGAACTTGTTGGTCCGTATATCGCACGCCTAGTCCGCCGCCAAAATCCAAATACCGCAAATGAATTCTCGCTGCACGCAATTGCGAAACATACCCGACAACCCGCGCCAGCGCTTCGCGAAACGGCTCCAGATCCGTGATCTGTGAACCGATATGCGCGCTGATTCCATCCCACGAAATCTGTTTTGCATTTGCATACTTCTTGTACAACGCAGACGCCGCATCCCACCCAAGCCCAAACTTATGCTCGTACCGGCCCGTGGAAATGTGCGGATGCCCGCCCGCTTGCACATCCGGATTTACGCGGATCGCCACGCCCGGCACGCGGCCGCCGCGCGCCACGTGCTTCGATGCCTCATCCAACAGCACTTCCAGTTCTTCTTCCGACTCGACATTAAACAGCAGTATTCCACTCGCCTTGCCGCGCTTCTTCGCGTTGTAACGCAGCCCCACGCGAATTTCTTCGCGCGATTTGCCAACTCCCGAAAAGACAATCTGGTTCCCGGGCACACTCAAGTGTTGCAGGTGCAGCAGTTCGTTGCCGGACACGACATCGAATCCACTTCCCCGTTTTGCCAGAGTTTTCAGGATGGTCAGGTTGCCGTTCGACTTCACCGCGAAGCAAAGCGTGTGCGGTAATCCCGCTAACCCGCGATCAAGTTCCGAGTATGCCGTCTCAATCGCCGCCCGGCTGTACAAATAAAGCGGACTTCCAAATTGCTCCACCGCGGCGGCCAGGGAAAGTCCCTCACAAAAGACCGACTCGCCTTTTCCCGTCTTGTCTTTCTTCCAGGAAAAATGCGGCGTGAACTCCGCCGGGTCTACGTAAGCATGATTCTGCGTTGGTACCGCCGCTTGTGCGCTCATCGAACCTTCAAAATCACAAGTGTTCGGTCATCGGACAGCGGAGCGCCCTGCGCGAACCAATCCACTTCCCGCAAAATCATGTCCGACAATTCCGTCGCGGTCAGCTCGTTGTGCGCCTCGATGATTTTTCGCAACCGCTCTGTGCCAAAAAATTGCCCTTCGCTGTTCGACGTTTCCGCAATTCCATCAGAATGAAAGACCACAATATTTCCCTGCTCGAGCGTCACGCCCCATTCGTCATAAGTGACATCTTCAAAAATCCCCAGCGGAAATCCCGTCAACTCTACTTTGCCGCAACGCCCGTCCTTATATAGCAGCGGCTGCGATTGCCCTGCGTTGGCTACGCGCAATTTTTGCCGGCCTTTTTGCCACGTCCCATAGCACGCCGTCATGAACCGCCCTTCAACTTTTCGTTCGCCGACAATTTGGTTCATCTGGCGCAACATTTCTGAGGGTTGTAATTTCTGCGGCGTCAGGCTGCGCATAATTCCGATCGCCACCGCGCCGTAGAGCGCTGCCGCCGTGCCCTTGCCACTTACGTCCGCCAGCGCAATCCCCAGTTGCTGCGGCCCATAGCGCAAGAATTCATAAAGATCGCCACAAACCTCTCTCGCTGAAATGTACCGCGCAGCAATATCCAGCCCATAGTCTTCCGTCGGCACGGGACGAATCAACGCACCCTGAATACGCTTCGCCGCCTGCAAATCCCGTTCGAGTCGCGCCTCATCTCGCGCCACCTGCTCATAAAGCCGCGCGTTTTCAAGCGACACCGCCATATTCGCCGCAAGAATCGACAGCGTCTGCACGTGGTCCTGTGTAAACGCGTTCAGTTGTGGGCTCTCCAAATCCAGCACACCCAGAATTCGTCCCTTGTGCAGCATCGGAATCGCCAACTCCGACCGCGTCTCCGGATTCACCAGCAAATATCGCGGGTCCTGCGTCACGTCCGGCGCCAGCACCGGTTCGCGCAGTGTAGCCGCCGCGCCCACGATGCCTTCGCTCGCCGCCACTCGCAGTTTCCCCTGCACTCTCTGACCGTGCTTCACGTCCAGCCGGTGCCGAAAAACTTTCTGTTCTTCGTCGTAAAGCATGATGCTCAAAATCTGGTAGTCGATCACGCGCTTCACTTGTTCGGCCGCTCGTCTCAGCAACTCTTCCACGTCCAGAATCGAGCTCATCTCCCGGCTCACTTCATTCAGCAGCAGGAGCGTTGCCGCTTGTGCGCGCACGCGTTCAAACAATCGCGCATTCTCAATTGCCACCGCCAGCCGGCTGGCCAGCAGCGTCAGGATGTTTTGTTGATCTTTCGTGAAGTAATCCGGATGGTTGCTCTGAATGTCCAGCACGCCAACGCACTTGCCCTGCAGCATCAACGGCACAGCCAATTCCGACCGCACCGTATCAATCGCGTTGATATATCGCGGGTCATTCTTTACGTCGCCCACCCGCACCGCATGCCCGGTCAACGCCGCCGTGCCCGTTATTCCCTGCCCCAGCGGAATAATCAGATTCGACGCCAATTCGCGCGTGTACCCAATCGAAAACCGGTGTTTCAGCGTCCGCGCCGTTTCATCCAGCAGCAAAACGCCAAAAATCTCGTAATCAATATGTTTCTTGATCAGCGCGGCGGTACGCGCGAGCACTTCGTCCAAATCCAGTGATGCATTGACCTCTTCCCCGATCTGCGCCAGGGTGGCCAGAACTTCCGCTGATATCTCCGATTGTGCTTGCGTGGGCGTACTGCTCGTTTGTGTGCCGGTGGAGTCCATTAACGCTCTTCATTATAACAGGTGGCTGCTACACGCTCTGTTCTTACCTTATTCCGGTGGCGGAAAATTCAAAACGCCTACGTGCGGCAAATTCCGGTAGCGCTCTGCAAAGTCCAGACCGAATCCCACCACAAATTCATTCGGTATCACGAATCCAACATAGTCTGCGTGCACGTTCGCAATTCGCCGGTCCACTTTATCTAGTAACACGGCAATGCGCAGATGCTTTGGCTTCCGTTGCTGCAAAATCCGCAACAAATATTGCAGTGTCAGCCCCGTATCCAGAATATCTTCCACCACCAACACCGTCTTCCCCTCAATGCTCGAATCCAAGTCCTTGTTCAGCTTCACTTGCCCCGACGAATGCGCTTCCTTCCCGTAACTCGACACCGCGATAAAATCAAACGTCACTTCTCCCGGAATCTGTCGCGCCAGGTCCGCCAAGAACGGCACCGCCCCCTTCAACACTCCCAGCAGCAGAATCGGCTCGTCCGGAAAATCCTTTCGAATCTGCCGCCCCATCTCCCGAATCCGCTTCTGAATCCTCGCCTGCGTGATCAGCGGCTTCACCGTTTCCTTCTTCACGCCCTTTGCACCACCTGCCCTCTTCGTCGCCATTCCCCGTTTCTCCAGGTCGCAAAATGTACCCCACCGCTCCGTCCTCGCACAACGCCTTAATCCGCACTTTGCTCGTCGTTAACACACCCGCAACACGCCGCCCATACACTTCCTTCATACGGAGTACGCGTCGAGGCGAGCATCTGCTTTCGTGATGCTCTGGAGCAATACTTTTCCACAGACATGGGCTTTTAACATTAGCCTTCTCTGTGTTAAAGATTGTTCAAATATCTCTTGGGGCTTTGCTAATAGGCGAGTTATACGGGTCACTCGCCGGTACTGTCATGGCGGAGACCGATAGCCCCCAATACACCCTGGAAGCAGTCGCGCGGCCATCGTCCCGTTCGGCAGTTGGGTTGTCATCCTAGGAGGAATTGAATGAAATCGAGTCGTTTGTTGGCTTGTTTCGCGGCGCTTTGTTTCTGCGTCGCAACGGTGTTGTGTCTTGGTAGTCAGGCTAGCGCCCAATCCACGACGGACGGCGCCATCGGCGGCACGGTAATCGATTCTTCCGGCGCTGCTGTTCCCAACGCGAGGGTCATCGCAAAGAACTCCGGCACCAACGCCGTATCATCAGCCACCACCGACGACACCGGCTACTTCCGCATCGGCAAACTCGCGCCCGCCGAATATACCGTGACGGTGGAAGCGACCGGCATGGCTCCTTTCACCGCCGAACACGTCACCGTTCTCATCGGCAGCGTCACCGAACTCACCCCAAAACTCAACGTCGCCTCCGCCGGAGCAGTCGTCGAAGTCAGCGCCGAGATCCCTATCGTCAACACCACGTCGCAAGAATTCTCAAATGTCGTCAGCGAAACCGCCATCAGCAATTTGCCTATCAACAATGGTCGCTGGTCCAGCTTCGCTCTCCTCACTCCGGGCGCCGTCAACGACGGCAACGGCTTTGGTCTCATCAGTTTCCGCGGCATCAGCCCTCTTCTGAATAACAGCACCGTCGACGGCGGCGACAACAACCAGGCTTTCTTCTCCGAAGAACGCGGCCGAACCCGCATCGGTTACACGCTCCCCAAAGCTGCCGTCCAGGAATTTCAAGTCAACACTTCGAACTACTCCGCCGAATACGGCCGGGCCGCCGGTGCCGTCATCAACACCGTCACCAAGAGCGGCTCCAACCAGTTCCACGGTGAAGGCTACTTCTACGATCGCGACAACGAATGGGGCGCCACGAATCCCTTCACGACTCTCACCACTTTGCAAAACGGCTCCTTCGTCAGCAATCCTTACAAACCCAAAGACGTCCGCAAAATCTACGGCTTCGGCGTCGGCGGTCCCATCATCAAGGACAAGCTCTTTTTCTTTTTCGCCTTCGATCGCTATGACAAGGACTACCCAGGCACCGCAAAGGCGACGAGCCCTGCGACGTTCTTCGCAGCTCCCAGCGCGGCAACTATCAATACCTTAGCGCAGCGAGAAAACGGCTTGTTCCCAAATCAAACACCGACGCAAGCTCAGATCGACCAGGCGACTGCCGACTACAACGACGGGCTGACTGGCCTTCTTTCTGAAACCGGCCCCGTTCCTCGCAAGGGCCAAGCCACCATCTTCCTTCCAAAAGTCGATTGGACTATTAACTCGAAAAACCACGCCACCTTCGAAGTCAACCGCATGCGCTGGGGCTCCCCGGCAGGCATTCAGACCCAAGCCTCCAACACCTTCGGCATCGCCAGCTTCGGTAACGACTACGTCCGCGCCACCTGGGGAGTCGCCAAGCTCTACACTTCCATCACCAATTCGCTCACTAACGAGGCTCGCTTCCAATATGGCCGTGACCTCGAATTTGAATTCCCGCAGGCGCCATCCGCTTACGAGCAAGCGAATCTCGTCACGTCTCCCAATTTCCCGAGCTATACCAATCCGCTCGGGTTGCCTCCCGACGTATTTATTACGAACGGCTTTGATTTTGGCGTCCCCACGTTCCTCCAGCGTCCTGCGTTTCCAGACGAGCGCCGCACACAGTTCGCGGACACCGTCTCGTGGATGAAGTCCAAGCACGCCCTCAAGTTTGGCGTGGACATTGCCCACTCTAACGACCTGAGCGAAAATCTTCGTTTCCAGTTCGGCTCCTTCAGCTATACCAGCGTGCTGAACTATCTCTCTGATTTCTACAGTCCTAACCATTGCACGACCGGGACATCTCCCAATTTCACGTTCATTCCGTGCTACTCGAGCTATCAACAGGCATTCGGTCCGCTCGGTTTCACCTTCAACACGAACGACATAGCATTCTTCGCGGAGGACAACTGGCGCATTCTGCCCCGCTTGACCTTGAACCTCGGCGTCCGCTTCGAGTACGAGCAACTGCCCAAACCATTCCTGCCCAATCCGAACGTGCTGAACACGCAGAAATTCCCAAGTGACACCAACAACTGGGGCCCGCGCATCGGTTTCGCCTACGACGTTTTCGGCGATGGCAAGACGTCCGTTCGCGGCGGCTACGGCATCTTCTACGGCCGGATCATCAACTCCACCATCTACAACGCGCTGATCAACACCGGCGTCAATGGCGGCCAATTTTCGTTCCGCTTCAACCCGACGACCGCGGCGCCGCAGTTCCCACAAATTCTCAGCACTCAGCCGCCTCCTGGTGGAACCCTGGGTATCGTCTTTTTCGATCCGCAATTCCAGGCTCCCGCTGTTCACCAGGCCGACCTCACCGTCGAACGCGAACTTCCGTGGAGGACCGCCGTTTCCGTTAGCTATCTCGGCAGCTTCGGTCGCGACCTCCCGGACTTCGTGGACTCCAACATCGATCCCGCCAGCGCAACGCCACTTACCTACAACGTAGGAGCGGGCGGACCGCTTTCCGGTACAACATATTCCACCGTCAAGTACACCAAGCGGCGAAATATTAGTTTCGGCGCGATGACCGACATCTTCAGCGGCATCAGTTCGAACTACAACGCCCTCGCCCTTCGCGTGAATAAACGTTTCGCGCAGAATTTCGAGCTCAATTACAATTACACATGGTCGCATTCGCTCGACTTCGGCCAGAACGGAACAACCTTCAGCGACACCAACGACCTCCTCGATCCTTTCAACATCCGCAACGAATACGGCAACTCCATCTTTGACGTTCGCCAGCGTTCCGTCTTGAGCGCCGTCGTCGGCACCCCCTGGAAGAAACAAGGCGCTCTCGGCTATCTCGTTAACGGTTGGCAAGTCGCTCCGATTTACCAGGCGCAGAGCGGCTTACCATATTCCCTCATAACTTCCGGCAGCGCGCCCAGTGCCGTCTCCGGAGGGATCGACGGCTCCGGCGGCCGCTCCGGCATCGATGTTATCGGCCGCAACACCTTCCGTCTCCCACGGACTCAAGTCGTCGATCTGCGCCTCTCCAAAAAGTTCACCTTCGGCGAACGCTACTCTGCCGAAATTCTTGGCCAGGCTTACAATCTCTTTAACCACGTTAATGCGACCGGCGTTAACAATACCGGTTACATCATTTCGTCTAGCGGCACTCTCAACGGTGTCCCCGGCGGAACTCCCTGCACGACTGCGTCCCCATGCCTGAACTTCAACGGCCCCTTCGGTTCCATCACCAACGGCAACTCCAACTTTGCCTATTCCTCCCGTCAGGTGGAAATAGGCTTCCGCTTCCTTTTCTAACCGATATGGGCGGCTTTTTTATCCCGAGCGCGCCGAGGGACTGAAGCGGCCCTCGCTTTCAGCAACAAAGAGGCGGGCAGCCGGAGCAGCCCGCCTCTTTTCTTTACTGTGTCATCCCGGAGACGGCGTCCGTCCGAGGAGTCCGCTGCTTCCTCCGCCGCGCTTTATACCTTTATTTTATCTATTGACATAGTATAGTTTTCGTGTTACTCTGACGAGTGTAATCAAGCTCCATTCGAACGTTTCACCCCCACTTATTCCCAATCCCCGTCCCAAATTTCGCGCTCCCGCATCCCCTTTACAATCAACACTTACACAAGTGTGTCAAAACACGCCACTTTAAGTCCTTTAGACTCCGCACTTACGCAAAATAGGGGGAGGGGGGTACCCTCGGCTATACTCTCTTCTCCGGAGAATCCTTTGCTCGAAGTCGCAAAAAGTATCCTTCTTATCGTCAGCGCTCTCTTCCCCATCGTCAATCCGATCGGTGGCAGCCCCGTATTCCTTTCCCTCACCGGAGACTACACAGCCCCGGCTCGCCGCCTCCTCGCCTGGCGCATCACCCTCAACAGTTTCATACTCATCGTCGCCTCCTATCTTGTCGGTACGCACATCCTCGCGTTCTTCGGCATCTCCATTCCGGTCGTGCAAGTCGGTGGCGGCCTCATCGTCATCTCCAACGGCTGGGCCATGCTCAAGCAAAAAGATCCCGACGAGCGCGGCCAAATTCAAAAAAATATGAACCCCGCCGACATTCTTCGCCGCGCTTTTTACCCGCTCACTCTGCCGCTTACGGTCGGCCCGGGCTCGATCTCCGCCGCGATCACGCTTGGCGCCAACGCTCCGCGTCATCTCGGCGGAAATATCCTCGCAATCACCGCTGCCATTATCGGCGCCGCCATCATCGCAGCCACTATTTATCTTTGCTACGGTTTTGCCGATCGCCTCGCCGCCGTCCTCGGCGCTACCGGCATGAACGTAATCCTTCGCCTCTCTTCTTTTTTGCTAGTGTGCATCGGTGTTCAAATTTTCTGGAACGGCGCATCCACGCTCATCAAAACTCTTCTCGCCGCGCGTATGTGATAATTTAATGCGAACAGTTTCCGTGATAACTTTTCCGGCGAACCATGGCTGAAATCGTTTCTCTCCAATCCGCCATCCGTGCGCATCTCCATGACGGCGACACCGTCGCCATGGAAGGTTTTACTCATCTCATTCCTTTTGCCGCAGGTCACGAAGTCATTCGCCAGGGCCGCAAAGACCTCACGCTGATCCGCATGACGCCGGACGTCATCTACGATCAGCTCATCGGCGCCGGCTGCGCGAAGAAATTAATTTTCTCGTGGGGCGGAAATCCTGGAGTCGGTTCCCTTCACCGTTTGCGCGATGCGGTCGAAAAAGATTGGCCGAAGCCGCTCGAGATTCAGGAACACGGTCACGGAGATCTTTCCAACGCATACGTCGCTGGTGCCGCGGATCTTCCCTTCGCAGTTTTGCGCGCGTACGCTGGTTCGGAATTGCCAAAGCACAACAAGAATATTCGTTTTATTCAGTGTCCATTCACCGGAGAGACTCTCGCAGCGGTTCCCGCCATTCGGCCGGACGTCACCGTCATTCACGCGCAAAAAGCAGATCGCAAAGGCAACGTCTTGCTTTGGGGAATTTTGGGCGTGCAAAAAGAGGCAGTTCTCGCCGCGAACCGCGCGATTGTTACGGTCGAAGAAATCGTCGATGAATTGAACGCACCGCCGAATGCATGCGTACTTCCCTCGTGGACGCTCGCAGCGGTTTGCCATGTTCCTGGTGGCGCGCGTCCAAGTTACGCGCACGGCTACTACGATCGCGACAATCGTTTTTATCAAGCCTGGGACGGAATCTCACGCGACCGGGAGACGTTTTTAAGCTGGATCAAAAAGCATATCCTCGACACCGGAGACTTCGCTGCGTTTCAAAGGATTTTGGCCGAAAGCGGCAAGGAGCAATTGGTTTGAGCGCTGCGAATTACTCCACTTCGGAAATGATGACCATCGCCGCCTCGCGTTTGCTCAAAAACGGAGCAGTCTGTTTTGTCGGGATCGGCCTGCCTTCCACTGTCGCGAACCTCGCGCGGCTCACGCACGCACCGGACATCGTCTTGATTTACGAGTCTGGTCCGATCGGCGCGAGGCCGGACATCCTTCCACTTTCCATTGGCGACGGCGATCTCGCGGAACGTGCGGACACAGTGGTTTCTACGCCTGAAATTTTTCGCTACTGGCTGCAAGGTGGCCGCGTAGATGTCGGATTCCTCGGTGCCGCGCAAATCGATCGCTTTGCAAATATCAACACGACCGTGATCGGCGATTACAAAAAGCCGACAACCCGTTTGCCCGGTGCAGGCGGCGCGCCGGAAATCGCAAGTTGTGCCAAGGAAGTTGTCCTGGTGCTGAAACAATCGGCTCGCGCCTTCGTCAAAAAGCTGGATTTTCTGACGTCGGTCGGCCATCTCGACGGCGGCGACGCTCGCAAGAAGCTCGGCCTACCGGGAAAAGGGCCGGTCGCCGTCGTCACCGACCTCTGCGTAATGAAACCTGCTGAGGTCACGCGTGAATTGACCGTCACGCAACTTCATCCGGGCGTCACGCGGGAACAAGTCCGGAAAGCGACCGGTTGGGAGATTCGCTTCGCGAGCAATGTCGGAGAAAGCGCGCCGCCCACTGACGATGAACTAAAGGCTTTGCGCGATTTGTTGCATCGTACCGCAGTCGCGCACGGCCAAGCTCCGGCGGCATAAGGCATAAGATGACCAGACCCGTTTTCATTTGCGACGCGGTAAGAACTCCAATCGGGCGGTTCGGCGGCGGTCTCTCCTCCGTGCGCACAGACGACCTTGCCGCGATTCCGATTCGCGCGTTGCTGCAACGAAATTTGAGAGCGGATTGGTCGCGCCTCGATGAAGTTTTTCTCGGCTGCGCCAATCAAGCCGGTGAAGACAATCGCAACGTAGCTCGTATGTCGCTTCTGCTGTCAGGCCTTCCCGATTCCATCCCCGGCGCGACCATCAATCGTTTGTGTGCCTCAGGAATGGATGCCGTGGGAACTGCCGCACGGGCCATCGCATCCGGTGAAATTGATTTCGCCATCGCAGGCGGCGTCGAATCGATGTCCCGCGCTCCGTTCGTGATGCCCAAGGCTGAATTGGCGTTTCAGCGCACGGCGGAAATTTACGACACGACGATCGGCTGGCGCTTTATCAATCCGCTGATGAAAAAACAGTACGGCGTCGACTCCATGCCGGAGACTGGAGAGAATGTCGCGGAAGAGTTTAAGATTTCGCGCGAAGATCAAGATGCATTCGCGCTCCGCAGCCAACAACGAACTGCCAAAGCCCAGGCGTCTTGTTTCTTTGCCGAAGAAATTATCTCGGTCGAAATTCCCGACAAAAAGGAAACCACCGTCATTTCCAAAGATGAGCATCCACGCGCGGACACAACTCTGGAAGCTCTCTTAAAACTTAAACCCGCTTTTCGTACTCCCGGTACAATCACCGCAGGAAATGCTTCCGGCGTGAACGATGGTGCCGCTGCAATGATTGTTGCATCAGAAGATGCGGCGAAAACGCACGGACTGACTCCGCGCGCGCGAATTTTGGGAATGGCTACCGCCGGCGTTCCGCCGCGCATCATGGGAATCGGCCCCGTCCCGTCCACAAACAAATTGCTGGCTCGCCTGGGCCTGAAGATTTCCGACTTCGATGTTGTCGAACTGAATGAAGCGTTCGCGAGCCAGTCGCTCGCGTGTCTGCGGCAACTAGAAATTCCAGATGATGCGGCACACGTAAACCCGAACGGCGGAGCCATCGCGCTTGGCCATCCTCTGGGAATGACCGGTGCCCGGCTGATTCTCACCGCCGTCCACCAACTGCACAAAAACGGAAGTCGCCGCGCGTTGGCCACGATGTGCGTCGGCGTCGGCCAAGGCGTTTCAGTCGCATTAGAACGCGTGTAAACAAACGAAATCCGATGACGACTCCTATTGAAGGTCGCGAAGGACGAAAGAAAACACAGCCACCGTATCTGTTTCCAGGCTACGTAAGCACTCAGAAACGCGCGCCGTTAAAGCCGTTAATTTTATTGCCGGAAAACTCTTCTTCCTTATTCCGCCCCGTTTTTGGCCACGATTCCGTTCGCCCGACCCATGCGGATTTGACGCGACAGCATTCAGGCGAACCACTCGGCGAACGGATCGTCGTGAGCGGGAAAGTTGTCGACGATGACGGCCATCCAGTTCGCGGCGCGCTGATCGAGTTGTGGCAGGCAAATGCCGCGGGGCGCTATCAACATCACCTCGACAATCACTGCGCGCCACTCGATCCGAATTTCACCGGCTGCGGAAGGTTGTTGACGGACGCTCAAGGAGCCTACAGTTTTGTCTCCATCAAACCCGGCGCGTACCCTTGGAGAAATCACGAAAATGCGTGGCGGCCGGCGCACGTTCATTTTTCACTTTTTGGGGCGGGAATATTGTCGCGGCTTGTGACGCAAATGTATTTCCCGGCCGATCCGTTGTTCGAACAACGAGACCGGAATTCGCGCTCGGCTATCGGTTCGACATCGTTTTACGTGGCTCGAAATCGACGCCCATGGAAACGGATCATCCTTGAAGTTAATTGCCACCGCCTCGCAGACCGTCGGTCCGTTTTTCTCAATCGGACTCGCGCACCTGCATCAGGACTCGACAGAAATCAATTCGGTGGACGCACAGACGATCACCGGTACTGTCGTTGACGGCGATGGCCAGCCGATTCCGGACTGCGTGCTCGAATTCTGGACTGCAAGTTCTTTCGCGCGCGTGCCCGCGTCTGTGGATGGAAAGTATTCTGTGAGCGTAGAAGCGGGAACCACCTGTTGCGAAGTACTTCTGTTCATGCGCGGACTGCTAAAGTCGGTTTACACGCGCGTTTATCTCAGCGAGGCAGCCGAAGCAAGGGACGAAGTCACCTCGAACTTGGTCCCCCGCGATCGGGTTGGCACACTCATCGCCCAACCGGGAAGTGCTGCGAAACAGTTCGTGTGGAATGTGAACATGCAGGGCGACAACGAAACGGTTTTCTTCGACTACTGAACTTCGCTCCCGGTTTCAAAACAACGATAACTCGGGTGCGCGTTCGAATGCGCGTGACGCGAATCACAAGGGCAGGTGATGGGGAGCACGGAAAAACCGGTGCGATCGTTCGAAACTTGTAAATTGGGTGACTTGCATGAGCACTTTCCCGCTGGGGACACGCCTGGCCCTTAAGAATCTGTTATTTCTGTCGGACTTTTCAGATGCTTCGGAGCTGGCGATCCCGTACGCGATCAATCTGGCGCGAGAATACGAAGCACGATTGCATGCGCTGCACGTGGTGACTCCGGTGCCGATTGCCTATGTGGATCCAGCAACGGCAGCCTCTGCGATGGATGCGATAGACGAAGGCGTGCAATCGGGAATACAGCGACTCGATGTGCAGCTGATGGGGGTGAATCACCAGACAATTATTGTGCGAGGAGATTCGCTTTGGCCGAGCGTCCGGAGGGCGCTGCAGGAGCAGGCGATTGACTTGTTGATTCTGGGTACGCACGGTAGGACCGGATCGTTGAAGATGTTAATGGGTTCGGTTGCGGAAGAGGTTTTTCGGAAGTCGAGCGTACCGGTGATGACGATTGGTCCGACTGTGCGGCTGGGAGCGCACAACGGAGGTAGATTTCACAACATTTTGTATGCGACCGATTTCAGTCCCGAAGCGGCGGCGGCTCTGCCCTACGCGGTTTCGCTGGCGGAAGAAAACCAGGCAAGGCTGCAGCTACTCCATGTGCTACCGCAGCCGAAGTCCAGACGAGGGCCGATTTCGCCGACGGAATCGGTGGCTGATGTAATGCATCACTTACAAGGACTGGTTCCAGAAGAGACGGGATTGTGGTGCCGACCGGAATCGATCGTGCGGTTCGGCGAACCGGCGAATCGAATTTTAGCGGCAGCTAAGGAAAGCAACTCGGATTTAATTGTGATGGGTGTGAAGAGCCCGGGTTCCGGAATGGGAATCGCAACGCATTTGGAAGGAGCGGTCGCGCACGAAGTGGTGACACACGCAACTTGCCCAGTATTAACCAAGAGACGAAACAGCTTCTCGTCAGTAAATTAACAATTTGGTATGATAAGGCCAACGCAAACAAAGACTTAGCGTTTGGTGACGACCGTCACAAGACGAGGTGACGGTTATCACATTTTCTCAGAACTACCAGGTGTATGAATAGCTTGCGGGAAAATTGGGCACGCGACTGCTTAAGGTTACCGCGCAGAGGGAGGGTGGCTCGTGGCAACCGGCATAAGGGTTATCCCTAAGATGAAACGACGGACGACACGCGCGGGCGAATCGAGCAAGGTGCCTTATGGATTGGCACTGCTGGACAGTTGTCTAGAATGTCCGCTGATAAGACAGCGCATTTTTTGTGACATGTCGCGGCCGACGGTGGCGGCGCTGGATGCGATCTCGTCATCGGCGACGTATCCGAAGGATGCGATTTTATTTGTGGAAGGCCAGGATCCGCGCGGAGTTTTTGTGATTTGTAATGGGCGGGTGAAGTTGTCGACGACGTCGGCGGATGGAAAATCGATCATTGTGCGGATGGCGGGAGCGGGCGAGATAGTGGGACTGGCGGGAACGCTATCGGGAAAAACTTACGAACTTACGGCCGAAGCGATGGAGCCGATTGAAGTAAATTTCATTCCGCGGGACGCGTTTGTCCATTTTTTGAAGGAACATGCCGAGGCCGCAGTACGCGTGGCGGAATTGCTGAGCGGCATTTATCACGCAACGCTGCTGGAAGTACGGTACCTGGGATTTTCGAGTTCGACATCGGAGAAGCTGGCGCGGTTCTTGCTGGATTTGCCAGCGCAGGCCATAGCAGGAGAGGGATATCCGCGCGCAACGCTGACGCTGACACACAAGGAAATCGGAGAGACGATCGGAGCGTCACGGGAAACAGTCACGCGGCTGTTCGCCAGCTTCAAGCGTGAAGGATTTATCGAGGTACACGGCGCCACCGTGATCCTATCGGACAAGACGAAGCTGGAAGCTCTGGTTGCAGGATAGGACGCGGGAGAGCCTGCACAGAACGAACTGCGCTTAGCTGAAGGGCGACGAGAAGTTGGCCGGTCAAGCCGGTCCGCTAAGCACACGATCTTACCAACTCAAGCAAGAAAGCTCTCATGGAACCGGCTTTAGAGGCGCATCGCCTGAATTTTGCCTTTACAGTGACGTTTCACTACCTGTTTCCGCAATTGACGATGGGTTTGGCGCTGCTGATTGTGTATTTGACGACAAAGGCGCTGCGAACTTTGCAGGGCGAATCAGGTGATGTGTGTGTGAGGCGTGGAAGACAGGAACTGGTTTGGGGGAACGGAAAGCGATCGTGAGCGTGGTCACATCCGAATGTGATACGGGTCACCTACTTTCAGTATTTATTCAGTGATTATAGGAACTAGAAAGTGTCCTCAGTATTTATTTGAGAGCTTCCCGAGGGTGCAAATGACCCACACTTCTCATCGACACCTAGCATTTGCGATGTCCTTCGCCGCAGCAGCGGCGCTGGCGCTCATGCTGATCATGCCTGGTCACGCACAAGACAAAGCGAAACCGGCCAAGCAACAGACTTCGAAGAGCTACCAACGGCCGACGGATCCGTCGCTTTATGTTGGCGCGGAGACGTGCAAGACGTGCCACGCGGATATGCCCTCAAAAGATTTCTACAAACACTACGAAGATTCGCCCCACTACGCGACGACGCTCGATAGGAAAAAGGGACCTGAATGGCACGGCTGCGAAGCGTGCCATGGACCAGGCAAAGAGCACGTAGAAGGCGGCGGAGACAAGTCCAAGATTTTTACGTTCAAGAATGCTTCGGCAAAAGAGGTCAGCGAGCGGTGCCTCGGTTGCCACACGTACGGCGAAGAGCACAGCAACTTCGCCCGGTCAGCACACTTGCAGAACAACGTGAGCTGCGTGGACTGCCACTCGCCGCATCACCCGAAAGAAAGCCAAAACCTGATGCGTGAGAAGCAGCCGCAACTCTGCTATGGCTGCCATCAGGAAACGTCTCAACAGTTCAACCGGCCGTTCCATCACCGGGTGAATGAGGGCATGGTGCAGTGCAGCGATTGCCACAATCCGCACGGCGGATTTTTGAACCGGCAACTGCGGGCGACGGCCACGCAGGATCTGGTGTGCTTCAAGTGCCACTCGGACAAGGCGGGACCGTTCGTGTTCGAACACGAGGCCGTGAAAGTAGAAGGCTGCACGGCGTGCCATATCCCGCATGGTTCCTCAAACGCGCGGCTGCTGAAGCGGAGCCAAGTAAACCTGATTTGCCTGGAATGCCACGCATTCACGGTTGACGCGGGACCGGCGGCAATTCCGACATTCCATAACCAAGCACAGAAGTATCAGGCGTGCACGCTGTGCCACACAGCAATCCACGGGTCGAACACTAACAAGTTCTTCTTCCAGCCATAGAGGGTGCCAAGATGCGAGATAGCACAAAGACGAGCAGGCAAGAGTTTTCGAAGTCGAACGTGCTCCGCTGCATCGGCCTGGCCGCGCTGCTGACGTTCTCAGTTGGAGTTGCGCGAGCGCAGGAAGAGCAAGAGCTCACGGGAGTGGATCAAGGAAATTACAACATCAAGCAGTCAATCGAGTTCGGCGGGCGGTTTGTAAGCGTGGGAGGCGACACACAGACGTACGACACGTTCACAAACTTGCAGCAAGGGCCGCGGCTGCTGGGATTCTCGACGGAAATGACGTCGTTGAATCACCACGGGACGCTGTTCGACGGGTTGTCCTTCAGCAACTTCGGATACGGTGGCGACCCGAACGATGTGTCGCGGCTGAGGATGTCGAAGAACCAGTGGTACAGCTTCGATGCACTGTTCCGGAAAGACCAAAATTTCTGGAACTATTCGCTGCAGGCGAACCCGCTGAATCCGGTGACGCCAGCTTTTGCTAACGCGCCGACGGGATTCACGCCGATTATTTCCAATTCCCCTCATTTGATGAACACGCGGCGGAAGCTCGGCGACTATAGCCTGCTGCTGCTGCCGCAATCGCGAGTACGGTTCCGGCTCGGGTATTCGCGAAATATCAATGAAGGGCCTGCGTTTTCGTCGATTCACCAAGGGACTGAACAACTGCTCTTCCAGGATTGGAAGACGACGGTGAATACTTATCGTGCTGGCGTGGACTTCCGGCTGTTTCCGCGCACGAACTTCAGCTACGACCAACTTTTCAACTACTACAAGGGCGATACGGGAGCGACGGATCCGTTCCAATTGTTTTCGCTGTCCAATGGCCAAGGCGTGGACATCGGCGTGTCGTTGAACGCCGCAGCGAACCAGCCGTGCGGCGGAACGTTCAATGGACCGCCAGTGGGCGAGGTAAATTCGGCGTGCAGCGCGTACTTTGACTTCTTTCGGCATGCGCGGACCCGGACGAGCGCACCGACGGAACAGTTCAGCATGCACTCGAATTACTGGAAGCCGCTGGATCTATCAGCTCGCGTGAGTTACACCGGCGGAGACGCGAACATGTTTGGATACAACCAGTCGTTTGACGGGCGTGAATCGAGGACAAACCTGCGCAACGACCTTATCGCGGGAAACGCGATGGGCCGGCGAGTGGTGGCGACAGCCGATTTTGGCGCGACATGGCATATCACCGACCGGTTGAACTTCCTTGATTCTCTTTATTTCTCGAATTTCCACAACCCAATGGAATTTGACTCGTCGGAGTGTTCTTTCTTCAGCGCGAATCTACTGACGAGCGCGCGCATCTTCACGCCGCTTTCGCCGGTGCCAATAACGTGCAACGGCCCGGTGGATGGCTCGGCGGGAACGCCGGTTCACTCGACAAGTTCGGGAGCGGATGTATCGATCGCGTTGAATAGCAACTTCCTGAAACAAGAAGAACGGACAAACCTGGCGGAGTTCGAATACCAGTTCTCTTCCAAGATAGGCGTGCGAGGCGGATTCCGGTATCGGCACCGCACGATTGCGGATGCATTCTTCTCGACTAGCACACTGGTGTATTTCCCGAACAACGCGAATCGTGGATCGTGCGCGCTAGTGGCAGGCATTCTTCCAGCGAGCTGCACAGCGAACGCCGATGGCTCCAATACCTTCGTGACACCGGATCCAAGCCAAGACACTGGTTCAGACGAGATCAACGAGTACGCGGGAGTATTCGGAATCTGGGCACAGCCAACTGCTCATTGGCGGATTAGTTTTGACGCCGACCTGATGAGCGCGGACAACACTTTCACGAGGATTAGTCCGCGGCAATCGCAGGAATACCGGATTCGGTCGAAGTACCGGCCGACGAGTTGGCTCAGCCTGGATGGCTCGGTGCGCATCTGGGAAGGGCGCGACAACATCGACCAGGTGGACAATTTGCAGCACGACCGGTCGTATGGATTCAATGCAATCTTCCAGCGCGAGGATAAGTTCGCGGTGGAATTAGGATACGACTATAACGACGTGTTCTCGCAGGTCCTGATTTGCTATGTAAGCAGCACGGCGCCAAAAGGGTTGGCGAAATGCCCCGGAGTGATCGGACTGGTGCAGCAGCTTTCGACATACACGAATTCTTCGCAGTACGGACATGTTGACGTGATGTGGAAGCCGGTGCATCGCTTGACGACGCATTTTGGCGCGGACCTGACGGGAACGGACGGAAGCGCGATCCTGCTGGACGCGAACGCAGTGCCTGGACCGCTGAATTCGAAATGGCTCAAGCCGTATGCGGGTCTTGATTACCGGTTGGGGAAAAATTGGACGGGCAGAGCGTACTGGGGATACTGCGGCTACCACGAAGACCTGACTGCGTTGTCACAAGACGTATTTGCGCCGCGCGGATTCCACGCGAATACAACAACACTTTCGCTGCGCTATGCGTTCTGAGCTGTTGTAAGGTCGGAGGGAACGACGAGGCTGAGGCTGAGGAGAAGAAGATGGCGATCAAGACTTCACGGAGCGTGGCGGCAAGTGCGGCGGCGTTAGCGATTGCGGGCATCTTGATGCTGCCGAGAGCGGCGCGCGCGGATGATGCAGCAGCACAGTTGTATAAAACGAAGTGCGCTGGATGCCATGGACTGGACGGCAGAGGCGAGACAACGATGGGCAAGGCATTTAAGCTGCGCGATCTGGCGTCAGCCGACGTGCAGAAGCAGAGCGACGCGGATTTGACGACGTTGATCTCCGCGGGAAGAAACAAGATGCCGGCGTATGGAAAGAGCCTCTCGGCGGATCAGGTCAAGAGCCTCATCGGATACATTCGCGGACTGGCGAAGAAGCAAGGCTGATGTTACTCCTCGCGAGAATTCTCCCGTCTAAACACGGAAAAGGATAGCAATGACCTTGCCCACTTCAGGACTGCTGGCGTTGCTCGGTGTCACGGCAATTCTCCTGCTTACTTTTGTGTTACGCCCGTCAATCACCGGTACCAAGGGTGGGAAGATACTAGCGTTTTTCGCGTTATTTCTGTTGCCGGTGCTGTGCCTGGGAGTGGGAACGACGTATCACATCGATCGTTCGAAGCAGACGACATTTTGTTTGTCGTGCCATGAGATGGAGCCGTACGGGAAGAGTTTGCTGGTGGACGATCCGCTGCATCTCCCGGCGGCACATTTTCAGAATCATAGAATTCCGGTGGAAGAGGCGTGCTACACGTGCCACACGAACTACGCGATGTTTGGAGGATTGAAAGCAAAGATAGACGGGCTGAATCACGTTTACTTCTTGCGTATCAAGCGGGTGCCATAACGTGGTGCACAACGTTGCGACACTCGGCAAAGAGAAGTTCTGGAAAGGCGGCATTTGATGCTGAGCACGGATACGATGGAACGGCGGCTGCAAGTCTCGGGAATATTGTTGTTGCTCGGAATTGTCGTGGAGATCCTCTGCATCGTGTGGACTCGGCCGATTGCATTTATCGTATTTGTGGCGGTTGGCGGACTGTTCTTGGCGTTAGGAGTGTTGGCGTACCTGATGGCGCTTGTTTCTCGACATCACAGCGAGCCGTAAGAGTCGGCTCGGTTGTTCTCGCTCCCCGTTATTCCTGAAAATCGTTAGTTAGATTAAGGCTTCGCGCCCGTTGGTTTTTGGGCGGGCGGCGAAGCAGGCGGCGAATTGTTGGTAGGTGCGTTTCCGGTGCCGAGCATTTCCTGGAAATTGGGCAGTTTGCCGTGAACTTCGCCTTGGAGGGGAGTGTGAGGATTGGCGCTTGGATCGGGATGCTGAATCATACCGCCCGGTGTGGATTTTTTGACGACCCGCCAATTCCCTTCCTGCCTTTCGAGTCGATAAGAAACTTGCATGGCGGCGCCGGCGGGTGCTCCGGTTTTCGGGCGGAAGCTGACTTCGGCGGTAGCCTGATCATTTTGAATCGAGATATTGGTGAAATCGGTTTCGAAGGCTTGCATGTTGAGGGTGCCGAGCGAGGAGAGATGCTGGCGCACTGCGCCACGGATGGCTTCGTCGTCGGACGGCTTTTGTTTGCAACCAGAGACGAAAGCAAGAGCCAGCGCACAAGACGCGATGGCGATTTTGTGAAGGGACTTTTTCATAGAGACCTTACGCAAAATTGTAGCGCCATTTTCGCCAGGACACGGACACTAATTCCCGTGGCGTTTCGCAGGTGTGGCGGTCAGAAAGAGCGCTACTACTTCCCTGCGTCGGGCTCTACCTTAAATCCAATTTTGTTCATCATCGGTTGAATTTCAGGGTTGGACATGAACAGTTTCCAGATCAGGCCCGTCCGGTAATTTTCAATCATCACAGTGATGGGCGCCTGATTCAGGCCCATGTAGATGGGTGAATACCAATTGGCGCCGGCGTTGTAAGCATCGCGAGGGCCGTAGATATCCCAGAGATTTGGGCCAAGGTCACGATAAAAATGTTTGAAGGCGGCCATCGAAGCGTCCGGCGTGTAGGGAAACGACGCCAGGGCCCCTGTTGGAGTGAGCGTGCCGTTGTCGTCGCGCTCGTCGGGCGCGTGCGCGCCGTAGTCGTGTTGGTCGTCGCTCGCGGTGATGCCCCACGCGTTTGATCCATAGCCGGGAAACTTCTTTGGATTGCGGATACAGTATTCAAGGTTGATGCGGGCGAGGTTACGATTGTTCACGAAGTAGTTGATGAAGCGGTCGCGGGCATGCGGGTCGAAGGCCATATACGAATAGTGCGCGAAGAAGAGGGGCCCACCCGAACCAACGCCAACGTCAAGCTTAATTCCAAAGTAGGTTTGGCCGTTCGTGTAGTGGTCACCGTCGATGGTGCCGCCCCAACCTCGGCGATAGTCAATTGCCGTTTGCGATTGCCCAGCCCAACCTGAATAGTAGAGTTCAGCGGGAACTGGGTGGGTCGGCGACGCTATAGCCAGCAGATAGACGATCATCGTCTCGTTGAATCCAGTGAGGCGATGTTTTATCTGACCGGCCCAATTCGACGACCAGTGCCAGTAAAGCGCATCGCTGTCCGGTCCACGACGATACCAATCCCATTCGATTCCTTCCCACAATTTGGTGATTCGGGAACGTAAATCCTGTTCGGCGGCGGTGGACGCGTTGAAGTATTGGCGAGCAGCGAGCAAGCCCTGCACCAGAAACGCAGTCTCGACAAGATCGCCACCATCGTCATAAATGCCGAACACGGCGAGTGTTTGCGCGGAGCTCCCATCCATGAAGTGCGACCATGCGCCGTGGTAGCGCGGCGCTCTTTCCAGAAAGCCGACGATTCGCTGGAAGCGATCGATAGATTGCGCACGCGTGATGAAGCCACGCTCCGTGCCCACGAGAAGGACCATGACGCCGAAACCGCTTGCTCCTGTGGCGACGATGCGATGGTCACCGGGAATGCTCTCGAGAGCGGTTCCCGAGTCGGGATGCGCGCCGTCCCAGTAATAACGGAAACAAGCTTCCTGCAACATAGTGAGCAGTTCGTCGTCGGACATCGCGTGAGTGGCAGCCCCCGTGACGGTGGACGGCGGAGATTCGCGATAGGCACGATCGACAGCAACGATTCTGTATTCGGCTTTTACACCGACCTTGCCGAGAAAATCAGTGAACCGCGTGGTGCCTGGAACCTGAATGCCGACGGGGGTGAATGGCGCACCGCCGAGTGAACGGTCAATTCGGTAGTACTGCAAGCCGGAATCCGACGCGGATTGCCAAGTCAAATCGATGTGGCGCTCGTAGCCTTTGGCATGTGGATCCCGCGGGGGCGAAAGGGTCGAGATTCCGGTCGTCAAGGTATCGGCATCTATTTTCAGTTCGTCGACGATCAAAACATGCGGCGTGTTGTCGGCGATGCCCTGAGAAAAAATGATGGACTTGAGTGTGGTTGGTTCGAAAGAGTAAATCGAGGCTGTGTGAAATGCGGTAAGCGGAATCTTGAACTGAACCCATTTCTTTGCGGGGAGGTTTCCGCCGAACGAGGAAAGGTCGAGTTTCGCGGAGAACTGTCCACGTGTGTCGAGTAGGCTCACGCGAGGGAGCGCGGCCGCGGCAAGGCCCTCTGGC
>WNFS01002490.1_pt1 | contig 23268 bp, 13 predicted proteins | sample 5400141 | NCBI WGS metagenome assembly WNFS01 (sample SAMN13153358, study PRJNA577476) | soil metagenome | isolation source: 60 cm saprolite under Madrone tree | place: USA:California | collected 2016-06-14
ACTCCTTGCCGGCGATGATTATCAGCGGCACGCTCTCAGCGCGATATCGCTCCGAGGCGTCGTAGATCGTGGCCTCTTCGCCGCCCGGGAAGTGGCGCGTCCAGTAGCCCTCGCGCTCGACGAGCTTGTTGCGAAGCCGGATGTTGCCAAAGGTGCCGCGCACCATCACCTCGTGGTTGCCGCGCCGCGAGCCGTAGCTGTTGAAGTCGAGCTTCTGCACGCCGTGCTCGACGAGGTACTTGCCCGCCGGACTGTCGGCCGGAATGGCGCCTGCGGGCGAGATGTGATCTGTCGTCACCGAGTCGCCGAGCACAGCGATCACCCGCGCGCCGACGACGTCGGTCAGTACCTTCGGCGTTGCGGCAAAGTCCTCGAAGTAAGGCGGCTCCTTCACGTACGTCGAGTCGGGGTCCCAATCGAAGATCGGACCGGTGGGCGCTGTCATCTGCTTCCAGTGCTCGTCGCCGTCGAAGATCCGCGAGTACTCGCGCTTGAACATGTCCTGCTGAACGCATTTCTGCACGACGTCGTTGACCTCGGCTTGCGAAGGCCACAGCTCCGAGAGCATTACCGGCTTGCCATCGCGTGATGTGCCGACCGGGTCCTTGGTCAAATCGATGTTGACCGTCCCGGCCAGCGCGTAAGCGACCACGAGCGGCGGCGAGCCGAGGTAGCTCGCCTTCACGAGCGGGTGGATGCGCGACTCGAAGTTGCGGTTGCCCGACAGCACCGCGACCACGCTCAGGTCGTCTTTGACGACCGCGGCCTCGATCTCCGGCGTGGCCAGCGGCCCTGAGTTGCCGATGCACGTGGTACATCCGAAACCGACGAGATAGAAACCCAGCTTCTCGAGCGGCTCCATCAAGCCCGCGGTCTGGAGGTAGTCCGTCACCACGCGCGAACCAGGTGCGAGGCTGGTCTTCACAAACGGAGCCACGTCGAGGCCGAGCTCCACCGCCTTTTTCGCGAGCAATCCCGCGGCGACCATCACCGAGGGGTTGGAGGTGTTCGTGCAGCTGGTGATCGCGGCGATGACGACGCAGCCGTTGTCAAGCGTCTTGGCCGGCTTCGCCGCGACCGCGGTGGCGGCGCGTCCGTTGACTGGCCCGCCCTCCTCGGACAACCTCGACAGCGCGTCGGCATCCGGGTGGGGCCCGTTCCCAAACGCGGCGGTGAAGCTCTCCCACACACGCGGCAGAGGCGCGCGATCCTGCGGGCGCTTTGGTCCAGCCAGGCTGGGCTCGACTTTCGTGAGGTCCAGCTCCAGCAGCTCCGAGAATTTCGGCGTCGCGCTGCCATCGACACGGAAGAGTCCTTGCTCCTTCGTGTAGCGCTCGACGAGCTCGATCTGCTCGCGGGGTCGACCGGTGACCTCGAGGTAGCGAAGGGTCTGCGCGTCGACGGGGAACAATGCCGACGTGGCGCCGTACTCAGGACACATGTTGCTGAGGGTCGCGCGATCGGGTACGGAGAGGCTCGAGAGCCCGTCTCCGCAGAACTCCACGAACTTGTCCACGACGCCGTGCTTGCGGAGCATCTCGGTGAGGGTCAGCACGAGGTCGGTGGCCGTCGATCCGGCCGGCAGCGCTCCGTGGAAGCGCACACCGACGATGACCGGCGTGGCGAGGTAGGCGGGCTGCCCAAGCATCGCGGCCTCGGCCTCGATACCACCGACCCCCCAGCCGAGCACACCGAGACCGTTGACCATCGTCGTGTGCGAGTCGGTGCCCATCAGCGTGTCGGGGATCGCGACCTTGCGACCGCTGATTTCGCGTACCTGCACCACCTTGGCGACGTATTCGAGGTTCACCTGGTGGCAGATGCCCATGCCAGGAGGCACGAGCGAGAAGTTGTGGAAGGCCTGCTGCGCCCAGCGCAGCAGCGAGTACCGCTCGCGATTGCGCTCGATCTCCTTCTCGATGTTGCGCGTGTACGCATCGCGGAAGCCGAAGGCATCGACCTGAACCGAGTGGTCGATGATGAGATCGACAGGCACGAGCGGGTCGACCTTGCCGGCGTCCTTGCCGGCACGCTTCATCGCCGATCGCATCGCCGCGAGGTCCACCACCGCGGGCACTCCGGTGAAGTCCTGCATCAAGACCCGCGCGGGGAGGAAAGGAAGCTCGGCGTCGCTCGGCGGCTTCGCGGGCCAGGCTGCCAGCGCGCGCACGCTTTTTTCGTTCGTGGTCCCGACCTCGCTCAACCGGAGCATACCTTCGAGGAGGACCTTGACCGTCATCGGCAGGCCCGAGGTCTCCGGTAGGGAAGTAATGGGATAGAAGTCGAGGTCGGTGCCGGACAGTCGTGAGCGGTCCGCGATCATGGTCGAATCGTACTAGCCTCACTCACGGCCGATCCCAACGGCGCCAGCACGACGGGTTCACCGAAGCCGCTCAGCTCGCGGCGCTGGGGCTGATCGCTGAAGTTGAGGGCGACGACGACCCTCTCGTCGCCGGCGACCCTCTCGAAGGCGAACACATCTTTGTCGGCGTGAATGGTTGCCCTTATGCCCCGACGCAGTGGCACCGATCCACGCCGCAAACGACCCAGTCCCTGGAAGTGCTCGAGCATGTCTTGATGCTGGTCCGCGCCCCAAAGCATCGGCAGCCGCGCCTCGGCGTTCTCGATCTCGCCGTCATGGCGCTGGCTCAGGCCGACCTCGGTGCCGTAGTAGATCACTGGCATTCCCGGCAGCGTCATGAGCAGCGTGGCCGCCAGCTTCATGCGTGGGGCGTTTCCGTTCGCCATCCAGAGGAAGCGGTTCATGTCGTGGTTGTCGAGCAGCGTGGCCAGGGCGAGCCCGGGGTACGCGTCGTCGTGCTCGTCGAGCCAGCTCGCGAAGGCGGTGGCGTCCATGCGGCCTCTCGCCAACGCCTGCCGCACGTAGTAGGCGAGGTCGAAGTCGAAGATGGCGTCGAGGCGGCCGGAGTAGCGGGCGAGCCAATCAGCCGTCCCCGTGGCCTCGCCAAGAATGAGCGCGTCGGGCTTGACCTCGCGCAGGCCGCGTCGCAACTCGACCCAGAACGCGGGGTCGACTCCGGTGACGTGGTCGCAGCGGATGCCATCGGCGCCGTATGCGGTGAGCCAGTGCTGTGCGGCACGCACGAGGTGGTCCTGGACGATGCGGTTGCCGGTGTCGAGCTCGGGCAGCGCAATCACATCCGAGAAGCTGCGGTAGTAATGGGGCCACTGCCAGAACCGGTAGTACGCGGCCGCGTCGCCGTTCTTTTCGATCGCGTCGCGGAACAGATGGTGGCCACGACCCGTGTGATTGGGCACGAAGTCGAGCAGCACCCGAATGCCCCGACTATGAGCCGTCTTGACCAGCCCGACCAGCGCTTCGTCTCCACCGTAGCGCGGCTCGACCTCCAGAAAGTCTTCGTGGTCGTAGCCGTGATGCGAGGGGCTCTTGTGCACCGGACTCAGCCAGAGGACGTTGCAGCCCAACCCTTCGATGTGGTCGATGTGCTCGCGGATTCCGTCTAGAGTTCCGCCGTAAAGCGCGGTCGAATCGCCGGGCGGTGGCAGGCTCTCGCCCGGCCGCGCGAAACGGTCAACCATGACGTGGTAGCACAGCGCGTCGCTCACCCAGTCGGGCGGCGGGGGCGGCGCCGGTTCGAAAGCGAATTCCTGGCCGCCGGGTCGGGGATCTGACTCGGATGCCCAGATCGAACCTGCGTCCGGATCGCGGAGCTGAACTTTGATTCGGTAGCGACCGATGTCGCCCGCCTCGACCGCCGGCGGGTGCCCGGTCCATCCAGCGGGATGGCCGGCCTTTTCGGGCATTGCCTGCATTTCCTGGGGCGGGCGGTCTTGAACCTCTACGGTGACTGCTGAGACCTCGAGGTCGGAGCGCACCTCGGCCACGATTTGCCCGGCGTTGCCCGGTTCGGGCATTCCGGCGTGGAACGCGCCGCCGTAAAGGGCCCGGCCTCGGCGCGCGCTCTGCGCGCTGGCCTGGTGCTCGAAAAATCCGTCCTCGGCGGGGCCCCGCGCCGGGACCAGGGCATGAACGGTGAGCAGCAGCAAGGCATGAGCGCGGAGGTCGACACCTCCACCGGCGATGAAGAGCCGCAGCGACGATCGCTTGAGCGTTGCCGCCTGCAGGGCGGCGATCGCTCCCTCGCGGCGGCCTTCGACCGCATCCTGCCAAGCGCCCCAAAGGGTGGCGGCAGTCCCTGGGCCAGGCGGCGAAGGTGGCGCGACGCCACCATCGGCCTGGATCTCGGCGAGCCGCGCGTGTAGCGAAGCGCTTTGCGACCAGCGCAGATGGCGATCGAGCGCCCAGGCGACCTGTGGGTCGACGTGCTCGTTGCCGAGAGCCCACTCGAAGAAGGCGCGCGCGGCGCCGCGCTCGCCGCATACGTCCAGCGCGTGAGCGATGAGTGCGCCGTCAACCGGGCTGGCGGCAAACGCGCCCGAGCGATCGTGGTGCTGGGCGATGGCGAGCACGCTGCGGGCGTAAAGGCCGGCGATCGCGGCGCGTTCGGAGAGGTGCGGCACGCGCGCCACCACTGATGAGCGCGTGGCGCCGGCGAGCGGTGGGGGGTCGAAACCTGGCGGCCACGCCCCGTCGTAGCGAACGCCCGCTCGGGTCAGGACGGGTTCGAGCCCGTGCTCCCAGCTCATGTTGGCTTCGCCATCGAACCGGAACGCGAGAGCCAGCGTCTCATCGACGGCGGCGATTCGCCGCTCGACCTTGATGCCGCCGGCGTGGCGCGACAGAACCCGCAGCACGTTCGTGCCCCTCACATACTCGCGGCGGTGTTTCCACCCGCGGCCGCCGACGCGGCGGTTGCGGCCGGACCCGAGCTCGATCGTCGCGTGCATCGGCCTCTGCAACAGCTCGCTGTCGAGGTGGGGAGCGCAAAGGCTCAGCAGGCTGCCATCGGCGCCGATCTTCGCGAGGAGCCTCCCGTTTCCGACGGTGGCGACAAATCGCGCGCTCATACCGAGTGTCCTCGTCCTGCGCGCCGCATGACGGTGGCGATGCGCCGTGCGCCGCGTGACTTCTCGATCTCGTCGCGCGATTGGGGTAGCGCCAGTCGCCAGTTCGGGAATTCGGTGGTGGTGCCGGGCACGTTGGGCCGCTCCTCGACGCCGAGGGCATCCTCCAGCTGGGCGAGCACGATTCGCGAGCGCGCACGCGACAGCGCCCGATACGCGGCGACTGCGACGTCTACGGCGGCGGCCGTGTCCGGCAGGCGAGTCACCTCCTGCAGCGGCCGGCGTAGCCGGTGCAAGCGGTGGTCGGGTTCGGTGAGCTTCCAGATCCCGGCCACCGTGGGGAGATCGTGCGTTCCGACGGCTCCGACCGACTCACGGGGCCATCTTCCGGGCGACGCGCCTTCGAACCAGAGCAGGCGGTAAGAGAGGGCGCCCCGCTTGCGCAGCCGCCGCCTCACGTACGGCTCGACCAGGCCGAGGTCTTCGCCGATGACGAAGGAGTTGGCGCGACGGCTTTCCTCGGCCAGCCGCGCCAGGAGCTCTTTGTATGGGTAGCGGATGTACAGGCCTTGTGACGCGGTCATGCCGGCCGGGATCCAGAAGAGCCGGAACAAGCTCATCACATGGTCGAGCCGAACGCCTTTTGCGTGCCGCGCAGCGCTGCGGATCGCCTCGACGAACGGCTCGCAGCCGGCCGCCCGCAGCTTCCAGGGATCGAAAGCGGGCGCGCCCCAGTCCTGCCCGTCCGGGAAGAACTCGTCGGGCGGCGCCCCGACCCGCATGCCTGGGGCAAGCAGGTGCTGCCACCTCCACGCGTCGAAGCCGTCGGCTGCGAATCCCAGGGGCACGTCCGTGATGAGGTCGATCTCGGCCGCCGCGATCTCGAGCTGGCGGTCAAGGTGGAACTGCAGCCATTGATTGAAGGCGACGCGCTCTTGCAGCTGCGCTCGACCCCTCGCGACCTCGTCGCCATCGGGATCTCGAAGTCCCTCAGGCCAATCGCGCCAAGCCGGGCCCATCGTTTCCGCCAGCGCGTTGAAACCGGCGAAGTCGAGGAGGGCGTCCCCTTCGCCCCTTGCCCACGCCACGAGTCCACGGGGCTTGGGGGCCGCTCGAAAGATCAGCTTCAGCGCCTTCGACTTGAGCTCGAAGACCCGGTTGTAATCAATGAGGCGATTTCTGTCGAGCGCCTGCGCCGCCGCACGTAGGGGTTCGAGGTCGGCTGCGCACCGCTCGGCTCCAGGCACATCCTCGATGCGGATGTATGCGGCGTTCAGGAAGCGACGCGACGAAGAGTAATAAGGAGAGGGTTGGTAGGGGAGGGTTGGGGTCTGCGCGCCGAGAGGGTTGAGCAGCAAGACCGACGCACCCTGGCGTCGCGCCCAGCGCCCGAACCTGCGGAGGTCGCCGAAGTCGCCGACGCCCCAGCTGTCCTTCGACCGCAGCGCGTATAGCTGCACCGCCCAACCCCAGGCGCGATCCGGCGCCGGCGCGCATGGCCCTTCAGGCGGATCGTGCGGTTTTGCTCGAGGCGGATTTGGCCGCGTCGCGTCGAGGCTTTTGAGGACGGCGGCCACCGCATCGTGGCTCGCAATGACGCGATCGCCCGTGTAGCCGAAGTACTCGGGCACCACACCCCAACGAAGCCCGCGCTCATCCATGACTGGTTCATGGTCGCGGAACCAAGGCTCTCGCGTTCTAGGCGTGGAGGTAGGTGAGCACCGCCAGGACGCGTCTGTGGTCGTCGTCAGCCGGCTCCAGCTGGAGCTTCATGAAGATGCTGCGCACGTGCGCTTCGACCGTCTTGGGGCTTAAATGGAGTCGCGAGCCGATCGCCGAATTGGTTCGGCCTTGTGCCATCAGGTGGAGTACTTCGCGTTCGCGCTCAGTCAGCTCCTCGACGGCATCCCTGTTGCGGCGTCTTCCAACGAGCTCCGCAACTACGTCTGGGTCGATGACTGTGCCTCCGGCTGCGATCCGTCGCACGGCATCGCCGAATTCGGCGATGTCGCCAACGTGATCCTTCAATAGGTATCCGATGCGGCCCCCGCTGGAAATCAGCTCCATTACATGATGTGTATCGACGTACTGGGAGAGGACGAGAACGCCGACCGAGGGCAGGTTTTCCCTCATCTCGCGCGCCGCGGCGAGCCCTTCAGTCGTGTAAGTCGGCGGCATCCTGATGTCGAGCACCACGACGTCGGGAGGATCGGCGCGCATCAGCTCCATCAGAGACCGCGCATCGCTGACCTGGGCCATGACATCGAAGCCGAGGTCCCGCGCCACGCGAACAAGGCCCTCGCGGAAAAGGGTCGAGTCGTCAACGATCGTCAGTCGCAAGGGATTTCGGCGCGAAGATGCGTGCCTGCCCCTCTTGGACTCGAGATCGACAGCTTGCCGCCAACCGCGGCGGTGCGGTCCTCGAGGCCCTGTAGTCCGCCACCCTTGGTCGCACCGCCCACCCCATCGTCACGCACCTCAATCAGGAGGCAACTGCTGGACCGGGTCACTGACACATTTACCGTCGAGGCGCGAGCGTGCTTGGCAGTGTTGGCCAGCGCCTCCGACACGATGTAATAGGCCGTCACTTCGGCCTGCTCCGCTAGACGGCCTCCCAGCGAGACCTCAATCTCGACCGGCAGCGCCGACCGGTCGACCAAGGATCGCAGCGCGGGTTCGAGCCCGCCTGTCACGAGGATTGTCGGATGTATGCCCTGGGCCAACTGGCGCAGCTCTGCCAGCGCGGTACGGAGCTCGGCCTCGGTGGCTGTCAGAAATTCGGCAGCTTTGTTCGTGCGTTCAGCTTCGGCCCGCGCGCGTCCTAGCGATAAGGCGAGCGCCACCAAGCGCTGCTGCGCCCCGTCGTGCAGGTTGCGTTCGACGCGGCGACGCTCTTCGTCCTGCGCCCGCACGATGCGCTCACGCGAGGCGCGCAGCTCCTCGACCAGCCGCAGGTTGCGGAGCGCAAGGCTGGTCTGTGAGGCAAGGTCATCGAGGAGCTTGATTTCGGCTGCGGTGACGCGGTCTCCACGGCGCTTGGTGATGGCAAGAGCCCCCAATAAGGTTTGCTCGTCTCGCACAGGCACGCTGTGGTCGGTGTCCGGAAGCGGGGGGAGCCGTTCATCTTTCAGGACGATGGTAGGGGTCGGCGCTGACACCGGATCAACCGCCTCGCGCCTGAGCTCAGCGCCGATGCGAAGCCAGGCTTCGGCTCGGTCGGCTCCGGTCGCTTCTCGAAGCAGCTGGGCTAGTCGCGGGAGCATGTCGACCGTGGAGTAGGAAATCGCAGCCTGGCCGGCAAAACGGGACAGCGCTTCGTACGGTGTGTGTCGTTGTCCATAGACCAGCCGGTTCGCAAGCCGGCTCATGCCCTGGCGCACGGGCTGGAACGCCACGGCGACGATCGCAGTCGCCAGCAGGGCGAGGATTGGGTTGAGGCCCGCCCCAGCCCCGATGAAGGATCCGACGCCGAAAACGATCCCAACGTAGGCCAGCGTGATGAAGATGGCAAGGCCGCTGAACAGGATGGTCCGGCTGATGACGAGATCGATGTCGAAGAGTCGGTACTTGAAAATCGCGACTGCGATCGCTGCCGGGACCACAAACGAGATCGTGAGGCTCGAACCGAGCTGCCCCCAGCGGGCAATGACCTGGGCGGACAGGTCGGCGGACCATGGAGAAACCCTGTCGTCATCGATGCGGCCCACCATCCAGAAGACCGCGGTGATCGCAAGCGCGAACGCGAGCCAGCGGAGCTGGAAACGTTCGTCGCCCTGCGCCCGCCGCATCCGCAGCAGCACGAGGGCCGCGGCTGCGGGCGCGAACAGAAGATTGGCCCAACCGAGCACGGTATCTGGATCGCCGGCCATAGCGAACCCATAGGCCCAAAGGGATGGCGGCATCGTTACCGGCAGCGAGCCGTCGCGACTTGGAAGGCGCAGCGGCCATGGGTCGCCGAGGGAGCTGACGATCATGCCCGCCGTCAGTACCGCAGCGAGGCCCGCCAGCACCCACCAGGCGGGGCCAGGCATCCTGCCGTCGGGGAACAGGAGGATGGCCAGGACCTGCGGGAAGATCGCGAGGCCGGTCCATGTGCCGATCCAGGCGGCCAGATCGCCCGCCGGCAGCGAGCCGGGAGTCGCCACCAGGGCTCGCACCGCGTACTCCTGGGTGAGCATCGTGAACGCGACCAAAAGGGCGATCGCCGCGAAGGCCCAGGCCAGCGGGCTGGCAGGACGCCGCGAAAGGATGAAGCCGGCCAGTACCGAAAGGATCAATACGGCGAAAATCGGACCGATCACGTCGACGAGAGCGGTCACCCAGGTCGGCTCAATGCGGCCGGGCTTGAAGGTCGGCCAATCGATCCACAGCAGGGGCACGCTGGCCAGCGCCAGCGCCGATGCCAGCAGCGCCAGGCCCCAAGGCCACGCCACGCGAACGGCGGCGCGGAGTGAAAGCATCATCCCGGTCGCCATTGGGGTTCGAACTCGACGCTCGTGTCGGCGGTGAGCCGGATGAGTCCCGAACCGTCCGGCCGGACCGCATAGAGGTCCCACGGACCGTCGCGACGGCTGACGAAAACTATCCAGCGTCCATCTGGTGACCAGTCGGGGGAAAGACCATCACCGTCTAACAGGCGCCGCTGGTTGCTGTCGGGCGCCCAGCTCGCGCTTGCGTTGAGCGAAGGCCCCTGGGTGAGCCGCCGCACGCCGCTCCCGTCGGCGCTCATCACCCAGATCTCACCCGGCCCACCGCGGTCGGAGAAGAACGCGATCCTCGTCCCGTCCGGCGACCATTCTGGATCGACGTTCAAGCCGCCTCCAAAGGTCAGCCGCCGAGCGGCGCTGCCATCAGAACGCGCGACATAGATGTCGCCTGGCGCGTGGATGATGCCCAGCGGGCCTGTTATGCCTGCCTCGCTGCTGGCGTAGACGATCTGCGTACCATCGGGCGACCAGTCGATGCCGCCCTTGAACCCGGGCGAATGCGTGAGCTGCACGACGTCGTTGCCGTCGGCGTTCATGACATAAAGCTGCTCCAACCCGCTGCGCGTGCTCATGAACCCGATGCGCGTGCCATCGGGTGACCACCTGGGATCGCGGTTGCCTCCTTCGCCATGGGTGAGCAGCCTGGCCCGCTCGCCCGGGCGCGCGGCAAGGATGTCGCCGTGGTACCTATTGCTCGGTTCGAGGTAGCAAACGAACGCGATTTCGGCGGAGGGTTCTGGCAAGGCGGCCATGCCCTCCAGCCCACAGCCGTGTGGGGCTTCGTTGGCTGACCCGCACGCCCCGAGCACCAGCATCGCCATCAGCCACAAGCCCGCGCCGCGAACGGGCGCCATAACGGTCTGCATGTTGCCACCGTGAGACGAGTCCGTCGACAGGGTTATCCCTAATGCAAGTCGAGCGCCTGCACTGATGCCCGCGGGCCGTCGCCTCGATACGGTCCTGGACACGGCCGTTGGAAGGCCGAGGAGGTGCCGAAGGATGCTCGCATGGACCATACGGACGTTGCTGGTGGCGATGGTTGCGTTCCTGCTTGTTTGCGCACTGGCTGCACTGGCCTCCACCGCGACGGCGGGCGGGTCCCAACCCACCCATGGGTCGCCTGTCGTCATCCCCAGCCCGGAGCGGCCGTAGCGGCGCTGAACTACCATGCGTCGGGAATGGGACGGCTCCATCACGTGCCCTCCGAGGAGCGCACGCCATCGACGGCGCAAACGCCGGGGATGACGCGCACGGCCGCGCTGTCAGGCGACACCGTGGGCAGCCGCGCGATGTGGATGGGCGAGACGCGCGTGGCTCCGGGCGTGTCGTCGGGACCGCATCATCACGGCGAGAGCGAGACGGGCATCTACGTGGTTTCGGGCAACCCCGAGTTCATCTATTCGGAGGACGGTCACGAGGTGCGGCTGATCACCAAGCCTGGCGACTACATCTACGTGCCGCCGTTCGTGCACCACATCGAGTCCAACGCCAACTCGGACCAGGAGGCGGTGGTCGTCATCGCCCGCACGACTCAAGAAGCGATCGTCGAGAACCTGGAAGAGCTTTAGCTCATCGTGGCTGTAAGGTCCGCGCTCGGAGGCGCAGTCCGCAGGCGCGAGGACCCGCGCCTCATCACTGGCGCCGGGGTCTACACGGACGATGTGCGCCTCGATCGGTGCCTGCACGCCGTGTTTGTGCGGTCGTCGATGGCACACGCCCGCTTGAAAAGCGTGGACGTCACACTCGCGGCAGCGATGCCCGGCGTGGTCGGGATCTTTGCGGCGGGTGACCTCCAGTTCGCGAGCGCGACAGCACGTCCGCAGCTGGCCTCCGATATCGTCCTCTTCGTGGGCGATGCGATCGCTGTCGCGGTCGCTGATACGCGAGACCTAGCTGTGGATGCGGCGGCCGCAGTCATCATCGATTACGACCCGCTGCCGGTTGTGGTCGACAGTGTCAAGGCGCTCGAGCCAAACGCGGACCTTGTGCAGGCGGACCGCGAGGACAACCTCATCGTCGACTTCGAGGTGGGCGAGCCGGGCGCGCTCGACGGCGCCGATGTGTTCATCAAGGCCCGGTTCGTCAATCAGCGCTTGGCCCCTGTCCCTATCGAGGCCAACGCGGTCGCGGCGGAGCCGGACGGCGACGGCGGGATTCGGATGTGGGCTTCGACTCAGGTGCCGTTCCGCATCCGCACGCAGGTGGCGGACGCGCTGGGCCTCCCGGAGGCGAAGGTGCACGTGATCGCGCCGGACGTCGGCGGCGCGTTCGGCGCCAAGCTGATGACGTATCCCGAGCAGACGGTTCTGTGCGCCGTGGCCCTGAAGCTCGATCGCCGGGTGCGGTGGTTCGAATACCGCTCGGAAAACATGGTCGCGATGAGCCACGGCCGAGCGCAGGTCCAGGACGTGGCGCTCGGAGCGACGCGCGACGGCAAGCTCGTGGGCCTGGACCTCGAGATCGTCGCCGACTGCGGCGCGGACGCCGGCCTGGGGGCGGCCCTCCCGGGGTTCACGATGCTGCTGTCTTCGGGCGTTTACGACATTCCGAAAATTCGCGTGCGCACGCGTACCGCGCTGACCAACACCACGATCGTGTCCGCCTACCGGGGCGCGGGACGCCCTGAGGCGATCTCGATGATCGAGCGCGCCATGGACATGCTGGCTTTCGAACTAGGTCTCGATCCCGCCGAGCTGCGGCGGCGCAATTTCATTCGCGGCGGTTTTCCGTTCACGACCGCGGCAGGCGCTACCTACGACTCAGGCGACTACCCGGGTGCGCTCGAAGTCGCGCTCGAAGCGGTGGGCTACGACGAACTGCGACGTGAGCAGAAGGCGCGCCGCGAGCGTGGCGAGCGGGTCCTGCTCGGAGTGGGTATCAGCAGCTACGTGGAGATGACCGCGGTCCAGCTCACGTCAGAGTTTGGATTTGCGCGAGTGTCCGCGGACGGATCGTTCACCGTCGGCGCTGGCACCAGCTCGAGCGGCCAGGGCCACGAGACTGCATACGCGCAGCTGGCCGCGTCGCTCCTGGACGTGCCGATGGGCCGCGTTTCCGTGGTGCAATCGGACACGAATCAGCTGCGGAGCGGCGATGGGACGTATGGATCTCGGTCGCTGCAGCTCGGCGGGAGCGCGGTGCGGGGGGCGTGCATCGCGCTAATCGAAAAGGCTCGCGTGGAAACGGCACGACGCCTGGAGGCGAGCGTCGAGGACATCGAGCGGACGCCCGATGGCGGGTTCGCTGTTCGCGGCGTGCCAGGCTCGTCACTGAGCTGGGCGGAGCTCGCGGCGGAGGCGATGCTCATTGCAGAAGACGAGTTCGAACAGGATGGGCAGACCTTTCCGTTCGGCTGCCACGTGGCTGTGGTCGAGGTCGACGTCGAGACGGGTGAGGCGCGGTTGATCCGCCATGTCGCGGTCGACGATTGCGGGACGATCTTGAATCCGACGCTGGTCGAAGGACAGGTTCACGGCGGCGTCGCGCAGGGTGCCGCGCAGGCCCTGTACGAAGAGTTCGTGTACGACGCGGACGGCAATCCGCTGACGACGAGCCTGGTCGACTATGCGATTCCCACCATCGGTGAGATTCCTTTCATCGAGACGTTGCACACGGAGACTCCCTCGCCGCTCAATCCGCTAGGGGCGAAGGGGGTCGGGGAATCGGGGACGATCGGGTCTACGCCGGCCGTGCAGAACGCAGTCATCGACGCCGTTTCTAATCTCGGCGTGCGTCACATCGACATGCCCCTGCACCCGATGCGCGTTTGGGAGGCGATCCAGGGGGCTCAGACCTCCTGACTTCGGCGCCGCATCACGACGACGGTGTCGACGACGCTCGGAGCCGCGAGGACCAAGGCGCTCACAAGGAAGATCCACTCTGGCGCTCTCGTCGATGGGTTCGCGGGTAGATCGAGGTGGCCGGATATGGGCACAAAGATGGCGGAGATCGGGGAGGCAACCGAGGAGAGGAAGACGGCGGTGGCTACGAGCACCGCCCAGATGACGCCCCGCGCGGTGCGGCCGATGCGCATGAGCCCAATGCCGGGCACCGCGGCAAGAAGTAAGACGTCGCGACCTGGCGGAACCTCTTGCGCGTGGAGCCGCCGGGCGACGATTGCCGCCACGGCGAACAGACCGAGCGCGGCTTCGAACCAGCCGGCTCCGATGAGGTCGACCCCTATGAACTTGAAGTCGACCCCTGAGTACTGGGCGGTGGTCGCCAGCCACATGACCCAGGCGAACCAGCCGACGAGGACGACCTCGGCGGCGAGGATTGCACCGAGCCGGATGGCGGTGCTGGTGGCCAGCACGGACGCGACAAGGGCGAGGACGACCAGCCAGCAGGCCGGGTTCTGGAAGCCGAAGTTGACGTCGGTGTGGACCTGGGAGATGCCGGCGAGCCACGGTGAGATGAGGGCGAGGAACAGGCTGATGACGACGAGGACGCCGAGGGGTGAGGCGAACGCACGTCGGGGATCGGTCACAGGGACGAGAGGGCTGGGAAGAGGGTGTGGGGGTGGGGTCTGCAGCCGATTCCGCACGTCTTGGTCAAACCGCGCTTATTCGATGCGCAGATTTCGCGCGTTTTGATCAAGCGGCGCGCTGAGGCGCCAGATGGATGGTGGCTGGACGCTCACTTCGCGTCCTCTTCGTAGCCCAGGATCGGGCGCAGCCAGCGCTCCGCGTCCGCGAGCGGCATCGACGTCCGGCGCGCGTAGTCGGTGACCTGGTCCCGGCCGACTTTGCCGACCATGAAGTACCTCGAGTCGGGGTGCGCAAAGTAAAGGCCCGCGACGGCCGCGGTGGGGGTCATGGCGAACGACTCGGTCAGCTCCATGCCGATCGACGGGGCGTCGAGCAAGTCGAAAAGAGTGCGCTTCGGCGTGTGGTCGGGGCATGCGGGGTAGCCGAACGCCGGGCGGATGCCGCGGTACTTCTCGGCGATGAGCTCCTCGCCGGTCAGCTTTGGGCCCGTCTCGTACCAAGACTGGCGCACCAGCTCGTGCAGGTACTCGGCAAACGCTTCGGCCAAGCGGTCCGCGAGCGCCTTGACCATGATCGCGCGGTAGTCGTCGTGCTCTGCTTCGAAGCGGGCCGCCAGCTCGTCCACGCCCAACCCAGCGGTCACCGCAAACGCGCCGATGTAGTCGCCACCGTCCGGTGACACGAAATCGGCCAGGGAGTAGTAAGGCTTGTCGTCGCCGTGGTCGACCTGCTGGCGCAGCATCGGGAAGCGAACTCCGTTGTCGAGAACGATGTCGTCGCAATCCGCCTGCGCGGGCCAGAACCCGTAAACGCCCTTGGCGTGCAGCAAGCCTTTGCTCTCGATCTCATTCAGCAACTCCTGTGCATTGCTGTACAGGTCCCGGGCTGAGGCGCCGTATGTGGGGCTGTCCAGGATGGCTGGGAACTTGCCTTTCAGCTCCCATGCGTGGAAGAAGAACGTCCAGTCGATGTACTCGCGGAGCTTCGCAAGCTTCGGCTCGATGACGCGTGGTCCAGTGAATGGCGGCGTGGAAAGATCGCTGAAGTCGAGTCGGGCCCGCTTCGCCCGAGCCTCTCCCAGCGTCAGCAGCGGCCGCTTCGACGTCGTGTGCTGCGTCCGGAGCTTCTCCTGCAGCACGCGGTTGTCGCGATCGAAAACCACGCGCCTTTTGTCGTCGAAAAGGTCCGAGACGACCCCGATCACGCGCGATGCGTCGAGCACGTGCACCGTCGAGCCGCTATAGGCGGGCGCGATGCGCACGGCCGTGTGCTGCTTCGAGGTGGTGGCACCGCCGATCAGCAGTGGGATTGTGAACTGGCGCCGGGTCATCTCCTTGGCGACGGTGACCATCTCGTCGAGCGACGGCGTGATGAGACCGGACAGCCCGATCGCATCGGCCCCGAGCTCGATGGCGGTATCGAGGATCTTCTCCGCGGGCACCATGACGCCCAGGTCGTGGACCTCGTAGTTGTTGCAGCCGAGCACAACTCCGACGATGTTCTTGCCGATGTCGTGGACATCGCCCTTGACCGTCGCCATGACCAGCCGGCCACGAGCCTGCTGGCTCCCCGAGGCCTCTTTCTCAGCCTCCATGAACGGCTGGAGGTAGGCGACCGCACGCTTCATCGCGCGTGCGCTCTTCACCACCTGCGGAAGGAACATCTTGCCCGCACCGAAAAGGTCGCCCACAACCTTCATCCCGTCCATCAGCGGCCCTTCGATGACGAGGAGCGGCTTGCCGTACTTGACGCGAGCCTCTTCGGCGTCGGCCTCGATGAACGCGACCTCACCGTGAAGGACCGCGAACGCGAGTCGGTCCTCGACCGGCTTCTCGCGCCACGAGAGGTCCACCTCTCGCTTCGTGCCGGCGCCATGAACGCTCTTCGCGAACTCCACCAAACGCTCGGTGGCGTCGGGCCGCCGGTCGAAGATGACATCCTCGACGAGCTCCAGGAGATCTTTCGGGATGTCCTCGTATACGGCCAGCTGGCCTGCGTTGACGATGCCCATGTCAAGTCCCGCGCGGATCGCGTGATAGAGGAATGCGGAGTGCATGGCCTCGCGCACGCGGTCGTTGCCCCGGAACGAGAACGACAGGTTGGAGACCCCGCCCGAGATGCGGACGCCCGGGCAGCGCTTCTTGATCTCCTTGGTGGCGGCGATGAACGCCTTCGCGTAGCCCGCGTGCTCTTCGATCCCGGTCGCGATGGCCAGAATGTTGGGGTCGAAGATGATGTCCGCGGGGTGATAGCCCGCCTTCTCGATGAGCAGCTTGTACGCGCGCTCGCAGATGCCGACCTTGCGCTCCAGCGTGTCCGCCTGACCCTTCTCATCGAATGCCATCACGACCACGGCCGCGCCGTACTCGCGCACCAGGCGAGCCTTCTCGAGGAACGCCTCCTCGCCTTCCTTCAAGCTGATCGAGTTGCAGACGCCCTTGCCCTGCAGGCATTTCATCCCCGCTTCGAGGACGGTCCACTTGGAGCTGTCGACCATGATCGGGATGCGCGCGATCTCGGGCTCGGTCGCGATGAGATTGAGGAAGCGGGTCATCGCCGCCTCGGAGTCGAGGAGGTCGGCGTCCATGTTCACGTCGAGAAGGTTGGCGCCGCCCCGCACCTGGTCGAGCGCGACCTGGACCGCGGCGGTGAAGTCGCCTGACTCGATCAGGCGGCGGAACTTCATCGATCCGGTGACGTTGGTCCGCTCCCCGATGACCACGAATCGAGTGTCGGGTCCGATCTCGAACGGCTCCAGCCCGCTGAACTTCGCGCGCTCGACTCGTTCGGGGATCTGTCGTGGCGGGAGGCCCGCGACCGCCTTGCGGATCTGGCGGATGTGCTCGGGCGTGGTACCACAGCAGCCGCCGGCGGCGTTGAGGAAACCACTCGCGGCAAAATCGCGCAGCAGGCGGCTCGTGATCGGCGGCTCCTCGTCATAGCCGCCGAATGAGTTGGGCAGGCCGGCGTTTGGGTAGCAGGTGGTGTAGACCGGCGCCACACGCGACAAGGCCTCGATGTACGGCCGCATCTCGGTGGCGCCCAGCGAGCAGTTGATGCCCGCGGCGAAGGGGTCGGCGTGCTCGACCGAGTTCCACCACGCTTCGACGGTCTGGCCGGAGAGGTTCCTCCCGCTGCGATCGACGATCGTGACCGAGATGAAGAGCGGCAGCTCCGGGGCGACCTCTTTGACGGCCGCGATCGCCGCTTTGGAGTTGAGCGTATCGAAGATGGTCTCGATCAGCAGGAAGTCGACGCCGCCGTCACGCAGCCCGCGCGCAGCCACGGCGTAGCCATCGCGGAGCTGGTCGAACGTCACGTCGCGATATGAGGGGTCCTCGACTTTCGGCGAGAGTGAAAGGGTGACGTTGGTGGGCCCAAGCGACCCGGCGACGAACCTGTCCTCGTAATCGTCAACCGCCGCTCGCGCGAGTCGCGCACCGGCGACGTTGATCTCGTAGGTGAGGTCCTCGAGTCCGTAGTCAGCCTGCGACACCGGGGTCGCGGTGAAGGTGTTGGTGGTGATGAGGTCCGCGCCCGCCTCCAGGTATTCGCGGTGGATGCGGCTCACCACGTCCGGGCGAGACAGGTTGAGGATGTCGACGTTGTTCTTGAGCAGCTTGGGGTGGTCGCGGAATCGCTCGCCCCGCCAGTCCTCTTCGGTGAGGCCCTGTTTCTGAAGCAGCACGCCGATCGACCCGTCGAAGATCACGATCCGCTGCTTGAACAGCTTATCGAGACGCTCCCGGACGGAAGGGGCGGACGACGTGACTGGGGCCATGGTGGGCCCTTAAGAGTACCGAGGGCGGCGCGCCTCTAGTCCCCGATCGGGCTCCACACCTGGAATACGCCGTCGTCGTAGAGCAGGCGGCGCCCGCTCACGGCGAGGTCGCTGATGGCCGTCTGGCGCACGGCCGGGTTGTTGGTGTCGGTCGGGTTTCTGAACTGGACGTACGCGTTTCGCTCGAGAACCACGTAGCACGTTGCGTCCAATTTGTCGGGGAAGTCGTTGATGGTGTGCCGGTTTGCCAGCCAGACGGCCAGGCCGTTGTCAGCGGACACCGGCGCGTCGGCCGGAATCAACGACATCGCCTTCTCGAGCTGGGCGACCTGATTCGGGCGCGAATAATCGGTCGAGTTCGAGCCCAGCATGGGCGGAAAGCGGCCGGTGCCCCAGGAAAGCAGAAGCGCCGGAACGATCGCCACCAACGCATAGGCGGGCCGGATCGAGCGCATCTCGAGGAACCTTCGCCCCCCCACTCCTCCGGCAACGATCAAGGGGAACAGCAGCAGCATCACGTAGTGCAGGAACAAGAGGTTCTGCGGGTCGTGGCCGCTGAGGACGTTGGCGAGGTAAGGCGGTATTGCGAGGAGCAGCCATCGCGGCGCCAGCAACGGCAGGGCGAACATGCCCGCGATGATCCCGGCCGGCATCGGCAGCGCCCGGGGGTTGAAGATCGCGGCCACTACGTTGGCGAATGTCGCAGGCCTCGAAGGGTCCAGGCCGAACAGCCAGCGGTAATAGATGAAGTCCGTGTAGCCGCCGTTGCGGATGTGCTGCTGCACGATCCCGGTGCCGATGAGAAACCACGCCGCCGCCAGGTAGACGACGAATCGCCAGTGCTTGCGAACCTCCGGCGCCCCGTAGACGCGCATCAGCAAGCCGATCACCCCGACGGTGTAGACCTGGTCCTCCTTGCATGCCAGCACGAGGAGGCACAGAACCCACATCGCCACCCGATGGCCGCGGATGCCGGCCCACGCGGCGAGCAGGGCGAGCGCGAGGGCCATGTTCTCGGGGTGGAAGAAATCGCGCGCGGTCTCCTGGATCGCGGCCCATAAGGGAATCGGAGCCGAGAGGGCGACGGCCAGCCAGGGCGACTCCGCGCGTTCCGCCGGCAGCAGGGCACGAAAGAAGAGGAAAGCCGCCGGCGCAGTGGCGGCCAGGCCCGCGGACGAGAAGATCAGCAGCACCGCGGGGTTGGGCCACAGCTTCTCCACCGCGGCCAGCGCCACGAAGATGAGCTCGAAATGAATGCCGAGAAAGTCGGCGCGGGCGAAGCTCGAATAAAAACCGTGCCCTGCCGAGACGTTCCAGATCACCTGCTGGTCGTAAGCGAGGTCCCAGGCTGAGCCGGTCATTCCGTAAAGGCGAGCAAGCTCGCCATGCAGGTACCACGCGAGAGCGCCGGCCGCGGCCACGAGCGGGACCGTGGGGCCAATCCACCACGCGACCGGGCGCGCCTCTTGCGCCTTGGCCGCGATCAGGGGCTCCAGACCTGGAAGCGACCATCGTCGACGAGCAGCTTGCGGCCGCTGGCGGACAGCAGGGCGATTTCGTCTGCTCGGGCGACGTTCGCCTGCAGCCGGTGCTTCCAATCCTGCCGGTCGATGACGATGTAGCGATCGGATGGAAGCTGCGAAGGCAGGACCTGGATCAGCGGGCGATCGGCCAGCCACACGGCCGCGCCGTCATCGGCGTACACGGGGGCATCGGGCGGGATCACGCTCGTCGACGCCAGGAGACGATCTGCCGCGGGCGTCCGGGTGAACAGCCAGTCGTCGGCTCCGAAGGCGGGCGGCAGCTGGCCCGCAAAGACTCCGATGGCGAGGGCGGGCAGCGCGGCTGCGAGGAGCATCGCCGGTCTGAGTCGGGCCTGCACCGACGGCATGTCCAGCAATCGCTTCGCGCCGAAAGCGGCGGCGACGATCACGGGGAACATGAGCACCATTACGTAGTGCTGCTGCAGCCGACCCTGCGCGTCGTGGCTGCTCATCAGGTTCGCGATCAGTGGCGGTACCACGAGCAACACCCAGCGCGGCGCAAGCAGGGGCAGCCCCGCGACGCTCAAAAGCAAGCCTGAGAGCACCAGCCAGGCGTCGGGTCGCGCCACGTTTTGTAGGAAGAAGTTCTGCTCCGCCGGGTTGAAGATCCACCAGTAATAGGCGATATCCGGCGAATAGCCGGCGCCCCGGATCAGCTCTTGAACCAAGCCCACCCCGACGACGAGCCAGGCGACCGCCAGGATCATGACTCGCCGCCCGTGCGTTCTCATCGCCTGCGGACCGGAGCGCCAGACCACCAGGCCGATCAAGAAGGCGGTATAGGTCTGGTCCTCCTTGCAGCAGAGGACGAGGACCGCCAGCGTCCAGAGCAGCCACGGTTTGGCACGCAAGCCCGCCCATACCGCCAGCATGGCGACGGCGAGGGCCAGGTTCTCGGGGTGGAACTGTGACGAGGCGGCTTGCTGCGTGGCCGCCCAGAACGGCATCGGAATGGCGAGCGCCGCCGCGAGCCAGGCGGCGCCTCGGTGGTCCTGCAGCAGGGCGCGAAACATGAGGAATGCGGCGGGTGCCGTCGCCGCCAGGCCCGCCGCCGCGAAGACGAGCGGGACCACGGGGCTGGGCCAGATGCGCTCGACGGCGGCGATGGGCAGGAGGATGGGCTCGAGGTGGATGCCGAGGAAGTTGTGCCCGTATTCGAAGCTGCTCGTCCAGCCGTACCCGTTCGCGAGGCTCCACAGCAGCTGCTGCGTCTGTCCCAGATCCCACGAAGGCGCCGACACCGAGTACAGGCGCAACAGCTGCGTATTCAGGATCCAGATGAAGGCGACCGCCGCCGTCACCAGTGGCGCGGTGTAGGTGATCCACCACACCAGCGGCCGTGCTCGCGCGCGCTGTGAAGATGCAAGATCGAGGGCCCGGACGGTCATCGCCCCGGTGAGCTTACCTACAATCCGCTACGTGACGGCGCCCCGCCTATCCGTGATCGTCCTTGTCTACAACGAAGCCGAGAGCATCGCGCCTCTGTACGAGGAGTTGAGCGGAGTCCTCGAAGGGCTCGACGTCCCCTACGAGATCGTTTACGTCGATGACGGCAGCCGCGACGGCAGCACCGAGAAGATGGCGCAGCTCGCGCTGCGCGACTCGCATCTGCGCGTGGTCAGCTTCCGCCGCAACTTCGGCCAGACCGCGGCGGTGCAGGCCGGCATCGACAACAGCACCGGAGAGATCCTCATCTTCATGGACGGCGACATGCAGAACGATCCGCATGACATCCCTCGCCTGCTCGACAAAATCAACCAGGGTGACGATGTCGTCAGCGGCTGGCGCAAGAACCGCAACGACGACACGACGCGGGTCCTGCCGTCGAGGATCGCCAACTGGCTCATCGCCTGGGTGACCGGCGTTCATCTCCACGATTTCGGCTGCACGCTCAAGGCCTACCGGCGAGAGGTGATCCAGGACGTCAAGCTCTACGGCGAGATGCACCGTTTCATCCCGGTGTACGCGTCATGGGTCGGCGCCCGGATCTCAGAGCTGGAAGTCAACCACCGCAAGCGGTCGTTTGGGAGCTCGAAATACTCTCTGTCGCGAACGTCGCGAGTGCTGCTGGACTTGATGACCGTGAAGCTTCTGGGCCAGTATTCGACCAAGCCGATCTACTTCTTCGGATTCGCCGCCTTTGGCCTGTGGGCGTTGGCGTTGGGGTTCGCCACGCTGGTCCTCATCCAGAAGTTCTTGCCACCGTACCCATACGCCCACAACAACCCGCTGCTGCTGCTGGCGGTGTTCCTCGGCATCGTGGGCGTGCAGTTCATCCTCATGGGGTTGCTGGCGGAATTGTCGATTCGCACCTATCACGAATCGCAGGGCAAGTCGGTGTACATCGTGCGCGAGGTCATCGAAGGTCAATCTCCGCGCAAGCACGCAGCCACCAATGGGAGACCGGTGGTTCGCGCCCGTAAGTAGATGTGTGGGATCTGCGGGATTGCCGGCGGTGATCCGTCCGAAAGCCAGGAGCTCGTGGGCCGCATGTGCGACGCGATGGTCCATCGCGGGCCTGACGACGAAGGTGCCGTCCAGCTCGACGGCGTGACCCTCGGCAGCCGGCGCCTGTCGATCATCGACATCGCGGGCGGCCACCAGCCGATCCACAACGAAGACTCGACGGTTTGGGTGATCCAGAACGGCGAGATCTACAACCACCTCGAGCTGCGCAAGCTGCTCGTCTCGGCCGGGCATAAGTTCTCCACACAGTCCGACACCGAGGTCCTCGCACATGGATACGAGGAGTGGGGGGAGTCCATGGTCGAGCGGCTGAACGGGATGTTCGCGTTCGCCGTGCTCGACCGCCGGCGCCGCCGCGTGCTCCTCGCGCGCGACCGCATGGGCATCAAGCCGCTGCACTACGCGGTGGATGGCAAGCGGCTGGTGTTCGCTTCGGAGCTCAAGTGCTTGCTTTGCGATCCGGCCTTGCGACGAGACATCGACCCGGTCGCCCTCGACGAATACCTCGCGCTCGAGTTCGTGCCCTCGCCCCGCAGCATCGTGCGCGGGATCAGCAAGCTTCCTCCCGCCCATACGCTCGAGTGGTGGCTGGGCAGCGGTATCCACCGGCTGCACCGCTACTGGTCACCGACGCTCGAAGAGGAAAACGGAGCGCGCGGCCGGAGCCTCGACGAAGAGTGCGAAGAGCTGCGCACGGTGCTGCGCGAGTCGGTGCGCAAGGAGCTGATCAGCGATGTCCCGCTCGGCGTCTTTCTTTCGGGCGGCATCGACTCGAGCGCGGTGACCGCGATGATGTCCCAGCTCGGCACCGAGGTGAAGAGCTTCTCGGTCGGGTTCGCGGAGCGATCGTTCGACGAGTCGCGGTATGCGCGACAAGTTGCCCAACATTTGGGCACCGACCATCACCAGCTCACGCTCGAGCCGTCGATGCTGCTCGACCTCATCCCCAAGCTCCCGACCCTGCTCGACGAGCCGCTCGGGGACGCTTCCATCATTCCGACGTACCTGCTATCGGCGTTCACGCGGCGCCATGTGAAGGTGGCTCTGGGTGGCGATGGAGGGGATGAGCTTTTCGCCGGGTACCCGACCGTCCAGGCGCACCGGCTCGCCGGCTACTACAACCGCGCACCGCGGCTGCTGCGCAAGGGGCTCATCGAGCCGGTCGTCGGGCGGCTGCCCGTGTCGCGCGCCAACCTCAGCTTCGACTTCCGCGCCAAGCGGTTCGTGAGCGGCGCTGCTCATCCGGTGCACGAGCGGCACCGGCGCTGGATGGGCTCCTTCACGGCGGAGGAGAGGACTGCGCTCCTTTCGTCCGACGTTCGCGATCGGCTGGCCGCGGGCGGGCACGTGAAGCTTTCGGAGCTCGACGGCGCCGAGCTGCGCGATCCGATCAACCAGGTGCTGCTGATGGACATGCGGCTCTACCTGGAGAACGACATCCTGGTCAAGCTGGACCGCGCGAGCATGATGGCTTCGCTCGAGGGCCGCGTCCCTCTCCTGAACAACGATTTCGTCGAGTACGCGACGCGGCTCCCTCTCACGATGAAGCTGCGTGG
>WNFS01001195.1_pt1 | contig 23240 bp, 20 predicted proteins | sample 5400141 | NCBI WGS metagenome assembly WNFS01 (sample SAMN13153358, study PRJNA577476) | soil metagenome | isolation source: 60 cm saprolite under Madrone tree | place: USA:California | collected 2016-06-14
ACCGCGGCCTGACACTCCGGCCAGGACGCGTAGATCCCGCGGATCCGTTCCGGCGCGGTGACGACGTACACCTTGGCCATCGGCTTACGAGCGCGCGCGGCTCGGCCGTGCGGCGAGGAGCGCCATGAGTGCTCGCGCGGCTCCGCTCAGGTACGCGCGACGCCGGTGCACCAGCACGACCGGCACCGCCATGTGCATGGCCGCGATGCGCAGCGCGCGGAGCGTGCCGACGCGCAGATCTTCCTCGACGCTGCTCGCCGGCATGAGTCCCAGGCCGAAGCCGGCCTCGACCAGCCGCTTCTGCGCGGTGAGGCTGTCGATCGGGATGATCTCGGCATCGCCGAGGCCCAGCGTGGCCAGGCGCTCCGTCAGCATCTGCGCGTAGGATTCGCCGGCCGCGACCGGCCGCACCGCGAAGGCGACCCACCTCTCCCCGGCCAGCATCCGCGCATTCGGCCGCCGCGCGCGGGCGAGCCGATGGTTCGGCGCGCACACCGTGACCAGCGCTTCCGTATATAAGGGAAGCGAGACCACGTCGGGGTCGGGATCGGGGAAATAACGCAAGCCGAGTGCGGCGTCACCGCGGCGCACCAGCGCGGTCACCTCGCGGCTGAGCGCCGTGCGGAGGGCAAGCCGCACCTGGGGATGCGCGTGGCGGAACGTTCTCAGTCGGGCCGTCAGCGTCGTGCTGGCCAGCGTTCCCACCATCGCGAGCGTGACGGTCCCGCGATCCGCCCGGTTCAGCGCCTGGACGGCCTCGAGACCGTCGCGCATCGACGCCAGCAGCGCCTCGGCGTGCGGCAGGAAGGTGCGGCCGGCCTCGGTCAGGCGCGCCCCGCCGCGCGTGCGGTCGAAGAGCGGCTGCCCCATCTCCCGCTCCAGGAGCTCGAGCCGCCGGCTGACCGCCGGTTGCGAGAGATGAAGGGCCGCGGCCGCGCGGGTGAACCCGCCGCGCCGCACGATCGCCACGAACGCCTCGACCTGGTCGATCTCCACGAGCATGAAGATAGCTGATGAGACGGATCAGATCTATGCATTGGACACATCGATGACGAGCGCCTAGCGTGAACGGGCGAAGGGAGGACGCCGATGATCAGCAACGAGTCCCTGGCCAGCGAGATCCTGGGGCACGGCGCGTATCTGTGCGTGCGCCGCTCGGGCAACGGCGACGTCCGGCGCGCGGGGGCAGCCCGGATCTCCACGCTCGCCGCGCGTCTGCAGCTCCGCAACGAGTTCGATCCGGGAACGCCGCCGTCGCGCGACTCGATCGCGCTGCTCCGCCGGCGTGACGCCACCAAGGGCGACGTCACCGACGACGACCTCTTGCAGGCGGAGTGGGTGATCCACGTGGCCTCCAAGCGCGAGGGGGCGGTCGGCGAGTTCTGCGGCGAGGCCTCACGCCTGCTCGAGCCGGTCGCGCGTGTCCGCGTCCTCAGTGGTGTCGTGCGGCCGAAGAACTACACGGGTGCGGCGATGAACAACTGGGCCTATGCGAACCAGGTCACCCAGCAGCCCGGCGGCGCGATGCCGAATGCGTTCCTCTTTCCCCTCAGCAAGACGGCCGACTGGTGGCGGAAGGACTGGATGGAGCGGCACACCTACTTCCTGCCGCGCTACGACGACCACGGTCAGATGACCAGCGAGGGCCACGCCCTCGCCGCGGCCGCCGGGATCCCTCATCTCCTCCGGCGCACGTACAAGAGCCTGACCGAACCGGCGCCCGTCGGGCAGTACGACTTCGTCAGCTACTTCGAGTGCAGCGACGCCGACGTGCCGATGTTCCACCAGGTGTGCGCGGCGCTGCGCGACGTCAAGCGCAACCCGGAATGGCGCTTCGTCCGCGAGGGCCCGATCTGGCATGGTCGCCGCGTGGCGTCGTGGGAGGAGTTGTTCAGCTGACCGCGCCGGGCTCGGGCACAATACCTCCCCTCGAACCATGGCCGAGGGGGAGGTTTCGATGGGACGGCTCGACGGAAAAGTGGCGTTGATCACCGGGGCCCAGCAGGGCATCGGTCGCGGCATGGCGATCGCGTTTGCTCGTGACGGCGCCGACGTCGGGATCAACTATCTCGATGACCGGGCGGCCGCCGAGGGCGTCGCCGCGGAGGTACGAAAGTCGGGCGCGCGCGCGACGCTCGTCGCGGGCGACGTGACGAGCCTCCAGCAGATCGAGGAGATGGTGCAGCGCGTGGTGCAGACGCTCGGCGGCCTGGACGTCCTCGTCAACAACGCCGGCGTCTATCCCCGCGTCCCGTTCCTCGAGATGCGCGAGCAGGACTGGGACCTCGTCCTCGACGTGAATCTCAAGGGGACGTTCTTCTGCGCGCAGGCCGCGGCCCGGGCGATGGTGGCGGGCCACCGGCGCGGCGTCATCATCAACCTGGCCTCGCAGGCGATCCGTGGAGCGGCTCGCGGTGTCCACTACACGGCGAGCAAGGGTGGCGTGGTCGCGATGACGCGCGCCATGGCCCTCGAGCTCGCGCCTCACGGCATCCGCGTCAACGCCGTCGCACCGGGGCTCACGGACACGGCCCAGCCGCGCTATGGGCACAGCGAGGAGGAGCTGGCAGCGATGGCCCGGGCGCTTCCACTCGGTCGGATGGCCGAGCCCGACGACATCGCCAGCGTGGCGGTGTTCCTGGCCAGCGACGAAGCGCGTTACATGACGGGCCAGACGGTGCACGTCAACGGTGGCTCGTACATGCCCTGAACCGCTAGACGCAGGCGTGGAGCGAATTCAAGAGCGCGTGAGACGCGCCGGCGACAGCGTCAGGGACAGTCGAACGCGCTGGTGCTGAGGATCATCTGGACGCACCGAGCGATCGCGCCACGGCTCTTGGCGCGCTGATACTCGAGCGTCTCGAACGCCGGCAGCTTGCCGTCGAAGTACTGCTCGGTGAGCCTCCAGCCGTGCACGTCACGCCAGACGTTCTCCATGAACGAGGCGCGCCGCTCCCGGACGAGGCGGTCGGGATGCGAGCGGCCGTACACGAGGTCGACCGCGTGGACGAGCTCGTGCGCCAGCATCCCCCGCTTGGACTCCGACCAGTAGGGATTCACGTTGGCGAGCGTCAGGTACACCGCAGCCGGATAGCCGATCGTGCCGTCGCGCCCGAGGACGCGCGAGCCGCCCACCCGGGCGTAGGGACGATAGGGATCGTTGTGCAGGGACATCGCGCGATCCTCCATGAGCGGATGCAGGACGATCGGAAACGGCGCATCCTGCGCGGCCCGGAGGAGCTGGGCCAGGTACGGGCTCTTGTCCCGCATGACCAGCAGTCCGGCCATGATGCCGCGGTGGAACTCGCGGCCGCGGAGATCACCCTCGGGCGTCTCGATGCGGATCGACCCCAGCTCGATCTCGTCGCCACGCGCCGGAGCCGCCAGGCCGAGGCCAAGCACGAGGCCCACGGCCACCAGTGCGCGAACGCTCACGACGGCGTGCCCCCGCGGGGTCCATCGATCGTCTCCCGCACCTTCGACGCGAGCATCCTGGGCAGCACGGGCTTCGACAGAAACGCCTCGCCCTCGTCCAGCACGCCGTGGTGAGCGATCGTGTCGGCCGTGTAGCCGGACATGTAGAGGATCTTCATCTGCGGCCGGTCGCGCCGAAGCCGGCTGGCCAGCTCCCGCCCGCCCATGCCGGGCATGACCACATCGGTCAGGAGCAGCTGGTTCGCACCGTGATAGCGCTGTGAGATGTCCAGCGCGTCGGAGCCATGCCGGGCCTCGAGCACCGTGTAGCCGTGCTCGCCGAGCACCTCGCAGGCGAGGGAGCGAACGCGGTCGTCGTCCTCGACGAGCAGAATCGTCTCGGACCCTCCGCCGGGCATCACTCCCGCATCCGGCGCCAGGACGTCGGCCGGCTGCGCCACTCGCGGGAGGTAGATCTTGAACGTCGTCCCCTTCCTCGGCTCGCTGTACACCCCGACATGGCCATTGCTCTGCTTCACGATGCCGTACACGGTGGCGAGGCCGAGGCCGGTGCCCTTCCCCGATTCCTTGGTGGTGAAGAACGGCTCGAAGACGTGGGACTGGGTCTCCTCGTCCATTCCAACTCCGGTGTCGCCGACGGCCAGCATGACGAAGGGCCCGGGCCGGACATCAGGAGCACGCCGATCGGCGTACGTCTCGGCGTCGCGGGCGTTCACCGCCAGGTTCACGATGATCTGGGTGATCTGGCCCGGATCGGCCTCCACGTGTCCCAGCCCCGGCCCCAACCGGGTGAGCAGCTCGATGTCCTCGCCGATGAGGCGCCGGAGCATCGGCGCCACGCCCTCCACCACCGTGTTGAGGTCGAGGATCTTGGGCTCGAGGACCTGCTTGCGACTGAAGGCCAGCAACTGCTTGGTGAGGTCGGCGGCCCGCGCCGCCGCGTCCTGGACCACGCCGACCCGCTCGCGCAGTGGGTCGTCTGCAGGCAAGCGCATCCGCACGAGCTCAGTCTGGCCGCCGATGACGGTGAGCAGGTTGTTGAAGTCGTGGGCCACCCCTCCGGCCAGCCGCCCGATGCTCTCCATCTTCTGCGCCTGACGGAACTGCGCCTCGAGCTGGGTGCGCTCGGTCACGTCGCGGATGATCGCGGTCAGGAACGTTCCGTGCCGGGTCTTCCACGTCGCCAGCGAAAGCTCGATCGGGAACTCGCGTCCGTCCTTTCGGACGCCGTGGAACTCGATCGGCCCCGGCGTCACGCTTCCCGCATCAGTCGACGCCATCGCCACGAGCCCTCCGGGCGGCGGCTGGCGGTAGCGCTCGGGGATCAATCGATCGAGGGTCGTCCCCAGCACCTCGTGCGGACCGTACCCGAAGATCGTCTGCGCGCCCCGATTCCACGACACGATCGTTCCGTTGCTCCCGGCGGTGACCACGGCGTCGACCGCGGACTCGGTCATCGCGCGGAATCGCTCCTCGCTCTCCCGCAGCCGTTCCTCGCGCTCGGCCACCGCGCTCGTCATCCGGTTGAACGTCGCAGCGAGAGCGCCCAGCTCGTCCTGCTGATTGAGCGCGACGCCCTGGTAGGCCCCGGCCTCGATCTGCCGGGCGGCGTCGGCGAGCTGCCGGACCGGCCGGCTGACACCGCGGGCGATCCAGGCGCCGCCCACGATCGAGACACAGGCGGTCACCACGAACAGACCGAGCAGGATCGTGCGCAGGCGCTGGTACGGCGCCATCGCGTCGGCAAGTGACCGCTGCAGCGCCACGTGGATGCCGGCGCCGATGGACGATGGCAGCGGCACCACGAGCGTCTCGACATCGCTGTCGGACAGCTCGAACGCGACCCGCGGGCGGCCGCCGGCCGCGTCCCTGGACAGCGTGTCGAGCAACGACTGCTGGGCCGCCGGCGACAGCGTCGACGCGATGCCGGCCCAGCGGCGGTCGTCCTGAGCCCGCACGAATGACACCTGGGCCGAGGTGGTCTTGGCGAGCTCCTGGGCGAGAGCGCCATCGATCTCGAATCCCATGCCGATCCACGCGATGGGCACCGGGGCGAGCAGCGGCACGATCACGACCTGGTAGGGATGGTCGTCCACGATCATGAGATCGGCGGTCTCCCCGGCTTGGCGAGCCGCGTCGACGAGCCTCGTCACCCCGACCAGCCGCCCTCCTCCCGCCGCCCCGTCGCGATGCAGAGTGTCGATCACCCGGCTCCCGTCGAGGGACACGACCATCATGAGGTCGGCGCCCATGCGGGTCCGATGATTGTCCATGGCGGACAGCAGCGTGTTGCGGTCCCCGAGCGCCACCACCTGCTTGAAGGCGAAATCGGCCGACAACAAGATCCGGGCGGCTTCGACCAGGCGCTGGTTCCGGGCGTCGAGCAGGCGGGTGACGACCTTGGCGGCGGTGACCAGCTCTCCCTTGACGTGAGTGCGGGCGCTGCGCTGAATCGCGGAATAGACCGCGATCACCGTCCCAACCTGAACCAGGGTGATCAGGATCAGGAACGAAACGACGATACGAGTTTGAAACGACCGAAAGGCCACGCCCTAATGCTTTCGTGATCCAACCATGGCCATGATAGGTATGGTAGTGGGGTGGGCGACCAAGTACCGTGAAGATTCTGGTCACCCTCGTGGTCGCCGCGTGCCTCGTGGGTCGAGCCGACGTGGCGGGCGCTTTTTGGATCCTCGATGCCGACGCCAACGCGATCTGGGAAGACAACGTCGGCCTCGGCAAGTTCAAGCGGGACATCAACAGCGATTCGGCGCTCAGCACGGCGCTGTCCGCGGGACCGGCCTTCCAGCTCGACACCAGCACCGTGTTCTCCCTCACCGGGGACGTCAGCGGAAAACTCTACGAGCGCTACACCAGGTTGGACAACGTCGCGCTCGGGCTGACCGCGACGCTGCGGAGGAAGTTCGGCCTGGGTGCGGAAGCGCCGTGGGCGCGCGCCTGGGGCTCGATCGCGCGCCAGCAGTACGACAACGATCTTCGCGATAGCTGGATCTACCGTCTGGGCGTGGGGGTCGGGAAGCGATTCGGCGAGCGGTGGGACTTCAGCGCCGATTACATCTACGACCGCCGCCTGGCCGACCACGACTTCCCGGTGGCGCCCGGGATCCCCGGTGACGTCTTCGACCTGTCGGGCCACACCCTTGCGCTGCGGGGCAATTTCCTGTTCAACGAGCGGATCTCATTCCTCGGCGGCTATTCACTCCGCATCGGAGAAGTCGCTTCGACGACCCAGCGGAATCTTCCCATCTTCCTCGCGTCGACTGCGGTGTCGGCCGACCCGGCCTTCGGGAAGGGCTTCTTCGCGTACCGGATCGACGCGTTCGCCCACACGCTCACCGTGGGACTGAGCGTCGCGATCGGTGAACATTCGTCGGCGAACGTCGAATACAGCCACGTGATCGGCGACGCCCGCGGCGACATCACGTATCACGACAACATCGTCCGCGTGGGCTTCCTCTACCGCTACTGAAGAGCCCATGACGAGACTCGTCGTTGGACTGGCGGCCGCGATGGCGACGGTGTGCACGATGGCCGGTCCGACGCGCGTCGCCCAAGCGGGCGAAATCCACGCCCTCGTGACCGATCCGGCCAATCACCCGGTCGAGGACGCCGTGGTGGTGGCCGTTCCGGAGGGCCAGACGGCGGCGGCAGGGGTCAGAGCCGGTCGCGAGGTGGTGGACCAGGTCGACAAGGAGTTCGTTCCCTACGTGAAGCCCATCGTCGTCGGCTCTCAGGTCAACTTCCCCAACAAGGACAACATCCGTCACCACGTGTATTCGTTCTCGCCGGCCAAGACCTTCGAGTTGCCCCTCTACGCGGGGACGCCGGCGACGCCGGTCGTGTTCGACCGGAAAGGCGTCGTGACCATCGGCTGCAACATCCACGACTGGATGATCGCCCACATCTACGTCACCGAGGGGCCGTACTTCGGAAAGACGGGCACCGACGGCAAGGTCCGGCTCGAAAACCTGCCGCCCGGGCGCTATGCCGTCCGCGTCTGGCATCCGAGGCTGCAAGGCACCGAGGAGTCGACGAGCCGCACCATCACCGTCGAGCGCTCGGGCGCCGTGGATGCCACGTGGCAGCTCGCGTTGAAGCAGGAGCCTCGCCCCCGTCGCTCCCCGGTCCCCGGCCAGCACCGCTACCGGTAGTCCGAGCGCTGGCGGCTCCGCCGGGCGAGGAGACCGGTGAGCTCCTCCACCGTCGCCGGCTTCAGGACGTGAGCGCCGAACCCCGCCGCCTTTGACGTTCGAAGATTCTCCGCGCCGCCGATCCTCGAGGTCGCCCGGCAGGTGCACCTCGTGTCCGGCAACCGCAGCGAGCGCCGAGCGCAACAACCGGCAGACGCGTGGCGCCTGTACCCGTCGATTGCGTCTCCGGTAGTCCTGAAAGGGAGGCCGATCGTCCGGGCCATCCGTGAACGTACGGAGCTCGCGCTTGACACCGCGGCTCTACGCCTGGCGTATACTCTGCCTGTCTGGTCCGGACACAGGCTCACCTTCGAGCCCCCCTCACCAGACGCCGTCTCGCAGTTGCTTCCGCGCTCCTGAGACGCGCACGCAAAAGCGGAAAGTCCTGCAGGTGACTTCCATGGCGCAGAAACTCTTCGTCGGCGGCCTCAGCTTCAACACGACCAGCGACGGACTTCGTGAGTTCTTCACCCAGTCCGGCACGGTTGTCTCGGCAACCGTCGTCACCGACCAGTTCAGTGGTCGGTCGAAAGGCTTCGGTTTCGTCGAGATGGAGTCGAACGAGCAGGCGCAGAACGCGGTCGCTCATCTCAACGGACGCGACCTCGACGGCCGATCCATCAAGGTCGAAGTGGCGAAGCCCAAGACCGAAGGGCGGCGCGATTCGAGCCGGGGCGGATATGGCGGGAATCGCGGCGGAGGTGGAGGCGGAGGTCGCGGCCGCTGGTAGCAGGCCCGGCCCGAAGCGCAACGCCTCGATCCGCGCTTCGCTGATCAATTTCTCCCGGTCGAACCGCTCAGGCCGCGACCCGCCATCGCCAGGTCGCTGGCCGCGCACTTGCACCCTCCTGCCCACATGACGACGATGACACCGACGGCGCAGACCGTGGTGTTGCACAACGTCCCCGGCCGGTTGCGCGTTCGGGTGGCCGCCCACGCGGACACCGCAGCCCTCGAGATGGTGCTTCGACAGCAGCGCGGCGTCGAGTCCTGCCGTCGTTCGGCGCAGTCGCTGCTCATCCGCTACAGATCAGCGGAGACCACGGCAGACCGTTTGCTGAAGGCCGTTGCATCGTCGCTGATTCCCGGCGAGAACGTCCCCATCTCGCGGATGATCATCGAGGCCCTCGCGAGCATCAATGCCACCATCACGCGCGCCACCGGCGACAACTTCGACATTCGCACGCTGCTCGCCCTGGCGTTGGCCGCGTGGGCCGGACGGCAGATCATTCGCGGCGAAGGGCCGCAGGGCGGGCGTGCCGTGGTCGACGGCCCTGTGGTATGCGTATGGACGCTTTCGCCACCACGACGCCAGCGTGACCGCTTCGGCGACGGCCCAGCGCACGTCGTCGGCCCACCGCACGCCCTCGGGCCCACGAGCGTCGGTGGGAAGGGCGCGGGCGGCCTGAGTCATTGCGGGCCGCTCGCGTTCCGCGTCGCGCGCGTCATCACGTAGTACGCAACCTGCACGCCCTTGTAATCGATGAGGCCACGCGGCAGGAAGCCGAGCTTCTCGAGCACCCGCTGCGACGCGCGATTCTCCGGATACGTCACCGCCACGATCCTCGGGAGCGCGACGACACCGAGCGCGTAGTCGAGGAGCGTGTTGGCGGCCTCGGTGGCGAGGCCCTGTCCCCAACTCGACCGGGTGAGTCGATACGCCAGCTCGACGTCGTCGCCGCTCGGCATCCGGATCAATGCGCAGAGCCCCCGGAAGCCGCCGTCGGCCCGGCTCTCCACGACCCAGAACCCCAGTGGCCCCTGATCTTCGGCGATCCTGAGCCTCACCCGGTCCGCCGTCTCCTCGAAAGACCTCGGTCCGGCCGGGCTCCCCACGTACCTCATCACCTCGGGATCGCTGTCGAGCGCGATCAAGTCTCGCTCGTCGGAGGGGCGCAGCCGGCGGAGACGTAGTCGCGGACTCTCGATCACACCGCACCCCCTGCCCGGGCCGTCTTGACGGCCCTCACCCCGCGCGGATATTGTTCCAGCCACCTTTTGAGCCGAACCTCTCCCTCCGACTGAGCGCGAGCGGAGCGCGACGACAAAGGAGATCGCCATGCGGCGCACCATCGCCATCGGATCTGCTCTCTTCCTCCTGCTGGCCTCGAGCTCGCTGCCCGGGGCGGAGGCACAGACCAAGGACGACACGCTCGTCTACGCGCTCCAGTCCGACGTGGACAGCTGGGACCCGCCCAACTCGGTGCTGCGTGAAGCCATCATCCTCGGTTATCACGTCTTCGACCACCTTGCCGTGCGCGATCTCAAGACCCGGCGTGTGGTGCCCAACCTGGCCGTGTCATGGAAGGCCCTGGACGACACGACCTGGGAGGTGAAGCTTCGCCAGGGCGTGAAGTTCCACGACGGCAGCCCGTTCACGGCGCGCGACGTCAAGGCCACCTTCGAGCGCGTGCTCGATCCCGCCAGGAAGATGACCGCACGGGGCAATCACGCCAAGATCAAGAGCGTCGAGGTCCTCGACGACTACACGGTGCGCATCAACACCGACGGCCCCTACCCGCTGTTCGTCGAGCGCCTCACCGCCCTGGTCATGAGCTCGGAGAAAGTCATCAAGGACAAGGGCCACGAGTGGATGCAGGAGCATCCGGTCGGGACCGGTCCCTACAAGCTCGTGAAGTGGGACCGGAAGCACGAGCACCTGCTCGTACGCAACGACGACTACTGGGGCGCCAAGCCCTACTACAAGTACGTGCGCATCCGCATCATCCCCGAGCAGGCGACCCAGATCGCCGAATTGATCTCGGGAGGCGTCGACGTCATCAAGGCCGTCCCGCCCGACCAGATGGACGTCATCAACAAGTCCGGGCAGGCGCGCACGGCGAGTTCGCCGATTCTCCGCACGGCGTTCCTTCAGCTCGACCAGGCCGGGCGCAGCGGACCGAATCCCTTCACGGATCGCCGCGTCCGTCAGGCCGCCAACCTGGCCACCAACATGGACGGTATCATCAAGCACGTGCTCAACGGCCTGGGTGACCGCGTGGCCACCGCCGTCAATCCAATGGCGTTCGGCTTCGACCCCGGCCTCAAGCCGTACAAGCAGGACCTCGCCGCGGCCAAGAAACTGCTCGCCGAGGCCGGCTACCCCAATGGCGTGGACATCACGTACAACCAGGGGCCGCCGACCGTCGAGCCTGGATTGTTGCAGACCGACGAGGCCATCGTGGCCGATCTCACGAAGGCGGGCTTCCGTGTGAAGCAGAACTACATCGGCGACAACACGGTGTTCGTCGCCCGCGTCAAGGACAACAAGGGCGGCCCCATGTTCAGCTTCTCGTGGGGCTACTACTCGGTCTTCGATGCCGACGCGATCCTGCACGACATCTTCAAGTGCAAGGAGACGTACAGCTATTACTGCAACCCCGCGATGGATGACCTCATCGTCCAGGGCCGCTCGACGCTCGACCAGAAGAAGCGCGCGGACATCTACGTCAAAGCGCAGAAGCTGATCTACGACGACGCGGCCTACCTCTTCAAGTGGGGGCTGCGCGGTGTGTGGGGCATCTCCAACCGGGTCGAGTACCAGGCGCCGCCCGACGAGGTCGACCGCATGTTCCTCGTGACCCCGCGAAAGAAGTAATCGGAGTGCGCGGCGCCCCGCCCTCTGCCTGCCGGCGACGAAGAGCAGAGGGTGGGGCGCTCGGCGCCGGCCGGCCATGAGGCGCTACGCCGCTCACCAGATCGTCCAGCTCGTCGTCGTCATCGTCGGCATCTCGATGCTGGCGTTCGCGATCCTCCACGTGATCGGCGACCCGGTCCTGCTGCTCCTGCCCCAGAACGCGGGCAAGGAGGAGTACGAGCGGTACCACAAGCTGCTGGGGCTCGACCAGCCGGTGTACGTGCAGTACTGGAAGTTCGCGAGCCGCGCCGTGCTGGGCGATTTCGGGAAATCCTGGTACACGGACACGCCGGCCTTCACCCTGGTCCTGCAGCGGATGCCGCCCACGCTCTATCTCACGACGGCCGGCCTGATCGCCGCGCTCCTCATCGCGCTCCCGCTGGGGATCCTTGCCGCGCTCAAGCGCCATTCCGTCGTGGACAACCTCTGCACCGCGATCGCGGTGGCGGGCCAGGCCATGCCCATCTTCTGGCTCGGCATCATGCTGATCATCATCTTCGCCGTCCGCCTGAAAACGCTGCCGGCGTCCGGCTACGGCACCTGGCAGCACTTCCTGATGCCGGCCTTCACCCTGGGCGCCTTCCTGGCGCCGATCACGATGCGGCTCGTTCGCTCCGGGGTCATCGACATCATGAACATGGACTACATCCGGACCGCTCGGGCCAAGGGCGTCGGCGAGCGCACGGTCGTCGTCAAGCACGCGTTCCGCAACGCCTGCATTCCCGTCATCACCGTGCTCGGTCTTCAGTTCGGTCAGCTGCTGGGCGGCGCCATCGTCACCGAGACCGTGTTCGCGTGGCCGGGCGTGGCCACGCTCACCGTCGACTCGATCCGCAATCAGGACTTCCCGGTCGTCCAGTGTGCGGTCATCCTCCTCGCGCTCATCATCGTGAGCGTCAACTTTCTAGTGGACCTGATCGTCGGCCTCATCGATCCCCGCATCCGGATCGGCGCGTGAAGACGGTGACCGTAGGCGGCCAGGTGGCGCTCGAGGCTCGGGAGGCTCCCGCGTTGCCTTTGGGAGCGGGCCGGATCGCGCTGCGTCGGAGAATCTGGCGCTTCAAGTGGGGCGTGGCGGCCGCGGCCGTCTTGCTCGTGATCGTCGGCAGCGCCGTGTTCGCGCCGTGGCTCGCTCCCGACAACCCCCTCTCCGTGGATATCCAGCACCGGCTGAGCTCGCCCGTGTGGATGGCGGGCGGCACGACGGCGCACCTGCTCGGCACCGATCAGGTGGGCCGCGATCTGCTCTCTCGGATGATCTACGGGGGCCGGGTCTCGCTGGTCATCGGGGTGGCGGCGGTGCTGGTCTCCTCCAGCATCGGCGTGCTGCTGGGCCTCGCCGCCGGCTACTTCCACGCGCGCGTGGACTGGACGATCATGACCCTCGTCAACGTGATGCTCACCTTCCCGTTCGTGCTGCTCGCCCTCGCCGTCATCGCGGTGCTGGGGCCGAGCCTCGTCAACATGATCATCGTGCTCGGCATCGCCGACCTGCCGCTCTACGCCCGGGTCGTCCGCGCCGAGACCCTGGCGATTCGCGAGCGCGAGTTCATCATGGCCGGCCGCGCGCTAGGGATGAGCCACCCGCGCATCATCTTCCGCCAGATCCTGCCGAACCTCGTGTCGCTGATCGTCGTCATCGCGACGCTGCAGGTGGCGCGCGTGATCATCCTCGAGTCGTTCCTGTCCTTCCTGGGCCTCGGTGTCCAGCCGCCGACCCCGGCGTGGGGAAACATGCTCGGGGAGGGCCGCGTGTACATGCTCAACTCGTGGTGGATCGCAGCGTTCCCGGGGCTCGCCATCTTCGTCACGACGCTGGCGATCAATCTCGTGGGCAACGCGCTGCGGGACTGGCTCGATCCCCACATGAAGCTCTGAGCGCGCCGGCCGCTCTGTCAGCGGCGTGATCGATGCTATCGTAGTCGCCATCATGGCTCCCCGGGTCGGCGCCCGCACCGTCTACGAGTCACCGCGGGTGGCCCCGAAGCCCGGCGAGACCGTCGTCACCAGCACGTGTGGCCACAATTGCGGCGGCCGCTGCGTGGTCAATGCCCACGTCCGCGACGGCCGCATCGTCAAGATCAGCACCGATCCCAGGAAGTGGACGCCCGAGATGCCGCCGCTCCACGCCTGCGTGCGTGGCTTCGGCCAGATGGAGCGCGTGCATCATCCCGATCGCCTGCTCCATCCGCTACGACGCGTGGGCTCGCGGGGCTCCGGCGAGTTCGAGCGCATCGGGTGGGACGAGGCTCTCGACGAGGTCGCTCGCCAGATGCTGCGCGTGCGCGACACGTACGGGCCGGCGGCGATCCTCGACTGCTCGCGCACGGGCAGCCTCTCCATGCTCCACAGCCGCGCCACCGTCCAGCGCCTGCTCCACATGTTCGGCGGCTGCACGGAGCTGTGGACGAACATCTCGTCGCAAGCCGAGGTCTTCGCGGTGGGCATCACCTACGGTGCGAAGGCTGACTACAAGAGCGCCGGCCGCGAGCCGATCGACTACGTCAACTCGCGGCTGATCGTCATGTGGGGCTGGAGCCCCGCCGACGGCACCTTCGGAACGGGCACGCTCCAGTACCTCAAGTGGGCGAAGAAGCAGGGCGTGCGCATCGTCTGCGTTGACCCGCGGCTGACGCGGTCCAGCCACGACCTGGCCGACGAGCACGTCTTCATCCGTCCCTCGACCGACGCTGCGGCGCTCATCGCCATGGCCTACGTGATCGCGAGCGAGGGCTTGCAAGACCAGGCCTATCTCGATCGCCACGTGCTCGGCTTCGACGACGCTCACCTCCCTCCGGGCGCGCCGCGTGGCGCTTCGTATCGCTCGTATCTGATGGGCGAGGCCGACGGGATCAGGAAGACCCCCGAATGGGCGTCGGCGATCACGGGCGTTCCGGCGGAGACGATCCGGAGACTGGCGATCGAGTTCGCGACGACGAAGCCCGCGGCGCTCCACTGCGGGTACGCTCCCGGGCGCACGATCCACGGCGAGCAGTTCCACCGCGCGGCGTACGCGCTGGCGGCGATCACCGGCAACGTCGGCGTTCCCGGCGGCAACTCGGGGACGAGCAACGGAGCGACGGGACGCTACGGCATCCGCTCGCTGCCCGTCGGCGTGAACCCGGCCGGAGCGCGCGTGGCGTCGCCGCTCCTCGCCGATCTCCTCGAACGCGGCCGCGCCGGCGGCTACCCCGCCGACGTCAAGATGATCTACTCGGCCGCGGGCGACCTCTTCAACCAACTCCCGAACGTCGGCAAGACGATCGCCGCCGCCGGGCGCCTCGAGTTCATGGTGGTCCACGACCACTTCATGACGCCGACCGCGCGCTACGCCGACGTCGTGCTCCCCGCCACCACGTTCTGGGAGCGCAACGACGTCCACACGCCGTGGGCGGGCGCGGGCCACTACGCGATCTTCATGAAGAAGGCGATCGAGCCGATCGGCGAGTGCAGGAACGACCTCGACATCTGCGCCGATCTCGCCGTCCGTCTGGGCGTGCAGGGCTACAGCGAGAAGAGCGAGGAGGAGTGGCTCCGCGACCTGACGCGGGACGCCATCGACGACTTCGACGCGTTTCGCGAGCACGGCCTGGCGCGATTGCCGGCGCCGGAAGATGCCGTGGCCTTCGCGAAGGAGATCCGCGACCCCGAGCGCCATCCGTTCTCGACGCCCTCGGGCAAGATCGAGATCTACTCGATGACGCTGGCGGCGAATCCCGACCCGTGTGGCCTCGGCACGATCCCGCCGATCCCGACGTGGATTCCGGACGACGCCGATCCGCGTCACGCCGACCAGCGTCATCCCCTGCGCCTGGTCACCCCGAAGTCGCGGGCGCGGACACACTCGATCCACGACAACCAGCCGATCCTCAGGCGGGCCGACCGCGACGACGTGTGGATCCACCCGGCCGACGCGGCCGCGCGCCGGATCACCGACGGTCAGCCCGTGCGCGTCTTCAACGATCGCGGCGCCACCGTCCTGCCCGCGCGAGTAACGGACCGCATCGCGCCCGGCGTGGTCTCGATCAAGGAAGGCGCCTGGTTCACGCCGGACGCGTCGGGTCAGGACACGCGCGGATGCTCCAACGTGCTGATCGCCGACCGCGCGTCACCCGCGGGCGCGGCCCCGTTCAACACGTGCTTCGTCGACGTCGCGCCGGCGCCGAGCGCGAGCCGTTGACCGAGGAGCGCGCCGGCTTTGCCGGCGTGCTGCCGAGCGATTGGGCCAGGGGAGTCCGAGGGGGGCGTAGCCCCCTTCGCTCGAATAATAGGGGCCATGTCGGGGCCCCCACTCAAACTAGTCCCGCCTGCTCGAAGGCGTGGGCGGCGCGATAGATGGTGCTCTCCTCCCAGTGCTTGCCGATCAGCATCAACCCGATCGGGAGGCCGTCGGACTGGCCACACGGCACGCTCATGGCCGGATGTCCGGTCGCGTCGAACGGCGCGGTGTTGCTGATCATCTCGAACGCGCGCTGGATGGAGACCTCGCGCGGCGCATCGGCCGGCGGCAGCGGCGTGGCCTTGAGCGGTAGCGTCGGCATCACGAGCACATCGAAGTCGGCGAGCGCGGCATCGTAGGCGTCGCGGAGCTTACGGCTCAGATTCTGTGCCTTGGCGTAGAAGTGGCCGCGATGGTGCTTGACGAAGTAGTGGCCGAGCAGCATCGACAGCTTGAGCGTGTCCGAGAGCTCGTCGGCACGGTGGCGCCAGGCCGAGTGGGCGTCGATCAGGCTCGTGACGTAGAGGCCCCGCCAGTTCGTGCCGAAGCCGTTGCCCTTCATCATCAGCTCGGTGGCGCCCTCGAGCGCGATCGGCGACCAGATGGCCGGCCCCATCGCGTGCATCGGCACGGAGACTTCGCCGACCTTGGCCCCGAGCTTGCCGAAGACGGCGGCAGCGCTCCGCACTCTGGCGTCGACGTCCTTCTCCGAGTTGTGATGTCCGAAGCCTTCCTTGACGAGGCCGATCCTGAGGCCGTCGACGCCCCGCCCGAGCGCCTCGGTGTAGGGCGCGGTCCTCGGCGCGTACTGACGAGGATCGAGGCCGTCGGCGCCGGCGAGCACCTCGAGCAGCAGTGCATTGTCGGCCACGGTCGCGGTCATCGGCCCGGAGTGGTCGAGCGTCAGCTCGATCGGCATGATGCCCGTGTAGGGCACGAGGCCGTGCGTGGGCTTCATGCCGTAGATGCCGCAATACGACGCCGGAATGCGGATCGAGCCGCCCTGATCGCCGCCGATCGCCATGTCCACTTCGCCGGCGGCCACGAGCGCGGCCGAGCCCGATGACGAGCCTCCCGCCGAGTAGCCGGGCTTGCGCGGATTGTGCACGGGGCCCGCGGCGCAGGTGTGGCTGCCCCCCGAGAAGCAGAAGTACTCGCAGTGGGCCTTGCCGACGATGGTTCCTCCGGCATCGAGCATGCGCGTGACGATCGTGGCATCGACGTCCGGGACGTAGCCCTCGAGCGTCGAGGCTCCGTTCATCATCGGCACGCCGGCCAGGCAGACGTTGTCCTTGAGGACGATGGTCTTCCCCGCGAGCTTGCCGGTCTGCGTGCCCTTCACGGTCGTCTTCACGTACCACGCGTTGTAGCGGTTCTCGGCGCCTTCCGGCCGATAGCCCGGCGTGCGTGGATACTTCACGGCGGGCACGTGATCGGGCATCGCAGCGACGGCATCGTACGCGGCGAAGCTGCCGGCCATCAGGCCCAGGAACGACTGGGCGTCGGCGTCTGAGAGTGTGAACCCGAGATCGTCGGCGAGCGCACGGACTTGAGCAACGGTCGGTCGTGTCACAGGCATCGCTTGGCTCCTCCTCGCCGGGAGCCTAGAGAGAATCTCCCGCCCGCGTCAAGCGGAGCGTTCATGCTCGCTCGACGTCCCGAAGGTAGGCCTTCTTCTCCTCGTCGGGCAGGAAGCTGGCTTCGAAGGAGTTGCGGGCCAGCGTTCGCACTTCCGCTTCCTGCAACCCGAGGGCGGAGGCGACCGCTAGATAGTTGTCGACGACGTATCCGCCGAAATAGGCGGGATCGTCGGAGTTGACGGTCGCCACGATTCCTCGCTGCAGCATCGTGCGCAGAGGATGATCCTGTATCGAGCGGAAGATCCCCAGCTTCACATTCGACAGCGGACAGACCGTGAGCGGAATGCGCCGGGCCACCAGATCATCGACCAGTGCTGGATCCTCGAAGCACCGCACGCCGTGGTCGATGCGGGAAACGCGCAACAGCGCGAGCGCTTCGCCGATGTACGACGGGCCCGCCTCTTCTCCGGCATGCGCGACGGTCAGGAATCCTTCCTGACGTGCGCGCGCGAAGACGGCCGCGAACTTCGACGGCGGATTGCCGACCTCCGCCGAATCGAGGCCCACCGCCACGATCCGATCTCTGTATGGCAGCGCCGCCTCGAGCGTCTGCATGGCGGACTCCGCACTGAGATGCCGCAGAAAGCAGAGGATCAGGCGGCTGGAGATCGGACCGGCGCGCAGAGCCGCCGAAATGCCGTCGATCACGGTGGCGAACGCGATCCCCCGCCCGGTGTGCGTCTGCGGGTCGAAGAAGATCTCGGCGTGGCGGACGTTGTCGGTGGCCGCCCTTCGTAGATAGGCCAGGGTCATCTCGTTGAAGTCACGCTCCCGGCGCAGGACGGCGGCCCCTTCGTAGTAAATGTCGAGGAAGGACTGCAGATCGGTGAACTGATAAGCCCGCCGCAGCGCATCGACCGATCGGTAGCGAAGCGTTATCCCGTTGCGCCGCGCGATCTCGAACATCAGCTCGGGCTCGAGAGAGCCTTCGATGTGAATGTGCAGCTCCGCCTTCGGGATTCGGCGGATCAGCTCGTTCAGCGACATTACCGTGACAATCCGAAGAGGTCGTCGTTGATGGCGCCGGTGTTGATCGCACGCGCAGACTTCGAACTTGGTCCCGACACGTCAGCTGCAGTCATTCTGGCGACCCCTGGGCGTTGTGCCCCGCCGCCCGTGCCAGGGCGACTGCGTGCGACGCGGCGTCCGGGCATCGCTTGGCGATGCTGGGAGATTCGCGGGTCCCAGGCCACCCGCTGCAGTTTACCTCCGAAGGAGCTGTTGGTTGATCTGGGTAGTCACGTCGAAGTGGCCGTGAAGCGGCGCCAAGGCGCTTCACGTCGACGCCATGCGCTTCACGGGAGGCGGTCCTCAACGCGCCGCCGTCAGCAACGGCCGAAGATACGGCCACAGGCGCTCGGCGATGACGCGATGCCCGGCCGCGTTGGGGTGAATGCCGTCGGCCAGGTTCAGGCTCGCGTTGGCCGCCACGCCGTCGAGAAGGAAGGGAACGAGCGGCACGCTGGTCCGCCGCGCGACGTCAACGAACGCCGCGGCGAAGTCGCCCGTGTAGGCCGCACCGTAATTGGGCGGCAACCGCATGCCCGCCAGCAAGACCTTCACGTTGCGCTTCTTGAGGCGCTCGACGATCGCCAGGAGATTGGCGCGCAGCGCGCTGACCGGTTGACCGCGGAGGCCATCGTTCGCGCCGAGCGCCACGATGACGATCTCGGGGTCGTTGCGCAGCACCCAGTCGAGCCGGGCCAGCCCACCGGCGCTCGTGTCGCCACTCACGCCGGCGTTCACGACTCGATACTCGGAGCCGGCCCGATGGAGCTGGGCTTCGAGCAGCGCCGGCCACGCCTCGTCGGGCGCGACGCCCAGGCCCGCCGTGAGGCTGTCGCCGAGCGCCACGATCACGCGCTCGGCGCCGATCGCCTCGTGAACGGGAATCGTCGCCAGCGCGAGCACGAGGGCGAGCACGCAGACGGTGCGGCGGGTGCGAAGCGGCCTCACGAGCCAAGTGTAGTATGGGTCGGATGATCCTCCAGGTGCGCGACCTCGTGATGCGGCTGCGGAGCGGCGGGCGCGAGGTCGCGATTCTCGATGGTGTGAACCTCGACGTCGCCGCGCGTGAGACGGTGGCCGTCACCGGCCCGTCGGGCAGCGGCAAGTCCACGCTGCTCGGCCTCATCGCCGGGCTCGACCGGCCCACGGCCGGCTCCATCGTGCTGGACGGTGTCGAGATCACCACCCTCGACGAGAACCGGCTCGCACGTTTGCGGCGGGACCGAGTCGGCTTCGTGTTCCAGTCCTATCACCTGATCCCCACGCTCACGGCCATCGAGAACGTCGCGATGCCGCTCGAACTGGCGGGCCGGCCGCACCGCCTCGAGCGAGCCCGTGAGCTCCTCGACACCGTGGGCCTCGTCGGCCGCGCGGATCACTATCCGAGCCAGCTCTCCGGCGGTGAGCAGCAGCGCGTGGCCATCGCCCGCGCGCTTGCGTTGCGGCCGCCGCTCGTCCTGGCCGACGAGCCGACGGGCAATCTCGACTCGGCCACGGGCGCGCAGATCATCGAGCTGCTGCTCGCGCTCAATCGGGAGCACGGGAGCACGCTCGTGCTCGTGACCCACGACGAGGCGCTGGCCGCACGTGGTCAGCGGATCGTCGCGCTGCGCGACGGGCGCGTCGTCGGCGCGGCATGATCGCGCTCGTCCTTCGCCTCGCCTGGCGCGAAACGCGCGCGGGCTGGCGTCACCTCGTCGTCCTCGTCGTCTGCGTCGCGCTGGGCGTGACGGCACTGGTGGCCGTCACCGGCTTCGCCGGCAACCTCGACCGGGCGCTGGCCCGCGAGGGCAAGAGCCTGATCGGCGGCGACGTGGAGCTTCGTTCTCCGCGCCCGCTCGATACGGAGACGGAGGCCGCTCTGGCGAGCTTGGTCGCCCGCGGCGCGACGATCGCGCGCGCGCGCGAGCTGGCCGCGATGGCCCGTCATCCCAAGCGGCCGTCGACACTGCTCGTCGAACTGAAGGCGGTCGGCGAAGGCTACCCCCTCTATGGCCGATTCGAGACGCGCCCGGCCCGTCCTCTCGGCGAGCTCTTGGCCGGCGACGGAGCGTTGGCCGACGAGACGGCGCTGGCACGGCTCGGCGTGGCCATCGGTGACAGCGTCCTCGTCGGCGACGTGATGCTGGTGATTCGGGGCGTGATCCTGAACGAGCCCGACCGCGCAGGACGGATCATCTCATTCGGGCCTCGGCTCCTCGTGGCGGGACCGACGCTCGACCGCGCCGGCCTGATCCGGCTCGGCAGCCGCGTGAATCACCGCATCTTGTTGCGGCTGCCGGACGCTCTGCACCCAGCCGCCGTGCGAGCCCAGCTCGCCGGCGTGATTTCCGATCCGTCCGTTCGAGTGAGCGCCTTCGACGAGGGCCGGCCCGGCTGGCGCCGCTTCTACAGTCAGCTCACCAGCTACCTCGGCCTCGTCGGGATGGCCAGCCTGCTGGTGGGTGGAGTCGGCGTCGCCGCGGCGGTTCGGGCGTTCGTGGCGCGCAAGCGCGACACGATCGCGATCCTCAAGTGCCTGGGAGCGACGTCGCGGCTCCTGCTCGCCGCCTATCTCGTCCAGGCGGCGGGGCTCGGTCTCGTCGGCAGCCTCGCCGGCGCCCTTCTCGGCGTGGCCCTGGCCCCGCTCGTGGGCTCGCTCCTGTCGGGCCTCGTGCCGCTCGCCCTCGAAACTCGACTCGAGGCGTGGGGGCTTCTCCGTGGCGTGGCGATCGGCACGGGGTTGACGATGCTCATCGCGCTCTGGCCGCTCGGCGAGGTGCGAGCCGCGTCGCCGTCGTTGCTCTTTCGTCGCGACGTCGAGGGGGATGCTCGCTGGCCGACACGGCGATGGCTGGCGGCGCTCCCGCTGGTGGCCGGGGCCGGCGCCCTCGTCCTCTGGCAGGCCGTCTCGCTCACCGTCGGTGGGATCTTCCTGGGCGCCGTCGCTGCCGCGCTGCTCGTGCTGGCCCTGCTCGCGCGTGCCCTCGCCTGGCTCGGTCGACGACGGCCCCGGTTTCCTTCGCTCGCCTTGCGTCAGGGACTGGCGAATCTTGCCCGTCCCGGCGGTCACGGCGTCGGCGTGGTCGTCGCGCTCGGCATCGGCGTCATGCTGCTGGTCGCCGTGGGGCTGCTCGAGGCGAGCCTCGGCCAACAACTCGATCTCGAGCGCCGTCGCGAGGCGCCGTCGTTCTTCTTCGTCGACATCCAGCCCGGGCAGCGCGAGCGCTTCGAGAGCATCGTCCGCGACGTCTCCGGCATCACGCCCGCCGTCACGCCGGTCGTGCGGGCCCGGCTCGCGGCGCTGGATGGGCACGCGATCACCCGCGCCCTCGTCGAGCAGCGGCGCGGCCGAGGTGACGACGGGATCGGATACTTCACGCGCGACTACGTCCTCACCGCGGCGTCGGCGCTGCCCGCGGGAAACGTCGTCACCGTCGGTCACTGGTGGAGCGATGGTGCGACGGCCGCTCACGAGGCGTCCGTAGAGGAAGCCGCGGCCCGCCACCTCGGGCTCGCCGTCGGCAGCTCCATCGCGTTCGACGTTCAGGGCGTGAGACTGGAGGCGCGGGTGACGAGCTTGCGTCAGGTCGACTGGCAGAGCCTCACGACGAACTTCTTCGTCATCCTCTCGCCGGGCACGCTCGACGGCGCGCCCACGAGCTACGTGGCCACCGCGCGAGTCGCGCCGAACGCCGAGGCCGCCGTGCAGGACGCGGTCGTGCAGGCGCTTCCCAACGTTACCGCCATCCCGCTGCGTGACGTCCTGGAACGGCTCGGGCGTGTGCTCGATCAGATGGCGGTGGCGGTCAGGACGATGGCGCTCTTCGCCATCTCCGCCGGGCTCGTCGTGATGGCCGGCGCGCTCGGCGCGAGCCGCTATCAGCGCCTGAGTGAGTCGGTGATCTTGAGGACGCTCGGCGCCACGCGCAGCACGGTCGCCCGGGTCTTCGCCGTCGAGTACGCGTGCCTCGGCCTGGCCGCCGGCGTCGGCGGAAGCGTGCTCGCGGCGGTGCTGGCCTGGGCCGTGCTCAGGTTCGTGCTCGACGCTCCCTGGGTGCTCGCGCCGCTGGCGCTGGCGCTCGGTCTGGCCGTGCCCACGGCCGTGGCGCTCGCGGTCGGAAGCCTCGCCACGTGGCGTCTGCTCGGAGAAAAGCCGCTGCCGGTGCTGCGCCGCGAGTAGCCCCGCCTACGTCACTCCGTGACGGTCAGCTCCAGGACAGCGCCGTCCTCGAGTCCGAGTTCGCTCCTCAGATGGACCGCCGAGATCACCTCCAGCACGTCGTCGTCGTACCTGGTGACATCGGGAACGATGACGGCCGCCGCGACGCCCCGGGGCAGCGTGATCGAGACGAGCCGCCCGCCACACGTTTCGGGAGGTGGTGGAGTCAGGAGCAGCGCGCGCTGCTTCGAGACTTCCCGCCAGCGCGAGCGCATGTCGGGATCCGCGAGTCGGACGTTGAGCGTACCCGGGTACGGCTCGAAGCCGAGCGATCGGTGGACCGCGCTCCGCACCCACGCCAGGCTCATGAAGTACGCGCCCTGACCCACTCCGGACGCGACGATCCCGCGCAGACTAGACAACACCCTCGGCGTGCAACGTCGCGATCTCGCCGTCCGTCAAACCGAGCAGCCCGGACAGGATCTCGTCGGTGTGACGACCGAGCCTCGCTCCGGCGTGCGTCACCCGCCCGGGCGTGCGTGAGAGTCGCGGCACGACGGTGGGCTGCGGCAGCGTGCCCATACCCTCGGCGGGGACGTCGATGATCGTTCCCCGCGCGCGATAGTGCGGGTCGGCGAAGATGTCGGCCATGCTCATGATCGGCGAGTGCGGGATGTCGTGACCCGTGAGCTCGGCCAGTGCCTTCGCGGCCGGTCGCGCCGCGAACCACTGCCGCATGAGGTCGACAATCACGCCGATGTGCTTCGGCCGCTCCGTCGCGCTGGCGAACCGCGGATCGCGAGGCAGGTCGGGCTGGTCGATCATCGTGCAGAGCCGCTCGAACAGGTGCTGCGCCGGCGCCGTGAAGACGATCCACTTGTCGTCGAGCGTCCGAAACGCGCCGCCCGGCCAGCCCGCGTGCTGGAGCTCACCGCGCTCGCGGACGACG
>WNFS01000785.1_pt1 | contig 23237 bp, 22 predicted proteins | sample 5400141 | NCBI WGS metagenome assembly WNFS01 (sample SAMN13153358, study PRJNA577476) | soil metagenome | isolation source: 60 cm saprolite under Madrone tree | place: USA:California | collected 2016-06-14
ATCGCCGGAATTCCGCATACCAGCAACACGCCGAGGCCTAACCAGAGTGCACTGTCCCGGCCGCGCGCTCCCCTCCGGTCAAAGACCGCCATCCTGACCCTTCGACCCACGGGCTTCTTCTCGAAGCTCTCTTTCCTGGAGTTCACGCTGGTCCCTCGATGCCTTCTATCCTTCTTCCCGCAAGCCCGGTCTCAGGTTCCCGCAAGGCTTCATCGGCCAAGCCACCGAAGCCCGCGCATTCATGATTCCTTGGATGACGCCGACGGCCTCCCGGTTGGTTGCATTTTCGGCGAAGTTGGATGCGGAACTCCCTTTGCCATCTCATCGAAACTTTCACTCTGTTATAGATTATCCGATGGGGAGGAGGGTGCAATCCCCGAAGAGGTCAGTCCGTTATCTGGCCATCCGTACAGGCTCTAGCCAAGGGTTTCAGATTTCTTCCTGATTCTCCGCTACTTATTCTCCGTGTCCTCAGTGCTCTCTGCGTCCTCTGCCTAAAATTCCGAACTGTATTTCGCCCGCCCCGCCAGCTTTACGCGCGAGGCACGACAGCTTCCACCGCCTCGCAGAACCGATCGATCTCCGCCGTGGAGGTATAAACATTCGCGCTGACCCGAATCCCGCTGATCCCGGGCCCTGTGATCGGCGTAACAAAAATGTTGTACTTGCTCAGCAGCGCCTCGCCAAGCTTCCCCGGCTCGATCGTATCGAAGTGAATCGTGCCGAACGCCCCAGACTGCGCGGCATCCAAGCTCACCAGCATTTTTGCGCCAGGAACTCTCCCCAACCGTTCCCCCCAGCGATTCTTCAAATACCTGAGCCGCTCGAATTTTCGCTCCCCGCCCATTTGTTCGTGGAATTCCAGCGCCTCGAGAGTCGCATTATGCATCGCCGCCGGATGAGTCCCGATTTCTTCAAATTTGCGAATATTTCTGTCCATCGAAGGCGGCGCGGCCATCAGCGCCCAGTGTTTCTCGATGCGGTCCTTTCGCACGAACAACATGCCAGTCCCAATCGGCGCCGATAGCCACTTGTGCAAACTGGCGCCGTAGAAATCACAATCCAATTCCGAAAACTGGAACGGCACATGCGCAAACGCATGCGCCCCATCCACAATGCTGGTGATCCCCCGCCGCCGCGCCAGTGCACAAATCTCTTTCACGGGAAAAATCTGCCCCGTCATAAACCCCACTTGCGACACATGAATCACGCGCGTGCGCGGCGTGATTCCCTGTTCGAACAAGCGCACCAAATCCGCGCTATTGCTTACCGGCACCGCCAAGTCCACCTGCTTCAGCACAATCTTTTCCCGACGTTCACGCTGCTGCCAAGTAGTGATCATCCGCGGGTAGTCCTGGCTCGTCGTCAGAACTTCGTCACCCGGTGCGAGGTCCAGCCCAAACTGCGCGATCTGCAGCGACTCACTGGCGTTCCGCGTAATCGAAATACACTCCGGATCGGCGCTCCACATCCGCGCCAACCGCGTGCGCACGTCTTCGATCTTGGGTTCCAAATCGTGCCACATGCGATAGCTCGGCAGTTGGTTGCTATAACGTATCGCTTCAATCTCCGCCTCTAGCACAGCGGCCGGTGCCGGCGCAACCCCGCCATTGTTCAGATTAAGGATGGTCGGATCGTGCCCATACGCGTCGCGGATGCTCTTCCAGTAGTTCTCGTCGATCGCCACATCTTCCGCCGAAACATGCGCGTAAGCGCGGTTCAGCAAACCAGCCACCACGATCGCCTCCGCCCCCAGCAAAAAATGACGCCGATTCAGTTGTGTATCCATGGCTGTAAACTCCCACCAACCGCCCCGAATTGCAAGCACACATTATGCTGTAGGGTTTCGACCCTATAAGTCCTTCTTCTCTGTGCCCTCAGCGCACTCAGTGCCCTCTGCGTAAAAATCTGCATCCGGACGGCATGGCATCAAGTGTTTACTTATTTTTTACACAAACTTTCTTGCGTCCGCATCCCCGCGAGTGTATCGTCCCCTAGCTCCCCGAAGTTCTAAGTGGTTTCAGGAGAACGACAATGCCAAATTCACACCGATTTACGGCCCTTTTTTTGGGATCGGTTTTGTTTACTTGCTCTGCCATACGCACTGCTGGCCAGACCGCTTCGAGTGAACCCTCTCCATTCTCTACCCAAGCCAGTCCAGGCTACACAAGGGCGGCGCCTATCGCGCTGGGTTCCGCACCGGCGTCAAATTCAGCGGCTTCAGGACTCCTCCTGATGTTCCCGCCGAACGCGGCGACTTCCAGAGAAGTCTTCATGACAGGCAACGGCTTTGCCAGCACAAGCGCGGGCCCAAATGGTACTGCGGGAAACAACAGCAGCCGCTCCGGGGCCATTCCCCGAAGCCCAGGGGGGAACATTCCCGGTCTCGTCACAGTACCCACCTTTGCGGGCGCGTTTGCCGCTCTGGGAGGTCCTGCTGCCGGTAGGGTCTTCCCGTACATCATGATCGGAAATGATCCTCTCCTCGGTGGAAAGACGGAGATTCCGGCGAAGATCACCGCGGTTTCGCTCAATCTTCTCAATGTACCTTCGTGCTGTTCCGCCAGCGTCCCCTTCAGTTTCGAGGATCTCCTAACGGATTCTCCGAACTTCGCTGGGGCAGACTACACCTCCGGCCACCACATTCAGTTTGGCGACGCGGTTCAACGCGCGGAGTTCTTCAACACCATGGGAGAAAACTGGCACACCATATTGGACCCGAATATCGTCAACCGCGTCACCATCGACATACCGCGGCACGTCCAGGTGCAGTTGCCGGACGGAAGCATCATCACGGTCCAATCGTACTTTGTTGGCCACGCCCCTGACGGCACGGAGTTCATCGAGTTGCTGGACTTGCTGTTCAACGCCCTTTTTTTCAACCAAGCTGTGAACGACATTATCGCCAACAATTACACAACCGATGCCTTCAACATGCAGGCCTGGCCCAATACCTTTTTGTTTTCGATCGACAATACTGGGAAACCCGTTCCCGGCCTCGTGCTCGGCTTCCACACCTATATTTTCGATCCCTCCCAGACGCCTCAACCGCGTTGGATTTTCGCCTTTTCCAGCTGGATCTCTCCGGGATTGTTTGGCGCCGGATTCCAGGATGTCACCGCTCTCTCGCATGAAACTTCAGAAGCCTTCAACGACCCGTTTGGAAACACTGCAGTGCCACGTTGGCAGTTCCCCGGCCAGCCGCCGACTTCAAAAGTCTGCCAAGGAAACCTGGAAACGGGCGATCCCGTGGAGGTATTGAAGACCGCCACTGTGAACATCACGCTTAAGGAGGGGAGCGAAGTCTTTACGTATCACCCCCAGACCGAAGCCCTGTTGCAATGGTTTGAAATGGGCACCACCTCGGATGCCATCGGCGGCGCGTTCAGCTATCCGGACACAACCGCGCTGCCTCAGTCCGCAGTGCCCTGTCCAAAATAGCGCATTGCAAAACGCATTACGCAGAGAAGGCGCCCGTATACCCGGCGCCTTCTGTTTTTACAGCCACTAAAATTCTCTGGAGCGGGACCTCTCAAGACAGCGTTCTCTAACAGGGACGCAATTGGTATCGACGCCGCGTCGGCATCGGGGGTTTTGAGCCCGGCCCTCGAAGTCGTTGAAGGGCAGGCTTGGAGCTGACTAACGAAGCGGTGCTACACTCCTTGTATGAATCCCAACTACAAAAATCGCATCCTTTGGTCACTTGTTTTTGCGCTGGCCATGGTCGCCTCGGCCTTTTTATTCAAGGGCAATTCAGCCCTATACTGGATCGAAGCAGGTCTCTTGGTAGCGGCGCTCACCTTCGTCATACTGAAATCCCCGCAGCCTGCCGTCGGCCGCTAAACGCGCATTTTCTCTGACTTTTTCTTATTACTATCTAGGTATAATCTTTATCTTAAATAATACGCCTCGCCATCCGCGAGGCTTTTTCTTTTTTGGCACAGGCTTCAGCCCGTGCTTTTTTCATTTCGTCAAATCTCAAAACTAAACTCTAAGGAGACTTCTATGTCCCCGGTCAGTCCAAAGGACCGCGTGTCCCTGTGTCTATTCACGTTCACCGATGGCCGCCGTTGCCGTACTCCGCGCACCGGCCGCCATCCTCACTTCTGTTTCTACCATGCCCAAAGGAGGCCCGCGCCCAAGCCGCGGAAACATTCGCCAAAGACCTCGCCTGCTTTTTTTCCGGCGACTATCTTTCCGCCTGCGATCTCAGCGCCGCCCTCTCCCGCCTCATCCCGCCGTTGTCCGCGGCAATATAAAACCCAAACTCGCCCGCACCATCGCCTTTATGGTCCAAACCCTGATACAGACCATCCACCTGGGCCGCAATATCAGCTGATCTGAAAACAAAGGGGTTAGCCCTGCAGTGCCGCAAGCTTTTCACTGCACGGCTTTCATGAGATTTCGCGGGCCCCAGGCCCTAAAGGACACTTACAAAAAACAAGGGAGGGGGTAGTCATGGTGTAGGTGGAACAGGCTTTCAGTCTGTCTTCCCCTTCAACCTAGCCGAGATTGCGGCGCGCAGCCAATTCACTACTCACAATGCGCCAACCCAGCAGCCCGCAAAGGACAAAGCCCACTGCGTTCAACACCCCATGAAACTGCGCCATCTGCCGGATATTCACAAACGCTTGAAGCGGATACTCGCCGACCGCCCAAACCGCCGCGAGAATCATCCCCGCTGCAACAGACGCGCCTGCCGTAACCAGCAGCCAGCGCCCGCTGACGTTCTTCGCCCCAATGCCAACACGCACCATGCCGGCGGCAAGGCTGAATTGCCCCACCGAGATTAGCAGCGCCGCAAACAGCTTCACCTTCGGCCCAAGCAGAAACGCCAAGCCCAAAATTGCTGGCCCCAAAACAACGGCCAGTAAAGCCGTGCGGAGCAAGCGGTGGCCTTTATGCCCAACGAAAGCTTCATCCACCAGCCCGGCAAGCACTGCGGAAGCGAATCCCGCGAAGTGAAAGTGCACCGCAGTCAACAAAACGATCGGTTCGCGAAACGCCAAAAGCTGGACCCCGGCTTGCGACGCGACCAGCCACGCGCCGGCAACCAGCAAATATCCTTCTCCGGCCGCAAGACAAAATTGTATGAAGGAGCTTCTCCCTGAAGTCACAAATCGGCGCACACCATCGCCCGCAGACCCGGCACACACCAAAAGCCACGAACTAGCGAAGCAAGCCGCCGCGGTTCGGTTGTCGAGGAAGAACGAAACAGTAGTCAACGAGGCTGCGGCGAACAGCACCCAATCCAAAACGGAGCTGCGCCTAGACGCTGGTGCACCGCGCACCAAATCCGCGCCGAGCGGCACCACAACCCACGGCCCAAGCAGGAAAAGCACTTCAATGATGCCGAGGTGAACGCGAGACGCGAAACTCGCAAGCGCGAGAGCAAACCAAACCACGAGGCCGAGCAAAATGGGCCGTGGAAGAACGCCACGAACTCCGGATCCTTTGGTCATGGCGGGGGCTCAGGCGTGCGGCAGAAACGCCGCCGCTCCATACGCCACAGTCAAAAATATCGCCGCCGCAGTAAACGCAATGTTCCCCAGCCGATTGGTCCGCCGCAAAGACGCATCGTAATAAAGCAGCTGTACCGGCGCGCGGAACAACCAGAACACTGCGATTCCCGCAGCCAGGAATCGCCCCAACCCACGCCCGCTCGCTAACTCCGGAGCAAATCCAAGCGTCACTGCCGCGAACAACAGCACCACGCACACAACGTAAACGGAATGCACAACAAAAACCTGCCGGATAATCGGCGCCACGCGTCCAAGGTTTTCTTGGTAATGCAGTTTTCGAGGAAGGAAAAAATTAGGAGCCGCAATGAGGATTTGCACCAGACCAGCTGACCACAGGAGCAGAAGCAGGGCGTTCATGTTGGTCTCCTATCGAGCGACAAGCTGATTTCGTATATCGAGCGTTAAGCTCGCTTCGTCACTTCAGGAACCGTACAGCTCACCGCGGCACAACTTCGGTGCATCGCGATCGAGCGATACCAACTCCTCAGCGCCCCCATCCCTCCTGGAAGTTTGCTGAACCAAACCAGCGGCCGGGCCCACCAAATTTCGTGCGCCAAAGCTACCGCTGCATCCGCTCCCCCAAATTGCCGCCCATCCGAAAGCAAAAGCCGTATCTCGCGCAGCAACTCTTCGCGCGACATTCCAAGCAAGGCTCCGACGCGCGGATCCTGCAGCGGCGCTACCGCGAGCCCGCGGCGCTCCAGAATCGGAGCCAACCATCGCGCCATGCGGGTGCAAAACACGCACTCCGCGTCAAAGAACAACCACCCTCGCGCGTGCCGCCCCTTCCCGTCCGTAAACTCCGATGTCAGCGAGATCATCATTCCTTCTTTTCCGCGTGCAGAAACAACATCGTGGCTGCTCCACACGCCGCGAACACCGAATAGTCGAGAGGAGCCTTGATACCGAGTGCTACAGACATCGCCAAAGCGAACAGACAAAGTAAGCCTGCGCTCAACGCAGCGACCTCGCGTTTCCGCAGTCCGAGAATCAGCAAAACTCCGAGACCACTTTCCGCTATCGTGACAACTACGGCTAGGATCGGCGCCATTCGCTGCGGCAGAAAGAAGTTCAGCACCGCTGCGTAGTTCACGAAATTGCTCCAGTTCCCCCAGGCCGCTTTGGGTGAACCCGGAGGTCCCCATAACCCGAATCTGTCCGCGACCGAAGAAAGAAACCCGGCGGCGAGGGCGAGCCGCACGCAAGGCACGAGCAGCCGCTCTGCTACTCCCGCGTTCACTCGCGCGACTTTGTTATGGTTGGTAAATCCCGTTGCGTGCAAAGTATTCTCAAGTGTTTGCATGTGCGAAGCCCATCCTCAGCCGTTGGCTGCCTTTTTCCCGAGCAATGTCACTACTTTCCCTCGCAACTTCCCTACGCCTTTCAGCGCCGCAGTCGGCATTCGCAGGACTTCGTCAAACAGCCCTGTCATTACCGTCAAGAATTCCAGCATGCTTTCCATCCGCTCGCGCGCATACGGGTCGCCTTGCGCGTTCGTCTTCGACTCCGCCACGCACTCCGCCAGCACCCGCAGGGTGGGATCGATCTCCCGCCGCTTCCGCTCCTCCGAAACAATCCGGAAAATCTCCCAAACATCCTTGAGCGACTCGAAATGGTCGCGCCGATCGCCCAAAACGTGCACCACGCGCACAATGCCCCACCCCTGCAGCTCGCGCAAACACGTACTCACGTTCGACCGCGCCACCGCCAGGGTAGTCGAAATCTCATCCGCCGGCATTGGCACCGGCGAAAGGAACAGCAGCGCGTGTACCTGCGCCACTGTCCGGTTAATCCCCCACCGGGTGCCCATCTCGCCCCAGTGCAGGATAAATTTCTGAGCTACAGGTGAAAGCGTTGCTTTTGTAGTATCTGTCATTTCTGTTGTTTCTCTCTGTACTGAAATTACCGTAAGGACGGCTCTCTGTCAAGTCTTTTTTCGGCCCCTTTACTGCGCGTTCAGTGGAAGCCGCCGCGCTTTGCTGTGCTGCTGGTTCGCTTCCCTTTGATGAAGCTCGAGGAGCGCATCCTCACACCTGTCCTTTATTAGGACTCTTCTGCCATTTACGTTAGCGGCTCGCTTTGTCAGAGTAGGAGCGCTGAGGACTTTGTGCTCTCGAATTATCCAAGAACTCGCAATCACCTAGCTGCGTTCGCAGCGCTTGCTGCTCTTGGCTGCGCTTTTGTCGCGCTGGCAGCGCTCTCCGCAGCCCCGCAGGCTAAATCCGCGGACGATTCGGCAACCGCCGCGCTCTGTCCTGTCGTTTACCCCGACGATCAGACTCCCGCCGCTCGCGGTTACCACTACACGTTCTTCGGCAACGCCTTCTTCATTAATGAACAAGGCTATTTGCTTACTGTCGCGCACGTCCTGGAAACGTTTCGCGACGGCGGCCAACCGTACGTTCTCGTGAATCGTCCCAACGCCCCGGCCAAGCTGTTGCAAGTCAGTGTGATCGCAAAGGATCTTCAGCACGACGTTGCCATTCTTCGAGCTAGCCCCAATCCCTTCGTAGGCAGCTACAGTGTTACGTTTCTTCCGCTGGCGGCGGGCCCCATCGTTCGAGGACAATCGGTGCTCGCGCTTTCGCTCCACCCTCAAAAGATTCAGGATGCGCACAGCTTCGATTCCGAGCGCGAAGACTCGTCTCCGGGCACAGTCCTGACTTTCGAATCCACACAACTTGAAAAGTCGGCCCCACCCGCTAACGTCTTTCTTCTCAGCCATCCGGTGGTGAAGGGCCAGAGCGGCTCTCCAGTGTTGGACGCCGACTCGCGAGCGGTCGTCGGCCTCGTGGAAGGCCTTTGGTTGCGCGGCACGCCGCTGGCCCTGGCCAAGTCCGCCGCGCAAACTAGCGCCACTCCAGGGGCCGCCATTCCCATTGAATACGCTCTCACGCTCCTCAGAGAACACAACATCTCTTGGCGCTCCATACCGACCTCTCCAACTTCCGCACCGCCTTTAGCTCCGTCCTCATCGCGGCCCCACTAACGGCTCCAACATCACAAGCTGAAGCCTGGGCCGCACAGTCCGGCACAATTTGAAGCAGAATTTGAAATCTAGAAAAATGTGGAAATTGAGATGCGCCAACTAAGGAATGACGACGAGACGGCAGCCGCTGGGTTCCGGCCGCTGCCACGCCTGCTCGATATCGGCGAGCGGAACTTGATCGGTCTCGATACGCAACGTGCCTTTTGCGCCCCAGTCAAGAACTTGCTGCATTGCGGCAACGAGAACATCGCGTGAAGGAATTCCGGCGGTTCCGAGGATCGTCAGGGCGGTGCTTCGCAGCACCGCTGCAGGAAGCGCGATGGTTGGCCCGGCGCTTTCGCCTACTTGTACGAGGCGCGTCTCTGAATTTACGACCGCAAATTCCGGGCGCGTGATGGCGGAGAGCAGAATCTCGGTGGGTCGGCCCAAACGTAATCGATCACGACGTTGAAACCAGCTTCGCCGGCTTCTTGGGAGAAAGCTTTCCGCAAGTCGGCCTCCGGCTGGTTGAGTTGCATGGTCGAATCGGCTCCGAGTTCGCGCAATTTCTGTAAGGCCTCGGGATTGTGGCCGGCGGCAATCACTCTCGCGGCGCCGAGCTGCTTTGCAATTTGCACGGCCAGCTTGCCCGTCACACCGGTGGCGCCGAGGATGAGCACCTTTTCGCCTTTGGCGAGTTTGGCGCGCTGCCTCAGCGAAAGCAGTGCGGACACGCCGGGATTCGCTAGCGCCGCAGCGGTCGCATCATCGAGAGGGTCCAGCACGGGGAAGCAAAACGCAGTGGGCGCAACGGTGCGCTGCGCCATCGCGCCATAGGGACGGCGCGGCCCGCCAAAAAAGACTCTGGTGCCATCGGGGAGATTGCCGATACCATCCGTGCCGCAGATCACGGGCAACTCGCGTGGGCTAGCGAAATGCGTGCCGGCGGCAAGCTGTTTGTCCACGGCCTTTAGCGATGCCGCGCGTACTTGCACGATGGCTTCTTCGTTGCCCGCGGAGGGCTCGGGGAAATCCTCGAAGCGCGGAGGCTTCCCTAACTCATGTAGGACCGCCGCCTTCATTATTCAATTCGCTCCTCTCGCAAATTGTTCGGGCACGCGTCACATTTATTTTCCGTGCATCGCAGTATGCCATGGATGGGCACCAGCCGCTCGCCTCACGCACTGTGCACGGCAGCCAGGCACTTTATTTACGCTTACCACTTGGCGTGCTCCCAAGAGGCCGTTGCTCGCAGCAAACATTTGTGCTGTCATAGCACTCTTCGTAAAACGGAGATCTCGCATGACTCCCACTGATTTTCGCAAATTGGCTCTTAGTTTCCCGGAAACCGCTGAGCGCGCCCACATGAACCATCCTGACTTTCGCGTCGCCGGCAAAATCTTCGCCACGCTCAGCTATCCAAACAAAGAATGTGCGATGGTGAAGATCACGCCCGTTGAACAGGAAATGCTGGTGCGCGCTGAGCCGTCGGTCTTTTCTCCAGTAGCAGGCGCTTGGGGACGCGAAGGATGCACGAGCGTCAACCTCAAAGCGGCCAAGCAAGCTACAATGCGTCGCGCGTTGGCGGCAGCCTGGCAACTTGCCGCCCCTGAAAGCCTTTCCCGGCAACTTCCAGCGGAAGCAGCCGCAGTCTCCGCCGAAGCGCCGCGTGGCAGGACCGGAAAGGCCCTTCGAAAAAGAGTCCGCGGAGCTTCAAAATCTTAGAGCTAACGGCACAAATGCATTTGATCTTTGTAGCCCAAGAGATATGACCATGTGGGCCTTGGCAATCTCCGCTATCACTCTTTTGGAATTGGCCACACTGGTGAGGAAGGGCAGGATCCACATCGACATCGGCCTCGAATCCTTTCTGCAGGAAGTCGAGACTCGGTTCGCCGTTCTTCCAATCACTGGCCGGGCGTGCGCCCGCATTGCGGGACTACCGGTGACTTATCCCAAAGATCCTGCCGATCGCATTATCGGAGCTACGGCGCTTGTCGAGGGACTACCGTTGCTTACTGCCGACCGCAAAATTCGCCGCTCAAAGATAGTCCGGACTATTTGGTAGGAACGATTCGACAGGCGATGATGGCGCACACTGGCGCGATTCTTCGGCACCAAACGCGAATTCTGGGTAAATCTGCAAGTGCATTACGATCTCTCCATTTCTAGGCGACGGGCGGAGGAGCAGATTAAGCGCGACGTTCGGCCGATGGCAGAGGTAAAGTAGCGGCAATTTTCTGCGAAGCGAAAGCGACAGCTGGGCTGGCGCACTCCATGGATAAGAATCGAGAAAGTGAGTGGTGCCCGCCGCAAATAGGGGGATAATCCTCAGTCGTGCGCAAGGATCTGTGGCGTAAGTCGCGGGAACGATTGAAGAGGAGAGAAATCAGGATGACAGCAAGGACTTCGTACTACGCACCGGCGCTGCTGGCCGGCTTGTTTCTTGCTTGCGGAGCGGCGCAGGTTGTTGGGCAACAACCTGGGAGCAACGGGATCGCAAACGTCGACATGACGCTGACGAAGCCGGAGTCCGTGGGATTTTCTTCGGAGCGGTTGGAGCGGCTGCACGCGCTGATGCAGCGCGTGGTAGATCAGAAGCAGCTTCCCGGCGCCGTGACCCTGCTGGCGCGGCATGGCAAGGTCGTGGACTACCGCACGTACGGAATGAGAGACGCGGCCAGCGGCGCGCCGATGACGCGCGACACGATCTTTCGCGCGTTTTCTATGACCAAGCCGATGACCGGTGTGGCCATGATGCTGCTCTACGAGCAAGGGAAGTGGCTGCCGTCGGATCCAATCTCGAAATACATTCCGGAATTTGCGCAATTGAAAGTGTGCACGGGGGTGGACGCAGCAGGGAACATGATTTTGGAGGAGCCGGTTCATCCGCCGACGATGCAGGAATTGATGACGCACACGGCAGGCTTTGTGTATGGCTTCTTTGGGAACACGCCGGTGGACAAGGCGTATCAGAAAGCCGGCGTGATGCAGTCGAAGTCGCTGCGGGAATTTATCGACAAGCTGGCCAAGATTCCCTTGGCGTACCAGCCGGGTACGAAGTGGGTCTACAGCGCTTCCATGGACATTCAGGGTTATATCGTTGAAAAGCTGTCGGGGCAAACGCTGCCGGATTTCATGCAGGAACATATCTTTAAACCGCTGGGCATGAAGGATACGGGATTCTTCGTGCCTGCCGACAAGCGGGGGCGCTTTGTAACGATCTACCGCAGCAATGAAAAAGGCGAAGTGGTGCCTGCGCCAGGGTTCGGCGGCGAATACGCAGAGCAACCGGGGATGCCGTCGGGAGGCGGCGGGACAGTGACCACGGCGGAAGATTACTTTCGGTTTGCAGAGATGCTGGCAAACGGCGGCGAGCTGAATGGCGTGCGGATTCTATCGCCGGCGTCGGTGCAATTGATGAGCACGAACCATCTGGCGCCGAATCTTTTGACGGGTGAGTTTGAGATTGGCGCACAGGTGATGCGGCCGGGCTTGGGCTACGGATACGATTGCGCCGTCGAGTACGACCCGGCGGAGGCCAATCTGCCCGATGGGCGCGGAACGTTTTTCTGGGACGGAGCTGCGGGCACGTGGTTCTGGATAGACCCGACGAATGATGTCGTGTTCATCGGAATGGTGCAGCGGGTGTTGGGACCCGACAGCCCTGCTGTGGAGTATCAGAGCCGGCCGGCAGTTTACCAGGCGCTATTGAATCCGAAGAAGTAAGCGGTACGCAAGGACGGCAGGGGTTGTGCGCCAGAGATTTTCTGCAGTGCTTTCTTTGTTCGCGAAAAACTGGCGCGCCCGGAGAGACTCGAACTCCCGACCCTCTGGTTCGAAGCAAGATAGTACAAAACTCTAAGTGCTGCTGCTGGTGTCGCTTACAGGGGAACGCGCCATTTATCTCGCTCTTGAGTTGGACCGAAGTTGGACTGAAACGCCTCATGTCTTTGGGTCTACGCCGTCGTGCGCGCTTCGTGGGAATGTCCAGGTGACACTCAAAGCTGCAACCCTCCGGTTATCCGAACTTCCTAGTCGCGGCAGGGTGCCCAGTCAAATCTCCGTCTCCGGTTCGGTTAGCGGCTCGTTGTTAGGAAGAATATTCGGCATGGGAATCCAGGCTAGCCACTTGTCACTGCCTCTGAGGTATACTGTCGTTATGGCATCGACCAGGGATGTGATCGTCAAGGACCCCGACATTCTAGGGGGAACTCCTGTCTTCCGTGGAACACGTGTACCCCTCCAAGCGCTGTTCGACTCGCTCGAAGGCGGAGAGACGCTGGAGGAATTTCTCGAAGGATTTCCCACCGTGACCCGCGAGATGGCCATCGCCGCCCTGGAAGAAGCTCAACAACTTCTGTCCGGCAAATCATGAATGCGGGTTCTGCTCGACGAGTGTGTGAATCAGAGACTGCGAAATTACCTTCCTGGGCACGAATGTGAGTCGGCGGAGTACGCTGGTTTCGCCGGCCTCAAGAACGGCGAGCTTCTGGACGCCGCTGAGTCTGCCCATTTCGATGTTTTGCTGACGGTGGACCGCGGCTTGGAGTACGAGCAGAATCTGGCCGGGCGGCGCATCGCCATCATCATTTTCCGCTCGAAATCGATCGCTTTGCAGGACCTGTTGCCGCACGCACCTGCTTGCCGGCCGTGCTGCTCTCGATCAAGCCGGGAGAGATCGCAAAGATCCCCGACAACCCGCATTAGTCAATAGCACGCTTCCGCTTCGACGCTCCACTCCGCCGCTCACACTCGTTTACCCTTCTCTGGCGAATTGATACGGTGGCAAGTTGTCGACGCAATGTAACAATGTTACATCCCGGCCGCTTTTGTTAGCACCGACGGGGGAAATCCCGAGGAATCATGCGCGACTTAACAATTCGCCAGCCACAGCCTTGTAGTACGCGGAACTCTGACAAAGAGCGACGGTGGATAAAGCAAGAAAACGAATAGACAAACGACAGTTCTGTTGATGAGTAACCTCGCGTGTTGGGTCTCATCTTATCCTCTCTTCCAGCGAAAAGGATGTTCGTTCCTCTTCGGCGGCTGGTAGAACGCTGTAACCGTCCATTTGAAATCCTGGAACTTGACTTCTCCGGTTACGCTCTCCAGGAGTTAGGGCGAAGGTTTTCCCCTTTCGCACTGTGTTGCGGAGTGTCAGCCTGTCTGGGTTTCTAATTCGTGGGTTGAGGCTCGGCCAGTTCGAAACCGTGCTCTGCGGCTACATCCTCGATGGCCGCGTGTACCAGAGACACATGTTCCGGCGAGCCAAAAATATTCAGCCACAGCTTCGTCCCGCTTGGATATTGGGCAAGTTTGGCTTTCAGCGAAGATAGATCGGCCGCCGTATATTGATTCATGTTTGCGACAATTTGGTCACCGAAAAAACTGACATTCACATTGACCGCAGATGTCCAGTGCCACTGTTTTACGTTCTCGCGCTCTTGCCCTAACGTCAAGTTTTCTAACTCCGTGACCTCGTCGTCGGCCAGAAGCCAGGCGGGCGCCTTCCCTATCGCTTCAACTAAGCCAAATTGGAAGCCTACAGCCTCATTTGCATCGCTCTGCAGTCCTGGCCGCATTGAGAGTTCATTTCCCCTCTCTGACCAATGTTCATGAAAGTTGCGCAGTCGATCCCACATGGCCTTTTCTGCCTTCTTGCTGCCGTACTTCGCCAGTGTCTCGGCAGCTGCTCGAGCCCAATTGAGGTCCGGATCATTCAGGCGTGCAATGAGTGCAGGCTCGACCTCGCTCCAATGCTGCATTTTTGTGATAGCCCCCAGCGTATTTGTCATGCATGTGGTCGGAGGCTTCTGCTCCAACCGCTTGATGCCGTAGTCGACATCGACTCGCAGGAAATACATGGCAAATCCGTCCTCGGAGACGCAGTCCCAACCACCACCTGCGCTCTCGAAAACACTTTTCACTCTCGGCAGGATCTCCTTTGTTGAATAGCGGCCAATGAGTTCCGCATCGAGGCTTCTGGTGCGACTATTTTTGTCTTCGATGCGACCGGCTAGCAACTCGTCAAATTGGGGCAACGTTTCCTTCGACAGCAGGCCTAGAGTATAGCCTTTGACCGTGAACATACCGTTGTCCAAGTGCGGATGCTTGATCTCTTCCAGAATTACGGGCGTCGCTTCACTTGGGTCCAGATCGTAAAGTCGCCGCAACGCTACGTCACGCAACATCTGGTGATTCATGTCGGGCTGCTGTGCCACTTTCTTGAGAGACGCAGTCATTGCCGGACCTTTTAGGCGTTCCCAGAAACTCATCAGCAGATTCCACCGCCGATCTTGCGATAAATTCAGGAATGCGGCCGCCACCTCACCTGGAGGCAGTCCGGCGAAGGGCTTCTCATCGCCATTCCCACTGTACGGCCGGAGAAGCAGTGTCTGCATGGTCTCTGCCCTGGCACCCCCTTGCTTGCTGGCAACAAGCATGGTTGTTTTCTCGTAGAGGGAATCCTGCAGCTCTTTGAGCGCCTTTTGCCGAGCTTGCATCCGTTCAGTCCAGATTTTCTGCTGCGCAGCATCTTTTTGCGGATAAGGTGGTAGAGGGTCCTGATCGAGCTGAACTTTCAGTTTCGCCAAGATATAGAGATAGTCTGCGCTTAACGCGATATCGGGCGCACTCATCTGTTTTTCGAGTTCCTTCACCACCAAACTCTGATAGCGCGAACTGGCCAAACCCGCGATCTCATTCCAGCCGTTGCGATCAGCGCGTGTCCCAAGGCGAAACACGAGTTCATGCACGGATGCGGGAGTATCCAAGAATCGCAAGACTCGTAAAGCTGCGGCTTTTTCTGCCTCGGTGCTTGATCGAATGCTTAGTGTCGCAATAGCGGTGCCGAGCGTTTGTTGCTGCCACGCTGGATCGGCTGGAACAACATCAAAGTTTAACGAGTTGGATCGTAGCTCAACGGGTTCGGCTTTATCCGGTGTTCGACGGCTCACACGGTCGGAGGTCACATACAGCGAGTAGTGGCCCGGTTTGTCCAGCGCGACCCATTCATTCAGGTCTTCGCGAATGACTTCGGGCTCACTCGAGAGCACTCGCGAACTCCCTAGGCCACCGCCCATAAATGCCCCCATGGAGAAGTAGCTCTGGAGAGGGTCTCGACCCGGCGGCGTGACATGAAATTGCTCAAGGTTCAGGCGCCCGCTACGGTCGTAATTCCGGGTACTCATGTCGTACATATCGGGCACAGCGGCCCCGAATGACAGTTCGACAGGAATGATTTCCCCAACATGAAACCGGCACGATCCGTCGGCAAAGCGAATTGTCAGAGAAGCACCGTTGTCCTCTTGTGGGAACAGAGGTGAGGGCAAAATCAAGAAGACACACGCAACTAGCAGAGCTCTCATGCGATTCGGAGTGGGCATCGTTTTCAAGTCGGATGTTATCAGTAAGCCTCTGAGTTGTAAGCGCTCGCTATCAAGTGTTGGCCCTGCGACGGGTAAGACGGGCGTTCTATGCGCCTGATTAGCGCCGTTACCGTCCAAGTGGATTCAAGTTTCCGATTACGCGACTCTCCAGGAGCTTGCTTGGGTTGAGAGCAACCGATTCCAGTGAAATTGCCTTCGTCCTACCACTAGAAGGTCAGCTTCAGCCGGCCAGGAACGCTGCTCGGCGGCGCTACTGCTGTCCCGGAAAACAGGCTCGCAAAGTTTATGACGTTCACGCGGTCTGTCAAATTGGCCGATTGAATTTGCAGGACAGCACTGCACTGTTCCTTGCGGTAGACTTCAAGCCCTGCGCCAAGCCGTGAGTCCCAGGGTGCTTTCGCCTCGTGACGCTACTGCGTGGCCGCAGAAGGTGTTGGGGTCCCAGCGTCGAGATGCCAGCCAGTGTTCAGCCATTTGTCCTGGCGTCGGACGAACATCTCCGTGGCTCGGCCCGTCCGCGTAAATTGCTCTTCACCAGCGCTGATTTCGTAGAGGTATTTCGTATAGATTATTGCCGTGTAGCCGTAAACCTGTATTTCCGTCTGAGGGAATTCGAGTCGTACGACCTTGCCGCCACTTTCAGCGAATCCCTTGGCTCCTGCAAAAACGTCTTCGCGCGTGGACCACTTCTCACCGTCATCGATGGCGATCAACTCTTCCGGCAGCAACTCTTCCAGTTTGGCTCGGTCATTCGCGAAATAGGCGCGCCAGACGGCCTCGCGCGCTTGCAGCAGGCTTTTCTTGCCTTCCTCGCCGAGCGTTCTCAGAGATGCCATAGACGCCGCTTCTGCATCCGGGCTCCGCGCCGTATCCGTGGCCACCTGGACCCATTGCCCATTGAGTTTCGCGAACACGTCGAGAATGCGCAGTTTGTTTTTGATCGGCTGCTTGAGACCGGGGCCGCCTATCTCTATTTCGCAGACAAATGGCACGATAGCGACATCTCCGTAAAACAAAACATCACTGTCCAGCAGCTTATAGGCAGTCATGTGCACCGGAGACTTGACCGGAGAAGTTGATGCGGCCATGTATTCATCAACACCATGCATCACGCTGCTTACTCCTTCCAGGAATCCGAGCCACTGGGAGGCATGCGTCACGCGAAGCTCTTCATCATTCTGTTGGATAAAGCCCTGAAAGATCCTGTCCAGACTTTTCAAGACCGCCTCGCGGTCGGCCGGTCGCTTTTCCCCTGGAACAGGAACGAGCTGAGCCCGCGCGCAAATGCCGAACAACAGGCCTAGGATAGTCAACGCGCATAGACGCTTTGCCATGCAGCACCTCCGTCTTTGAAGAACTTTCGACGCCTGACGCCGATCTGTTACAAGTCCCTCTTTCTATCGTCGCCCCGATGATGTATCGGTTGTCGCGGCGCGGAACTCCTCCTCGAATCCCGGCTCACGGCAAGACTGACGAAAATGCGAAGCCTGCGTTTCACCGTTTCCGCCGACCGTCATATCGCTCGAACGCGTGGACTTCGTTATGAACGGGGCTGTGGTTGTACGAAATGAATTCGCAAAACATTAGATGACTTACTTCACTCGCTCCGCAACGCCGCCATGGGATCCACTCCGGACGCGTGCCGCGCCGGTATCGCGGAGGCAATCATCGCCACCAAACTCAAGAGGAGCGTTCCCGCGAGCAGAATCATCGGATCCCGCGCGCTGCCTCCCGCCCAGCTCTCTAGAATCTTGTTCATCACCACAGTCAGTGCCAGCCCAGTCACAATTCCGCTTCCGACACTCACAACCGTCGACCTAAACACTATCCGCATCACATGGCCTGGCTGCGCTCCCAACGCCATGCGAATTCCAAACTCGTTTGTGCGCTGCACTACTACATAGGACACCACGCTGTACAACCCCACCGCTGCCAGAGCGAGCGCCAACCACGCCAATATCCCAAAAATCCACGCCGAAAGATGCTCTTGCTGCCATTCCGGCTGATCGGATATCCACATGTCCAAGTCCCTAACAATGTTGTTGGTCTGCTGCTCGGTGTTCACAGCAGCAACCTGCTCCTGCACCGCGCGCACCAGCGTTAGAGGTGGCACTTCAGACCTCACCAGAATCTGCGTTCCTCGAAACATTTGCAGTGTGTAGGGAATATAGACCGCAGGTTTGACGGGATCTTTCAGCCCGGCGTTCCGCACATCTTCCACGACGCCCACAATCGCCAACCATGCGTCCGCTGTACCCGGCGCCGACAGCACCTCTGGCGGATTATCGTAAACCCCAGGCAACTTAATCGAATGTCCTACGGCGTCCCCGCTCGGGAAGTACCGCTGCGCAAGGATCCGGTTGATGACCGCTACATGCGCGCCGTTATGATTCTCCGTCTCTGTCCAGATTTGTCCTTGACGAAGAGCAATGCGCAGCGCCGCAAAGTAGCCGGGGCTCACCCAATTAATTGACCCCAGCTGATCTTCCGCAGCAGGTTGACCCAGAATTTCGAATCGCGAATTGAATCCATTCCGCGGTGGTGTAGCATTCGTCGAAATCGCCGCCATCGTTACTCCCGGCGTCTCGGCCACCTTGGCTCGCAGTTCCTCAATGTAAGCCGCTCGCGCAGACCAAGTCGTGTAGGACCCGTCGTGCAACGGTATGGCCACCGACATCACGTTGTGCGGATCGTAGCCCAGCGGCTTGTGTAGGAGCTGCACAAAGCCTTTCATCGCGGCGCCCGCACCAGCAAGTAGCAGCAATGTCAGAGCGATCTGGCACGCGATCAACACGTTGTTCGTTCTGCGCCCCGCCACGCTCCCCGCTAACCGCCGCACGTTTGCCAGGGCAAGCTGCCCTGCTTGCGTGCGCGAGAGCTGCACGGCCGGCCACAATCCAAACAAAACTCCTGTCGTAAGTCCTATCGCCACGCTGAACAGGAGTACGGGAAGGTTGATGCGGATCACCACCTCCGGCGCGAAGGCGTACGGAGGCAACAACACGCGAATTCCCGCCAAAATCCCATACGACGCAAAAACACCCAGCGCGGCGCCCACCACGGCCAGCGACAGTGACTCCGTCAGTAGCTGCCGCGCGATGCGCCCGCGCCCTGCGCCCACTGCCGCCCGCACCGCCAGCTCCTGCTGCCGGGCCATGCCCCGGGCGAGCAACAGAATGGATACGTTCCCACACCCAATCACTAGCAGCAGCGCCACCCCTCCCAACAGCAGGTACAACGTTCCGCTGATGCTCCGGACCACCCACTCGTTTAGTCCCTCCACGCGCACGCGAAAGTGCTCGGGAAAGTACTTCGGCATATCCTTGGCAAATTGATTTAGTAAAGGTTGCAGCTCTGCGTTCGCCGCTTCGTGCGTCACACCCTCCCGCAGCCGCAGATTGATGATGTAAGTGAGACCCCGATCCTGCGTGAGCTTCAGCGGCAGGTAAACATCCGCGCTGTACCAGCGGAATCGCGGCGCCGCGACGCCCACGATCAGATAGTTCTTTCGGTCCAGTTGAATCGTCTTTCCCACCACGTCCGGGTCCGAAAGAAAGTGGGTCTGCCAGAATTTGTAGGACAGTACCGTCACCGCTTGCGGGTCCTGTCCGTCAACGGCGTCCGAAGGCAGGAGTCCGCGCCCCAAAAACGGCGGCACTCCTAGATCAGTAAATCCGTTCGAGATCAGTCCGATCGCGTTCACATTCTCCGGAAGCTGATGCCCGGACAAGATCATGGCGTGGTAATCCATCGCCAGTACGCTTTCCACGACCGGGAGCTGCCGCACTTCCCGGATCTGCGGCCCATTCAAATTTGCCCAATCCCCCTGCCCCATCTTGCTGTCTATCGTCAGCCGCACAATCCGGTCCGCCGCCACGAAGGGGTATGGGTTGATGAGTGCCGCATAAACCACGCTGAACACCGCCGTCGTTGCCCCAATCCCCAGGGCCAGTGACACCAACGCCGTCAGCGTCACCCCTGGGTTCCTGACAAGCTGTCTCACCGAATATCGCAGATCCTGCATTAGCGTCCGCATCTCTCAACGTAGGTCATCTTCTGAGGACTACCCCTCTTGCTGACATTACGCGCACCCGCCGACGGGAAGCAATTGGATATCGTTTCGACGCTACCCCACGAGAAATGCCGCTAGGAATTCTGTTCTGTCTCGCGCAAGCTATGTCAGTCCAGCGGAGCAGTTATCTGTCGTATTTTTCGGAGGATACGTCCCAAGCCCGGTTCTAAGTCTGGTTAACGCCGTACTCGGACAAGTGCCCGTCACGGGCAGAAACGCGCGCCGAGCCTGACCCCCTGGTGATCGAGTTGATTCGACCGGATTCATAGAATGCGATGAGCGCTCGAAAACGCAATCAAAGGCCAAATACACATTCGCGGTGTTGCCGCGATGAAGTGCTCCCCAAAATTCGGACCAGCAATAAGGTGTAAGATCGCTGACTCGGAAACGGGGCAGGAGTGAGGCGAATTTTATTTAGCGATGATTCCTCGGATTCCTGGCCCTGCTACCATCCTGCGATGCGCAATCTGCTTGTTCTCATCCACCTTTATATATGGAGAAGATCGTTGCCTGACAGGAGACGGCAGCAATTTGTGCGATTCGAGCCATGGTTGGACCGAATGGACCGACAAACGATGCTGATGGCGTGGAGGCAGCGACTGTACATGCTTGAGAATCCCACGGTTATTTCGCGTGGGCGGGTGGCTAGTAAAGACTAGCATGGAGCCGCTGGACGTCGGGACGTACGGACCTGGCGTCAGGCGTCAACGCGTGCACGCGACAGCATCTCGTGGAGTCTGCCGCCAGCCCAGGCTTGCGGCATAGCGAGCACGATGAGCGCAAGCGGATACCAGTGAGGCCCGAAGGCCGGTCCCTTGTTCCACGTCACGGCGGCGCCCACAATGCTCACCACAAGGCCGAGGAAGCCGCCTACCAAGGCGTGCTGCATGGGCCTGTCGGGCGCAAGCCGCGCAATGATGTAGCTGCCCAAAACACCATAAACAGTGCGATACGCCGTCGCAAGCAGGAGCGGGCCGTCGAAGCCGACCATCGACGCACCCCACGGCGGAAAGACGCCGACGGCGTGCAGCACGACGTCGGTTCCAAGAGTGATTATGATGCCCACAAACACGCCTGCAATCACGGCGACAATGCTTTGGCCAATTCGGCGAGAAGGGTGAGTTTCGCTCATGATAGGCTCGCTCCTCTCCATTCAGGAAAATTCCTTGAGCTGACAGAGAAGACTCTCATCGAATCATCAAGTTCTAAACAGAGACAAGGCTATCGCCGGAAGCTGTTGAATGCAAAGGGAGAAGAAAGTGGCGCGCCCGGAGAGACTCGAACTCCCGACCCTCTGGTTCGAAGCCGCTCGATCTATTTTGCCAAATCTTGCCAGAGGAGTGGCTACTCGAGCGAATTCAGCAAGTTGGGGCAAATTCCCGCAAACTACTTTCTCTTTCCTTCGTTGTTGTTTGCCGCCTTTTTGCCACCGTTTTCCGCACTTTGCGTTACATTTTCGTGACAGCCGGGTCTCGCGTCCGCCCGAGCTTCTTTCTAAACTTCTTTCGGCTCTGAATTGTATGATGGCGGCCGTTCGTTTTTTCGGACGTTGGTTCCTGCCAAATTTTCCGAACCTTCGGACACGGGTTCGATTCCCATCGCCCGCTCCATAACTCAACCATCATCCGATTGGTCTACACGGCTAACCTACCTGAATTCATGGCGAGAACGAATCGTTTGGGACGTCAGTTTGGACCCCAGGTTGGTTCAATTCTACCTCCCGATATAAAATATGTCGCAGTGAGAGGATTCAAGCCTGTCAACGCAAAGTAGAAATGTCCGGTTTTTCGCCAGATAGAAATGTCCGCTTCCATGGTCTTCTCCAAGGGTGATCTGCAGGCGCATGGTGTTTGGGTTTGATTTGGATTTTGGGTTTCGGTGTTCGTTCCACAAGTCCTGGAGGCCGTAGGCCGGAAGGGCTTGTGGAACGCCTCACCGGTTATGGACAGGGGCGCAGGTGCAGATAACGCCCGCGGTAACGCAACCAGTGGCTTCCGTCCAACCGCCGTTCGATCTCGACCGCAGCTCCACGAAGCCCCGCACAAACTTCTTCCCGCAGTACTCCCCAGCGATTTCCGTCCCAGCTGACGGTGTGCTCCTGAGCCACTCTGCGGGCCACGCGCACACTCAAGATTTCTTCCAGGTGCTGTTCGCGCCCCAGTCGTCGATGGGCATTGCGTGCATTCCGCGGTGCTACGGTAAAACGCTGCTCCCACTCGGGAAGAAAGCGCATCTCCAAAAAGTGATTCGCTCCCTCGATGCTGTCGATTCCCGCCAACCGCATCTCCTTCACCAGGCGATCCTGAAGAGTTTCAAACAGCCTCTCGATACGCCCTTTCGCTTGCGGACTGTGGGCCGCGAGCCATTCAATCCCCAGTTCGCTCAAGGCTCGCCCGAACTGCGTTCGCAGCGGATCTCCCCGGAGTTGTTCGGGAAGCGGCTGCGGGCCGGCCTTTCGAAAGATGCTGTTTTTATCGGTGTAATGGGCCAAGGGACGTCCGTAGCGCCGTACCCATCCGCCAAACGTTCGTAAGTTCTCTTCCGTGGTGTCGTGTTCGGCGAACCGTGCATGGATCCGACTGGTGGCGTCATCGATCACGGCGATCAACTGGCAAGCTGGACCGCGATCCTCCAGCCAGCGGAACGGAGAGCTGTCCTGCATCACCAGCTCCCCGAAGCTAGCTCTTCTCTCCCGCCACACGTGGATCTTTTTCACCCGCTGGCTGCGCGGATGCCAGAAGGCCGCTTTGGTCATCCACGTCCGCAGGGTCTCCCGACTCACCCGGAAACCATCCTTGGCTAAGTGTTCGGCGGCCAGCGTGGGCCCGAAGTCGGCATAGCGCTGACCCACGCGAGTCAAAACCTTCTCCTCGAAGCGGGCTGCCAGCTTGCGATTCGATGGCCGGCCCCGTAATCCGTGAACCAGAGCAGCATCACCCTGTTCGCGGATGCGGAGCAGCATCCGGCGCACCTGGCGGTCGGTTACTTTCAGCCGCGCGGCTGCCTCAACCTGCGTCAGATGCCGCTGCTGTACCTCGTGCAACACTTTCAATCGGTCCCGTTCTCGTTGGCTCAAAGTGATTCGCTCCGTTTCCATGGGCCCCTCGGCCATCCATGAAAGCGGACATTTCTACTTTGCACAAACCGGACATTCTCATTTTGCGGCGACAGCTTCTTCCCCCGCGTTGACTTGCTTTCGTACGCAGCCTAAGATGCGCGTGTTCTGAAGATGGGTTTTCGTTGTGCGTGCTTCCGCCGGCGGAGGGAAATGTGAGCGATTGGAA
>WNFS01002363.1_pt1 | contig 23210 bp, 17 predicted proteins | sample 5400141 | NCBI WGS metagenome assembly WNFS01 (sample SAMN13153358, study PRJNA577476) | soil metagenome | isolation source: 60 cm saprolite under Madrone tree | place: USA:California | collected 2016-06-14
ACCACGGGCCGGTCACGACCGGGCCGAACTCGTAAGCGTCGGAAAGAGTGTTAAGGAGAATCCAAAATGCATACTCGCGACGCCGGTTCGGGTTTGCAGTACAGTCGTTTAGGGTGTTGCACCACGCCGCACTCATCTCTGTTTGAACAGCGGAATCCGCGACGATTTGGTTGTAGTCGGGAAATCGAACTTCCACATCCTTCTCCCCGGATTGATGTTCTGCACCGCCAATCTTTGCGATGCCTCTAAGCTTGAGTTTACCCGCGATCCTAGCAAACCAAGGATCCAAAGTGGCAGTACTGCTGAGTGTACACCATGACCCTCCAGACGCTCTTTTGATTTCAATGCGGTATTCATCCACGGCGAGCCCCGGAGGAGTGACTTTGACTTCGAGTTTGCATTTGTGGTCATGCTTAAGAGTTAGGAGGTTTTTCTCAACAATAAGATCGACCGAAAAATTTGGCGCACCGGCAGCCGCAGGAACTGGCGCATCGAAGAGGCCCTGGGCATTGGTGAAACCGTGTGGATGAAGAGCTTTTTCGATGTCGAGATAAAAGGACTTGAATTTAACGCTGCATTTCCCCGAGGGGATATCCAGGTAGACAGCAGAACCTTTCCCGTCGGTCTCGGCGTCCTTGTGGCCGTCAGTAATTTCACCAGCGAACTGTTCGGATGGATAGGGAGTTTCCGGTGGTGAGATCCACCAATTGGGCTTGGGCTTGAAGTAAGGCTGCTTGATGATGCGCACGCTGATCCAGTGAAGGACCTTGCAAGCGGCAACGGGCTGACCTACGGGCGAATTGGGAGCGCCGGGCATGTCTAAGCCTTTTCGGATTGAAGCTTCACAGCAGTCTCGTGGACGCGAGCAACTCTGACGCCGGGGTCCGTCACGTTTTTATCACGCAAGAGTTTCTCCGCCCAGGGATAGTTGGGATCTTTGTCGAAATCAGGACCGAGCAGCATCATGACGTCAATGTAAGTCCGCACGTCGACGGCGCCCAATATTTCATAGGAGGCGGCACGCTGAATGCCGTAGCGAATCAAGTTTCGGACGAGAGCCTCGCCAAAATCCTGACATTTTTCTGGAAAAAGTTCGTTCAGCCGTAAATAGACAGGATTTTCGAACTTGGCGATCTCCATGCGTTCGAAGACAGCGAACTGCTCTTTGCGAAGGGTGAACATGGCTAGGAGAAGCTCCCAATGTGAACGAAGAGCCGAACGCGGCCAGGAGACGTTGTCCCCAAGTGCGAAGAATCAGACGGCATGAGCAAGGTGGAGGTCCTTTTGGACGGTGCCTTTTAGGCTGGGGGTGAAATGGAGAGCTAGCTTGGGGTCCTCGGCTTCGATTAGGAATTGCTTTACTGGGCCGAAGAATTGGGTGGTTTCTTCGGGGAGGCAGGTGGGGAGGAAGAGACGGAGGACGCGGGGGTCGTAGTAGCGGAAATAGACTTGGGAGCCGTCGGGGAGTTTGACGGTTAGGAAATGGCGGAAGTGGGCGCGGAGATCTTTGAGGGGCTGGTCGGAGGTTAGAAAGACGCCCCAGCTTTTGGACCAGGCTTGCTGGACGAGGGTGTCGAGGAGAGGGGACTTTGGGGGAACACGGATTAGATACGGAGCGAAGTGGGCTAGTTGGGCGCCTTGAGCGCCTTCGTAGAGGGATTGATGCTCCTCTTTGGATTCCAGGATGACTTTTAGAACGCTGGGTTCGCGGGAGGCGTCGAGAAGGGCGTATAGGGGCTGGAAATCTTTGGCCAGCAGGTCCTGGAGACGTGGTTGACGCGGAGCGGGAACTGGAAGATTGGGGCTTGGCCTCGGCGCTGCTGGTGGAAGTTCGAATTTGGGAGAGCGCGTTGGGAAAGAAGGAAGGCCGCCGTACAAGCCTGGAGTTGGGGCGAGTGAGGCGGGCGTTCGCGCTGGCTTGGGTTCTGGTCTGTATGCTGGCAGGAGTTCTGGTTTCGGAGATTCGGCAGGAAGCGATTCGTCGGGGAGCATACGAACGACGAAGACGGTGTTGCCGGCGCGGATTTCGTCGCCGTTGGCGAGAGTGGCTTCTTTCACGCGAGCGCCGTGCAGGAAAGTGCCGTTGCTGCTTTGTAGGTCGAGGATGCGGCAGCCTTTCTCGCTGTAGTCCATGGCGAAGTGGAGGCTGGACATGAGTTTGTCGTCGGGGAAAGCGTAATCGGCATTGGGGTTGCGGCCGATGCGGAGAGGTTGGCCGGGGGCTAGCGGGATTTTGGTTCCCGCAGTGGGGCCGGAGCGGATTTCGAGGAAGATCTGCATAGCCTTAGTTGTGCAAATTCTCGCGCATAGGTTACCGGCCACCGCCGAATGCAGCTTGCCAGGTTTCCAGTAGTCTTTTTGCGGGCTTCGCTTCATCTGGATCGGAAGCTTCGCGAACTGCTGAATTGAGGGCCGAGATGACTTGCCCGGGGGCAGGATCGCGAACCGCTTTGACCAGGGCGAACCGCACTTCGCGATCTCGTTTGACATCCGTGGCATACTCGCGCGAGACGCAACTGGACAAGTATCCCAGCCACTGATCGCGAGACTTGCGGTCGGTGCTGTTCACCATCTGCCTGGCGAGGGCCGACACAATATTTACATTCACAGTATCAGCGCCGAGATTTTCATCAAACAAATTGCCAGAAACCAATTGGAAGCCCAAGTCCCGCCTGAAATTCGGCGGAATGTTGCCGGAGTTTACCGCGGATTCAAGAACGGAAGCTGAGGTCTGTCTGCTGAAAGCTTTTCGCCGAGTGAGAAGGTCCAAAACATAGGATCGCGCGAGATCCGGTCCGCTCTCGAGAGCCCGAGTTAACATTTCTTGGACGGCCGGAGACTTTTCCCGAAGTGCACGTTCGATTCGATAGCACTCGCCGGCAGCCGCGACGTCCGGATCGTTGGGTGACGAGATGGGTGCAGCGGCCAAACTGGCGTAGATTTTCGAGGGGCGTTCCGTCTTCACTGCTAGCAAAAGAAGATCGCCGGGATCCAGCGAAAGTGAATTCCAAGCGTTGAATCGGTTGCGCAGACGAACCTGAGGATCGGAGATGCGCTCAAACGCAGTGGAAAAGGACTCGTTCGCCCGCAGGATTTCGGAGTGGATGACCTGGATGACGGTTAAGGCGAGCAGACCGGTTTCAACGTTGGGGCTTTTAGAATGAGAGGGCTGGAGCGCCACTACTTTGGCGACGACCATGCTGGCCGAAGGATCGGAAAAAGTGGCGACGAGATTTGGCGAAAGGTGGCCAGCTTCCATAGTCTGCGTTGGACTCATCCGATTGCTCCCTTGAACTCCCCGAGAAGCACCTTGTCTCGCAGCGCCTGGCGTCAAAGTGAACGACAGCAGCCCGGCAAGGAAAATTACGCACGATCCGCCACGCGACGAGCGGCGAAGCACTCCTGAAAGCACATCAAGGAGTGAACTTCTTGTCCGTGTCTTCATTGAAGCGTGGCTGAAAAGTTTCGAATCCGGCCTCCTGCGCATCTTGACCACCCGTAGCCTCAGAAATTAAGGAGAATTCCGATTGCGATTTCGTGTGTGCTCCGTTGGGAGTGTAGTGGCTAATCTTTTTAGGAGGAGGATAGCTTATTTTACCCGCATAGTCGGCTTCCCAGGCCATCTTGGCATGGACGCAGAGGGCCCGCTTGGCATTGGTGCTGAACGAAGCGACGGCCGTCTCAAAACCGTTGACGCCAGAAATGGAGGTCAGGAACTCCTTACCGTCGGTGTGCTGAACATCAAAGGCGCCAGTGGGACTGTCGCCCGTAAAAACGGTTCGAGCGGCGCCAGTATTATCAGGAGTGATGGAAAAGGAATTATCGTTGGTGAGCAATGCCGAAACATCCGCGTCGCCATTGGAGTCAACAACAGGCAATCCCCCGTGGGGGATCTCGAGGCATGTGCCGCCTTTGCTGTAGTTGCCAGTGAGAGTGTCCTTCACGCCGTTTTGCAGGACCCCTAGCCGCACTTGCTCAATGCCGAGAGTTTGATCCTTGCCGCCGCCGATTAGTTTAACCTTGACGCTGGCTTCCCATGTAAATTTTTGGGGAAGAAATTCGCCAGACTGGAACGCAGCAAAAGTAGCGGTGGAACCACCGTCTTTATACAGGTCACGAGTGGTTTTGACAGAGGAGGCGGGATCGACTTATCTCAGGCGGCGTGGTGACGGCTTCGAGTTGGACGTCGTTGCATCCTCGAACCAGGACAACGGGACTGTTGCTGGCGAGGCTTTCGTCGCGGCTGACGCTCGGGGCGAGCAAATTTTCTGGATGAATTTTTTTGGGATTGCGCTTGCCGTGCGTGGAAGCGACTCTTGCCTTGATCTCCATGACTTCCGGGACCGCGCCAGGGGCGTGGCAGGGAGAACGATCGGAAATGCGCTGGTAGAAACGGCAGGCGAAAGTATCGTGAGTCTCGTCAAATCTTCGTTGCACACCGGAGCTGTGAGTGGAGCGAAGAGTGTCACCGTCAGGGAAGAATCTTTTTTTGCAGGCAGCGGCGCCTTCTTTGTAAGTTGGGCAAGGCCATCGAGAAGGAAGGACCTGACTGCTCTTGCGGAAAACCAGGATCATGACCCGACGATTAGGGGCGTTCTGAGAATCGCGCTCGGTTTTGAGAGCCTCAGTGTCCTTTTTTTGGAAGGCTTCTTTGAAGAGTTGTTCGTCTTCGCTAGAGAAGAGGAGGAGAGGGTTGAAGCGGCTGCAGCCTTGCACGTCGCCTTTTTGGTCGGGGCCAGCGTTGCGAGCGAGGAAGTCCGCGGATTTATCGAGTTTGAGGTCGCCGCACAGGAGGTCCATGTATTTCAGGAAGAGCTGTTTGCGCTTGCCGGAATCATGGGCGATGTCGTGGACTTGCGCGTCGCGCTTGGCAGCAGCATTCGGATCGGGCTTGGCATTTGGAGCGGGAGGATTTTGCTGGTCCAGTAAAAAAAGAATGATGCGAATGCTGAGTTCGCCCCAGTCGTCTCCGCCGAGCTTGTGGGAAAAGAGATCGTCCCAAAGAGAAGCATCGCGAACGAGCATGGCGTAGATCGCAATGGCACGGCGGCCGCTGAGCGTCTTGTTGTATTCGTCGCCGGATTGGGCGGTAGAGGAGCGTGGCTCGAAATTGCCCTGGAAGGAGGGGTCAGCGTGGCCGAAGATAGAAATTGGAGCGCCCATTATTTTGGGGTCTTGCTTGCGCAGACTCGCGAAGGCTTGGATTTCAGCCTGGACTTGGGGGAGAGGGAAAGAGGAATCAAACCGGAAACGCACGTCATCAATGCGGAAGCAGGCGATGGGAATCAGGCGGAGACGCACCGTGTTGAATTCGTTGGAGGTGGAGGGGCCGACAAGAACCTCGAGTGGATCGGGGTCGGGGTGATTCGCCAGGACGCCACCATCGGACGTGGAGTGAAGCTTGCCGTCTTTGTCATCGGCCATAGCTAGTTAGCCTCGGGGCCTGTTTTTTTCAGATGCGCGGAAAACATTTCCGAAAGATCAGCATCCATGAACCTGCTTGAGTTTGGACTGAGTTTGCGGGCCGCAAATGCCGTCGACGGTGAGGCTGTTGTCGCACTGGAATTCTTGGACGGCGGATTCGAAGGCGTCGGAGTCGGAGCCGTCGAGTGTGCCCGCGAAATATCCCAAGTTGTTGAGGCGGGCGACTTGGCCGGAGAGTTCGTCGATGGGATCGAGGTGGCCGATTTTTATGGGTATGACTTCGTTGGCGAAGGGGGTTTGATCGCCGCGGATGGTGAGGACGCCTTCTTTGGCGTCGAGGGGGATTTCCTGTTCGAGCTTGCCGCTGCCGTCGGTGGTTACCTGGTAGGTTTGGCCGTCGATCAGAAGAGCACACTGGGCGCCTGCGATGGGTTTTTCGTAGATGTCTTCGAGGACGAGGCGGAGTTTTAGAGTTTTCTTGTCGACGGTAAAGGTGTGGCGCTTGTCGCTGGGGCCGGATTCGTGCTTTTGCTCCATGTCGGGGATGAAGAGCTGGTCGCCGGGGAGGAGGATGTTGGGATTCTGGCGCTGTTTTTTTAAGTCGGAATTGTTGGAATGATCCCAAATGACGGTGTAGTCGGTGAAGCCGTTGTCTTTGGCAATTTTGGAGAGGTGATCGCCTTGTTCGACGGTGTAGTAGTCAGCCATGGGTGTTGCCTCGACTAAGATCGATAACGAGATTTATTCGTTCGAACAAAGAGTTCGAGCGCAAGAAAAGAAAGTCATTTTTTGTGCCAGGATTTTTTGTCGATATTCGGGAATGAAATTTTGCAATTGCCGGGATCGATGCCATCGACTCTGGCCTGGCCTTTTGCATCAAGGTATCCCTCCGTGGTGGAACCGTCCGGAAGTTCGATCTGGTATTGCTCGCCGGGGACGGGCTTGCCGGCTTTATCGAGGAGTTCGATTTCAACCCAGTGACCGGTTTGAGCGGCAGAACCTGCCGCGTTAGATAAAGCTTGTCAACCGGGGCAGGGCTTGATGAAAGGAACGCCGGATTGGGCTGCTTCTGCAAGGGCTTGACCGGCGACGCCTGGGCTGCCGGATGCGGAAGAGGGGCCGGTGGTGCCGCTGCCGCTCATGGCTTGGGCTAACAAGACGAGTGGCGGGACGGGGGGCACGACTGCGGGTGAGCCCATGCCGACTTCGCCGATCATTACCGTGGGTTCGCCCATGATGATGGGATTTACGGGACCGAGGGCGAGGCCGGGGATTTCCATGACGATGTCGCCCATGCGACAGGCCATCATGAAATTGATGAGGACCGTAGGGCTGCCGAGCATGACCATGCCGACGCCGTCAGCGCCGGTGATGCTGACGGCTGGGCAGGCGTGCTGGTCGATCATGGCGCGCCACGCGGGCAGACCGCCGATGAGAACGTTGACACTGCCAGGACCGGGCGCGAGTGGCATGCCGTGAGTCGTTGGGTCGGTAATGCGAGCTGCAGGAGGCATAGTTCGCTCTCTTGACTACTGGTTGAGTTTTCCGCCTTTCGTGCCGTCGTCGGCGGTGTCGGGATCTTTGGGATCGGCAGGAGAATCAGGGCTGGCGGGCGAATCGGGGCTCGCGCTTTGCGCGCTGCCGGGGGCGCCACCGCTGTTGATGAGGACCATGGTGCCCTGAATCGAAACGCCGGCGGGACCGATGTCAATAAAGCCGCCGGGGCCGACTAGCGAAAGCTGCATACCGGCTTGGATCACGACATTCATGCCACCGGTAATATAAACGGCCTGGCTTGCGGAGAGAACGTCGTTCATGCCGATCTGCGTATTTCTGCTCTGGCCGATGGTGATGGACTCGTTGCTGCCCACGTTTTCCTTACGGTTCTGGCCGATGGTAATGGACTCGTTGTTGGTGACTTGCTCTTTGCGATCGCCGCCTACGGTGATGGACTGATCGGAATCCACTTTTTCCATTTGTTTTGCTTCGATGTGGATCGACGTGTCGCCGGTAATCTTTTCGATGAATTTGCCTTTCACCTGAGATTGCTTGTCGCCGTCGACCTCTTCAAACTGACTGGACTTGACGATCATGTGACGGTTGGCGCCGACGAACTCGCGCGACTCTTTTTCGACGCGCCAATCCATGTCCTTTTCGGCGTTCATGAAGATTTGCTCGTCGTCCTTTTTGTCTTCGAAGCGCAGTTCGTTGTAGTTACTCGATCCGCCACCCTTTGTGCTGCGGGACATGAAGGTTGTGCGAGTCTGATTGTCGGCGAGCTTGTAAGGAGGCATCTGCTCGTCGTTGTAGACACGGCCGGTGATGAGCGGGCGATCCGGATCGCCTTCGAGAAAGTCGACGATTACTTCCTGACCGATGCGAGGAATGTTGATGGCGCCCCAGTTTTTTCCAGCCCAGGGCTGGGAAGAGCGAATCCAGCAGGAGCTGGTGTCGTCTTTCTTGCCTTCGCGGTCCCAGAAGAAATGCACTTTTACGCGGCCGTATTTGTCCGTCCAAATCTCCTCGCCGGACTTGCCAGTAACTACAGCAGTCTGCGGGCCCTGGACAAAAGGTCTTGGCGTGAGGCGCTGCGGGCGATAGGCCACCGAATACGGAATGCATTTGAAGTGATTGGAATAGTGCTCGCCGGATTCCCCGCCGGAACCCATATAACTGTTGCCGACAGTCGCGGAATGCTGTACTTCGGTCAGAAGATAGGTTGCGTTTTGGTCGGCGCGAGCATGTCCGGAAAGGTCAAAACGATACCCGGATGCAAAGGTGCGGCAGCTTCCGGAACCAACGCCAATCAAGTGGATGGTCTCTTCTTCCTGCATGCGAATCTGAGTGCGCGATTCGCCTTCGGCTTTCTTGGTGTATTCGCCGGGATAATCGAATACTTCATACTTGTCGTTGCCGCCGACTTTGAAAATCGTGTCCTCGTTGGCGATCAAGCTAGTGCCGGGAGTCTCGAAGTTGTAATCGGTCAGCGCATATTTCCCGGGACGAAGCTCCTGTTCGAGATTCCAGGAGCCGACGAGATCTTCGTCCTTCAAATAGACGCCGCCGGTGAAATCGAGGCGTGCCTTGGACTGGCTGGGGCAAGGCTTATGCACGCTGGGCTTATTGCCCATGACGAGCGTGTGCTTGTTCTGTTCGTGCTCGAAGAAATAGTAGATGCCGTACTGTTCCATCAGTCGAGAGACAAAATTGAAGTCGGTTTCACGGTATTGCACGCAATATTCGCGCTGCTCAAAACCGCCTTGCAGGGAATTGCGGAAATCGCCGAAGCCGCGATCCTTGAAGACCTTGGCGACGATGTCCGGGATGGTCATATTCTGAAAGATCCGGCAATCGGCTCTTCGGGTGAGAAACCAAAGCCAGGGAACGATTTCGGCGTGGTAGTGAGTGAAACGCTCGTCCATTCCGGTCTGCGAGAAGCGGCTAACGTGGCCGTTGAAATAGCGTTTGCTGCCGTCGGCGAGAGTGAGGGAGATGCAAACTTGCTGGCCAATGATTTTGGTGAAATCAATGGAAGCATTTTCGGAAAGGAACTCGGCGGAGATGCGGAAAAGCCTAGAGATGCCTTCTTGAGCGGCAAAACCATGGAGGAGGAGCACGTCCTTCCCCAGGGGGGTATCAATAGCAATGATTCTTTTGTCTTGCGTGTAGGCCATTTTCGCTAGACACCCACTCTCCTAAACAGTTGCGGGGCGGTCGCTGCCCGGCGTGTTGGTCAGGATGTTGTCGACGTTGCGGGCGCCGGACTCGACTTCCGTGCAGCGCTTGGCAACTTCGGCGATGACAGACGGATCGTAGCTCAGCTCGATCTTGTGGTTTTCGCGGATGCGGCGCTGGATTTTGGCAAGTTTCAGCGTGACGATTTGCTTCATGGCTTCATCGCGCAAGGGGAAATAAGGAACAGTGACAAGACGACCCATAAACGCGGGCTTAAAGATTTTGTTGAGTTCGGGTTTTAGGGCTTTGGCCAGGCCATCGGCACTGGGAGTGGTTTCGGGATCGGCGGTGAGCTTCATGAGAAGGTCGGTGCAAGCGTTGGAGGTGAGAATAATGATGGTGTTCTTGAAATCGATCTCGCGGCCTTCGCCGTCTTCCATCATGCCTTTGTCGAAGACCTGGTAGAAGAGTTCGAGAACGTCGGGATGAGCTTTTTCGCATTCGTCGAGAAGCACCACCGAATACGGGCGACGGCGGACAGCTTCTGTGAGCACGCCTCCTTCGCCGTAGCCGACATAGCCTGGAGGCGCGCCTTTGAGGCTGGAGACGGTGTGGGCTTCCTGGAATTCCGACATGTTGATGGTGATGAGATTGCGCTCGCCGCCGTAGAGAAAATCAGCGAGGGCGAGAGCGGTTTCGGTTTTGCCGACGCCGCTGGGGCCGACGAGCATGAAGACGCCGACGGGTTTGACGGGATCGTCCATGCCGGCGCGGTTCGTGGAAATGCGCTGAGCGATAGCTTCGAGTGCGTGGTTTTGGCCTATGACGCGGGCGGCCATGAGATCTTTCAGATGGAGGATGGTATTAATTTCATCTTGCTGCATCTTGCCAACGGGAATGCCGGTCCAAGCGGAGATAACTTCGCCGACGATCTGCGTATCCACGCAGACGCGCATCAGAGGCGAGTCACCTTGCAGTGCGTCGAGTTCAGCATTCAGTTTCTCTAGCTCGGCGCGAAGAGCTGCGGCATCTGTTGCGGGCTTAGCAGCGGTTCCTGCAGCAGCGGACATGGCTGCCGGAGTGATGGCAGGCGCGGCTACAGCCGCTTCGAGTTGGGTACGAATATCGCGGATGCGGGAAACGAGAGACAGTTCCTTGCCGCGCCGCTCTTCAAGAGTCTTGAGCCGAGCGGCGACTTCCGTTTTCTGCTTTGCGATATTGGTCAGCCTTTCGGAATGATCGACGCCGACAGCAGTTTCGCGTTCGAGAACGCGCTGCTGCACATCGAGGTCATCGACCTGACGCATGGCGTCTTCGATCATGGGAGGAGTGGCGTTTTGTCCGAGAGAGAGACGGGCGCAGGCGGTGTCCATGACGCTGACGGCTTTGTCGGGAAGTTGGCGGCCAGCGAGATAACGATGCGAGAACTTGGTGGCGGATCGGACGGCTTCATCGAGAATTCGGACGTTATGATGTTTCTCGAGAGAACTGACGATGCCGCGCAGCATGACCATGCACTGTTCTTCGGTGGGCTCTTCGACCTTGACTACCTGGAAGCGGCGGGCGAGCGCGGCGTCTTTTTCGAAGAATTTTTTGTACTCGGACCAGGTTGTAGCGGCGATGGTGCGCAGTTCGCCGCGAGCCAGCGCGGGCTTGAGGAGATTAGCGGCATCACCTTGCCCTGCCGGGCCGCCTGCGCCGATCATGGTGTGCGCTTCGTCGATGAAGAGAATGATGGGCGACGGAGAGGATTTGACTTCCTCGATCAGGCCTTTGAGACGATTCTCGAATTCGCCTTTGACACCCGCGCCGGCTTGCAAGAGCGCGAGGTCGAGCGAGCGGATGGTGACATTCTTGAGAGGCGGAGGGACATCGCCGGCAGCTACGCGAAGTGCAAAACCTTCGACGACGGCGGTCTTGCCGACGCCTGCTTCGCCGGTGAGGATGGGATTGTTTTGGCGGCGGCGCGTGAGAATGTCGATGATTTGGCGGATTTCGTGATCGCGGCCGAGGACGGCGTCAATTTTGCCGGCTTTGGCGTTGGCCGTCAGATCGATGGTGAACTGATTCAGGTTTTGCTGTTTCCCGGCCGCGGGAATGCCAGCAGCACCCTGGGGAAGTCCTTCGATGCCGATGGGAACTGCCTGCGCGGTTTCCTGGTCTTCAGGCGAACCAGCAACAATGTTCCAGAAGTCTTTGTGAAGGGCTTCGGCGCTAATCTTTTGAAATTCGCGAGTGACTTCGCGCATGAGGCGCGAAAGATCGCCGGAGCTGGCAATCGCGAGGATGCAGAATCCGGTGCGGACTTGCGCGGAGCCGAAATCGATGGAGCCGATGGTCCAGGCTTCGGAGAGCATGTCCGTGAGCGTGGGGCTGAAGGCGGGAGTGCGGGCGTTTCCGGATTTCAGTTTGTCGAGACTGCGAGTGAGATCACCGGTGAGGCGTGATTTGTCGACGCCAAATTGCTTTAGGATACGGGGGAGATCGCTATCGGTGACGTCGAGGAGCTTGAGGAGGAAATGTTCGACCTCGATGTCATAGTGAGTGCGCGCCAGGCAGAAGCCCGCTGCCGCTTCGAGAGTGTTCCGAGTGGTATCGTTAAGTTTTCCGATCAGACCTTTTAGATTTGCCGTCATGACGACCTCGTTTCGCTAAACATTGAAAATAGTTTCTTCCGGATGACGCTCCATGGGCTTTGATTTCATCCACGTGACCCAGCCAAGCTGCGGGGCGCCGTCGCCTTCGCCCCCGAGCTGACAGCGGGGCACTTCCTCGCGTTCGAGAATGAGCTGCACTTCGAAATCGATCTCTTCGTTAGTCCAAAAACGTAGGAGAGCGCGGAGCGGCTCGTAGGCGGAGCCGTTGGGGAGGAAGTCGAGATAGTTTTCCAGATCGAGCGGGCCGATGCGGATTCTTGCGCGGGCCTGCTGGTTCCATACTTCGTCGCCTACCACGGCGCCCAAACCCAATTGTTCGGAAGGAGTAGAGCGCTCGCCGATGCAGCATTCGGTCGTGTCGTCCAAGCGAAACCAGCCGCCGACCAACTGGATGACCTGGAAGGGGACTTCGAAGTAATCGTTGAGGAGCAACTCGAGAGCGTGCGCGGAATGAGGGCGCTGGCCGAGAATGCCGGCAAAAAAGAGAAACGCGTCGTCGGGGACGGCGAGGCGTTCCTGCAAACCGAGAGTGCCGAGACCGATCAGGTCGAGCAGATGATGGGAGAAACGATCGCGCTCTCCGCGCTCGTAGGAAATGGCGAAGCGGTATTTTTCCCACGCCTGGTAGAAAAACGAGAGCATGCGGTGATGAAAGAGGTCGAGAAAATCGCGGAGCGTCCTGTCGCTAGAGCGGAGTCGCGCGAGGATGAGCGTCGTATAGAAATGCGGGAGTGGACCCTGCGGGCCGGTGACACCCATGAAGTTTACAGCTAGAGACGGAGGCTTTCCTTCGGGCCAATCGATGGTTTGAATTTCGCTGGCGGGAAAAGAGAGAGACGGAAAAGCGCCGAGGCGCGCGACTTCATCGGACGGGTTGGTGAAACGTCCGAGAGGCTTGCGATCCGGCGCCATGCGCTCCAGCAGACGAATCGCCTGGAAAAATTCGAAGCGATAAGGCTCGATGCGGAGCAACTCTTCGACTTCCGAAAGGTCTACAGGAGAATCACTTCCCCTGCCCGGGGTGGCCATTGACGGAGAACCTCCTTTCTTTGCTGGGTGCGGACTGCGAGCTGGCTGAAACTGTTCAGCGAAGCATAGTGACCCAGAAAGTATTCGAGAACGCTGGCGAAGAGAAAAACACCGCCGCCGACGAATTGTTCTTCGTCGAATTGCATTTCGACGCGGTGACCGCGCACAAAGCCAATGCCGTTTTCCGAGATGACACGGGCGAAATGGCGTGTGCTGGATAGGTGCATCAGGCCGGCAACTTGCCGTTCGTTGTAGCCGGATTCTCCAAACGTGTAAAGACGGAGAATTTCCTGGAGCGATTCCTTGCCTTCCTCGACGATGGAGAGATAGTTCAGAGAAAGATGAGAGATAAGACGCCATAGCATCCCCTTGCCGGTGGGAGGACGCACGGAAGGAGAGGGCTTACGCAAGGCTACGATGCGTTTTATGGAGGTAATGCCTTCGAGTTCAAAATCGCCGCGCTCGTTACCCATAGGGAGACGGTGCGGCAAGTCGCGGTTCGAACAAACGCAGTGGATCGTTGCGGTGTCCGTATCCGGGTGGAGCGGGCGGCCGCTTAAATCCAGGAAGGAAAGGTAAACATCGGTGCCTTCGTCATCGCGGCGCGTGGAGGCCTGGCGGCGCGAATGCCAGAATCCCTTTGGGCGTTCACGATGGCGCGAAGTGGTATGCCGGAAGCGATAGAAGGGTTCGAATTTCAAGACTTCGTGAGTTTCCGGATCGGGGGAGATGACTTCTTCGATAGAGAAAATCTCCATGGCGCGGCGACGGCGCGCATCGGGCGTGATCAGATATTCTGTGTGAGTTTGATCGAGGCGAATGGGCTCGGCAGTATGCGGGAAAAGATTGATAGCAGGCGAACAACCAAGGCGGAGGGTTTCCTCGGAAACGTTCAGCTCGAGGGTTTGCTGGCGCTCGCTGCGTTCGAATCTGGAAATCAGGAAGACGATCTCGATACGCGGACCGAAGCCCGAGGTGCGAAGCTGTTCGAGACCCTTCAAATCTACGAAGAAGAATTTTTCGGGAAAATGAAAATATTCCTGTAGGAGGCGGTAACCGGAAAACGCGCGGCGAGGATAGGGCAGGAGAGCTTCGGAATCGGTGAAGCCTGCGGGCTGGAGATGAGTGCCGGGGAAAGAGATGGCACTCTTCCGGGTATTTGGCGTGCGATCGCGGAGCAGGATTTGCGTGCAGTTGTTGCATAGCAATTCGTAGAGAGTGTGGATGAGGCTGCTTTCGCCATTTAGATAGAAGCGCAGCGAACTTAGTTCCAGCTTATCGAAAGTGACGTCGGGAAAACATTCGATCTCGATACGCAGGGCGGCGACGGCATCCTGGGATTTGACTGCAGGGCGCAGACGGTCGGGGGTGACCCACTGGGCCGGTGCGATCTTCAAGGGCCAGAGTGTGGTGTCAAAGCAAGTTTTGAATTTGCAGGGATAGCCGTCGACAGGCTGAGAGTAAAGCATCGAGCCGCGCGGGATGGGCAGGCCAGTGCTGAGTTTTCCCTGCTCGGGGTCGAGATGAAATTGCACGATGGTGGAGGAGGGAATGGGGCGGATGTAATGCGGATAGAGGACGCTGAGCAAAGCCTCCGTGATTTCGGGAAACTCGTCGTCTATCTTGAGGTGGACGCGCGCGGCTAAAAAGGCGAAGGCCTCGATGAGGCGCTCGACGTGAGGATCTTCGCAGCGGTTCGGATCGAGCAGCAGACGCGAGGCGACCTTCGGATATTTCTCCGAGAACTCCGCGCCCATCTGGCGGAGATAGGTTAATTCGCGCTCGTAGTATTCGAGCAGCTCGTCACGCACGGTCATCTCCGGAAATGGAAACCTCGAGGCTGGTCAGCTCGATGGATGCGTCGTAGACGACGTGTTCGGGAAGCGGATCGATGCGAAGCATGCCATCGATCACAAAGCGCAAGACGCGGGACTGGCCAGCGACGGGAACCAGGGAAACTCTGACGCCGTCGAGCCGTGCCTCAAACGTTTTCACTGCCGTCTCGATGGATTGGAGCAATTTGGTTTGCTCATAAAGAAAATTGGAGGGCATGGACGTGATATCAGGGAGCCCGTAATAGTAAACAGAACGAAGAATTTCGACCGATCCCTCCGGGATATAGTCGGGAGTGCGGCGTGTGTTGAGAAGATTTTCGAGGTCGCGGCGGACGGCGGTCTTGAGACGGGCGAGAGAGGCGCTGCGCGTCATGGGCGCTTCGGTCTTGACCTTGGGCTCGTCGTCCAGGAGCCGGTCCAAGAGCGGCAGTCTTAACGGCGCATTGGAATCGTAATCCGGCATCGGTTACCTCAGAGCCAGCGCCTGGCCGGGATCGAGCCGGCAAAGCTTCTGATAAATCTTTTCTTTTTCGGCGTCGTCGCGGCCCAGTTTTTCGGCGCAGCGATATAGCAGCGCGAGAGGCTGCGCGACGATGGCAGCCTCTTCCCATTCCTCAAGCTTGCGGCGTTCGATTTCTTCCGCGAGCTCGACGAGGATGGGGTAGGCGATAGCTTCGTGCTTGGTCGTAAGAAAAATGTTGGCGAGTTGAATGTGCCTCTGAAAGCGGCCGCGGCCAGTGCGTTCGTTGTTCATTTCACGAGTCAACATGCCGATGGCTTCCTGCACTTTTCCTGCGCGCGCGGCTTTCATGGCGAGTTCGATGACGTCGGCAGCTTTCTCTCCATTGGAGTTTTCTGATGGCGAACCCGAAGTCATGGCTGCGGGAATAAACTCCGGTTCGCTGGGAGCGGGAGCAGCCGGTGGCGGCAAGATGCTTTCCTTCAACCAGAACTGGGTTTCCGCATTGGCGGCTGGAGTGTCATCCATGAGCGAAGAGTTGAGCAGACCAGGATAATCGGCGAGCAGCGTTCTCAGCTCGGAGCGTATGCCTGCCGCGACTGGCTCATATTCCGAACCGAGAGATTCGCAAGCGCGCACGACATAGCGCTGCAAATCGAGCCATCCCCTTCCGCAAAGCAGGCTCATGGCTTGTTCAGCGTTTTCCAAAACGCCGGCCCAATCCCCTTCCATGGACATTTTCTTGATCAGAGTGCGCTTTTCGGTGGGCGGTGCTTCGAGGAGCGCCGGGTTGAGCGCGGCGCCTGCTGCGCGTAGTTCTCCCCAGCGCATGGCCCGAAGCAATAAATATGGAATGGGATTCAGGGGATTCTCGTGGCGCAAAAAGTGAGCCACGACAGCCAGGCGCTGCATGGCGTCATCGCGATCGGCGGGCTCAGCAGTAACGGATTTCTTTTTGGCCGCAGGTGCGCCTGATGTAGCCGGAGCAGCGCCTTCATCGACAGCCTCCTCGAAAGGCGCTTCTGCCGACTCCGCCGTCGCTTCTTGCGCAGGCTTGTGGTACTGCTTCACCAGATCCTGCACTTCTTCGAGAGCGGTGCGCAGGTTTGCGTAGCTGGGGGCTTCGCGCCCGAACTTCTCGTCACAAAGAGTTTCGAGCAACTGAAGCGATTCGAGAGCAGTAACCAGGTTAGCCGCAAGCTTTTCGTAATACGCATCGCCGGTGGCGCGTACCGCTTCATCGAACTCTTCAGCGGTACATTTCTTTTCCGCAATAGCGGTTGCTCGCGCGGCGGCTTTGTCTTCAGTGACGGCGTCCGCCTCATATCCCACGCGGCGGGATTCCTGGTATTTGAAATAGTCGAGCCTGTTCTTGGTTAGCGGAAGCCGGCGCATGGCAACATCGAGTTTGGAACCCACCCAAGCGAGAGGTCCCACGCGAAACTCCAAATCGCCGTCATCGATTTCTGGGTAAAGTGTGTCCCAAAACGTTTCGAGATAGCCTCGGAGAAGGTCGAGGCCTTCGCGAAGGCCGGCGACGTGATCGCGGAACAGGATCGCCTCAGTAAGCCAAGCGGCTAGTTGCAAATCCTTGCTTTTGGTGGAAAGCGCTTCGGTCGTCAGTTTGATGACGAGAGGAAAATCGGCTTTCTTGACTTCGCGCGACCACTCTCCTTGCGGAAGCACATCTTCTTCGCGACGCGCTTCGCGAATCTTGTCATAGACGGGGTCGTAGCGCAGGGTCTTTCCGCTGGGATTGTCCCCGGGGATGGGGTTTAGGAGACCTTCGGGAAGGGGCATGGCCGTTAAGAGGCCGTCTGGGCGATCGCTATTTCGACGTTGCGCAGCTCCAGAATCGGCCATTCCTCGTCATCGGCAAGCAAAACCTTTTGGCCCATGGGGACAGCTTCCCCGTCGTCCGTTTCTTCCCAGACGGTCGCACGACCAAGGCGAACAGCAGAGTCGGTATGCTGCCCCGCAAAAGGAGTAAGAACCGGGAGCAGAACTTCGCCGAGCTCACGTTCTTCGTACTTATCCGAAGTGCGAACTTTTGCAGGCAGCCATAGTAGGTCGCGAAGCCGCTTGGGCGGAGCAATCTCGATGGAAGTCAGAAGCGCAAAAGGGATCCACATATAACTACCAGCCGCGAAGACCTCGAGATTTGAAGCAATGCGCGGGTCGCCGTCGGATATATCGTGATACGGCTTGCCATTAATGCTGACCGACAACTTACCGAGGCCAGCAACATTCTTCGGCATGGGATATTGCTTCTTACTAAACAGATCGTGGCGAGTGCGCTCCGCGTGAAGGGCGGCGTGATAGAGGAGCGCACCCATTTCCGCGTTGCGGCCATCGCTGCCAAGAATATCGAGCTGCTTCTCCGCGCGCACGAAATCACCAGAAAAACAGAGAAGCTCGAAAAGAAAAGTGCGACGCTTGGCGTCGGTGGGATTGTCGCGAACTTCTGCGTTCAAAGCCTGAATGGCGTCGTCGAGGCGCCCAGCCTGAAACAATTGTTGGACTGACATGACACCCCTAGAACAGATGCGGTCTCGCAAAAAACGGGGACGAGACGAGCGACGCTGTTTCCGGCCGGGTGTCTGCTCGCGCAGACAGCCCAGCCAGAAGCCGCGCACTAAGATACTTAGACCTTTTGGTTCCCCTGCAGATCCCAGCCTGCCTGGGTATTGGCACCTTCTGTGCCGTCCGGGTTTTGTGCCTTGTAGTTGATCTCGATTTTGGCGAAGTTGAGAGTAATCGTGTCAAGCGGTAAGGTAGCCTTCTGCCCCCCCGTGTACTCCCCGGTCTCAGAAGAGACCTTGTAAGACGAGATCAAGACGTTGGTCATTTTGATCTTAATGTATTCCGCCTGCGTGCCTCCTGCCCTCCGGGCGCTGAAGGTGACCTCGGGGAAGTGCTGCCCGCTCGCGCATGCAAGCATGAGCTTGGGTGTAGAAGAGTCTACATACTTTGTAATGTGAAAATCTTGAAACTGGACCTTGCCTACGCCTGCGCCATGGCCGGCAATGGCGGAAGCGCCTGGTTGTGCCGCACCAAACGACCATGAGAAGACATCGATTTCACCCTTGTGTTTGGCGTCGTTGGATTCACCTTTGATATCTCCTATTTTAGCGAAAAAATCGGAGTGTGTTCCCGAATAGATTCTTGATTCAGCAGCAGCTGATGCCATTCTCATTTCCTCCTATTCATCGATATTACATAGAATTCTGCAGTTTACCGAGTTTGCAGTTCGGAAGTACGAACCGGGGATGGCTAATCCCATCTGAGCAGCCCCAACTTCCGAAAATCAATCATTTCGCCGGCTGAGGCAGGTCCGCCACCAACCGGAGCGAAACGGTTAGTTCATCCAATTGGAAGTGCGGGCGCAAGAAGGCGATCGCACGGTAAGCCCCAGGCTTGCCCGGAATCTCACTGACTTCGATCCTCGCTTCGCGAAGCGGAAACTTCGATTTCACGCTGGCGCTAGCCTGATCGTCGTCGGTGACATATTGCATGATCCACTGAGTGAGAAACGTCTGGCACTGCCCGCGGCTCATGAAGCCACCGATTTTGTCGCGCATGATGGACTTCATGTAATGGGCAAATCTGGATACCGCCAGGATGTACGGGAGCTGCGCGGAGAGCCGCGCGTTGGCGTTGGCTGCCGCCTTATCGAACTTCTTGGGCTTATTGGCGGACTGGACACTGAAAAAGGCGGCGTAGTCCGTGCCTTTGCAATGGACAAGGGGAATGAGTCCCTGGTCAGCGAGTTCTTTTTCGCGGCGGTCGGTGATGGCGACTTCCGTGGGACATTTCAAAGCTACGTCGCCTTCGTCCGTGCGGAAAGTATGCGTCGGGAGCCCTTCAACGAGGCCTCCGCCTTCCACGCCGCGGATAGATGCGCACCAACCATACTGAGCGAAAGCCGTCGTGAGACGAGCGCCGAGTGCGTACGCGGCATTGCCCCACAGATATTTGGAGTGATCGGTCCCATCCACGCCTTCCTCATAACTGAACTCGTCAACCGGTTTGGTATCTTTTCCGTATGGAAGACGCATAAGCACTCGGGGCATTGTCAAGCCGACATAGCGGGAGTCTTCGCTCGCACGGAAGGACTTCCATTTCGCGAATTCCGTGCTGTCGAAGATTTTCCCAATGTCCCGCGGTTCGCCCAACTGTGCGAAGCTGTCCATATTCAAAAGTTCCGGGGCGGCTGCGGTAAGAAAAGGAGCATGCGCTCCCGCGGCCACTTGCGAAACTTTTTCCAGCAGCTCGATGTCCTCGGGATGCTTGCTGAATTCGTAGTCACCGATTAGCGCTCCAAACGGCTCGCCGCCGAAGATACCGAATTCATCTTCATAGACTTTCTTGAACATCACGCTCTGATCAAACTCCGGAGCGCGTTGCAGGTCGCGCAGCAGCTCTTTCTTGCTGACATTGAGAACGCGGATCTTGAGCATCGAGCTGGTTTCACTTTGATCCATCATGTACTTGATGCCGCGCCAACTGCCTTCCAGCTTTTGAAACGCAGGATGGTGAAGGATCTCATTCAATTGAAGGGAGATAAGATGGTCGATCTGGGCAACGCGGGAATTGATCGTGGCGTCGGCGTCGCGCGAAAGCTTCATCTCGCCTTCGAGAACCTGCGCGACGAATTCCTTGACCATATCTCGGCCGCGTTCGCGCGCGACCTGTTCTTTTCCAAAACGTCCTTGCTCTACTATCTGATCCAACAAGCTCGATTCCGTCGTCTTAGCTTCCGCCGTTTGCGCGGCCGCCGCTTTCTCCGGCTTACTCATCGGAGCCTCCCTTGGGCTTGTCCTTCTCAATCTCTTTCTTCAACTGATCCGCTTTCTGCGTATTGCCGACCGCTTCCATCAAAAGATCGTCCAGCTTGTCGTTGCCCTGCAGGGCACCGCGGAGGTCTCCGAGCTTTTGGCGGAGGTCAAGAAGTTCGCGCAACGGCTTCACATTCTTCGCGACGTTACCGGGGTCAAAGTCATCCAGACTCTTGAAGTCCAGATCGACTTTCAGCTTGCCAGCATCGGACTCGTCGCTCAGCTTGTTGTCGACTTCCAGAGACAGATGCGGCTTGAAACTCTCTAGCACGCCGTCAAAGTTGTCGGGAGTAATCTCCACGAAGCGACGGTCTTTCAGCTTCGGGAGAGCTTCTGTGGGCTGACCACTAAGATCGGCCAAGACACCCATCACAAAAGGCAGCTCTTTTACTTCTATGGCGTCGCCGACCTCGACATCATACGTTACATGCACTCGAGGCGGGCGCACCCGTTCGAGCTTCTTATGGACGCTTTCTTTTGCCATGTGTTCCCCTTAAAATCTCTCTCTCAGTGCGGGTAGTGTGTTGAGAGCGAGAATCGTTTCGTCAGGGCAGGACACCCTATTGCATCGGCACGGTTTATCACGATTCCGGCTGTCCGTCAATTAGTTCTAAAGTCCTAGGACTAGCCCGGAATCGCCTGTCTCCGAGCCGCAAATGCAGAATCGCGATCCTCTTTGCGACCCACACTCGGTATACATGCCCAAGGCCTCCGTGGAAGACTCCCTTCGTTCACTGTGGGCTTCGAAGGCTTCAACATGCCGCACACTATCGCGCAATCCGCTGGGGAGAACAATGCACTGGCGGTGAACCGTAGAGAGATTGCGGGTGAACAAGTAAGACCCGGAAAAGACGGGGATTAGGGTGATCTGGACGCATCGCCAAGGTCGGGAGGTGCGGAGGATGAATATTGGCCGCCTCTTGCGGCCAATATTCACGTGGAATCTCTTTTGACTTTCCCTCACCGCACCTGCTAGCTTTAGCCGCAAACTATGCGCCAGCTTCAACCCGTCATCTGGTCCAAAGGCACCTTCCTCACGCCGCAACACCTGCAGACACGCGACCGCTATGTCGAGAGTTGCCTGCAATTTCGCCTGGAAGGGCTGAATTTCCGGCCTTGGGGATTCCTCGACTTACAGATCAATCAGGAGGCGCTGACCGAGGGCAATTTTGCTCTCACGCACGCCTCCGGGCTGTTTGCGGATGGGCTTCCCTTTGAAATCCCAGAATCCGACGCCGCCCCGGCGCCCAAGCCTATTGGGCTTTTTTTTGAGGCCGAGCAGACCTCGCTGCATGTCTACCTGGCGATTCCCGAGTACAGGCCACATGGGCTGAACGTATCCATCGCGCAGAAAAACGCGGACGTCAGGTACCTCTCCGAAATCGTGAATTTGAAGGACGAGAATTCTGGGTTGACGGAAAAACCGGTGCAAATCGCGAGGAAGAATCTGCGGTTTCTGGTCGAAGGCGAGTCACGGGAAGGGTGCAATTCGCTCCAAATCGCGAGGATATTGCGGACCTCCGCGGGCACCTTCAGGCTCGACCCTCAATATATTCCCCCCTTGCTGGATATTGCGGCGAACGATTACTTGATGGGTATTGCGCGGCGCCTCGTCGAAATTCTAGCGGCAAAGAGCAGTATTCTTGCGGGCGGCCGGCGGCAGCGTAGCGCAGGACTCGCGGATTTTTCCGCGGCCGATATCGCCACCTTCTGGCTGCTCTACACAGTGAATGGCCACTTCCCTGCCCTCCGCCACATTCATGACGTGCGGCACGGCCATCCCGACGTTCTTTTTCGACTCTTTACTTCGCTGGCGGGAGCGCTGAGCACTTTTTCGCTCAAGATACAGCCCAGAGACCTGCCCCTTTACGACCATGAAAACCTGGGCGGGTGCTTCACCGATTTGGATGAAAAGTTGCGAGAGCTGTTGGAGACAGTGGTTCCCAGCAACTTCGTGGCGCTACCCTTGAAACTGGTAAAGCCATCCATCTATTCCACGAGTATCGATGACGACCGCTACCTCGTAGGAACGAAATTCTATCTGGCGGTCAGCTCCACCATGAATCAGGGAGATTTGATCAAGAAGGCGCCGCAACTCATTAAGGTTTGCTCAACGGCGCAAATCGAGCAGCTCGTGCGGCAGGCGCTGCCGGGCATGCAGCTCACGCATGCGGTGAGGCCGCCGGCGTCGATTCCGGTGAAACTTAATTATCAGTATTTCAGCTTAAATCAGTCGGGAGTGGCGTGGGAAACGGTGACCAAAGGCCGCAGCCTGGCAGCTTTCGTGCCGAGCGACATTCCGGAACCGCAACTCGAACTTCTCATTTTGCTGCCGCAGGCAATCTAAAGTCTTCCGTTTGAAGAAAACCCCCGCTGACCAGAGTCGCGAGCAGGCGGCTGAACTCTTCGGCAGGCGTCTCGGGAACGATCCAGCCATTTTGTTTGGCCATACTGAATAAGTCGGCGACGGTTGTCTTGCCGTCACAGTGCTGCAAGAGAAGCGCCATCCAGGGCTGCGCCTTGCAATCGGTAGCAAACGGACGTTCGATCGTGAGAGTGAAATTCTCGGGGGAGATTTCGCCGTCCCGCAGGATGTGCCGAACGACGATCTCCGTGCTGGGATTTGCCAACAGCTTGGCTTGCAGAAGCCGCTTCGCAGCGCCTTCTTTCTGCAGTTCCGCTTCCCATTTCATGGCCCACTCGAGCGCGGCGGCGGGTGTAGTGCCGCTGATTGTCCGTCGAATAGTGAAAGAAGGCCGCTGCTCGGTGTGCCGCTGAATGATTACAATGCCGATCACCAGTTCACTCACCTCATTCTTTGAAAACATCTTTTCCCATTGGGCGAATTGTTCTCTGCCGCCGTTCTTGTTAAGAGTTTCCTCGAGGGCAAATTGGCGCGGTTCGAGGATCATGAGAGAGAACAAAGCGACGTCAAAATCCGAATGCTTTTCTCCCAGCCATTCGCGAATTCGCTGCTCCAAGGAATGGCCAGGCCGCTCCGTGCCCATCGTCCGGCAATATAGGCGTCCGCCTGGTTTCAGTCGTGCGGGCAGTTCAGTAATGATCCTCTTGGTGATTTCCTCACCGACTTCGCCGCCGCCGTAGAAAATTTCCGCCGTTTTGAGAACGGGCACGTAGGGAGGATGGGCCGCGATGCGATCAAAGGTGCGGCCATCGACGGGCTGATACAGATCGCCTTGGGCAATGGTCACGTTGCGGATGCCGTTGAGCGCGGCGTTGAATTTTGCAAAATCGATGGAGCGCTCGGCGATATCGGTGGCCCAAACATTCT
>WNFS01001644.1_pt1 | contig 23199 bp, 18 predicted proteins | sample 5400141 | NCBI WGS metagenome assembly WNFS01 (sample SAMN13153358, study PRJNA577476) | soil metagenome | isolation source: 60 cm saprolite under Madrone tree | place: USA:California | collected 2016-06-14
TGTACATGGAGAAATTAGTTGTAGGGCCGTCGTGCAAGGGCGCCGTGGACCTGGATGCGCCGGTGGCCGATAACTTGAAATCGATTGCCAAGCGGCTGGACCGCGACGTTGAGGATCTCGTCGTGATCGTGTTGGACCGGCCACGCCACGAAAAACTGATTGAAGAGATCCGCACGGCGGGAGCGCGCATCCGCCTGATTGGCGATGGCGACCTTTCGGCCGGAATTTCCGCTGCTGTAGTCGGAACCGGAGTGCACGCGGTGATGGGCACAGGCGGCGCGCCGGAAGGCGTGCTGACGGCGGCGGCGCTGCGCTGCTTGAACGGGCAGATTCTCGCGAGGCTGGTCGTCAGCAAACCGGAGCACGCGGAACGCCTTGCAAAAATGGGCGTGAAGGATCTGAAGCGCATTTACGACACGGAAGATCTGGCTCCGGGAAAGAAAATGATTTTCGCGTGCACGGGCGTGACGGACGGAAACTTGCTGAAGGGTGTGCGGTTTTTCGGGGAAGGCGTGCGCACCAGTTCCATGATTCTGACGCTGGATGAGCGGCAGGTGCGGTTCATCGATTCGGTGCATCTGGAGAAGCGACCGGATATTAAAGTGCGGTTCAACTGAAAATAATTTTTGAGGCTGAGCCAGCTCAGCGCTGCTGGTTCGCGATGGCCAGAAAAACGCGATCGTCCACGGCAACCGAGCGCGTGAAAAGTGTGGTGGCGTTTGCACCCACGATGCCGACGTGCCCGGCATTTCCGCTCAAAGCAGGTCCCGCAGGCTTTGCGCCCGATCCCGTCCCGTCGCCCGGCTGAAGCGAAATACGGGTCGTCTTCGGCGTGCAGTTGGTCGCGCCGAGACACGTATCACGAATGAACACCTGACGGTACCCGCTATTGGTGCCGCCTGCGAATGCCTTCGATTGAGCAGAAGCCTGACTTGCGGAATGGCTCGGAGTGATGGCCAGAAACGCGACATACCGTCCCGAAGCGCTGACCGAAGGCAGAATGCTTTCCGCTCCCACCAACGACCCGTTCGAATCCGTGGAGAGCAAATGTGTCGAGGGCTTGCAAGAATCTCCCGCTCCTGCGCAAGTGTCGAGCAAATAGACCTGTCGGCCAGGCGGCGCGTTTTCCACTAGGTTTGTCGCGGCTGAGCTGAAGGCCACATAGCGTCCGTCGGCGCTCATCGAAGGCGCGTGGCTTTCTTCGTTTGCCGGAGTGCCATCGGCCGCCGCCGAGAGAAGAGTCGTACGTGGCTGGCAACCAGATGCAGCGCCCTCGCAGGTATCCCGCAAAAAAATCTGGGAGCGATCGTCTTGTACAGCGGTGTAAGCAACGTAGCGGCCATCAAGGCTAAGCGCTGGCATTTCTTCCGCGACAAGCGCTGCAGCTGAAGCGCTCATAGGGGTCCCCGGAGGACACCCACTCGACGGACAAACCGTGAAGGTTACGGGCGCGCTCGAGCCGCCACCGCCACCGCCAGTGCACGGTGTGACGCAGCCTGCCTGGGGAGGAGACGGCGGATTGAAAACCGTCACATTCGCGGTCAAGTTCGTCGTGCCGGAGTTCACTAGTACGAGGCTCGCTTTGACGGATGCTTGCATTTGGCAAGAAGAGCTACTGGAACAGGTGACGCTGCCGACGGCCAATTTTGTTTGTGTCCCACCGATGCTCCAATTTACCTGGGATCCACCGGAGGGATCCGTTGTGGGAAGAAAACCCGAACCATTGAGCGTCAAAGTGAATGTCGCGTTGCATGCCAACCCAGTGCATACCGGCGCACTCAGGGGACTGATGCCGGTGAGACCTGGCAATGGATTCGGCGGCGGATTGATGTAAAAGGCGAATGGGTTCGACAGGCCGTTTTGCCCCGCGCCAGAGGCGGGATTGATTGTGCTGATGCTGGCAGTGCCGGGCTTGGCGACGAGCGCCGCTGGGACGGTCGCGGTGACGACGTTTCCGAGAGCGGCTCCCGTGCTGTCCACGGGGACCGTCGTGGCCAGAGGCTTGCCATTCCATTGCACCACGGTTTTTAGGACGAACCCGTTGCCATTCACTGTCAGCGGAAAATCTGCATTTCCTGCGCTGACCTGGGCAGGTGAAAGAGAAGCCACGAAGGCGCCCGTGTTGTTCTGAAACGTGTTGCCGTAGTCGTTGCAACCCGCTGCCGCGAAAATCGCCATCAGGGCGACAGCTAACGCCGTCCAAGACCGCTTCATTGAGACTCCTTCATCTATTCTGACGACCCCGGCAGTGCCAGGGCCTACCTGCCTGCGCGAACGGGAAATGCCCGTGGCGCCAGCGCACTTTTGGTGGTGTGATGCAAATTCCGCGCTGCGCGTTGACCGCGAAGAAGCCGGGAACCGGGGAACACCACCCAGCTTTTGTCCACCCCTGCGTGAGACCGAACTATGCCACGAATCTCGGGACTCGGGCAACCTTACATCATTACCATCTTGAACGGGATGAGGTCAATGCGCATTCGTGGGCCACTCGGTGCGCGGGAGAGAAATCCAATCTAGTTATTGCGGGCCGAGTGCTGCAATGGATGCGCGCACCAGCTCCCGTAAATGGGATTGACACTCCACATTCTGCACCGCGGCCGCGCCTGCGGCGCGATAGCAGGCCAAAGCTTGTTGCTTTCGACCAAGTTTGGCGCACAGGTCGCCGCGCGCCAGTTGAAAGAGCGGATTTGTCGGGTACTTTTCAACGAGCGGAACGAGGACGCCGAGCGCTTTCTCATACTGCTGATCGTAACGATGTAAATTCAGCGCGAGATAGAACCTCGCAATGTTTGAAGTGAGAACACCCTGAGCAGCGGCCTGTTCAAGCAAGCGTATTCCTTCCTGCTTTGAACCTCCAGGGATGCCCATGAAAAAGCGCAGAATCCTGGCGAGCGAACTCAGCGTGTCCACGTAATAATTGTAAAGACCCAGGCCGAGGTCGACGTCAGCGAGACCAGGATCGAGTGCCTTGGCCCGCAGAAAGTGCTCGCGGGCGCGCACGCCGGAGCGCGCCGTGTTCCGATTCTCGGCGCGAAGTCCGTAGAGTCGCGCCGCGGATGCCTCCGCCATGCCCGCATAGAATTGCATTTCCGCGGAGTCGTTTTGCTTGATCTGCGCTTCCGCCAGCGACAAAGCCTTGGCAGACAGCTCGAAATAGTGCTGATCCGCGGCGAGTTTGGGGCGCCGGCGAGCGTCGCTCATTCCATACTTGAAATCGGCCGAAATACACCAGATGCGCCACCACAATGCTTCCGCTTCCAGAAGATAGCCGAGCGGATGATCGGGCCGTTCCTGTTCAAGGCGCTTCGCGTCCTCCACTGCTCCTTGGAGGTCGAAGGAATAGATTTTGTCGAGGATGGCGGGCGTCTCCGGCGGCAAAGTGATTTTGGAGTCGCGCGCGGGTGTGGCAAGAGGCGCGAGGAAGACCAGGCAAGCCAGGCCAGCGCGGCGAACTATCGGCGATGTCATCGTCGTCCCCGTCCGAGAAAGAGATTGTGCACGATCAGGCCCTGCGCCGGATGAGTTTAAGCTGTTCAAGAAGAGTGCGAAATGGTTTTTGCAGGATGAATCTGCGTTAGGAGGCGCGAGGGGCATTTGATATTCTCGGCGAACCCGTGAAGACGAACAGCCACGACGCGAGCCCGGCACTCGAGCGCGGCCTTGGCCTGAAAGAGGCTGTGGCGCTGAACATGATCGAGATCGTGGGCATTGGCCCGTTCGTGGTCAGTTCCCTGGTGATTCGGGCGATGGGCGGGCCGCAGGCGCTCATTGCGTGGCTGGCGGGAGCCTTGCTGGCGACGCTGGATGCCTTTGTGTGGTCCGAGCTAGGCGCGGCGATGCCGAAAGCCGGCGGCACGTACGTTTTTCTCCGCGAGGCCTACGGTCCGGAGCGCTGGGGCCGGCTGATGTCCTTTTTATTCGTGTGGCAAACGCTCGTGCAGGCGCCGCTTTCCGTAGCTTCGGCCTCCATAGGTTTCGCAAAATACGCAGGATATCTCCACCCCTTCACGCCGCTGCAGGCAAAAGCGATTTCGGGTGGGCTGGTCATCTTCATCGTGATTCTGCTTTATCGTCGAATCACGACTATCGGAAAGATCTCCGTTTTGCTGTGGGTCGGCGTCGTGGGAACCATGCTGTGGCTGATTTGGGGAGGGGCCACGCATTTCAGCGCCAAGCTCGCGTTTGATTTCCCGCCGGGGGCTTTCCATCTTTCGTGGGTGTGGTTCGCAGGGCTTGGCTCTGCGATGGTAAGCACAATCTACAGCTACTGGGGCTACTACAACATCTGTCACCTCGGGAGCGAAATCAAAGATCCCGAAAAGAATATTCCTCGCGGCATTTTTCTTTCCGTGCTGGGAATCGCCATCCTGTATCTGGCGATGCAGACGAGCCTCCTGGGCGTGGTCCCGTGGCGCGAGGCGCAGAATTCGGATTTCATCGCCAGCTTGTTTGTCGAACGATTGTATGGACAAGCGGCGGCGCGCTTCGTTACTGGAATGATTTTGTGGATTGCGGTCGCTTCCGCGTTTTCCGTTTTGCTCGGTGCATCGCGTGTTCCGTATTCTGCAGCTCGGGACGGGAATTTCTTCCCCGTGTTTGGCCGGGTGCATCCCACGAAACACTTTCCGCATATCTCCCTGCTGGTTCTCGCGGGGCTCGCATTCCTATTCAGTATTTCGCTCAAGTTGAAGCAGGCCATTGCGGGGATTCTGGCGATGCGCCTGCTAGTTCAGTTCATCGGGCAGGCCGTCGGCGTGATGCTGCTGCGGCGAAGGCACGGCACGCAAGGGCTGCCGTTCAAGATGTGGCTGTATCCGCTACCCGCGGTGCTGACGATGATCGGCTGGGCCTGGCTCTTTTGGCAGACTGGCCCGACGCGAAAATGGGGATTGGCGGAAATCGCCCTGGGGGCTTTGGCGTTTCTGATTCGCGCGCGGGAAGTGAGACAATGGCCTTTTGGAAGTTCGCAGTCCACAGTTCCCGGTTCACAGTAAGAATTCTGAGCTGCCTTTCGGTGGGAGGTTGCGTGAATTTCCATTTTCGACGTTTGGCTATCCTTGTCTTGATAGCGTGTGGGGCAATTGCATTCACATCGATTCCCACGTTCGCTCAATTTCCTCCAACGCCGGGGACTGGACCCGGCTTGCCGGAAACCGTTGAAGCGATCGAGCGCGCCAGAATTACAACCCGAATCCTCTACGTGACGGCTCATCCGGATGATGAAAGTGCCGCGACCCTTACCTATCTTGCTCGCGGGCTCCATGCGGATGTCGCGCTGCTCTCCCTTACTCGTGGTGAAGGTGGCCAGAACGATCTGGGCCCCGAACAAGCCCCGCAATTAGGATTGATTCGGACGCAGGAATTGCTGGCGGCGACGCGCGGCTACGGCGTGAGGCTCTACTTTACGCGTGCGAAAGATTTCGGCTACTCGAAAACGCCGGAAGAAACGGAACGGATCTGGGGCGATCAGGTCCTCGAGGACATGGTCCGAGTAATCCGCGGGTTTCGCCCCAACATTGTGATTAACGGCTGGGGCGGCGTGCACGGCGGCCACGGACATCATCAAGCCTCGGGATTGCTCACGCCGAAGGCCGTGCAGCTCGCGGCGGATTCTTCTTTCAAGCTCCAAGCCTCTTCCCCCGACGACCAGGATTTGGCGCCGTGGGGCGACCGAAAGCCCGTGCTCGTGTTGGACCTCGACCGAAGCGACACGCCCAAGGGCTATATGCTTCCCTTGGACGAGATTTCGCCGCTGTACGGTAAATCCTGGCGTGAAATCGGACTCGACGCATTTGCAAATCATCGCACGCAGGGAATCACTGGATTTCTGAACTCGCCGTTTCTGCGGCGCGCCGTCGCGCTTCAACGTGAGGACGGCGGGCAGCTTGATCCTGCCTTACTCGCGCAACCGCTAGGCCCACTGGACGAAGACTATGAAATGGGAAATATGGGTGTGGACCCGCTTATGCGGGCCGTAGATGCTGCCCTGGTCTCGGCGCGCGATGCGGCATTGCGGCTCGATTGGAGAGCTGCCTCCAGCTCCCTGGTTGCCGCCGCCAGAAAAATTGGTGAAGTCCCCGTGTCTTCGGTTTCCTCCCAAGTTCCTGCGCCGGTCGTGTCCCTCGCGCGAAGCCTGAAGCGGAAACGGGAAAAAATAGATGCGGCTCTGGCTCTCGCCGCAGGGTTGCGATTGGACGCGCTAGCCGATCGCGCCGAACTGGTTTCGGGCGAAACATTCACGGTCCGTGTGGACTCTCATCATCGCAGCGAAATCACCGGGGATTTCAAGAAGCCCGCACTGGTGCTTCCCACCGATTGGAACATTAGCAAAGAGGAACCGGAGACCGGTGGAGGAGTTCGCTTCACGATTTCTGCCGGGCCGAATCCGCAGCACACACCGAACCCCGCTACTGCGATCCTGCCGGAACATCCGCCAATCGTTAAGGTCAGCCAGGAAGCGGTAATCGACGGATATTCATTCACAGTCGCGGCGGCGGTGACGCAACTTCGCGCGACTTCCACGCGCGCGGATCGCATGCCTCTGCGCGTTGTTCCGGCCTACACATTGGCAGTCGAGCCAAAGCAAGCCATCGAGATTACCGGCAAGCCGCGCAAGCCGTTCGATGTATTGCTCCGCGTGCATTCCTACGCAACGCAGCCGGGAGAAGTTCGCGCAGGTCTGACCGTGCCGCGTGGATGGAAAACAGGTGCGCCGGTGCCCTTGAAATTCGAAGGAGCGGGTGACCGCTACGCGCGGCTGACCGTGACCCCGCCTCTGAAGCTCGGTAGAGGGAATTTTAAGATTTCGGCATACGTGGAGCGCGCGGCCAACCGTGCCCGAGGCGACAAAGCGGAGAAGTTCACCACCTCGCTCGAGCCCTTGCCGACGCTGCCAACGCAGCTTTGGAGCGAGCCGGCCCAGTGCGCGGTACATGTGTTTGATGTGCTTGTGCCGGCGAATCTCCGCGTTGGCTACATCACGGCGGAAAGCGAACCGGTCCCGGAAGCGTTGCAGCGCTTGGGCATTCGCGTGGAGATGCTGGACGCTGTGGCCCTGGCCTTCCGCGATTTATCCCCATTCAACGCCATCGTCGTTGGAGTGCGCGCATACGAGCTTCGGCCGGAATTGTCTGGAGCGAATCAGCGGCTACTGGATTACGTCTCCAAGGGCGGAACGCTCGTCGTGCAATACCAGCGCGAGTTTGCCTGGGACAAATTTCACTATGCGCCGTATCCCGCTTTGATTTCCCCACCTCCCCCGCCAGCGAAAGAAGGCTCGCCGCCGGTCGTTCGGCCCCTGCCCCGCATCACCGACGAGAATTCCCCTGTGATATTCCTGAAACCCAATGATCCCCTCCTTAATCATCCGAACAAGATCACGCAGGACGACTTCAAGGGCTGGATGCAGGAGCGTGGCCTTTACTTCTGGACCGAATTCGATCCCAAGTACACAGCGCTTCTGGGAATGCATGATCCCGGCGAGCCGGAGCTCGACGGCGGCCTGGTCTATACCCATTCCGGTAAGGGCACCTACATTTACACGGGCCTCGCCTTCTTCCGCCAGTTGCCCGAAGGCGTTCCCGGAGCCTATCGGCTTTTCGTCAATTTGCTCAGCGCGTCGCGACCTCGCTAAACGGTCTCCGGTGCGAAAACCAGGCCGAAAAGCTTTGCGCGAATCAGCTGAGCAGGTAAACCAACTGGGCACAACGCTGCCGCACAGAAATCACCGTGCTATTCTCTTCAACCGAGGAGTGAAACGCGCATGAGGAATCACCATGGAACTTGCCTTGCCGGGAGAATGGCTCGTAAAATCTTTCTGTTGTCGCTGGCATCCGCGATCTCTTTGACTTGCGTTTCCCCCGCCGCAGCGCAGAAGGAAAAGAAAAAAAAGCCGGACACTTCTCAGCCCGCTGACAGCTCCAAGATGCTGGTTCCTATGACCGACGAGCAGCAGATTGATTACACGCTCTCGGAAATGCTGGGAGCCTGGCAGCTCGGTGATGTCGAAAAGCTGCACAAGAATTACGCCGATGATGTTGTCGTCGTGAACGGCTCGTGGGCGCCCCCAGTTTTCGGGTGGAACAATTATCTGGCCGCTTATCAACGGCAGTACGCGCGCATGGAGCGGGTGCGCATGGATCGGTCAAATACCTACATCAAGGTGAGCGGTACGGTGGGATGGGCGTGCTACCAGTGGGACTTCGAAGCCATTGTGGACGGCCAGCCCATGCAATCTCAAGGGCAGACTTCGCTGGTCATGGAGAAGCGCAATAATCACTGGGTCATCGCGCTCAATCACACTTCGCTTGCCCCGAAGCCCCCCCAAGCTCCAGCTAGCGCGCCTTCAGGACAACAACAACCTGCAAAGCCGGCGCCGCGATGAAGCTTGCCGGCAAACTGCCGCACTTGAGAGAGCCTCTACAGGAGGCCCTTTAGTCCTTCCCTAAGCCACATTCCGGCAATCAGCAGTAGCAGAACGCCTGCCAGGATGCCGGTTCCCATGATGGGCCGGGACAGCGCGTTGATTTTCGCTACAAGCTCGCGCTGCTCCCGCGCCATATGTTCCTCAGCCGCATCCAGAAAGATTTGGTCGTCTTCGTGGCTCGAAAGGAGACTCCGCCGAAATAACAGAGCGAGGAATACGGCGGTAACGACTCCCCAGGCAATCAGTAGGTAGAGCAACGGCCCCGTGAGTATTTGTGAGTCCATACAGACCTCCCCATGGAACGCACCCGCGCTGCCGGCTGGGCCAGCAAGGGTCTCGAGGGATTTATAAGGCGGAGTATAGCACTCTGGATTAAAAATTCTAGTGCTGCGTATCACAAAGACGGATACCTCACGCGAGCATAATTGGCCGGGAACCCTGTCCCGAGGGCTGCTCGTTCCGCATGCAAATTCCACAAACTAAAGAACCTTCCTAGCCGGAGGCGCGTTCGGTGCCAAGACCAATGGCCCGCTTGTGGCAGGAAGGAGAGATGTGCCGCCGCCCGCATGAGCGTCGCCGTTTTCGCCGCGTTGACAAAGGGGAACGTGCCGGGCAGAATGTGAAAGCCTCATTGCAAGTGGCTCCGCGAACGATGGAGCTCACTTCCTCACACTCGTGCCCGAGTGGCGGAACTGGCAGACGCGCTGCGTTCAGGTCGCAGTGATCGCAAGGTCGTGGAGGTTCGAGTCCTCTCTCGGGCACCAATTTCCCTGAACCATGCGCACAACGAGATTGACGGTGTACTCCGCAATCCGTTACGGTGTTCTCTCACAACAATTCTCTGCTGTTGCGAGGTGTCGACGTGTTTCTGAATGTTTTCCTGTTCTCCTTTCCCGAATGGCTGCCGCACTTCGCCTTCCTCGACACGCCGCACGCCAACGAAATGATGGCCATGCGTTGGTTGCACTTCATCTTCGGCATCATCTGGATCGGCCTGCTCTATTTCTTCAATCTCGTTCTGACGCCTGCCATAAAGAAAGACCCCGCCCTGCGAACCAAAATCTATCCTGAGCTGATGTCGGGAGCGATGGGCTGGTTCCGTTCCTCCGCGCTGGTGACCGTGATCGTGGGACTGCGCTACTTCTCGATCCATCTGGCCGCGGATGCAAAGCTCGCGGGCGATCGTTCCCTAATTGGCAAATGGTTCGGGTTGTGGTTCCTCGTCTGGCTGGTAGCGTATGTTTTCATTTACGCGTTGCAACTCCCAGCGAAAGGAATTCTCAATAGTCCCTGGGTGCGCGTGATTGGAATTTCCGTGGTGGTGATCGGCGCGTCTTGGCTGGTTCTCGCGCTAAACGGGGGCCCGAATGTCTCCAACGCTCACCTCGCCATCAGCGTGGGCGGCGGGCTCGGCTTAGTCATGTTGCTGAATACCTGGGGCGTAGTCTGGCGCATCCAAAAACGCCTTATCTCCTGGTCCCGCGCCAGCGCGAAACAAGGCGTGCCGATGCCGCCGGAAGCCGAACGCTTGATGCGCTGGAATTATCTCACCGCGCGCACCTCGTTCTGGCTGTCCTTTCCCATGTTGTTTTTCATGGCCGCCGCCAGCCACTATCCATTTCTGAGCACTGTTGCGCGCTGAACACCCGAATCATTTGGCAGGAGGCCACGACGTCCGACGTAGGAAAATGAAAAGGGAGGCGGGCCAGGTCGTCCCGCCTCCCTTCTTTCCCCTCTCGGGGAAATCCGGCCAGTCTGACGGAGGGCGACCAGCCGGTCGTGTGTTGGCCTGCCTATATAATCCCGGAATCCAGAAAAAAGTTCCTGCGAAACCCAAAAAACTGGCTAAAATCTGTAGTGCCAATCGCCGCCCGCCATCCGGCGCAAAACCCCATGCCACGCCCCTCACAGCTGAGCCCTGATAACATATTGCGTTTTCTGCAAGTTAGAAGCGTACCCGCGTCCACCACCGACATCGCCCAAGGCCTCCACTTAAAAAAATCCGACAATCGCCCGCTCTTCAAGATGCTTTCCAAACTGAAAAAGCGCCGCGCCATCGAGGAATTGCCCGGCGGCCGATACCGACTCCCGAACCGCAAATCCGAACGGGACGCCCCCAGCCAAAAACCTTCCGGCGAAGCCCCGCGCCACTCCCAACCCTCGCCGCTCGCGAGCCGCGATGAAGTAAAAGGCCGCCTCGTTCTTCACCACGACGGCTACGGCTTCGTCGTCCCCGATTCCCCCATACCTCAACTTGACGGCGACGTCTTCATCCCTCGCGACGCCATCCAGGACGCCATGCACGGCGATCACGTTCTCGCAAAAATCCAGCGTTTGGGCGGCGTCACCGGCGCGCAGCGCGCCGAAGGCCGCATCATTCGAGTCCTCGACCGCGCGCATCCCACGGTCGTCGGTCTTTTTCGCTACGGCGCTCAACACAATGTCGTCCTGCCTTATGACACTCGCATCCAGCACGAAATTGAAATCCCTCGCGGAAACGAGCTCACTCCGGGTCTCTGGAAAAAGCTCGGCTTCAGCCGCGCCGATGAAACCAGCATTCGCCTAAGGCGCATCCCACGCCTCGATGAACTCGATGGCGCCGTCGTGAACGTCGAGTTGCTCCGCTATCCGCACGGCGGTGCATCGCCCATCGGCCGGGTCATCGAAATTCTCGGCCGCCCCGGCGATCTTGGCGTCGACACCGAAATCATTATCCGCAAACATCATCTCCCGCACGTTTTCTCCGCCGAAGTCCTGGACGAGGCCGAGCGCGGCGCGAAGCCCGTCAGCGAAGCCGAGCGCGCTGGCCGCGAAGATTTCCGCCACTTGCCCATCGTCACCATTGACGGCGAGACCGCGCGCGATTTCGACGACGCCGTCTACGTCGAGCATCGCGCCGACGGCGGCTGGCACCTGCAAGTGCACATCGCCGACGTCGCGCATTACGTTCGAACATCCACTCCTCTCGATGGCGAAGCGCGTCTCCGCGGTACCTCCGTCTATTTCCCCGATCGCGCCGTCCCCATGCTTCCCGAAGCCCTTTCGAATGGCATGTGTTCGCTCAAGCCTCACGAAGATCGCCTGGTCATGAGCGCGCTCATGGAGTTCGACGCCGCCGGCTACATGAAATCCTCCCGCATGACTTCCGGCGTCATTCGCTCCGCCGAGCGCATGACCTACACCAACGTCAACAAAGTCATCGAAGGCGACCCGGAAATGTCCAAGCGTTACGCCTCGCTCTCTCCCCGCTTCCGCGACATGAAGGAACTCGCTCTGCTCCTCAATGCCCGCCGCAATGAACACGGCTCCATTGATTTTGATCTACCAGAACCGGTCATCGAATTCGACGAAAAGCAGCGCATGACCAATATCACGCGCAGCGAGCGCAACATCGCTCATCGCCTCATTGAAGAATTCATGCTCGCCGCCAATCGCGCGGTCGCCGCATATTTTATTCGCCGCGGCATCGAATCGCTCCATCGCGTTCACGAAAAGCCCGACGCGCGCAAAGTTCTCGAGTTCGAAGAGCTGGCCCGCGCTTTCGGTTACTCTCTCGGCGTCGAAGATTTACATCAGCGTGAAGTCGCCGTTCGCCATGGCCGCGTTCCCGCCCCCGCGAAAGCCGGACGCCCCGATTCGTACGGTCACGGCCGCGAACGTGGCATGAAAGTGGCGCTCCCGGGCGGCGACCTGCGCATCACGCCGCAGCACTATCAGCGCCTGATTAAAAAGGTCGTCGGCAAGCCCGAAGAACGCATCATCTCCTATCTCATGCTGCGTTCCCTCAAGCAGGCCCGCTACGCCGCCGAGCCTCTCGGCCATTTCGCTCTCGGCTTCGACGAGTACACCCATTTCACTTCGCCCATTCGCCGCTATCCCGACCTAATCGTTCATCGCATTCTAAAGTGGGCGCTCGAGCATCCCAACGATGTTGCCCCAACCGCCACGGCGCATATTGCCGCTCCGCCATCCTCGCAAAGCCGTGTCGCCGCGCTCCCACGGGAGGGCACTGCTTTAGCCGTGCCGAACAGCGCTGCGAAACTTGGGGCTTTAGCCCCTGAGGGGCCCGCTCGAGAAGCCACGCTCTACTCCCACCGGCAGCTCGAGGAAATCGCCGCAGAAACCTCCGAAGCCGAGCGCCGCGCCAATGGCGCCGAGCGCGAACTCATGGACTGGAAAACCGCTCAATTCATGGAACAGCATCTCGGCGAGGAATACGACGGCCTCATCATTTCCGTCCAAAAATTCGGCTGCTTCGTCGAACTTTTCGAAGTCTTCGTCGAAGGCCTTCTTCCCATTAACGCTCTGGAAGAATTCGCCGGCGCCCGCTGCGTCCTTCGAGAGGGCGATCACGCCATAGTAGCCCTACAGAGTGGCGGCAGCCGTGGGGCTGGCACTGGCCGCGGAGCCCGCACCTCTCGGCGCGGTTCCTCTGCTTCTTCGTCTGTAGGGGCGGGGCTTGCCCCGCCCGTACGCACCGGCGCCACATCGGGTTCTCACCTCGTTAGCGGCCGCAGCGCAAAACCCCGCCAACTCGAATGGCACCTCGGCGACAAAGTCCGCGTCCGCGCCGAACGCATCGACCCCATGCGCAAACGCGTCGAATTCGCCATCATCTCGTAGGGTCCTTCTGCCGTTTGCATCGTCCGCAACAAACTGATAGAAATAGACTTAGCTAAGTATAAAGCAGTATATACTTGTACTTATACGGCACAATTGACTTGTAGCCCCGCAGCATCATATACTTGTATTTACGTGTCACAATAAACTTGTAATGACCTATGAAGGATGGGAGGTTTCATGCCCTCGCCAAACGAAAAACTGGCTGAATCCCTCGACGTGCTTGAGGCACTCCAGCAAGGCAACCGACGTGTGTTCCGTTCCGACGACCTGAGCCGGGTTCACCGCGAACGCCTGGTGGAGAACGGCTTCCTGCAAGAAGTCATGAAGGGTTGGCTGATCTCTTCAAGCCCCGACACAGAGGCCGGCGAGAGCACCCCGTGGCACGCGTCGTTCTGGGAATTCTGCGCACGCTACTGCGACGAGCGCTTTGGCGAACAATGGCACCTGTCGCCGGAGCAGTCCCTTCTTTTGCACGGCGAGAGAACGGTGATCCCGGATCAACTGGTTGTGCACAGTCCGAAAGCGATGAATAACGATATCAAGCTTCTGTTCGGAACAACGCTTTACGACCTGAAAGTCGCGGAGATGCCCGCGACCGCAACTCTCACGGTGAGGGACGGGTTGCGTCTGTTTTCGCCGGCGGCGGCGTTGGTAGGCGTGCCGGAATCATTTTTTCAGCTGTTTCCCGTCGAGGCGCAAGTGGTGATGGCGAGCCTTGCTGACGCCTCGGACCTGCTTCGGCTTCTCCTGAACGGCGGCCATTCCGCGAAAGCCGGTTATCTCGCGAAAGCCTTCCGCCAAACCGGGCGTGGCGACTTCGCGGACGAGATTGTCCGCGCGATGAAAGGCGCTGGATATGATGTGCGAGAGAGCAGTCCATTTGAAGCCGGACACATATTCGGCAAGGCCCGCCGTCCCGCCGCCCCGATCGTGGGTCGCATTGAGATGCTTTGGGAATCGATGCGTGGCAAGGTCATCGCGGTGTTCCCCAAACCGCCGGGACTTCCGGCAAACAATGAAGAGTATCTTCGCTACGTCAACGAAATCTATCGGACCGATGCCTACCACTCCTTGTCCATTGAAGGCTACTCCGTCACGCCTGCCCTGGTTGAGAAAGTGCGGCAGGGCGGCTGGGACCCCGAGCATGACGCCGGTGATCGCAGAAATCGCGACGCTCTCGCGGCGCGAGGATACTGGCAAGCGTTCCAGCTCGTAAGAAAAGAAGTAGAGAAGGTGATCGCCGGTGAGAACCCCTCCGCGCTCGCGCGCGCTGTACACAACGACTGGTATCGCGAATTGTTCCAGCCCTCCGTCACAGCCGGCCTCATCGAAGCGGGGACATTGGCCGGATACAGGAACATACCCGTGTATCTGCGCGGGTCGCGCTACGTTCCGCCGAGGTGGGAGGCGGTGCGCGACGCCATGCCGGCGTTCTTCGACCTTCTGGAAAAAGAACCCGAGCCTTCGGTGCGCGCGGTGGTGGGGCACTGGCTTTTCGGTTATATCCACCCGTACACGGATGGGAACGGGCGCATGGCGCGCTTTCTGATGAATGTGATGCTGGCTTCGGGCGGCTATCCCTGGACCGTGATTCGCATCAGGGATCGCAAGCCTTATCTGAGCGCCCTGGACCGCGCCAGCATCGAGATGGACATCCATCCGTTCACAACCTTTATCGTCCATCGCGTGCAATGGCACCTCGAGCGGCACGACCTGACATTTCCCGCGCCCATGGAGAGTTTGGTTTTCGGGCGGGACATGGTCCTTTTCTACGGGCAAGATGGCGAAGCGGTCGTGCGGTGCGTTATCACCAATGAAGCCCTGGACGATCACTTCCAGGGAGCCGGTAAGAATAAACTCGAGGTGTTCAGAGCGAACCGCCAGCCCATCGAGCAGGAGGTACGGCGTCAATATAATGCTGGCGACACCGAAGTGGATGGGTCTGTTTTCATTCACTCGGGCGATCTACCGGAGTGACGACTCGCGGGCCTGAGACGGAGTCGTCCCCACCAGTAGCTCCGCTCTAGTTGCGACGCGCATGGTTTAGGCATGCACGTTGCGATGATCCGTGGCGATTCACAAGCTGTTGTCCTCAGAAGTCGGCAACCCGGAGCCACTCTTACGAAAACTGCCGGGGTGTGTGGGGATTCTCCCCAATTCGGAACTCTTCCCTCCTTCTCAAGTCACCCACATCTGCTATTCTGGAAGAACAAAAATGATCGGCCGCAACCCACTGCCGCCGCAGCACGCTACACGAAAGAGGAAACCCGTTCCGTGACTCACGCAACCGTCAGCGCACGCGCCGCCAAGCGCGTCCACAATTTCAACGCCGGTCCGGGAGCGCTTCCTCTTCCGGTCCTCGAGCGCATCTGCGAGGAACTCCTCGACTGGCGCGGCAGCGGCATGTCCGTCATGGAGATGAGCCACCGCTCGCCCGAATTTGAGAGCATCAACGCCTCTGCGGAGCAAAAGCTCCGGAATCTTCTCGGGATCTCCGACGACTACGCAGTCATCTTCGTTCAGGGCGGCGGCAGCATGCAGTTCACCATGGCTCCGATGAACCTCTGCCTACCGGGAAAGCCCGTGGACGTTCTTCACACCGGCGCCTGGACCGCAAAAGCCATCGGTGAACTGAAAAAAGGATTCCTCCACCACATCGCGGCCTCAACCGAATTGGAAAAATTCTCGCGTCTTCCCCGCCGCGACGAAATGAAGTTTTCACCGGACGCCTCCTACGTCCACCTCTGCACCAATAACACAATCGAAGGCACTCAGTGGACCACGCTACCGGAAACCGCAAACGTCCCGATCGTTGCGGACATGTCCTCGGACATTGCTTCGCGCCCCGTTGACGTGAAAGGGTTCGGCCTCATCTTCGCTGGCGCGCAGAAAAACCTGGGGCCCTCCGGCGTCACGGTGGTTATCGTTCGCAAAGACCTCGCCGAACGCGCCGACAAAAATCTCCCCACGCTTCTTCAATACCGCACGCATATCAAGGAGAAGTCGCTCTATCATACGCCGCCCACATTCGCGGTCTATATCGTCGGCCTGGTCCTCGAGTGGATCGAATCCGAAGGCGGCCTTCAAGGAATGGCAAAGCGCAATGACGCCAAAGCCGGACTACTCTACGACACCATCGAATCGAGCGATGGCTTCTATTCCTGTCCCGTCGAAAAATCCTCACGCTCAAAAATGAACGTCGTATTCCGCGTTGGAGGCAGCGCTGCCCGCTCAACAGCCGCCCAGAATAAGGACGCCCTCGAAAAAGATTTCGCGGCAAAGGCCGCAGAAGCCGGCCTGGTCGGCACGCCCGGCCACCGCTCCGTAGGCGGCATGCGCGTTTCGCTGTACAACGCGGTCGAGCCCGCCGCCGTCGAAGCCCTAACCAGCTTCATGCGCGAATTCCAGCGCACCCACGGCTGAAAGCAGATTTGCTGTGCGGTCAAAAAAGTATTGGAAGAAACGCGGCGGGAGGACAGCTTTTCTGATGCGTGAAGTTTGCCGCAGCCGAAGCTGAAAAGCTGAAAAAAACAAAAGCGCGCAGAAGAAAAATTCTCCCGCGCGCTTGTCGATCGGTTTCGCTCTTACGCTAGGCCGACGCGCAACACTTTGTCGGTCCGCTTCGCGCTCAGGCGAGGTCGAAGAGCAGCACTTCGGCGTCTTTCACGCCGGTCAGTTCGACCGCCTTCTCTTCGGAGATGGCTGCGCCGTCGCCTTCGCGCAGTTCCGCGCCATTCAGCTTGGCGCTGCCGCGCGCGACCTGAACGTAGGGCGAAGCGACCAGACGCAGTTTTCCGCGCTTCTCGGCGTCGCTAAAGTTCTTTTGGTCGTAAGTGGGCTTCAGTCCCTGTTTTTCCGGGAGCATCCAAATTTGGTACAGATGAACCGGTTCCGTTTTCGACGCGTTGAACTCGCTGTGCGCCACGCCGGTGCCCGCGCTCATATATTGCACGTCACCCGGCTTGATCACCGAGCCGTTGCCCATGCTGTCTTTATGTTCCAGCGCGCCTTCGAGGACGTACGTGACGATTTCCATGTCACGGTGCGGGTGCTTCGGGAAGCCGCCGCCGCCCGCGATTCGGTCGTCGTTCATCACGCGCAAGGTGCGGAATTGCACGTGCTCGGGATCGAAGAAATCGGCGAAGGAAAAAGTGAAATACGAATCCAGCCAGCCGTGGTTGGCGTGGCCGCGTTCTTCGCTTTTGAGAATATCCATCATGGCCCACCTCCTGGGTCTTGGCCAATGATAATACTCGTTATAACGACTATTGTCAAGAGGTCTATTTACCCGTCCCTTCTTCGTCCCGGCCTGGCCCAACCCTTTGAATTTGCTCGCTTTGCCACGCCCTTTCGGCCAGTTTCCGGCAGTGGCCCCTTTGGTGTAGAGTGATAAAGAAAGCGCGGCAATCGTGCCGCGACCCCTGAGGATTTTCAATGGACTCCCCACTGTCCGCAACGACGACGCGAAAAGAAGAGGGCTCCACCGCGCCCCGCGAAACGCTCACCATCGTCGACAATCGCACGGGCAAGTCCTACGAGATCCCCATCACGCACAACACTATCCGCGCCGCCGACCTCCGGCAAATCAAGGCGGATCCCAAAGACTTCGGCATGATGAGTTACGACCCGGCCTTCAACAACACCGCCTCCTGCATCAGCAAGGTCACGTACATTGATGGCGACGCCGGCATCCTGCGCTATCGCGGCTATCCGATCGAAGATCTCGCGGAAAAAAGCACTTATCTGGAGACCGCGTACCTGCTGCTGCACGGCGAATTGCCGACGGCCTCACAACTGAAAGATTGGACCTACAACGTCACGCACCACACGTTCATCCACGAAAGCATCAAGAAATTTCTGGACGGCTTTCATTACGACGCCCACCCGATGGGCATGATGATCTCGACGATCGCCGCGCTTTCCACTTTCTATCACGACGCGAAAGACATCTTCAGCGCTGAGTCGCGCAAGAAGCAGACCTACCGCCTTGTCGGGAAAGTTCCGACCATTGCGGCGTTCTCTTATCGCCACACTCTCGGCATGCCGTTCGTATATCCGGACAATGAACTCAGCTATCCGGGCAATTTTCTCAATATGCTTTTCCGCACCACGGAGCCAAAATACCGGCCGAACCCGACGCTGGAGCGCGCGCTCGACGTTCTCTTCATTCTTCATGCGGACCACGAGCAGAATTGCTCGACCAATACGATCCGCGGCGTCGGCAGCTCGCACGTCGATCCGTATTCCGCGACCGCTGCCGCCATCGCCGCGCTTTACGGTCCCCTGCATGGCGGCGCCAATGAAGAAGTCTTGCACATGCTTCTGGAGATTGGCTCGGTTCAGAAGGTTCCCGACTTTATCAAGCGGGTCAAAGCCGGCGAAGTCAAGCTGATGGGATTTGGCCACCGCGTCTACAAGAATTATGATCCCCGCGCGCGCATCATCAAGCACATCGCCTATGAAGTTTTCGAGCTCATGGGCAAGAACCCACTGCTCGAGATCGCCCTGGAGTGCGAACGTATTGCCCTCGAGGACGATTACTTCGTCAAACGCAAACTCTATCCCAACGTTGATTTCTATACCGGCCTGATTTATCAATCGATGGGCTTCCCGATGACGATGTTTCCTGTCCTGTTTGCGATTCCGCGCACTTCCGGCTGGATCTCACAATGGGAAGAGATGCTGCTGGACCCGGAGCAGAAAATAGCGCGGCCCCGCCAGATCTACCTGGGATACGACACGCGCCATTACGTTCCTATCGATCAGCGCGGTTAGGAAACGCGGTTTCCACTTTGTATACCGACTCCGGGGATGTCCTCGACAATCCTATCAGGCCAGGTATAGTTGAGTTTTGGAGAGGTTGCATGACTCAAGTCTCGAATGTGCCCGCGCATACGGGCGCTAAGCGCCGCAGTCAGAGAGTGTTAGTGCAAGTCGGCGTGCGCATTCGCGGAAAAGACGCGCAAGGCAAGGACTTCGAGGAAAACACCCAGACTCTTGCGATTAACGCCCACGGGGCCCTGGTATTGCTCAACGCGCGACTTACCAGCGGCGCCGTGGTTCACATGAAACACAACAAAACAGAAGAGGAACAGGAATGCCATGTGGCGTTCCTGGGCCCGGTTCGTAGCGGCAAGGCTGAGATTGGTTTGGAATTCACTGCACCACGGCCAACGTTTTGGCGTGTAGCCTTCCCTCCCGAAGATTGGACCTCAAAGAACCCCGAAGCTCGCACGATTTCGACCAACCGCCCAAACAAGTAACTCGCTTCCTGTGCCGCGTGGCTTGGACTTGGCCAGACGCTCTTTGCAAACTGGGCGGAAGGTAATTTTTCCGGCGAAAGAATCTCAAGTCGAGGATCCCTTTTTGCCTATCATGGCTCAAAGAATTCGGTTTCCGTGAACAGTTTTATTGCCAGAGACGCACCAATGGGATAGGGGCTTTCCGTGTCCACGTAACAGCCGTTCAAGCTGAGTTCTTTGACGCGCGCCGTTCTCTTGTCCGCAGACGTACCTTCGCGCATCTCGATGGAGCCAACGAAAGGATACCGGGGATAGTGGCGCCGATCCTGTTCCATAAGCCTCTCGGCAGATTGCGGCGACGATTCTACTCCGGCATTCCCAAATCCCGTCAAAATATCGCATTCGAATTGTTCGACTGGATATAACTCGCAGGAGTAAAGACTTACTGCTTGAGGATCACGCTCGACTCAGTCTCCGCAGGCGCACTCTGCGAACGCGGCGAGTGGAATGCTTTCCCGTTTGCGTTCCTCTCCACGACGCGCCAGGCGCGGCGCCGCAGAACGCGCTTGCAACTGTTTCGCCGGCTGCCTTGCAACGCTCAACTTTTCCCGGAGTCTGCGGTGCGCGCGGAAAAGTCTCAGCCGCACAGCCATCGCCGAAATGCCCAAACGCTCGGCAACTTCCTGGGTCGAATACTGCAAGACATCCCGCAGCAGGCATGCCTGCCGCAGGTCCGGAGCAAGCTGGGTGATGGCCTGCGCCATCAGCGTGCGCATTTCGCGTCGCGCGCAGCGCTGTTCGGGATTGTCTTCCCGCGCTGTCACGTTGCTTCCCAGAGTTTCGTCGCCAGCGCCGTTGGGTTCTTCGAGCGAGAAGAGTTTCCCATCGCGGCGCTTGCGGAGCATGTCGATCGACGCATTCACGGCAATGCGCGAGACCCAGGCGTGCAGGTCGTCCCGGTTTTCGCCCGGCGTGCCGACAAACTGCTCGAGGCGCGTCATGGCCTTCAGGAAGGATTCCTGACGCACGTCTTCGGCGTCCGCGGGGTTGCGCGTCAATCGCAGAGCCCCCAAATACATTGCCGGCGCGTAGGGCAAAATCAGACTGGCCAACGATTCGCGGTCGCCTTTGCGCGCCTGAGTAAGCAAGGCAGAGCGGGCCGGCCCATCCAGAAATACGGAAGCGCTGCACATGGTGGGATACAGATTGGCAGGCCGATAACCACGGCGGGACCAGCCGTAAGCTGCTGAAAATAAAGCGCTGCGTCCTTTGCAGGAGGCAACTATTGAAAAAAGGAGTGACCGCTTGTGGGACGCAACGTGGCGATTCCGGTCACTGTTTTGACTGATTTGTTAGGACTGCCGCGCCTGGCTCTTCTAAATATCGTATAAATGGCGCACCGAACAGGTGCCGCGATTCGAAAGCCTATCGTTGCAAAACCCGCAAATCGGGCTTGTTCTAATCGGCAATCTGGAGTTTATCGCCGTGCATTTCCCATTCGATTCGAACGAGAAAATCGAAATGCATGCCTTCGGTCTTGAGCCAGGCTTCCAAATCTTCGCGGGAATTCGCACGGAACTCGACGAACATTTTTCCTTCGAGCATGTTGACGAGGACACGCTCCGCGCGCGCGAGTCCACCGGCTTGCATGCGCTGGGCGAGGGCTTCAGCTCCCTGGCGTGTGAGGCAAGCGAGCGTGTGCTGGGTGAGATAGCGTGGCATCGGAACTCCTGGGAGCAGTTTGAACTCCAAGTATTTCATAGAAGCGGATTCGTGTGCACGATTCGGAAATTCGACGAGCTGCAGATTGAAGCGACGACGTAGGCGCAGAGCTTCGAAAAGATGTACCTGTCCGAGATGGCAGGTTGACGGTGAAGCACATTTTCAGCGTGCGACGGTTGGCGATGGCACGCGCGTTTTACACTCAAGAGCAGATGGGGACGAAACGGCCTCAGGTTCGGCTTGAGGCGCAGTCCCTCCAGCGTGTTCCTTGCGGGGACACTCACGAGGTTGAGAAAAATGAGACGCACAATCGTATTGATATCGATTTTTCTGTTTACGGTCGCGGCCGTCAGCAGCGTATCGGCCGAGCCGCAACACAAAGGCTCTTCCACGCTGAGCGGCGTGGTGCTGGGACCGGATGACAAACCGGTAGCGCACGCGAGCGTGTCCTACCAGTCGTCGGGCGGCAACGGGGCGCACGTGGTGCGCACGGACTCCCATGGCCGCTTCTCGATCACCAAGCTGAGGGCGGACAACTACGATCTCCGGGCTTCCGGAAAGGGCGTTTTTTCAGAGTGGGAGAAGAACATTACGCTGCGCGCGGGGCAGACAAAAGACCTGACGCTGCACCTGGTGTATGCGAAGGAAATTCCGAAAGCCTACGTGAAGAGCAATTCCAAGCAGTGACAGGAAATTCGTGACCCGACAAGGTCGGCGCTGGTTGCTGATTGGTGACTAATGCAAGTTAGCCGTTGCGCCCTAATGAGAATCTGCGACGACCGTCGTGTGGAAATATTCCCTCAGAGATACAAATTCCCTACTGATAGATGAGCTGGGCGAGCTCGTAGAGATCGGAGTCCGAGACGTCCGAGACGGCGCAATATTCCATACCCTGCCGGCGCCAATGACGCCACTGATACCCCTGGCGGAGGCCGGGCGGATGAATCGGCGTATCCGGCTCCTTGGTGGGCATAACAAAAACATTAATGATGTGCTTGCGGCGCGCATAAACCAGCGCGGCGACATTCTGGCCGCCGAGAACATCAAGACGCCCGCCGACCAGCGGAAAACCTTCATCCGCAAAATCCTTCACGGGGGGGACAAAAGCGAGCTTGCCGTTAAACCACGGCTTGACGGTGTGCTGGTCCGTGGAAGCAACGTCGGTCAGATGGCCGGGTTGCAGGGAACGAACGTGAGCGTCGATGACCTCGGCGGCCGTGAAGGGCGTTGTAGTAGCGCTGTTTTGGAAGCGCGGAACAGCAAACCAAGATACGGCAGCAACAATCAGAATAGCGGCCGCAGCTACGAGCCATCGCCAAGCGGGAATCCAGACGCGGGCAGGAGAAGCGGTCGCAGCATCGAGACTGGCACGAATTTTCTTGCGAAGGGCCAAAGGAGCGTTTTCGTAAAGACCGCTGCGCTGAAGGGACGAGCGCAGCGATTCCTCGGATCCGAGAGCGGTGGTGCACTCCCGGCAGGTTTCGAGGTGATGCTCAAATTCCGCGGCGCGCGTGGCATCGAGTTCGCCATCCAGATAGCCGTGGAGGACCGTACGTGTCAAATCACAGTTCACGGGAAGCCTCCTGCGGAGAAGGAACAGTGAGCGCGCGCTGCAGGCGTTGGCGCGCTCGTGCCAGCGCGGACATTACGGTGCCGATGGGGATGGCAGTAATGGAAGCAATTTCCTTATAAGAACAGCCTTCGAGTTCGCGAAGGACAAGGACTTCGCGGAAACGAGGAGGCAGAGTTTCGAGGGCGCGCGCGAGGCGCTCGCGGTTGGACCCAGCGATAGCCAAGGCCTCGGGAGAGACGCTGGGCTGCGGATGCAATTCTTCGTCGAATTCGGTCATGAGTTCCACAGGGCGATTCTTCTCCAACCAGGTATAACAAGTATTGCGCACAATCTGCAAAAGCCAGGAGCGCGCATCGCCACCGTGAAACCCGCGAAAAAAGCGGTAGGCACGGAGCATGGCTTCCTGGGCGACGTCTTCCGAATCGGCGCGGCTTTTCAGGAGCCAACGCGCGAGATTGAAGGCGGCGTCGAGATGCGGCAGAACAAGCTGCTCGAAGCGCGCCCGGTCCTGCGCATCCAACACGTCCACACCTTTTCCCTGGTCAGAGCCACTCATGGACAGGAACCGCCCGAAGGAGCATTTTATTCCCAATCCTTCCTTTGATGTGACTAAT